>CXWK01097402.1_pt4 | contig 178249 bp, 162 predicted proteins | sample 590851 | NCBI WGS metagenome assembly CXWK01 (sample SAMEA3498364, study PRJEB10139) | wastewater metagenome | biome: wastewater treatment plant; material: activated sludge | place: Denmark | collected 2014-08-01
TGGCGATGGCGTACCTGAGATCGCCATCGCCAGCAAGCCGGCTCCTACAAGGGTCAGGCCACACATACAAACGGACATCCGGTCATGACCCAACTCCCCACCGACATCAAGCTGCACAAAGCCTCGAAAACCCTGACGCTCAAATACGCGTCCGGCGAGGAATACACCCTGCCCGCCGAGTTCCTGCGCGTGCACTCTCCTTCCGCCGAGGTCCAGGGCCACGGCAAACCCATCCTGCAATTTGGCAAGATCAACGTAGGACTGAGCAAGATAGAACCCGCCGGTCAGTACGCACTGAAACTGACCTTTGACGATGGCCACGACAGCGGCCTGTTCACCTGGGAATACCTCTACGAACTGGGGCGACGTCATGACGCGCTTTGGGACGATTATCTTGCCGAGCTAAAAGCCGCAGGAAAAACCCGCGACCCGAACGAATCTGTCGTCAAGCTGATGCTCTAGCCTGCGCCTCTTGCTCTTTAGAGGGCATTTTCTAATTCCATCTGTTTGAATGCTCGGCTTCAGGGTCGACGCCTGGCCCGCTTGCGAAAAAAATTAAACTCGGGTAACCAATGGACTGGCAAGGTCCCTGCAGTGCTCTCTGAATTAAAAAAGCAGTGATGCAGAATCAAAGGTCACCCGAGCAGTAGTACCTGGCAATTGCTGTGTGACTACACAGCTGGACCAAGGTACTCGTCTCAGGGCAATGGAGCGTCGTAGATGAGTAACAAGAGTAACGATGAGTTGAAGTATCAAGCCTCTGAAAACACCTTGGGGCTTAATCCTGTCGTTGGGCTGCGTGGAAAGGATCTACTGGCTTCTGCTCGAATGGTGCTTAGGCAGGCCATCAAGCAACCGGTGCACAGCGTCAAACATGTCGCGCACTTTGGTCTTGAACTCAAGAACGTACTGCTGGGTAAATCCGGGCTGCAACCGACCAGCGACGACCGTCGCTTCGCCGATCCGGCCTGGAGCCAGAACCCGCTCTATAAACGTTATTTGCAAACCTACCTGGCGTGGCGCAAGGAACTCCACGACTGGATCGATGAAAGTAACCTCGCCCCCAAGGATGTGGCGCGTGGGCACTTCGTGATCAACCTCATGACCGAAGCCATGGCGCCGACCAACACCGCGGCCAACCCGGCGGCAGTCAAACGCTTTTTCGAAACTGGCGGCAAGAGTCTGCTCGATGGCCTCTCGCACCTGGCCAAGGATCTGGTACACAACGGCGGCATGCCGAGCCAGGTCAACATGGGTGCATTCGAGGTCGGCAAGAGCCTGGGCGTGACCGAAGGCGCGGTGGTGTTTCGCAACGATGTGCTGGAACTGATCCAGTACAAGCCGACCACCGAGCAGGTATACGAACGCCCGCTGCTGGTGGTGCCGCCGCAGATCAACAAGTTCTACGTTTTCGACCTGAGCCCGGACAAGAGCCTGGCGCGGTTCTGCCTGCGCAACAACGTGCAAACGTTCATCGTCAGCTGGCGAAATCCCACCAAGGAACAGCGAGAGTGGGGCCTGTCGACCTACATCGAAGCCCTCAAGGAAGCGGTTGACGTCGTTACCGCGATCACCGGCAGCAAAGACGTGAACATGCTCGGGGCCTGCTCCGGCGGCATCACTTGCACCGCGCTGCTGGGCCATTACGCGGCGATTGGCGAAAACAAGGTCAACGCCCTGACCTTGCTGGTGAGCGTGCTTGATACCACCCTCGACAGCGACGTCGCCCTGTTCGTCAATGAACAGACCCTTGAAGCCGCCAAGCGCCACTCGTACCAGGCCGGCGTACTGGAAGGCCGCGACATGGCGAAGGTCTTCGCCTGGATGCGCCCCAACGATCTGATCTGGAACTACTGGGTCAACAATTACCTGCTAGGCAACGAACCGCCGGTGTTCGACATCCTGTTCTGGAACAACGACACCACACGGTTGCCCGCGGCGTTCCACGGCGACCTGATCGAACTGTTCAAAAATAACCCACTGATTCGCCCGAATGCACTGGAAGTGTGCGGCACCCCCATCGACCTCAAGCAGGTGACGGCCGACATCTTTTCCCTGGCCGGCACCAACGACCACATCACCCCGTGGAAGTCCTGCTACAAGTCGGCGCAACTGTTTGGCGGCAACGTTGAATTCGTGCTGTCGAGCAGCGGGCATATCCAGAGCATCCTGAACCCGCCGGGCAATCCGAAATCGCGCTACATGACCAGCACCGAAGTGGCGGAAAATGCCGATGAATGGCAAGCGAATGCCACCAAGCATACCGATTCCTGGTGGCTGCACTGGCAGGCCTGGCAGGCCCAACGCTCGGGCGAGCTGAAAAAGTCCCCGACAAAACTGGGCAGCAAGGCGTATCCGGCGGGTGAAGCGGCGCCAGGCACGTACGTGCACGAACGGTAACTGACACACCCCGCCTTCACCTGTAGGAGCGAGCCTGCTCGCGAAAAACGTGAGGACAACGCGTTAACTCAGACAGCACGCGTTATCGTTAACGTCCTTCGCGAGCAGGCTCGCTCCTACAGGGGTTCGGGGATGAATTCATAAACAGGGCTAGAAGCATGCCGCAACCGTTCATATTCCGCACCGTCGACCTGGATGGCCAGACCCTCCGCACGGCGGTGCGCCCCGGCAAGCCTCACTTGACGCCCTTGCTGATTTTCAACGGCATCGGCGCCAACCTGGAGCTGGTGTTTCCGTTCGTCGCAGCGCTGGACCCGGACCTCGAAGTCATCGCCTTCGACGTACCCGGTGTTGGCGGTTCATCGACGCCCAATCGTCCGTATCGTTTCCCAGGCCTGGCAAAGCTCACGGCACGCATGCTCGACTACCTCGATTACGGGCAAGTCAACGTGATCGGCGTGTCTTGGGGTGGCGCCCTTGCGCAACAGTTCGCCTATGACTATCCAGAGCGATGCAAGAAGCTGGTCCTGGCAGCGACAGCCGCGGGTACGGTGATGGTGCCGGGCAAGCCGAAAGTCTTGTGGATGATGGCCAGCCCACGACGGTACATCCAGCCATCCCACGTGATCCGCATTGCGCCGATGATCTACGGCGGCTCGTTCCGTCGCGACCCGACGCTGGCTGCAAGCCATGCGGCAAAGGTCCGTTCGGCGGGCAAGCTCGGTTACTACTGGCAACTGTTCGCCGGCTTCGGCTGGACCAGCATCCACTGGCTGCACAAGATCAATCAGCCGACCCTGGTCCTGGCCGGCGACGACGATCCCTTGATTCCGTTGGTCAACATGCGCTTGCTGGCCTGGCGGATTCCCAATGCCCAGTTGCACATCATCGATGACGGCCATCTGTTCCTGATTACCCGGGCAGAAGCGGTGGCGCCAATCATCATGAAGTTCCTCGAGGAGGAGCGCCAGCGGGCGGTGATGCACCCGCATCCGGCGCCACTGGGTGGCTGAGCGGCCCATTTTTTGTATGGTAAAGAGGGGGCGACAGGGCATCGCACCGCGCAACAACCCGTTACAGCGTCTATGGTGTTCTGGTTCGGTGTTTTGTATTTGGCCTGAAGACGAAGGAGTGTTGAGACATGCGCGATAAACCTGCGAGGGAGTCACTACCCACCCCCGCCAAGTTCATCAACGCACAAAGTGCGATTACCGGCCTGCGTGGCCGGGATCTGGTTTCGACTTTGCGCAGTGTCGCCGCCCATGGCCTGCGCCACCCCGTGCACACCGCGCGACACGCCTTGAAACTGGGTGGTCAACTGGGACGCGTGTTGCTGGGCGACACCCTGCATCCCACCAACCCGCAAGACCGTCGCTTCGACGATCCGGCGTGGAGTCTCAATCCCTTTTATCGTCGCAGCCTGCAGGCGTACCTGAGCTGGCAGAAGCAGGTCAAGAGCTGGATCGACGAAAGCAACATGAGCCCGGATGACCGCGCCCGTGCGCACTTCGCGTTCGCCCTGCTCAACGATGCCGTGTCGCCGTCCAACAGCCTGCTCAATCCGCTGGCGATCAAGGAAATCTTCAACTCCGGCGGCAACAGCCTGGTGCGCGGGATCGGCCATCTGGTCGATGACCTCTTGCACAACGATGGCTTGCCCCGGCAAGTCACCAGGCATGCATTCGAGGTTGGCAAGACCGTCGCCACCACCACCGGCGCCGTGGTGTTTCGCAACGAGCTGCTGGAGCTGATCCAATACAAGCCGATGAGCGAAAAGCAGTATTCCAAACCGCTGCTGGTGGTGCCGCCACAGATCAACAAGTACTACATTTTTGACCTCAGCCCCCATAACAGCTTCGTCCAGTTCGCGCTCAAGAACGGCCTGCAAACCTTCGTCATCAGCTGGCGCAATCCGGATGTACGTCACCGCGAATGGGGCCTGTCGACCTACGTCGAAGCGGTGGAAGAAGCCATGAATGTCTGCCGGGCAATCACCGGCGCGCGCGAGGTCAACCTGATGGGCGCCTGCGCTGGCGGGCTGACCATTGCTGCCCTGCAGGGCCACTTGCAAGCCAAGCGACAGCTGCGCCGCGTCTCCAGCGCGACGTACCTGGTGAGCCTGCTCGACAGCCAACTGGACAGCCCGGCCACACTCTTCGCCGACGAACAGACCCTGGAGGCGGCCAAGCGCCGCTCCTACCAGAAAGGTGTGCTGGAAGGCCGCGACATGGCCAAGGTTTTCGCCTGGATGCGCCCCAACGATTTGATCTGGAGCTACTTCGTCAACAATTACCTGATGGGCAAGGAGCCGCCGGCGTTCGACATTCTCTACTGGAACAATGACAACACACGCCTGCCGGCCGCCCTGCATGGTGACTTGCTGGACTTCTTCAAGCACAACCCGCTGAGCCATCCGGGTGGCCTGGAAGTGTGCGGCACCCCGATCGACTTGCAAAAGGTCACCGTCGACAGTTTCAGCGTGGCCGGCATCAACGATCACATCACGCCGTGGGACGCGGTGTATCGCTCAACCCTGTTGCTCGGTGGCGAGCGTCGCTTTGTCCTGGCCAACAGCGGTCATGTGCAGAGCATTCTCAACCCGCCGAACAATCCGAAAGCCAACTACCTCGAAGGTGCAAAACTAAGCAGCGACCCCAGGGCCTGGTACTACGACGCCAAGCCCGTCGACGGTAGCTGGTGGACGCAATGGCTGGGCTGGATTCAGGAGCGCTCGGGCGCGCAAAAAGAAACCCACATGGCCCTCGGCAATCAGAATTATCCACCGATGGAGGCGGCGCCCGGGACTTACGTGCGCGTGCGCTGATGTTCAACGACCGCGGCCTTTAACGGCCGTGGCATGACCCGATCATAAGAAGACTGGATGAAAACCCGCGAACGGATACTCGAATGTGCCCTGCAGTTGTTCAATGAGAAGGGCGAACCGAATGTTTCCACCATGGAAGTCGCCAACGAAATGGGCATCAGCCCGGGCAATCTGTATTACCACTTCCACGGCAAGGAGCCGCTGATTCTCGGCCTGTTCGAACGTTTCCAGGCCGAACTGTCCCCGTTGCTCGATCCTCCGGCCGACGTCGAACTGGCTCCTGAGGATTACTGGCTGTTCCTGCACCTGATCGTCGAGCGCCTGTCACACTATCGCTTCCTGTTCCAGGACCTGTCGAATCTGGCCGGGCGCCTGCCGAAACTGGCCAAGGGTATTCGCAACTTGCTCAATGCGCTCAAGCGCACACTGGCGTCGCTGCTGGCTCGACTGAAGGCCTTGGGGCAATTGGTCAGCGACACCCAGGCGCTGGGGCAATTGGTGGAGCAGATCACCCTGACGCTGCTGTTCTCACTGGACTATCAGCGGATTCTGGGCCGTGAAGGCGAAGTTCGGTTGGTGGTCTACCAGATCATGATGCTGGTGGCGCCGCATCTGTTGCCCTCGATCAAGGCGGCGACTGAGCAGATGGCGATGCAGTACCTGGAGGAGCATTAAGATCAAAAGATCGCAGCCTGCGGCAGCTCCTACATTGGATCGCATTGACCTGTAGGAGCTGCCGCAGGCTGCGATCTATTCAAGCCTCAAACAAAAACGCCCGACCTTGGCAGGCCGGGCGTTTTTTTGAGCCCTGAACTATCAGGACTGACTGGTTGGCGTCGATGGAGCTGACGCGGCAGTCTGGGTTACAGCAGGGGTCGGCGCGGAAGCGGAGTTCGAAGTGCTTGCCACAGCTGCCGAAGTCACCGGAGTTGCCGGTTTGGCGGTAGCCTCTGCTGGTTTGGCTGCGGCAGCTTTCGGAGCCGCCGGTTTTTTCACTGCTGGTTTCTTCGCTGCAGCAGGTTTTGCCGCTGGCTTGGCTGCCGGTTTAGCGGCAGCGGTTTTCGCTGCAGGCTTGGCGGCGGTTTTAGCAGCTGCCGGTTAGGCCGCTGATTTTGCAGCTGGCTTGGCGGCGGCTGGCTTGGCGGCAGCAGTTTTTGCAGCCGGTTTGGCCGCCGCTTTGGCCAATGGCTTGGCTGCGGTTTTGGCAGCCGGTTTAGCGGCTGGTTTGGCTGCCGCGGTTTTCGCCGCAACAGGCGCAACCTTGGCACCGGTAAGTTTTTCGATTTGCTTGGTCAGGGTATCGACCTTGCTGTGCAGAGCCTTGACTTCATTGCGGCTCGGCACGCCCAGGCGCGAAATGGCGCTGTTCAGGCGCTTGTCGAAAGCCCCTTCCAGCTCATCCCACTTGCCCAGTGCACGATCTTTTACGCCGCTGATGCGCGACTTGGCCGACGATGCGGAGTCCTTGGCGGCGTCGACAGTCTTGCCAACAGCGCTCTTGGTCAGCTTCTCGGCTTTCTCGCCGTCCTTTACCAGCGAGTCGAAGAGTTTGCTGCCGTCAGTGTCGATCTTCGAGTACACGCCTAAACCAGCCAGCCAGATTTTGCGGGAGTAGTCTTCGACTTTTCCGATCCACGAGCTGCTTTCTTTTTCGGTGTTCTTTTTACCAGCCATCCCGTTCTCCTTAAGATTTACGCGCGACGCGTTCGAGCAGTGCCGTCAGCTCATCGAGCTTGGCAGAGAGTGTCTCAACGTCATGTTTAGACGGAATGCCGATGCGATTCAAGGTACTTGCGACACGCGTGTCGAACGCTCTCTCGACTTTGTCGAGCTGAACTTCGACCTTGCCTTTGAAAGTGCTCACTTCACTCTTGGCTTCGTCGATCTCGGCATTGGCTGCTTCAAGCTTCTGGGCAACTGCTTTTTTGCCTTTGGTTTCAACTGCTTGCCCAGCCTTGATCAGCTCTTGAAAGTACTCGCTACCCTCTTGGCCGACCTTGGTGTAGGCACCCAGGCCTGCCAGCCAGATCCTGCGGGCATACGATTTGACGTCATGCAGAGCGGTCGTCGATGCGTCGATTTTTTTCTTCAAAATAACTTTGGCCATGGTCCACCTCACGCGCAGAAGGTTTGAGGAATTGCCCGCGAAAGTGTCGGGCTCCGGCACAAAGTAGGGAGAAAAATTAGAAACGGCACCCTAACAACTGACATACATGCTTGGACGCACCGCAAATCAAACTGTGGGAGCGAGCCTGCTCGCGAAGGCGTCAGGCCAGTCAATATACATATCGAATGACACATGGCTTTCGCGAGCAGGCTCGCTCCCACAGGGGATCTCATTCCAACCAGAAATCAGACCAACGCTTTATCGAGCGCCTTTTCGATTTCCGCTTTGATCATGCCGCTCATGGCCGACATCATCAGGCCCAACTCCACATCGACCTTGATCGAGTCTTCAGTGACATGCACCGCACCTTTCACACCGGAGCGCTTGAGGTTCAAGGTGTCGCCAGACCACTGCGGTTCCAGGCCATACTGATCGGAAAGTTTCTGCGCCAGCTTGTCGGCCTTCTCGCGGGCCGCTTCCTTACCCAGGCCATGGGCACGTTCAACACTAATATGGGCCATCAAATGACTCCTGCTTTATGGGGGCGATCCTGAGGCATCTTGACCTCTGCTGCGTCAAAACGTCCCGATGGTTGCCCATCTTACCTTCAGCCTTGCCAAGACAAAGCATGCCTTGGGGATTAGAATGTCGCGCATTCTCTTTTGGTGACAGCGATATGACTGATCAGCGCAAAGGCAACGATGCCGAACCCACCACTCACTTCGGCTTCAAAAACGTTCCGGAAAGCCAGAAAGCGGAAAAAGTCGCTGAGGTTTTTCACTCCGTAGCCGCCAAGTACGACCTGATGAACGACCTCCTGTCGGGCGGCATGCACCGTCTGTGGAAGCGTTTCGCAATCGAACTGTCGGGCGTGCGCACAGGTAACCGGGTGCTGGACATCGCCGGCGGCACGGGTGACCTGACCCGCAAGTTCTCGCACCTCGTTGGCCCGACTGGCCAGGTGGTGCTGGCCGACATCAACGAATCCATGCTCAAGGTCGGTCGTGACCGCCTGCTGGACCTGGGTGTGGCCGGCAATGTCGAATTCGTCCAGGCCGATGCGGAAAAACTGCCGTTCCCGGACAACCATTTCGACTGCGTGACCATCGCCTTCGGCCTGCGCAACGTCACGCACAAGGAAGACGCCCTGCGTTCGATGCTGCGCGTGCTCAAGCCTGGCGGTCGCCTGCTGGTGCTGGAGTTCTCCAAGCCGACCAACGCGCTGATGTCCAAGGCCTACGACGCCTACTCGTTCGCCTTCATGCCACTGATGGGCAAGCTGATCACCAACGACTCGGAAAGCTATCGCTACCTGGCCGAATCGATCCGCATGCACCCGAACCAGGAAACCCTGAAATCGATGATGGTCGAGGCCGGCTTCGACCGCGTGACCTATCACAACATGACCGCAGGCATCGTCGCCCTGCACCGTGGCATCAAGCCCTGATGCTGCTCGCCGGCCTGCTCGCCAGCGTTGAGCTCGGCCTGAACCGAGTGCTGCGTCTCGACAGCACGGCACTGCCGCGGCTGGCGCATTTGGCCGGCAAGGTGATTGCCGTCGACTGCCGCAGCCCGGCGCTGCAAGTGTTCATCCTGCCCAGCGATGAAGGCCTGATGCTCGCGTCCCAATGGGAAACCGGCGCCGACTGCACCCTGCGCGCACCGGCCTCGAGCCTGCTGAAACTGGCGATGAGCAAAGACAAGACTTCGGTACTGCATGCACCCGAAGTCGAGCTCGACGGCGACAGCGGTGTATTGCTGGAACTGGCGGCGATCCTCCAGGACCTCGAGCTGGATTGGGAGTACGAACTCTCGCGCTGGCTTGGCCCTGTCGCCACGCAATTGGTCGGCGGTCATCTGCGCAGCCGTGCCCGCTGGTATCAGCAAGGATTCGCCAGCCTCGGCCAGAACCTGGGCGAATACCTGGCTGAAGAATCACGTACCCTCGTCGGTCAGCGCGAAGCCGAAGCCCGATTCAGTGAACTGGACCAGATCAAACTCGATCTGGAACGTCTCGAGGCGCGTTTCGAGCGCCTTTCCCGATCCCTCGACCCAAGCGATAACGCATGAAGCTGCTTGCCGTCCGCCGTTTGTTGCGCATCCAGCGCGTCGTGATCCGCTACCGCCTCGATGACCTGCTGTTCGCCCTGCCGCTGCCCTGGTTTCTCCTGGTGCTGCGTTACGCCTTGCCGTGGCGCTGGTTCCCGCGCAAGACGCTGGACCTGAGTCGTGGCGCACGATTGCGCTTGGCGCTGCAGGACCTGGGGCCGATTTTCATCAAGTTCGGGCAGATCCTGTCCACCCGCCGCGACCTGCTGCCCGAAGACATCGCCGATGAGCTGATGATGCTGCAGGACCGCGTGCCGCCGTTCGACTCGCAAGTGTCGGTCAATCTGATCGAAGAGCAGCTGGGCAAGAAAATCAGCGAAGTGTTCAGCCGCTTCGACGTCGAACCACTGGCCTCGGCATCGGTGGCCCAAGTGCACGCTGCACAGCTGAAAACCGGCGAGGAAGTCGTGGTCAAGGTGATCCGGCCTGGCCTCAAACCAGTGATCGCGCAAGACCTGGCGTGGCTGTTCATCCTCGCCCGCGCCGCCGAAAAACTCTCGGCCGATGCGCGCCTGCTGCACCCGGTGGACGTGGTCCAGGACTACGAAAAAACCATCTACGACGAACTCGACCTGCTGCGCGAAGCGGCCAACGCCAGCCAGCTCAAGCGCAACTTCGAGGGTTCGCCACTGCTGTACGTACCACAAGTCTATTGGGACTGGTGCCGGCCGAAAGTGCTGGTGATGGAGCGTATCTACGGCATCCAGGTGACCGACCTCGCGACCCTGGCGGACCAACGCACCGACATGAAAATGCTCGCCGAACGCGGCGTGGAGATCTTCTTCACCCAAGTGTTTCGCGACAGCTTCTTCCATGCCGACATGCACCCCGGCAACATCTTCGTCAGCACGGTGCAGCCGTGGAGCCCGCAATACATCGCGATCGACTGCGGTATCGTCGGCAGCCTTACCCCCCAGGACCAGGATTACCTGGCGCGCAACCTGTTCGCGTTCTTCAAGCGCGATTACCGGCGAGTGGCACAGCTGCACATCGATTCGGGCTGGGTGCCGGCAGAAACCAAACTCAACGAATTCGAAGCGGCGATCCGGACGGTCTGCGAACCGATCTTCGAAAAACCGTTAAAAGATATTTCCTTCGGCCAAGTGCTGATGCGCCTGTTCCAGACAGCTCGTCGCTTCAACATGGAAGTGCAGCCGCAACTTGTCCTGTTGCAAAAAACCCTGTTGAACATCGAAGGCCTGGGCCGCCAGCTGTACCCGGACCTCGACCTGTGGAACACCGCGCAACCCTTCCTCGAGCGCTGGATGCGTGACCGCGTCAGTCCCAAAGCCTTGTTTGGCAACGTGCAATCCCAGATCGAACAGATCCCGCACTTGGCCAATATGACCCGTGACCTGCTCGAACGCCTGTCCCAGCCCCATGCCAACGATCCGCCGCCACCCTGGCATCGACGCCGCGACGACTGGTTCCTGCGCCTGCTCGGTACGGCCCATCTGGCCGGTGGCGCGATCCTCGCCGCGGGCGGGCCATTGAACGATCTGGCCTATTGGCCAGCGGGCATCATGATGGCGGTCGGCTTGTATCTGGTCGTTCGCCGATAGCCAGTTGTGCTGCGCACTGGCACACTGTTTCAACGTTGAGCCCGACTAATGATGTGTCGGGCTTGCTGTCGGAGTCGAAGATGAAAAACTGGCTGGACGAGATCAAATGGGACGCCGACGGCCTGGTGCCGGCGATTGCCCAGGACCACAAGACCGGGCGCGTCCTGATGATGGCCTGGATGAACCGCGAAGCACTGGAACTGACGGCTGCCGAGAACCGCGCCATCTACTGGTCGCGCTCGCGCGGCAAGCTGTGGCGCAAGGGCGAAGAGTCCGGTCATGTGCAGACCCTGCATGAGATGCGCCTGGACTGCGACGCCGACGTGATCATCCTGATGGTCGAGCAGATTGGCGACATTGCCTGTCATACCGGCCGCCAGAGCTGCTTCTACCGCGTTTTCGAGAACGGCGACTGGACGACTGTCGACCCGGTCCTGAAAGATCCGCACGCCATCTATTGCGCAGGACACAAACATGAGTGACACGTTGACCCGTCTGGCCCAGGTGCTGGAAGAGCGCAAAGGCGCCGCCGCCGACAGCTCGTACGTCGCCAGCCTGTACCACAAGGGCTTGAACAAGATTCTGGAAAAAGTTGGCGAAGAGTCAGTAGAGACCATCATTGCCGCCAAGGACGCCGCCATCAGCGGCGACTGCAGCGATGTGATCTACGAAACCGCCGATTTATGGTTCCACAGCATGGTCATGCTCGCCCAATTGGGGCAGCATCCCCAGGCTGTACTCGATGAACTGGACCGTCGCTTCGGTCTGTCCGGACACGCCGAGAAAGCCTCGCGCCCGTCCGCCTGAATAACTATTAGAGAGGAGCAGCAGCATGGGCATTTTTGACTGGAAACACTGGGTCGTCATCCTGGTTGTCGTGGTACTGGTATTCGGCACCAAGAAACTGAAAAACCTCGGCACCGACGTCGGCGAGTCCATCAAGGGCTTTCGCAAGGCCATGAACGACGACGAAAAACCGGCCGACCCGACCGCGACTCCGGCCCAACCGGTTCCACCGGTTCAGCCACAGGCCACTGTTAACCAGCCGCACACCATCGACGTGCAGGCGCAAAAAGTCGAAGAGCCGATCCGCAAAGACTCGTGAGCACTGACTAATGTTTGGTATCAGCTTCTCTGAACTGCTGCTCGTCGGCCTCGTCGCCCTGCTGGTGCTGGGCCCCGAGCGCCTGCCGGGCGCTGCGCGTACCGCCGGCCTGTGGGTTGGCCGCCTCAAGCGCAGCTTCAACGCAATCAAACAGGAAGTTGAACGTGAAATCGGTGCCGACGAGATTCGTCGGCAACTGCACAACGAGCACATCCTGTCGCTTGAGCAGGAGGCCCGCAAGATCTTCTCGCCGACCCAGCAGCAACCGACACCTGTCGAGCCTGCAGCGTCGCCGACGATTCATGCGCCTGTCGTTGAATCTGCGCCAGTCGAAGTTGTACCTGTCGCAACGACCCCGGTCGAACACGTTGCACCTGCGGCGGCGCCCGTTGCGCCGGCCCCTCAAGACCCAACATTGCCGCCGCGAGCCCCATGAGCGATCTTCCTGAAAACGACCAGCACATGCCGCTGGTTTCGCACCTCACTGAGTTGCGTACCCGCCTGCTGCGCTGCGTAGCGGCGATCTTCATCATCTTTGCCGGGCTGTTCGCCTTTACCCAGCAAATCTACACCTTCGTCTCGACACCGCTGCGGGCCTACCTGCCAGCCGGTGCGACGATGATTGCCACGGATGTGTCGTCGCCTTTCCTGACGCCACTGAAGCTGACCATGATGGTGTCGTTGTTCCTGGCGATTCCGGTGATCCTGCACCAGATCTGGGGCTTCATCGCACCGGGCCTGTACAAGCATGAGAAACGCATCGCCGTGCCCTTGCTGTGTTCGAGCATCGTGCTGTTCTACGCCGGCATGGCGTTCGCCTATTTCCTGGTGTTCCCGCTGATCTTCAAATTCTTCGCCGCCGCCACCCCGGCCGGCGTGGAAATGATGACCGACATCACCAGCTACCTCGATTTCGTCATGACGCTGTTCTTCGCCTTCGGCGTGGCGTTCGAAATCCCGGTGGCCGTGGTGCTGCTGGTGTGGATCGGCGTGGTCGACGAGAAGTACCTGAAGAAGATCCGTCCGTACGTGATCATCGGCTGCTTCGTCGTCGGCATGATCCTGACCCCGCCGGACATTTTCTCGCAGACCCTGCTGGCCGTACCGATGTGGCTGTTGTTCGAGATCGGCATCCTGTTCGGCAGCCTGATCAGCAAGCGTGGCGAGCATCCGGACGACCAGCCTGCCGACGATAACAACGACCAGCCGCCAGCGACCCAACCGTGAACCTGCTGCTCCTTGAAGAGGCCGACTTTATTGCGGCCGACCGGGTGGTTCTGCGCGATCGGCGGTTGACCCACATGCAGGAAGTCCACCGCTGCGAAGTGGGTGACAACATGCGTGTCGGCCGCATCGACGGGCTGATGGGCTCGGCGGAGGTTCTGCGCCTGGACGCCAACGAGGCGGAACTGCGCGTTACCCTCGACCAGCCCCCACCCGCCAAGTTGCCGTTGACCCTGGTCCTGGCCCTGCCGCGGCCCAAGATGCTGCGCAGGGTGTTCCAGACCGTCGCGGCCATGGGTGTGCCACGGGTCGTGCTGGTGAACAGCTATCGCGTCGAGAAGAGCTTCTGGCAGACACCGTTCCTGGAGCCCGAGGCCATTCGCGAGCAATTGATCCTGGGCCTCGAACAAGCCAGGGACAGCGTGTTGCCGCAAGTCGTGATCGAGAAACGCTTCAAGCCGTTCGTCGAAGATCGCCTGCCTGCCATTACCGAGGGCACCCTCGGCCTGGTTGGTCATCCAGGCCAATACCCGCCCTGCCCCCGCGCCCTCACCGAGCCCGTGACCCTGGCCATCGGCCCGGAAGGTGGCTGGATCCCCTACGAGATCGACTTGCTGGGCAAGTCCGGCCTGCAACCGGTGCAGCTGGGCGAGCGCATCCTGCGCGTGGAAACTGCCGTTACCGCGCTGCTCGCCCGGCTCTTCTAACCAAACACCGCCCCCCCTGTAGGAGCGAGCATGCTCGCGATGGCCAACAGAGCGCCGCAGGGTTTCAGGCAGCCAGCGTCATCGTTAACGACCTTCGCGAGCATGCTCGCTCCTACAGGATTTCCCCCGCCTGCCGATATACCTCCCATGAAACCAATGTTTGCTCCGGGAGAGTTGCAGCATGTACCAATCGCTAGCCGATAAACTGGGGAACGTAAGCGTAAACCGCAAGCTGGGCGTCGGCTTCGGTCTTGTGCTGCTGCTGACGATGCTGATCACCTTCACGGGCTGGACCGGCCTGAGCGACGTCACCCGTCGCGGTGATACGCTGGGGTTCATTTCCGATATCAACGGGATGACCAAAGACCTGCGCATCGCCCGCCTGGATTACGAAATGCGCCGCGGCGAACAAGGCCCTGGCGCCGTCAACGATTTGCTGGGCAAGCTCGACACCAGCCTGCAAGCGGCTCGCCGGATGATCGAGCAACCCGCCGACGTGACCATGGTCGACCAGCAATTGGCCGCCGTCAGCCAGTACAAGCAAGCCTTCGCGTCCATGACCCAGATCAGCGCCAGTCGCGAAGATGCTCGCAGCAAATTGGGCGCCACCGCCGACAATGCCGTGGCCAAAGTCGCCGAAGTCGAACAATCCCTGCTGCAAGGCGACAGCGTGGCGCAGTTCAATAGCGTGATCGACTTGAGCAAATTGATCCAGCAAGCGCGTTTTCAGGTCCGTGGCTACACCTATAGCGGCAAGGCCGAGGCAGAACAGCCAGCGCTGGACGCCATCGACAACGCCCTGAAATATCTGCAAAGCCTGCCGTCGAAGCTGCCAGAACAACACATCGCTAACTTGCAGCAAGCAACAGACTCGCTCAGGGCCTACCGCGCCGCGGTCATCCAATACCACGATTCCCAGACCGCCAGCGCCGATGCATTCAAACATATGGCTGCTCAAGGCGAGATTCTGCTCGACGTCAGCAAGAAGCTCACCGTCTCGCAAACCCTGGTGCGCGATACCGACGTAGCGCACGCCAAGAACATGCTGTTGCTGGCCACCCTCCTGGCCTTGGTCATAGGCCTGTTTGCCGCCTGGGCCATCACCCGGCAGATCGTGATTCCGCTGAACCAGACCCTCAAGGCGGCCGAACGCATCGCCGCCGGCGACCTGACCCACAACCTGGTGTCCCGTCGCCAGGATGAACTTGGCCAACTGCAGCGCGCCATTCAGAGCATGACCCAAGGCCTGCGCGAATTGATCGGCGGCATCAGCGACGGCGTCACGCAGATCGCCAGCGCCGCCGAGGAACTGTCGGCCGTCACCGAGCAAACCAGTGCCGGGGTCAACAGCCAGAAGGTCGAGACCGATCAGGTGGCGACCGCCATGAACGAGATGACCGCAACGGTGCAGGAAGTCGCACGCAACGCCGAAGAAGCCTCGGAGGCCGCTGTAGCAGCCGACCAGCAGGCCCGCGAAGGTGACAAGGTAGTCGGCGAAGCCATCGCGCAGATCGAGCGCCTGGCCAAGGAAGTGGGTCACTCCACCGAGGCCATGGGCGAGCTCAAGCGCGAAAGCGACAAGATCGGCAGCGTGCTCGACGTGATCAAGTCGGTGGCCCAACAAACCAACCTGCTGGCGCTCAACGCGGCTATTGAAGCCGCCCGTGCCGGTGAGGCGGGGCGCGGTTTTGCCGTGGTCGCTGATGAAGTGCGCAGCCTGGCCCAGCGTACCCAGAAGTCCACGGAAGAAATCGAAGAGCTGATCGTCGGCCTGCAAAGCGGCACCCAGCACGTGGCCAACATCATGGACAACAGTCGCGCCCTGACCGACAGCAGCGTGGAACTGACCCGTCGCGCCGGCGGCTCACTTGAAAACATCACACGCACGGTGTCGGCGATCCAGGCGATGAACCAACAGATTGCCGCCGCGGCTGAACAACAGAGCGCCGTGGCCGAAGAGATCAACCGAAGCGTGCTGAACGTGCGTGATGTGTCGGACCAGACGTCGGCTGCGAGTGAAGAGACGGCGGCGTCCAGCATCGAGCTGGCGCGATTGGGGACGCATTTGCAGATGCTGGTGGGCAAGTTCAGGGTTTGAGGTGATGCGAGAGCCTCGGTTCGCCTGGGACCGAGGTGATGCCTGCTCGCGAAGGGATTGAGCAGCCGGTGAAGTTACAGAACTTGACGAAGAAACGCCTGCGCCCGCGGATCCTTCGGCGCATCAAAGAACTCTGCCGGCGAAGCGTCTTCAAGCAGCTTGCCATGGTCAAAGAACAACACCCGGTCCGCCACTTCACGGGCAAAGCCCATTTCATGGGTGACGCAGACCATGGTCATGCCTTCCACGGCCAGTGTCTTCATCACATCCAGCACTTCGCCAACCATTTCCGGGTCGAGCGCCGAGGTCGGCTCATCGAACAGCATCACCTTCGGTTCCATCGCCAGCGCACGGGCAATCGCTACCCGCTGTTGCTGACCGCCGGACAGCCGCGACGGAAATTCGTTGGCTTTCTGCGCAATACCGACCTTTTCGAGCAGCCCCATGGCCTTGGCCTCGCGCTCTTTCTTGCCGCGCTTGCGCACGACTTTCTGCGCCAGGCACAGGTTTTCCAGCACGGTCATGTGCGGGAACAGGTTGAAATGCTGGAATACCATGCCAACTTCACGGCGGTAGGCGTTCACGTCGGTTTTCGGATCGGCCAGTTGCAGGCCGTCGATGCTCACTGAACCGGAATCGAACTCTTCCAGGCCATTAAGGCAACGCAAGAAGGTCGACTTGCCGGAACCGGACGGACCGATCACCACCAGTACTTCACCCTTGGCGACGGTCGTGCTGACGTTGTCCACCGCGCGCACCACTTGGCCGCGGGTGTCGTAGACTTTTACCAGATCGCGGACTTCAATCACTTTGCGCGAGCCTCCGCTCGAGCCGGCTGGCGATTTTCGACAGCGGCAGGTTAATCAACAGGTACAGGCCGGCGACGCAGAACAGGATTTCGAATGGCGAGAACGAGGTGGTGATGACTTCGCGACCGCTCTTGAGCAGTTCGGTAATCGCGATCACCGACACCAGCGACGTGTCTTTCACCAGACTGATGAATTGCCCGGCCAGCGGCGGCAATACGCGCTTGAACGCTTGCGGCAGCACCACGTGGCGCATCGACTGGCCAGCATTCAAGCCCAGCGAGCGCGCGGCTTCGTTCTGCCCACGGGCGATCGACTGCACGCCGGAGCGGATGATCTCTGCGACGTAGGCGCCGGTGAACAGCGACAGCGCGGCGATCCCGGCGAATTCCCGGGACAGGTTCATTACAGTGCCGATGAAGAAGTAGAAAATGAAGATTTGCACCAGAAGCGGCGTACCGCGCACCAGTTCGACGTAGATGGTCGAGAGGTCGCGCAGGGTCGGGTTATTCGACAGCCGACACAGGCCCGTCGCCAAGCCAATCAACAGGCCGAGCACGCCGGACACCACGGACAGCCACAATGTGGTCCAGAGACCCCACAACAGCGGTCCGGCGGCCCAGTGGCGGGTTACGCCAATCACATCGCCTTCGGCCACATCATCGCCCTGGGCGACTTGCAGGCTGTTTTCGTCGACGATCAGGTGTTGTTCGTCGCCTGCGTCATTGCGCAGCGTGACCTCAGCTTTATCGCCCTTGCGCACTAACTCGCTGACGGTGGAGATGTCGGCGGCGCGCTGGGATTCTTCGGCGTGGTAGGCAAAGTACTGCGGTACGCGGTTCCAGCGCCATTCGTACGACATCAGCGAGGTGGCGTAATACAACGCGCCAGCCAGGCCGATCAGCACCAGCACGGTCAGGACGTGCCAGGGCCATTGGGCTTTTTTCTGTTTCATGAACGCTTCTCTGATTCGCTCGTTCCCACGCTCTGCGTGGGAATGCATCCTGTGACGCTCTGCGTCACGCTTGCGAAGGGACGCGGAGCGTCCCGGGCGGCATTCCCACGCAGAGCGTGGGAACGATCAAGTAGAGGTGTTACTCCATATCCTTCTGCCATGCGGTGTCTTTGAACCACTTGTCATGGATGCGATCGTAGGTGCCGTCTTCTTGGATCTGGTGCAGGAAGTTGTTGATGAAGTTGATGCTGTCGTAGTCACCCTTCTTCAGGCCGAAGGCCAGCGGCTCGTAGGTGAACGGCTTGTCGAGGAACACCAGCTTGCCGTTGCCGACCTTGTTCACGGCGACAACGTTGTAAGGGGCGTCGTAGATGAAGGCATCGGCCTTGCCGTTGACCACGTCGAGCACCGCTTCCTGCTCGTTGTCGTAGCCGTGGTACTTGGCTTTGGCAATGAGCTTTTTGGCGACCATCTCGCCGGTGGTGCCGAGCTTGGAGGTGATGCGGTAGTCGGCGGTGTTCAGGTCTTTGTAGGACTTGATGGTGCCTTCCAGCTCCTTGCGGATCAGCAGGGTCTGGCCGACCACGATAAACGGTTCACTGAAGTTCAGGCGCAGGTTGCGCTCCTGGGTCAGGGTCATGCCGCTGCCGATCATGTCGAACTTGTCGGTCAGCAGGGCCGGGATGATACCGTCGTAACCAGTGGACACCAGCTCCAGCTTGACGCCCATGGCCTTGGACATGGCTTTGAGGATGTCGACTTCGAAACCGATGATCTCGCCGCGCTTGTTGGTCATTTCGAACGGCATGTAGGTCGGGTCCATGCCGACTTTCAACGTGCCGCGCTTGACCGCGTCATCAATGGCACCGGCCTGCGCCGCGCTGACTGCAACCAATGCCGTGACGCCGACCAGCAGCATCGACAGATACTTCTTCATCTTCAAGTCCCCAAAACCATTGCGTTTGCGGCACGAAATCGACAGTTTTCCTGAGAAAACCGATAGATACGGACGCAAAACGGTCCGGGCGCACCAATTCGGGGAGGGATGCTAACGCACCTGTCCAATTGCACAAGTTTTTTGGGCAATTGATCGTTCCCACGCTCTGCGTGGGAATGCAGCCAGGGACGCTCCGCGTCCCATCGATCAATAAAAAACCCGCTTTCGCGGGTTTTTTTTCGTTACGCCAACTGAGGCTGTGCGCTCAGCGGCTGAAGCGGCAACAGCGGTGCATGGGGGTCGGCCTGGACCGACTTGCGCCAAGCACCCAGCCACTCAGGGTGACCCTCGCTCCAGACCTGATCATGCAAACGAGCCAATGCAACCGGGTCGCTCAGCAACTGTACCCGCTCATTGTTGGTCAAGCCTTCAGGCCCGACTTTCATCGCGTGCCGGACCCGCTCCACCCGCAGCCATTCGATCGGCTCGGCCTCACGGTGCCGCGAGGTCGCCAGCGCACACGCCAGGGCGTTCTGCTGTGGATCGACCACCGCGCGGATGAAGCCTTCCTTGAGCGCGTGATAACGGTTTTCATGAGTGTACTGGTCAGTCGCCAGCAACGCCTGCGGTGGATTGTATTCCTCTGGAATCAGGAACAGGCTCTCGTCACGGGACTTGAGGCCCAGGCCGACGCGGCTGGAAATCACTGACACCGGGATCGACAACATCAGCGAACCGACGATCGGTACCAACCACCACAGGAAGCTTGGGTTCAGCCAGATCACCAGCAGTGCCCAGAAGAAACCGAGCAAGGTCTGTGGACCGTGGCGCTTGACCGCTTCGCTCCATGGTGTGGAGTCGTCGTCACGCTGCGGCGAGTTCCAGGTCGCAGCCCAGCCGAGGAATGCGGCGAGCACGAAACGGGTGTGGAAAATCATCCGCACCGGCGCCAGCAGCATGGAGAACAGCATCTCCAGCAGCATCGACAGCGTGACCTTGAACTTGCCACCGAACTCTTTCGCGCCCTTGGCCCAGATCAGGATGATGCTCAACAGCTTCGGCAGGAACAGCAGCACGATGGTGGTCGAGAACAGCGCAATCGCCTTGTCCGGATGCCATTGTGGCCACAGCGGATAAAGCTGGCGCGGTTCGAGGAAGTATTGCGGCTCCATCAACGTATTGACCGCCAGCAGCGCCGTCGACAACACCAGGAAGAAGAACCACAGTGGCGCCGACAGGTAAGACATCACGCCAGTCAGGAACACGGCGCGGTGCACCGGGTGCATGCCCTTGACCAGGAACAGGCGGAAGTTCATCAGGTTACCGTGGCACCAGCGACGGTCACGCTTGAGTTCGTCCAGCAGGTTTGGCGGCAATTCTTCGTAGCTGCCTGGCAAGTCGTAGGCAATCCACACGCCCCAACCGGCACGGCGCATCAGCGCGGCTTCGACGAAGTCGTGGGACAGGATCGCACCGGCAAACGCGCCTTTACCCGGCAACGGCGCCAGGGCGCAGTGCTCGATGAACGGCTTCATGCGGATGATCGCGTTGTGGCCCCAATAGTGGGATTCGCCCAACTGCCAGAAGTGCAGGCCAGCGGTGAACAGCGGACCGTACACACGGGTGGCGAATTGCTGCATACGCGCATAAAGGGTGTCCATGCCCGACGCACGTGGCGCGGTCTGGATGATCCCGGCGTCCGGCGTGGCTTCCATCAGGCGCACCAGGCTGGTCAGGCACTCGCCGCTCATCACGGAGTCAGCATCGAGCACCACCATGTACTTGTAGTCACCCCCCCAGCGACGGCAGAAGTCGTCGAGGTTGCCGCTTTTACGTTTCACACGACGACGGCGGCGACGATAGAAGATCTTGCCGAAGCCACCGGCTTCGCGGCAGACGTCCAGCCAGGCTTGCTGTTCGGCGACGCAGATGTCGGCGTCGTTACTGTCACTGAGCACGAAGAAGTCAAAGCGATCCAGGTCACCTGTGGCGGCGACCGACTCGAACGTTGCACGCAAGCCGGCGAATACACGAGGCACGTCTTCGTTACAGATCGGCATCACCAGTGCGGTGCGCGCATCCTTCGGAATCGGCTCGTTGCCAGCGCTTTTGCCGGAGATACGATATTTATCGTGACCAGTGAGCAACTCGAGAAAGCCCATCAGTGCGGTCCAGAAACCGGCCGAGACCCAGCAGAACAAAATTCCGAACAGGATCAGGATGCTGGTCTGCAACGCGTACGGCAGCACTTGCGTGGCGGTCTGCAACAGCGGTTGGTGCAGGACTTCATCAAGGTCGACGAACGACCAGCCCTGGTACGGCATGATGCCTTTCATGTACCAGCCGGCGACGATGGTTTGGCCGAGCATCAGCACCAACAGAATGTAGCGACGGATCGAACCGACCGTGCGCCAGCGCGCCGCCGGCAGCACGTTCTCGTCTTTCGGTGGTTTCGGCGGGTTGGTGCGACCGGTTAGACGTCGCCAGCCGCGCACCAGGATATTGGTACGCCATGGCTCCGGCACGACCTTGGTCCGACGAATCGGCGGGGTCGCCTTCAGGCAGACGCGACCGCTGGCGTCGAGCGCCAGCATTTCAGCGTCCTGCAACTCTTCGGCGGTGCTCAGGGTCAGGCGCTTGCCAACCGATGCCTGGGCGGCCTCGGTCGGGGCGTCAAATGTCGAAGACGACAAACGCTCGTGCAATTCGCTGAAGGACTTGCAGCCCGCGAGTTCCGCGCGCTGCTGGTCGGTCATCGGCAGATGTGCCAGGTACTCGGACAGAGTCTCTGGCTGTACTTGAGAATTACTCATCGGCAGGCAACTGGTAGCTCCAGGTCTCGGTCAGGACTTCTTCAGTCGATGCCGATTCCGGTGTGGCTGGGACCGCGTCGGCAGCAGCAGGCTGCTTGGCGTCATTGTTGTTCGCCTTGTCCTTGGCATCTGCGACTGGCTTGGCTTCGGCCTGCTTGGCCTCGGCGGCCTTCGCTTCCTTGTCCGCTTTCTCCGCTTGCTTGGCGGCAACTTTGTCGGCCTTGGCAACGGAAGAAGTGGATGCTGGAATCGAAGTTTTGGCCAGATCGGCAGGCACGATGTTCTGCACCAGTGCAGCACGCATCTCGGTGGACTTGCCCGGGTCCTTGATCTTCATCCGCAGAGTCAGGCGCCAGCCCTTGGTTTCAGGGTTGTAGCGCACGCTGTTCTCGACCAGTTCGGCGTTTTCGCCGACGCTGACCTGGCTGCGAACATCCGTATCCGGGGCCAAAGCTGCCAGGGACGGACCTTCGAAGTCCACCAGATAGGCAACGCTGCCGTCCGGCTGACGAATCAGGTTGGACTGCTTGACGTCACCGGTGGATTTGAGGGTCTGACTGACCCAGGCACTGTCCGGTGCGTGCAGCGCCGCTTCGTCCATGGTCCAGTGCATGCGATAAGCGAAGTCCAGCGGCTGGCCTGGCTCCGGCATCTTTTCCGGGCTCCAGAACGCCACGATATTGTCGTTGGTTTCGTCGGCGGTCGGAATCTCGACCAGATCGACGGTGCCCTTGCCCCAATCGCCCTTCGGTTCGATCCAGGCGCTTGGGCGCTTGTCGTAGCGATCGTCGAGGTCTTCGTAGTGGCTGAAATCACGACCGCGTTGCAGCAAGCCGAAGCCACGCGGGTTCTCGACGGAGAAGTTGCTCACCGCCAGGTGTTTCGGGTTGTTCAGCGGACGCCAGATCCACTCGCCGTTGCCGGCGTGGATCGCCAGACCGCTGGAATCGTGCAGCTCACGACGGTAGTTCAGCACTTTCGACGGCTGGTTGGCGCCGAACAGGAACATGCTGGTCAGTGGCGCGATGCCCAGTTTGCCAACCTTGTCGCGCAGGAACATCTGCGCCTTGACGTCGACAATGGTGTCGCTGCCCGGACGCAGGGTCAGGCGGTAGGCGCCGGTCGCCCGTGGCGAATCCAGCAGGGCGAAGATCACCAGGTGCTTGTCGCCCGGTTTCGGCTGTTGAATCCAGAACTCGCGAAAACGCGGGAACTCTTCGCCGGACGGCAGTGCGGTATCGATCGCCATGCCGCGAGCGGACAAGCCGTAGACGTGACCCTTGCCGACCACGCGGAAGTAACTCGCGCCCAGCATGGTCATGATTTCGTCTTGCTTGTCAGCCTTGTTGACCGGGTACAGGACGCGGAAACCGGCGTAACCCAGTTGCTCGGTGGCCTTGGGATCGAACTTGACGTCGCCGAAATCGAAACGACTCGGGTCGTACTTGATCTCTTCGACGGTGTTCGCCGTGATTTCGTTGATTTTCACCGGCGTATCGAAATGCATGCCCTGGTGATAGAACGACAGCTTGAATGGGGTCTTCTGATCGGCCCATTCGGCTTTTTCAGTCAGGAAGCGAATTTTCTGATAATCGGCGAATTTCATCTCGCGGAATTCGTTCGGCAGGTTACTGCGCGGAGCTTCGTACTTTTGCCCGGCCAGCTCTTTTGCCTTGACCGATACATCATCCAGACTGAATGCCCAAAGCTGGCCGGCGCTGAGCAGGCACAGCAGTGCCGAGCCCGCTACCAATGCGCTACGAAACCGTTTGGCAGTCAATTTTGGTGCGTTACAGGGACTAACAATCACGAGCAACCCTCGCCGAAAACAGATCAAAAAACCAACGGCCAGTTAAAGGGCCAGCAGGTATCCGGCGCGAAAAAGCCGACCCTGCAGACCACTCTTGCCAAGTTGGCGAGCATTGTTCCGACTCCGCTGGGGCAAAATGATTCCCCAATCGGATCCGGACAAGTCTCTACCTAAGTCAAAATGGACCAACGAACGCTGATCCCCGTAGCGCGCGATTATCTAGTAGGCCGCGTTACAACGCATCAGGGGTAACAAAGTATTTATCGGGATAAACGCCTGTTTTCGACCGAAAAGCGCTTAAAAAGATGTTTCAAGCGCTTTCAGGTCTGTAACAGAAAGGTAACCGGGCCATCATTGACCAGGTGCACCTGCATATCCGCGCCGAATCTACCTGATGCCACAGTGCCATGCACCTGTTTCGCTTTGCTTAATAGATAGCCGAAAAGCTCCTCGCCCAAGGCCGGGGGGGCCGCGGTCGAGAAACTCGGTCGCAGCCCGCTCTTGGTGTCGGCGGCCAGGGTGAACTGCGAGACCAGCAACAACCCGCCACCCACATCCGCCAGGGACAGGTTCATCTTGCCCTCAGCGTCGCTGAACACACGATAGTTAAGCAGCTTATTGAGAAGTTTGTCGGCGCTGGCCCGCGTGTCGTCGGGCTCGACGGCTACCAGCACCAGCAAACCCTGGTCGATTGCGCCGACCACCTGCCCCGCTACCTCGACCCGCGCGCCGCGCACGCGTTGCAGCAAGCCCTTCATGCTTCTTCAGGCGACAGGTCGAGCAAGCGCCGGGCCATTCGGTCGGCAGCGCGTACCAATGCATCGGTAATCCCCGGCTCAGCGGCGGCATGGCCCGCGTCCCGGATTATTTGCAATTCGCTATTGGGCCAGGCCTGGTGCAGCTCCCAGGCGTTATCCAATGGACAGATGACGTCATAGCGACCATGGACGATCACGCCAGGCAAATGGGCGATCTTGCCCATGTCGCGAATCAGCTGATTCGGTTCGAGGAAGGCGTTATTGGTGAAGTAGTGGCACTCGATGCGGGCGATCGACAACGCACGCTGCGGCTCGGAGAAACGATCGACCACCAGCGGGTTCGGACGCAGCGTCGCGGTCCGGCCTTCCCACGTGGACCAGGCTTTGGCCGCGTGCATCTGGGCGATCTGGTCGTTGCCGGTGAGTCGTTTATGGAAGGCGTTGAGCAAATCGCCGCGCTCGTCCATCGGGATCGGCGCAACGTAGTCCTGCCAGTAATCGGGGAACAGACGGCTGGCACCCGCCTGATAAAACCATTCGATTTCCTGCGGGCGGCAGAGAAAAATCCCGCGCAGGATCAGCCCGTGCACACGTTCCGGATGGGTTTGCGCGTAGGCCAGCGCCAAAGTCGAACCCCAGGAGCCGCCGAACAGCACCCACTTGTCGATGCCCAAGTGCTCGCGGATTCGCTCAAGGTCGGCGACCAGGTCCCAGGTGGTGTTGTTTTCGAGGCTGGCGTGGGGGGTGGAACGACCGCAACCGCGTTGGTCGAAGGTGACGATGCGGTACAGGTTTGGATCGAAGTAGCATCGGCTCGCAGCATCACACCCGGCACCGGGACCGCCGTGAATGAACACCACCGGCAAACCTTGCGGTGAACCGCTTTCGTCGACATACAGCGTGTGGGTTTCATCGACGGCCAGATCGTGCCGGGCGTGGGGTTTGATCTGCGGGTACAAAGTCTGCATTGCGCACTCCGTAAGGGGTCGAGGTCATCCCTGGGGGGACTTCTATTATTCTGCCGTTGGGCATCATAAACCCGATTTACGTCAATGAGCATGCACTTGCTGGATTGTAAATTTGCCGCCGGAAAACCTGTGGGAGCGAGCCTGCTCGCGAAGAGGGCGTGTCAGGCGCTATCCATGTTGACTGACCCACCGCATTCGCGAGCAGGCTCGCTCCCACAAGGTTACGCGTTGTAATGCTTTTCGCCCCAGGCCAGCAGGCCTTGCAGCAATTCTTTCAATACCACCTGCGTCGGCCCGGCCAGGTCCGGCCGATAACGGAACGGTTCGAACTCTTCCATATAGGTGCACTGGCCCAGCTCCAGTTGCACGGCATGAATGCTTTCCGCCGGATTGCCGTAGTGACGGGTGATGTGCCCGCCCTTGAAGCGCCCGTTCAGCACATGGCTGTAGTCCGGGTGGCGGTCGCAGATCGCTTCCAGTTGAGTTGCAAGCTGTGGATCGCAACTGGCGCCGTTGAAGGTGCCGAGGTTGAAATCCGGCAGTTTGCCGTCGAACAGGTGCGGGATGATCGAGCGGATCGAGTGGGCATCGAATAACAGCGCGTAGCCGAACTCGGCTTTCAGTCGCGCCAGCTCGTTGTGCAAGGTGCTGTGGTATGGCGTCCAGATCTGCTCCAGATAGGTAGCGCGCTCTTCTTTCGAAGGCTCCATTCCCTCATGGAACAACGCAATACCGTCGAACAGCGTTGCCGGGTACAGGCCGGTGGTGGCGCCGACATACAAAGGCTTGTCGTCGGATGGCCGGTTCAGGTCGATGACAAACCGCGAGTATTCGGCGGCCAGGGTACTGGCACCCAGTTCGGCTGCGAAATCGTACAGCTGCGGGATGTGCCAATCGGTGTCCGGCAGGCTTTTCGCTGCGGGGATCAACCCGGCTTCGACCGCAGGGGTCAGGCGCACACCGGCGTGGGGCATGCTGATCAGCAGCGGCACGCGGCCTTGTTTGAAGTTCAGAACCTTATCCACAACTGTTCTCCTAAACGCTCGTCTCGACGCCGTGACGCACGACGCGTTTTTCCAGGTCGCCGCCCAGCCAGTAGCACAGGTCGGCCGGACGATCGATTTGCCATGCAACAAAATCGGCTACCTTGCCCGCCTCCAGCGAACCGTGGGTAGCGGCCATGCCCAATGCCGTCGCGGCATGAATCGTCGCGCCAGCCAGGGCCTCTTCCGGGGTCATACGGAAACAGGTGCAGGCCATGTTCAACATCAGGCGCAACGACAGCGCCGGCGAGGTGCCGGGGTTGAGGTCGCTGGCGATGGCGATTTTCACGCCGTGTTTGCGCAAGGCCTCCATCGGTGGCAATTGGGTCTCGCGCAGGAAGTAGAAAGCGCCGGGCAGTAACACGGCCACTGTGCCGGACTTGGCCATGGCGATGGCGTCGTCTTCGGTCATGAATTCCAGGTGGTCGGCCGACAGTGCGTGGTAACGCGCCGCGAGGCTCGATCCGTGCAGGGAAGAAAGCTGCTCGGCGTGCAGCTTCACCGGCAAGCCCAGTTCCCGGGCAGTGACGAATACGCGCTCAACCTGGGCAGGGGAAAACGCCAGGTATTCGCAAAAGGCATCCACCGCGTCCACCAGCCCTTCGGCGGCCAGGGCCGGGAGCATTTCGCTGCAGATGTGATCGATGTAATCGTCGGCGCGATCGGTGTACTCCGGCGGCAAGGCGTGAGCCGCCAGGCAGGTGCTGCGTACGCTGACCGGCAGTTCGGCACCGAGGCGACGGGCGACCCGCAGCATCTTGCGTTCGTTGGCCAGGTCGAGGCCGTACCCGGATTTGATTTCGATGCTGGTGACACCGTCGCGCATCAGGCTTTTCAGGCGCTTGGCGGCGCTGGCGAACAGTTCATCTTCACTGGCTGCGCGAGTGGCACGCACGGTGCTGGCGATACCCCCGCCGCTGGCGGCGATTTGCGCGTAGCTGACGCCTTGCAGACGCTGCTCGAATTCACCGCTGCGGTTACCGCCGAACACCGTGTGGGTATGGCAGTCGATCAGGCCCGGCGTGACCCAGGCCCCGTTCAAGTCATTGACCACCGAGTACTCGCCGGACGGCAGCTCACGGCGCGGGCCGATCCACTCTATATGTGCATCGGACGTCACGATGGCCGCATCCTCGATGATCGAGTAGACGCCCTGGGCCATGGTTGCGACGTGGCAGTGTTGCCAGAGGGTTTTCATTCGGATCCTCCGATGGTTGATCGTTCCCACGCTCTGCGTGGGAACGATCGGTTGGGGGCGGGTTAGAGGCTAGGCAGCAACTTCGCCGAAACCAGCTCGTTCAAGCAACGCGAAGCCAACAACTCGGTCGCCGCATTGATGTCCGGTGCAAAGAAGCGGTCCTTCTCGTAGAACGGCACTTCCTTACGCAGGATGGCCCGAGCCTTTTCCAGCTTCGGCGACGTCTTCAGGCCATTGCGCAGGTCCAGGCCCTGAGCGGCGGCCAGCCATTCCACAGCCAGGATGCCACGGGTGTTCTCGGCCATTTCCCACAGACGCTTGCCTGCGGCCGGAGCCATGGACACGTGATCTTCCTGGTTGGCGGAAGTCGGCAGGCTGTCCACCGAATGCGGATGGGACAGCGCCTTGTTCTCGCTGGCCAGCGCCGCTGCGGTCACTTGGGCGATCATGAAGCCGGAATTGACGCCGCCATTGGCCACCAGGAACGGCGGCAGTTGCGACATGTGCTTGTCCATCATCAACGAAATGCGACGCTCGCTCAGGGAGCCGATTTCAGCAATGGCCAAGGCCATGTTGTCAGCGGCCATGGCCACCGGTTCTGCGTGGAAGTTGCCGCCGGAAATCACGTCACCTTCTGCGGCAAATACCAGCGGGTTGTCGGATACGGCGTTGGCTTCGATCGCCAGCACTTCGGCAGCCTGGCGGAACTGGGTCAGGCAGGCGCCCATGACTTGCGGCTGGCAGCGCAGGGAGTACGGGTCCTGGACCTTTTCGCAGTTCTGGTGAGAATCAGAAACTTCACTGCGCTCGCCCAGCAGGTCGCGGTAGGCGGCAGCGGCATCGATCTGGCCTTTCTGGCCACGGGCGGCGTGAATGCGTGCGTCGAATGGCGAGCGCGAACCCAGGACCGCTTCAACGGTCAGGCCACCCAGAGCCAGGGCTCCAGCGAACAGGTCCTCACCTTCGAACAGACCGCGCAAGGCGAAAGCCGTGGATACTTGCGTGCCATTGAGCAACGCCAGGCCTTCTTTCGCAGCCAGGGTCAGCGGAGTCAGGCCAGCGACTTTCAGCGCTTCGCTCGCTTCCATCCACTCGCCTTTGTAGCGCGCCTTGCCTTCACCCAGCAGTACCAGCGACATGTGCGCCAACGGGGCCAGGTCGCCGGACGCTCCGACCGAACCTTTCAGCGGAATGTGCGGATACACCTCGGCGTTGATCAGGGCAATCAGCGCGTCGATGACTACACGACGAATGCCGGAGAAACCACGGCTCAGGCTGTTGACCTTGAGCACCATGACCAGGCGCACCAGCGCGTCGCTAATCGGCTCGCCGACACCAGCAGCGTGGGACAGCACCAGCGAGCGCTGCAGGTTTTCCAGGTCTTCGCTGGCAATGCGGGTCGAGGCCAGCAGGCCGAAACCGGTGTTGATACCGTAGGCGGTGCGGTTTTCGGCGAGGATCTGCTCCACGCAGGCGACGCTGGCTTCGATCTGGGCCGCGGCGCTGTGGTCGAGGGTGATTTTGACCGGTTGCTGATAAACATCACGCAATTGGGCAAGGCTCAGTTGGCCAGGAATCAAGTTAAGCGCAGTCATTTCATGCTCCTTTTGAGAGTTTGTTATTAACTACCAGACGCTCCGGATTAATCCGTTGTCCGTCGCTTCCCTCTTTTTGAAAGGGCTGGCGCCTTGGCACGCTGGTTTGGTATGGAAATCAGTTCAGATTCGGTAAAGCCTTTTGCAACAAAGCCGGGTCTTTCAAAACGCCAGCAGCGGCGGCGATGTCCGGCGCCAGCCAGCGGTCCTGATCGTAGGCCGGCACGCGTTCGCGCAGCAGGCGCCACGCGACATCGGTGCCGGCCCCGAAACGCTGTTCTTTCAGGAACTCGAAAGCCTGGGCCGCCAGCAAGTACTCGATGGCGAGAATCTGCGTGCAGTTTTCCAACGCGCGGTGCAGCTTCAATGCGGCGTTGGTGCCCATGCTCAGGTGGTCTTCCTGCAAGCCCGAGGTGACGTAGTTGTCGAGCACCGCCGGTTGCGCCAGTTGGCGATTTTCCGCACACAGCGACGCGGCGACGTACTGCACGATCATCATCCCGGAGTTCACCCCCGGGTTGGCCACCAGGAACGCCGGCAGGCCGCTGACGTGCGGGTTGATCAAACGGTCCAGGCGACGCTCGGCGATGGAGCCGATTTCGGCCATGGCAATCGCCAGCAGGTCTGCCGCCATTGCTACGGACTGGCCGTGTGGATTGGCCTGGGACATGACGCGGAAGTTGTCCGGCGTACCCAGCAACAACGGGTTATCCGTGCAGCCATTGAGTTCGGTTTCGATTTGCTTGATCGCGTGCACAAGCTGATCGCGAGCGGCGCCGTGCACTTGCGGAATCGAGCGGATACTCAATGCATCCTGCGTACGAATGCCTTTGCTTTGGGCAATCACTTCACTGCCATCGAGCAGCGCCCGCAAGTTGATCCCGACCTGTTGCATGCCCGGATGCGGCTTGAGGGCGATGATCTCGGCATCGAACGCTGCAATCTGGCCACGCTGGGCCTCGAAGCTCATGGCGCTGATCACATCGGCCCATTGCAGCAGGCGCGTGGCGTCGGCAATGGCCAGGCAACTGAGGCCGCTCATGCACGGCGTACCGTTGACCAGGCACAGGCCGTCCTTGGCGCCGAGTTGAACCGGTTGCAGGCCCTCTTCGGCCAACGCTTGTTGCGCCGACACGACTTGCCCGCGATAGCTGACGTTGCCGACACCCAGCAGGGCGATGCTGATGTGGGCCATGTGGGTCAGGTAGCCCACCGAACCCTGAGACGGCACTTGCGGAGTGATGCCGCGATTGAGCAACGCCAGCAAGGCTTCGACCACTCGGCGATGAATGCCGGATTTGCCGTGGGAATAGTTGCGGATCGCCGCGCACATGATCGCGCGAGTCTGCTCGTCGGCCAGTGGAGCACCCACGCCACAGGCGTGACTGAGCAAGGTATTGCGCGACAGTTGGCTGAGTTGTTCGTCTTTGAGCGAGACGTTGCACAAAGCGCCCAGCCCGGTATTCACGCCATAGGCGCGTTCGCCGCTGGTGACGATGCGCTGGACGATCGCCTGGGCATTTTCGATGCGTGCCCAGGCCTGCTCCGACAGCTCAAGCTGTGCGCCATGGCGGGCTACGGCAACCACATCCTGCCAACGCAACGGGGCATCGGTGATAACGATTTTTTCAGCCTGGGACATCTTCAACCTCTTGATCCTGATCGTTCCCACGCTCTGCGTGGGAATTCCGCCTGGGACGCTCCGCGTCCCGAAATCAACGTAAGGCTCGAGCCCTGCGCATGGGTGACGCAGAGCGTCACGGGATGCGTTCCCACGCAGAGCGTGGGAACGATCATCTTTAAACCACCGCCGCCCGTCGCTGCACGAACCGGTCGACATACTCATCCGCTGGCGAATGCAGGATCTCTCGCGGCGTGCCGACCTGGATCAGGCGGCCGTCCTTGAGGATCGCGATGCGGTTGCCGATGCGCACAGCCTCGTCGAGGTCGTGGGTGATGAAGACGATGGTCTTGTGCAGGGTCTTCTGCAGTTCCAGCAACTGGTCCTGCATCTCGGCGCGAATCAGCGGGTCGAGGGCACTGAAGGCTTCGTCCATCAGGATGATGTCGGTGTCCGCCGCCAAAGCACGGGCCAAACCCACACGTTGACGCATGCCGCCGGAGAGCTGGTGCGGGTATTTGTTCTCGTAGCCCTTGAGGCCCACGGTGTTGATCCAGTGCAGCGCGCGCTCGGCGCACATCTGCTTGCTCTCTCCACGGATCTTCAAGCCATAGGCGACGTTGTCCAGCACGCTCTTGTGCGGCAGCAGGCCGAAGCTCTGGAACACCATGCTGATCTTGCGCCGGCGAAATTCGCGCAGGGCTTCCATGTCGTATTGCAGGATGTCCACACCGTCCACCAGGATCGCGCCGCTGGTCGGGTCGATCAGGCGGTTGAAGTGACGTACCAGGGTGGATTTTCCGGAACCCGACAGGCCCATGATCACGAAAATCTCGCCGCTGCCGATGCTCAGGGACAAATCGTTTACCCCGACCACGCAGCCGGTTTCGGCCAGCACCTGATCCTTGGTCTTACCCTGGCCAACCATCGCCAGGGCATCCTTGGCGCGGTTGCCGAAAATCTTGAAGACGTTCTTGACTTCAATCTTGCTCACGGTTGCGTTGTTCATTTGCTCACCTCATGCCGTGCGCGACCGTACGCTTGTGTAATGCGGTCGATCACCACTGCCAGAATCACGATCGCCAGACCGGCTTCCAGGCCGCGTCCAACGTTGAGGGTCTGAATCCCCACCAACACGTCTTCGCCCAAGCCACGGGCACCAATCATCGAGGCGATCACCACCATCGACAGGGCCATCATGGTGGTCTGGTTGATCCCGGCCATGATGCTAGGCAGGGCCAGCGGCAGTTGCACGCCGAACAGTTGCTGCCAACGGTTGGCACCGAAGGCGTTGATCGCTTCCATCACCTCGCCGTCAACCTGGCGAATACCCAGGTCGGTCAAACGGATCAGCGGTGGCGCGGCGTAGATCACGGTAGCGAAAATCGCCGGAACCTTGCCCAGGCCGAACAGCATCAGCACCGGGATCAGGTACACGAAGCTCGGCATGGTCTGCATGATGTCCAGCAACGGCATCAGTACCGAACGCAGGCGATTGCTACGCGCCGAGAGGATGCCCAACGGGATGCCGATCAGCACCGAAATGACCGTGGCCACCATCATTAGCGCCAGGGTCTGCATGAGCTTGTCCCAGAGGCCAACCGCGCCCACCAGGAACAGTAAGCCGACGATCACGGCGGTGGTCACGACTTTGCGGGTGGCATGCCAGGCAACGCCCGCCACGATTGCCAGCATCAGCCACCAGGGCGCCGCACGCAGCAGCCCTTCAAGATTGACGATGGCCCATAACAGGGTGTCGGAGATGCTGCGGAACACATCGCCGTAGTTGGTGACCAGCGAATCGACCCAACCGTTGACCCAGTCGGCGATGGAAAAGGTAAAGCTTTCGGGAAACATAAGAGACTCTCAATCAAGGGGTTGCGATCAAGCATCCGACAGCCGTTCCCGACCGCCGGAGAAGCCCAACCTACAAGGCCGCGTCGATTTTCTTGGCTGCGTCTTCACTTACCCAGGCGTGCCAGACTTCAGGATGTTCCTTCAAGAAGATCTTGGCCAGTTTTGGCGACTCGATCCGCTCTTTGGTCATGCGACCCAGATTCTGGTTCAGCAGGTCGATCGGAATGTTGACCTTGTCCAGCACGGCCACCAGTTCCGGTGCTTCGTCGTGGAAAGTCTTGGACAGGCCGACCTTGATGGTCACGGTCTTGTTCACACCGGGTTTCTCTTCGAGCTTCACTACGTCGACCTGGCCCATCAATGGCGTTGGCGACCAGTAGTAGAAAAGGATCGGCTCGCCGCGCTTGTAGCTCGACAGTACGGCGGCATCCAGCGCCGGGCCGGTGCCAGGGCGGAAGTTGGTGTAGGTGCTTTCCAGGCCGTAGCTCTTGAGCATTTCGCTGTTGTCCAGCTCACAGGTCCAGCCGGCCGGGCAGTTGTAGAAACGCCCTTTGGATGGCTCTTCAGCGTCCTTGAACACGGCGGAGTATTTGCCCAGGTCAGCGATGTTTTTCAGGTCCGGGGCCTTGGCTTCCAGCTTGCGCTTGGCATCGCCTTCGATCACGTAGCGCGGCACGTACCAGCCTTCGATCGCGCCGACGACGGGAGCGCCGACACCGACGACCTTGCCGGCCTTCTCTGCCTTGTTCCAGACCTCGCTGCGGCCGACCCACTCTTCGGCGAACACCTGGATATCGTTGCTGCTCAGGGCGTTTTCCATGGTGATGGAGTTGCCCGGCAGGCTGTCGGTCTTGCAGCCGTAGCCTTTTTCCAACACGACTTGCATCACGTCGGTCAGCAACATGGCGCTTTCCCAGTTCAGGCCGGCGAATTTCACCGGTTTGCCCGACTCGCACCAACCCGCCGCCTGAGTGGCGCCGGCACTGGCGAGCAGGCCCATGGAAAGCAATGTGGTCAGCAGGGTCTTGTTCGATTTCATTGTAATGACGCTCCTAATCATGAATTGGCTTACGGCAGTCAAGAGGCATCCAGCCCTGTCCACGTCCAATCAGGCCTGCGCCGCAGCACGACCGGCCCTGCTTGTTATAGGTTTTACAACGCTGTCCTGCTCGACCGGCAGGATCAGGTGATCGGGCACTGAGCCGTGCCATTTTTTCGCACACACGTAGTACAGGGCTGCAGGGATCACCAGACCGATGATCCAGGAGATATCCACCCCTCCGAGGGCATTCACCAGCGGACCGGTATAGAACTTGGTGGCGATGAACGGCAGCTGCACCAGCACACCGAAAACATAGACGCTGATACCAAGGGCGTTCCAACGACCGTAGCGACCGTTCGGATCGGCCAGCGCAGGCACGTCATAACGCTCGCGGGTGATGCAGTAGTAGTCCACCAGGTTGATCGCGCTCCATGGCGTGAAGAACGCCAGCAGGAACAGGATGAAGGACTTGAACGCACCAAGGAACGAGTGCTGGCCGAGCAATGCCATCAGGGTCGCAGCACCGACGATGCCCAGCACGAACACCAGACGCTGCAAGCGCGTTACTTTCAGCTCACCACGGAAACCGCTGATGATGGTCGCGATGCACATGAAGCTGCCGTATGAGTTCAGTGTGGAAATGGTGACCTTGCCGAACGCGATGCTGAAGTACAGCAGCGCAGCAGTGGCACCGGTACCGCCCAGGCCGACGATGTAGGCCACTTCGTGACCGGCGAATTGCCCGTTGGCCGAAGCGGCAGCGAACACGCCGAGGATCATCGCCACCTGTGCACCAATCACCGAACCTGCGCCAGCGGCAAAAAAGGTTTTCACCGAGGAAGTCTTGCTCGGCAGGTAACGTGAATAGTCGGCCACGTAAGGGCCGAAAGCGATTTGCCAGGACGCCGCAAGCGACACCGCGAGCAAGAAACTGCTCCAGCTGAAGTGGCGGATCTGCAACAGTGCGCCAACGTCAACCTGGCTCATCAGACGGCTGAACAGGTAAACAAAGGCAATCACACCAATGACACTGGCAACACGGCCGATCCAATGGATCACCCGATAACCGAGCACCGTGACCAGCACGATGACACTGGCGAAGATGAGGATCCCGACGCTGTCGCTGACGCCAAACAACTGGCCCAGCGCCTGGCCGGAAAGCACGGTCCCTGTTGCGGTGAAACCGAGGTACATCAGGCACACCAGCACGATCGGGATCGCCGCACCATACACGCCGAACTGCACGCGGCTGGAGATCATTTGCGGCAGGCCAAGCTTGGGGCCTTGCGCGGCATGCAACGCCATTACGCCGCCGCCGAGCACTTGCCCGATCAGCAAACCGATCAACGACCAGAACACGTCACCACCCAGCACCACGGCCAGGGCCCCGGTGACAATCGCGGTGATTTGCAGGTTGGCACCCATCCACAGGGTGAACTGGCTAAACAGACGACCGTGTCTTTCCGCTTCCGGGATGTAGTCGATCGAACGTTTCTCGATCAACGGTTTGTTGCCTGCACGCTCGCTGCTGACAGCCATGATTCAACCTCTGTGGATTGTTTGTCGATGTCGTTTTTGTTCTATGTAGGAGCTGCCGCAGGCTGCGATCTTTTGATCTTCGGCGTCACTGATGACGCCAAAAGATCGCAGTCTGCGGCAGCTCCTACAGGTTATGCGTCGGGCCACCCATTACAGGCGGCCCGCATTTTTATTTACCGGTGATCATCGGCAGGTTCAGCCCCTGCTCCTTCGCGCAGTCGATCGCGATCTGGTAACCGGCATCGGCGTGGCGCATGACGCCCGTCGCCGGGTCGTTGTGCAGGACGCGGGCGATACGCTCGGCCGCTTCATCGGTGCCGTCGCAGACAATCACCATGCCCGAGTGCTGGGAGAAGCCCATGCCGACGCCGCCGCCGTGGTGCAGGGAAACCCAGGTCGCGCCGCTTGCGGTGTTGAGCAGGGCGTTGAGCAGTGGCCAGTCGGACACGGCATCGGAACCGTCCTGCATCGATTCGGTTTCGCGGTTCGGGCTGGCAACAGAACCGGAATCCAGGTGGTCGCGACCGATCACGATGGGCGCCGACAGCTCACCGCTACGCACCATTTCGTTGAACGCCAGGCCCAGCTTGGCGCGCAGGCCCAGGCCAACCCAGCAGATACGTGCCGGCAGGCCCTGGAAGCTGATGCGCTCGCGCGCCATGTCCAGCCAGTTGTGCAGGTGGGCGTCGTCCGGAATCAGCTCTTTTACCTTGGCGTCGGTCTTATAGATGTCTTCAGCGTTGCCCGACAGCGCAGCCCAACGGAACGGGCCGATGCCACGGCAGAACAGCGGACGGATGTAGGCCGGTACGAAACCCGGGAAGTCGAATGCGTTTTCCACGCCTTCTTCCTGGGCCATCTGACGGATGTTGTTGCCGTAGTCGAAGGTCGGGATGCCTTGTTTTTGGAAGGCGAGCATCGCCTTGACGTGCACGGCCATCGATTGCTTGGCGGCCTTGATCACCGCAGCCGGTTCGGTCTTGGCGCGGGCGCGATACTCGTCCCAGGTCCAGCCAGCTGGCAGGTAACCGTTGAGCGGGTCGTGGGCGCTGGTCTGGTCGGTGACCATGTCCGGGCGCACGCCGCGCTTGACCAGTTCCGGCAGGATTTCAGCGGCGTTACCCAACAGGGCGATGGAGATCGCCTTGCCTTCCTTGGTGTATTTGGCGATGCGCGCCAGAGCGTCGTCGAGGTCTTTGGCTTGCTCGTCGACGTAACGGCTTTTCAGGCGAAAATCGATGCTGACCTGCTGGCATTCGATGTTCAGCGAGCATGCACCGGCCAAGGTGGCAGCCAGAGGCTGCGCACCACCCATGCCGCCCAGTCCGGCGGTCAGTACCCACTTGCCTTTAAGATCATCGTTGTAGTGTTGGCGACCGGCTTCGACGAAGGTTTCGTAGGTGCCCTGGACGATGCCCTGGCTGCCGATGTAGATCCAGCTGCCGGCGGTCATCTGGCCATACATGGCCAGGCCTTTGGCGTCGAGCTCGTTGAAGTGCTCCCAGCTCGCCCAGTGCGGTACCAGGTTGGAGTTGGCGATCAGGACGCGCGGGGCGTTGGCGTGGGTCTTGAACACGCCGACCGGCTTGCCGGATTGCACCAGCAGGGTCTCGTCGTCATTCAGGTTGGTCAGGCTCTCGACGATCTTGTCGTAGCACTCCCAGTTACGTGCCGCACGACCGATACCACCGTACACCACCAGTTCCTTGGGGTTCTCGGCGACTTCCGGGTCGAGGTTGTTCATCAGCATGCGCAGCGGCGCTTCGGTCAGCCAGCTCTTGGCGGTCAGCTTGTTACCGCGGGCAGCGCGGATTTCAACGTCACGAAACTTGGTAGTTTTATTGTCAGTCACGAAAAAGACTCCTCAGCGATCAATCCAAACCAACCCTGGCGGTGGGTAAGCCAGCCTGTGCGCGTCAACGCGCCACAAGCGAATCAGTGGACGTTGCGGGGAGTCTCGACCGACTCATACGCATACGTCTTTACTTGTACATACAAGCATATGCAATCAAGCGGCCAACTTGTTGGATGAGCATTCAAGAAAAATTCTGAAATGGCTGGAGAGCGCCTGGATCAAGGGCTGCGGCGTAGATGAAAATTTTCGAGGGGATTTTTTGAAGAGGGGTGGCGTTGTTACTTGAACGTGGTTTTGCGCCACGCTGGGGCGTTCGGTAACAAAGTGGTGCGCGTTCGGGAACGCTGGAAAGCAAAAGATCGCAGCCTTCGGCAGCTCCTACAGGGTTTACACCATTCAATGTAGGAGCTGCCGAAGGCTGCGATCTTTTAAGGATTTTGAATCAGCGTGCGGTGAGCTCGATCACGCAGCAGGCACCATTACTGGAGACTTCCAGCAGGCCGGTGTTACCGATGAGTTGCAGGCAATCATGACGACCGAGTTGCGAAGCAGCGTTACCGACCTTCACCTCAAGCGCATCGCTGACGCTGAACACCAGCACAATCCCCGCCTCACTGAAAAACCGTTGCTCACCGCTCAGCCATTGCAGCCGTGCGCTGTAACGTTGCGGCGCGTATATCAGGTTGAAATCGCGGATCGGCCCACCCAGCAAGGTGCACGACACCTGGCTCTCGCCGCTGAAGGCAAATGGATCGATCGGTAACAATGGCCGCGTGACCTGACCGTCGACCGACAGGGTCATGCCATCGCCCTGCAACACGGTGATGATTCGCTCATAGCCGGCGAAGGTGGAAAACCCGCCCGACTCGCCAATGTCGGCAATCGACAGGCGCCAGCCGAAACCGTCCAGGCCAGTCCCGGCATCACGGGTGATCTCTTCGGTGCTGCCGCCGCCGTTTTTCCACGGCATGCGCGGGTAATCTTTGGCGCGTAAAACTTTCAAACTGCTCATTTATGAAAGCGTCCTTCCAGACGATGACGGGAACCGGGGTGGATCAGGCGGGCGGCGGTCACCGGCTGACGGCCGGACCAGGTGCGGCGACGGATCAGCAGGCACGGCTCGCCTTTTTCAATCTGCAGCAACTTGCATTCGGACGGCTCGGCCAGAATCGCCTCGACCACGTGTTCGCCTTCGGTCAGCGGCGCGACCTGGTTCAGATAGGCGTACGGCGTTTGCAAGGTGAAGTCCTGCTTGAGGTAGTCAGGCGCCACCAGTGCGTTGACGAAACGGTCTTCGATTTGCACCGGGATATCGTTTTCGAAATGCACGATCAACGAGTGGAACACTTTCTGCCCTTCACGCATGTCCAGCGCCAGGGCACGTTCGGAGCCTGCGGCCTCTTCTTCAAGAGTGATCACCTTGCAGGTGTGGCGATGGCCACGGGAGGCGATTTCGTCGGCAATGTTGTGCACTTCAAACAGCGCGGACTGGCTTTTTGGCTCGGCGACGAACGTGCCGACACCCTGCATGCGCACCAACAGACCGTCGGCGGTCATTTCGCGCAACGCGCGGTTGATGGTCATGCGGCTGAAACCCAGCTGGCTGACCAACTCGCTTTCCGACGGAACGCGGTAATGCGGCGGCCAGTTACCGCTGTCGATTTGCTGGGTGATCATCTGTTTGACGCGGGCGTACAAGGGCGCCGGACTGTCGCCCATGTTCGCGGCCAACGGAGAGACTGGAGGCGGAGTCGGCACGGTTAATCCTTGGTCGTTTGATTGATATCGCTAGCTTGCCGGAGTTTACCGGGCAGGCAAACGTCTGTATATGTATATACAAATAACACACGATGGGGTGCTGAACCATGTCCGCCTTCTTTGCCGAACGCGCGCTGCTGCCTAACGGATGGGCCAACAATGTACGTCTTGAGGTCAGCGCCGATGGCGTCTTGACCCATATCCAGGCCGATTCCCATGCAGATGACGCCGAACGGTTGAGCGGTCCGCTGCTGCCAGGCATGCCGAACCTGCACTCCCACGCCTTCCAGCGGGCCATGGCCGGGCTGGCGGAAGTGGCAGGCAACCCGAATGACAGTTTCTGGACCTGGCGCGACCTGATGTATCGCCTCGTCGGAAAAATCAGCCCGGAACAACTCGGCATCATTGCCCGCCAGCTGTACATCGAAATGCTCAAGGCAGGCTACACCTCGGTGGCCGAATTTCATTACGTGCACCACGACACCCACGGCCAGCCTTACGCGGATCCCGCCGAACTGGCGCTGCGCATCAGCCAGGCCGCCAGCGCCGCCGGTATCGGCCTGACCCTGCTGCCAGTGCTCTACAGCCACTCAGGTTTCGGTGGCCAGACGCCAAACGACGGTCAGCGTCGCTTTATCAACAGCACCGAGAACTACCTCAAGCTGCAATCGCGACTGCAGCCGATACTGGAGCAACAACCCGCACAGTCCCTGGGTTTGTGTTTCCACTCATTGCGTGCGGTCACACCGCAGCAGATCAGCGAAGTGCTGGCGGCCAGCGACAAGCAATGCCCGGTGCACATTCACATTGCCGAACAGCAAAAGGAAGTGGACGACTGCTTGAGCTGGAGCGGTCGTCGTCCACTGCAATGGCTGTATGAAAATACCGAAGTCGATCAACGCTGGTGCCTGGTCCACGCCACCCACGCCAACCCGGAAGAAGTCACGCTGATGGCCAAGAGCCGGGCCATTGCCGGCTTGTGCCTGACCACCGAAGCCAACTTGGGCGACGGGATATTCCCGGCGGTGGATTTTCTTGCTCAGGGCGGGCGCATGGGCATTGGTTCCGATAGCCATGTGTCGTTGAGCGTTGTGGAAGAACTGCGTTGGCTGGAATACGGGCAACGCCTGCGTGATCAACGGCGCAATCGCTTGTATGGCGCGGATCAGCCGATGGTCGGCCGCACGCTATTTGATGCTGCACTGGACGGCGGTGCGCAGGCGTTGGGGCAACCGATAGGTGCATTGGAGGTTGGCAAGCGTGCGGACTGGCTGGTACTGGACGGCAGTGATCCATACCTGGCCACTGCGAGCGGCGATGGAATCCTGAATCGCTGGTTGTTTGCCGGTGGAGATCGTCAGGTGCGTGATGTGCTGGTCAATGGCCAGTGGGTCGTGCGTGACGGGCGTCATGCCGGGGAAGAGGAAAGCAGCCGCGCCTTCACTCAAGTCCTGCGCGAACTCCTGGGCTGACCCCAAAACAACTGTGGGAGCGAGCCTGCTCGCGAAAGCGGTGTCTCAGTCAACAGCTCTGTCAACTGACACGCCCTCTTCGCGAGCAGGACNNAGCAGGCTCGCTCCCACAATGATTATGCGCTAACCGTCAGTTGGAGGTCTTGGCCATCTGCGTATCCGACGCTCGCCAGATCAGCCGCGTGGTGTCGTAACCCTGCTGACGCGCCTTGCTCAGCAACTCTTCACGCACCACACCGTTGACGGTCGGGGTGCGCGCTAACAACCACAGGTAACGGCGGCTAGGATCGCCAACGATGGCAGTCTTGTAGTCATCGCTGACGTACAACACCCAGTATTCGCCCTTCGCCACACCCGGTATCAACCTTGAAAACCAGGTATCGAATTCAACCCACAATTTGTCGGACTTGCCTGGCACCTGTGGATAAGCCGTGCCCCTGACCTCTTCCCATTCCCACTGCGGGGTCAAGCAGCGATTCAACACCGCGACGTTACCGTCAGGCTTGAGTGTGTAGTGGGCTTCGGACTGCGCACAGTCGCGCTGGAAGTACATCGGCAGTCGCGCCAACTCGTACCAGGTACCTTGATAGCGCTTGAGATTGACACTGTTGGCGGTTTTCGGCGCCAACGGGTCCTGGCCAGAACTGGCACAGCCGGCCAACACCAGGCCGGCAAAAAGCATGATCAATAACCGCTTCATTGTTTTTCTCCCGCGGGCACGTGGCCCCGGTTTACTTCAGGCCTTGGCCGGAAAACATCAACACTTTGTCACCGGCGAACTGCACGCTGATAAAGCTCTTCTGGTCGCCCCATGTGCAACTGGACATTCCAAGCGCGCCTGAGCAATCGGTAGGTTTGCCCAAGAGGGTCTCGACCTCGGCCTTGGCCATTCCTGACGACAGCTTTGAGTAGTTTTCCTGATTGACCTTGCTGCACGCAGCCAACAACACGCAAAACGATAGCAGGGCGATGGATCGCAGCGACATGTGAAACTCCACGGACGAGGGTATTGGCATGACTGCCAAGCTGAACCTTAGAAGAGAAAAGCCCTATCTGGTTCCCTGCCCGACGGGCTATTTATCAGGCCGCTCGTCTGTCTTTTCACAAAAATTAGGAACTTCGTCCCGCCGTCCGGGTATTTCATCGGTTTTTGCATAAAGCGTCTAATCTTTGGCGCCGTTCTGTCGACATACAAGCAACGCTAAGCCACGCCCGTGGCATTTGCTTCCCCTTTTGTAGACCCGATCTCCTGCGGTAGCTCATCCAATGACCAGAAACATGAAATTCAGCCACAAGATCTTGTTGGCTGCCGCCCTCGTGGTGGCCGTCGCATTCGCTTGTTTCATCCTGTTCAACGACTATCGCCAGCGCCAGACCTTGCGCAGCAGCACCGAAGCCTCGATGCAGGAACTTGGCAGCCTGACCACCAGCAATATCCAGACCTGGCTGGAAAGCCGCATGCAATTGCTGCAATCAATGGCCCAGCAGGTCAGTGCCGACGGTAACGCCCCCGCCAGCCTGAAACGAATCATCGACCTGCCCGCCTACACCGGCAACTTTCAGTTGAGTTACTTCGGTGGCGCCGATGGCGTGATGTTCTCGGTCCCGGCGGGCAATCGCGCGCCGGATTACGACCCGCGCACCCGCGGCTGGTACAAGGCTGCGAACAGCGCGCAACAGACCATCGTCACCGAACCGTACATCGCCGCCTCTTCCGGCAAGCTGGTGATCACGGTGGCAACCCCGGTTCAGCGCCAGGGCCAGATGATTGGCGTTGCCGGCGCCGACATCGACCTGTCGAGCGTCAGTGCGATCATCAACTCGCTGAACTTCGGCGGCCACGGCCATGCCTTCATCGTGGGTGCCGACGGCAAGATCCTGATTCACCCGGACAGCAAATGGGTACTCAAGAACCTCACCGACGCTTACCCTAACGGTGCGCCGACGGTCAGCCCGGGCATGAAAGAAGTCGAGATCGACGGCAAAAGCCAGTTCATCTCCTTCACCCATGTCAACGGGGTGCCATCTGCAGACTGGTACGTGGCACTGGTGCTGGACCAGGACACCGCGTTCTCGATGCTGAGCGAATTCCGCACCTCGGCGATCATTGCCATGGTGATTGCAGTGTTGATCATCATCACGTTGCTGGGCATGTTGATCAGTTTCCTGATGCAGCCGTTGCTGACCATGGGCCGTGCCATGCACGACATCGCCGAGGGCGAAGGTGACCTGACCAAACGCCTGACCATCCACGGCCATGACGAATTCGGTGCACTGGGGCTGTCATTCAACCGTTTCGTCGAACGCATCCACACCTCGATCAGCGAAGTGTCCTCGGCCACGGGCCAAGTCAACGAAGTGGCCCTGCGCGTTGTCGCCGCGTCCAATTCGTCGATGTTCAACTCCGATCAGCAAGCCTCCCGCACCAGCAGCGTCGCCGCCGCGATCAATCAGCTCGGCGCCGCCGCCCAGGAGATCGCCCAGAACGCCGCCCTCGCCTCACAGCACTCGAGCGATGCGCGCGCGCTGGCCGAAGAGGGCCAGCAGGTGGTGGATAAAACCATCTCGGCGATGCACCAGCTGTCGGCAAAGATCAGCGACTCGTGCGGCAACATCGAGACGCTAAACAGCAACACCGTCAACATCGGGCAGATTCTGGAGGTGATCACCAGCATCTCCCAGCAAACCAACCTGCTGGCGCTCAACGCGGCGATTGAAGCCGCGCGCGCCGGTGAAGCCGGACGTGGTTTTGCGGTGGTCGCCGACGAAGTGCGCAACCTCGCCCACCGCACACAGGACTCGGCGCAGCAAGTGCAGAAGATGATCGAGGAACTGCAAGTCGGCGCCCGGGAAGCGGTCACCATCATGACCGACAGCCAGCGTCAGAGCGAAAGCAGCGTCGGTATCTCCAACCAGGCCGGCGAGCGCCTGGGCAGCGTGACCCAGCGCATCGGCGAAATCGATGGAATGAACCAATCCGTTGCGACCGCAACGGAAGAGCAGACAGCCGTGGTGGAGTCGATCAACGTCGACATCACCGAGATCAACACGCTAAACCAGGAAGGCGTGGAGAACCTGCAGTCGACTTTGCGTGCATGTGCTGATCTTGAACAGCAGGCGGCGCGGTTGAAGCAGTTGGTGGGTAGTTTCAGAATCTAAATCGCTCTTGCGGGCCCCTTCGCGAGCAGGCTCGCTCCCACAGTTGAAACACATACCCCTGTGGGAGCGAGCCTGCTCGCGAAAGCGGCATCAGCCGCGATGAAGATTCAGAACCTTGAACCCGGTTTCGACAGAAACTCCAATTCCTCAGCCGTAGACTCGCGCCCCAACACCGCATTGCGATGCGGAAACCGTCCAAACTGCGCAATCACCTTCTGATGCCGCTCGGCAAAATCCAGATAATCGGCAAACAATGCCCGATCACTCTCCGGCTGTTGCGCAACCAGTTCGATATGACGCGAAACGCCTTCGTTCTGCACCGCAAGGTTCTCGCTGTGCTCGAATACCAGCAGGATGAACACTCGCTGAATCGGTAATAACTGCCGGTCAAAATCCGCAGCAATGCCTTGGGCGACCAGTTTCTGGGCCCGTAGATCACCGGAAAAGGCTTTGGGGGTCTCGCGAAAGATCATGCGGGGGAGTTGATCAAGCAACAGCACCAGTGCCAGCCAACCTTCGGGACATTGCATCCACTTGGTCAATCCGCCGGCCAGTGCCTGCTCGACCTGGTCCCCGAAACGCTCTCGCGCCTCGAGGTCCTGGCTGTCACGCTTGCCGAACCACAACTTGCCCTTGTCAGCCGCGATTGCCCTGGCTTCTTCGGCTGTACCGAACCACCAATCGAGCAACGGCTGCCAGGGCGCGTTCATGGTTTATTCCTTGTGGTAAGCCGTAACGCGTGCAACTTCTTCTTTCGAACCGAGGAACACCGCTACGCGCTGGTGCAGACCTTCAGGCTGGATGTCGAGAATACGTTGGTGACCATCGGTGGACGCGCCGCCCGCCTGTTCCACCAGGAACGACATCGGGTTGGCTTCGTACATCAGGCGCAATTTGCCTGGCTTGGACGGCTCGCGGTTGTCGCGCGGGTACATGAACAAGCCACCACGGGTCAGGATGCGATGCACGTCGGCGACCATGGCCGCGACCCAACGCATATTGTAGTTCTTTTTCAACGGGCCTTCATCGCCTGCCAGCAACTCGCCAACGTAGCGCTGTACCGGTGCTTCCCAGTGACGCTGGTTGGACGCGTTGATGGCAAATTCCTGGGTCGCTTCAGGAATGGTGATGTTTTCGTGGGTCAGTACGAAGCTGCCCATTTCACGGTCCAGGGTGAAACCTTTCACGCCGTCGCCCAGGGTCAGGATCAACATGGTCTGAGGACCATAGATCGCGTAACCGGCGGCTACTTGCTGGGTGCCTGGCTGCAGGAAAGCCTTTTCATTCAAAGGCTCGTTCTGGCTCAGGTATTCGTTCGGGCAACGCAGTACCGAGAAGATAGTGCCGACCGGGGCATTGATGTCGATGTTCGACGAACCGTCCAGCGGGTCGAAAACCAAAAGGTACGCGCCTTTCGGGTATTTGCCCGGGATCTGGTAGGCATTGTCCATTTCTTCGGAGGCCATGCCGGCCAGGTGACCGCCCCATTCGTTGGCTTCGAGCAGGATCTCGTTGGAGATCACGTCGAGCTTCTTCTGCACTTCGCCCTGGACGTTTTCGGTGCCCATGCTGCCCAGAACGCCACCCAGGGCGCCCTTGGACACGGCGTGGTTGATCTCCTTGCAGGCACGCGCCACCACTTCGATCAGGAAGCGCAGATCGGCAGGAGTGTTGTTGCTGCGGGTCTGCTCAATCAAATAGCGACTCAAGGTAACGCGGGACATGGAAGGCTCCGGTGGAATGGGGGACTAAAAACCCGCGCAGTTTAACGCGAGTCGGGGCGCATTTCCTCCTATCAGACGAGATCGGCTGAAGAGAGTTCAGGCGCGGGGTTCAGCGTAGTAGGAAATGGGCTGGATGTGGGCAGGAAAGTAGCGGCCAAATCAGCATTTTTATTGACTGATCGACCGCCTTCGCGAGCAGGCTCGCTCCCACATGAAACGCATAACCTGTGGGAGCGAGCCTGCTCGCGAATGGTGCGTAGCGCCAGCGATTTTCAGGTGTTGGCGGGCGGCTTGCGCAGCAGGCTGAATGCCATAGCCGCCAGAAACAAAACCCCAAGCAGCAACACCGCCCACAGGCCAAACTTCTTCCAGTCGGTGCCCACCGCCGCCGGCAGTGTCGAAACAGCCGGCGTCGTCACCACCCCACCATCAACCGACGCCTGACCCAACGTCGCCAGCTTAGCCGGGCTGTAATCCGGAATCAGCGTCGACAATGGCAAGTTCGCCGCCTTAACCGTCGCATTGCCCAGTACCAGCGTATAGGGCTCTGACCCGCGCGCCAGAAACACCAGTTGCGTGGCCCGCACGGCAAACTTCACGGTTGGCGCCTGTGCGCCCAGGCCACCACCGCGCTCGTCCACGGTCAGTTTCAACTGTTGTATGGCTTGCCCCGGCAACTGCAACTCGTTCTGCACCACGTCCTCGCCATTCTGGGTCAGGCGATAGAGCAAGCCACTGCTCAACGGTTGCCACGGCAAGCTGCTGTCGCGCCGTCCAGACAGGATGACCGGCGCCAGGCTGTTAGGTTGACTCAATTCAACCTGCACTCGCTCGACGTTCAGCCCCCTCGGTAATTGCCAGGTGTATTCACCTGCCTTCACGCTATTGCCGTCCAACGCGTGGGACCAGGTCAACGGCAGCGGTAAGCTACGCACGCTTTGCAACTGCGCCGATGTCAGTATCGGCGCCGATTGCGGCGAGTCCCACAGCAAGCGCAGATAGCGTGCAGACTGCCCCGGCAGGCTGACCTCATGCTGCTCGACCCGCTCATCGGCAAACGTCAGCCGCGCCAGTTGCCCCTCGCCCCAAGACTGCCAATGCTGCAAATCGTCGCTGGCCTCGATGCTGAACCGCTGGAAGCCATCACGCTCACTGGTCCAGTCGAGGATCAACTGCTGCAGCGGCGCCTTGATCGCGCTGGCATCCAGTAGCCAGCCACGTAACGCTTCCTCCCCCACCTCCAACTCAGTGGAAGGCTGCACCTGGACCAGGGTGCCATTGGCGCTCGCTTGCACGCGAACGCTCGGGGCATGCCCGGTGGCATCCGCCGAGTCATAAAGCGGGAACCATTTGACGTCAGTCAACGTAGGGTTGTCGTCAGCTTGTGCGTTTGCCCGTGACAGGGCATAGGCTTGCGGTTCGCCAGCGGCGTTGAACACGCGCACATCACTGAGGTCGGTCTGGCGTGCGCTCAGTTGCACAGCCAGGGGCAGCTCAACGCGATACCACGGACCTTCACCGCTCACGGACAACGGCACATGCGTGGCAAAGTCCGCCGGTGATTCCTGGGCCCACGTTTCCTGGAAAGAGACAGAGAGTGCCATGCCCATTGCAAAGATACCCAACCAGGCCCGGTTCAGCTTTTGACTCAAGACGACACTCCTTCGGTTTGCGGCGCCGGCTTTTCGGGGGCCCCGGCAGTTTCGACGCGCCTGGGTGGCAACGGGGCGAAATAGCCCACTACCAGCAGCAGCACGCCCACGCCGATAAACGACACGATCCGCGCCAACCCGCCACGGTTGCTCAATTCGACGAAGAACAGTTTCGCTACCACCACGCCAATCAGGGCCGCACCGATCAACCAGACTTCACGCCGATGACGCAAATGGCCACCAATCATCAAACCCAGCGCCATCAAGGTCCAGACGATGGACAGGCCGGCCTGGACCCGCATCGACTCGAGCAAGGCGGGCAGCTCGAACGGTACGCCGCCCCAATGGTGAGCCGTGCGCATCACCAGGGCAGTGAAGAACGTGAACAGCGAAGCGCCGACGATCGCTTGCACAGCGGCCGCCACAGCAGCGCTGTAGCTCCCGGGAATCACCTGTTGCGCTGCCTCACTGCGGGACCAGGCGTAGACACCGAACAACGCAAACAGCAGGCCCAATTCCAGCGGGTTGACCAGCGGTAAATAGGGCAAGGGATCAGCCTTGCCATCACTGACCGTATTGGCCAGCCAGAACCAGCCCAGCATCAACAATGCCAAAGGCGCGGCGGCATACACACGGTATTCGCGAGCGTAGACCGACACCGGCCAGGGCCAGGCACGCGGTGCCGCCATCAGCACCAGGTATAAGCTCGGCAGCAGCGCCCAGCCCAGCCAGCGCCAGGCGTTGTAGTGCTCGGACAACAGCAGCAAGCCATAACGCAGCTCCAGGGCCAGCACACCGATCAGCAACCAACAACCGAGTACGTGAGCGCTGCTCAGGGCAGCGCTCGGCAGGATCGGCGCCAAGCGTCGCAAGGACAGGAAATGCACGATGAACACCACGGCCCACAGCAGCCAGCCGGCGTTGGCGGCCGGATGAAAGCGCGGATGCCAAGCGGCGAGCAACACCAGGCCGGCAGCCGGGATCAGCAAGGTGCAGAGCACGCCCAGCGCGGGCCACGCCAGGCGCAGCGCCAACATGGCCCACAGCGCCACACTGGTTGCCGCGGCTGCCAGCAGCAATGTCGCCTGCAGGGGCAACGGTGCAAACAGCAGCACTTCACTGACCCAGGCCAGCGCCCACCACCCTGCTCCCCACGCCAGCAACACCCGCGACAAACGCTGCAGGTTCACACCATCGATCACCGTGACAGCAAAGCCGACTTGCAAACGCCACGCCCCGATCAATGCGACCAGGCCCAGCATCAGCGGTGACCAGAAGCCAGCATGAGCCAACGGCCGCACGCCTTCGCTGACCAGAGGTTCAGCCACCAGGAACAGCACGGCGCCCAGCAACTGAACGACAAACGCGCTCAGCAGGAATGTAGCCGAGCGCAGGTGCAGACCGACGAACAAAGTCAGCAGCCCGGCCATTGCCCAACTGATTGACGTGCCATGGGCGAAAAAGAACATAGGCGCCAGCAAGTAGACAAATGCCAGGCCGAGAGCGGCCAGAACCGGCAAGACATGACGCTCCCAGGACGACACCTGCCCAGGCAAGGCCTTGTGCAACTGATGGAAACTGAACAGCAGTGCGCCGCCGAGCAACAACGCTCCCAGCGGCGTGCCATCAAGCAGGCTATTCTCACCGCTGCGCAATTCACTGAGAAACACCAGCGCCGCGCCCGCTTGCAACAACAAGGCAAATGCACGAGCGAGCGAGCGCTGCTGACGCAGGCCCAGCCAGAAAATCCCCGCGCCTTCCACCGCCCAGGCGCCACTCGTCCACCGCGCATCCAGCCCCAAGGGAATCGCCAGGCTGGCGAAAATAACGCCCAGCGCCAGGCAGGTTTCCCCCAACAGCAATGCTCGTCCCATCAGCATCCGAGCCAAGCCCATGTAGATCATGCCGAGCGCCAGGGCGCTGAACGCGGCAGCGAACTCCAGATGCTGAACCACGGCGAACTGCAATCCAAAGCCAACCAGAGGCGGACCGAACAGCAGTGTGCCGTCGACGTAATCACCCTTGCGCGCAGACCAGCGCAACAGCGCCTCACGGTTGTCATCCTCAGGCGAGTCCCCCAAATGCAGCAATTTACGTCGGGCGAACAACAAGCCAATGGCCAGGTACATCACGAAGAAAAGAATCAGGAACGGCTCGGTGCTCCACAGCAACTCTGGCGTATAGGAGCGCAAACCCCAGGCGAACCCGATACCGAAGGTGCCGGTGAAGCCGATCACGTTGAGCAAGCGCCAGGCCTTGAACCAGGCGATAACGAGGATGCCGGCGTTGAGCAAGGCGAAGTAACTGAACAGCGCGACGTGACTGCCGGCACCCGTGGAAGCCAGCAGCGGCGCGGCGAATCCGCCCAGCGCAGCGGCGGCGGCCAGGCCCAGTGCGTCCTGGGTAATGGCCAGGATCGCCGAAAACACCGTCACCGCCACCAACAGGCCAAATGCCGCTGAGGGATCGAGCAACGGATGCAGGCGCATCGCAGCAAACACCGTCAGGTACAGCACGGCAATAGCGGCGCCTTGCAGCATCAAGGCGTAAGCACTGTTACGCGTTCGCAGCCACCAGCCCAGGCCCAGCAGGCCCATCGCTACCGCCGCGACACCGGCATAGCGCAATTCGATCGGCACCACCATGCCCTCGGTGGCGTAGCGCAGCAGGAAGGCCAGACCGAGGAACAACAGCATCACACCGACCCGCAGCACGGTGTTGCCACCCAATAACCACGCACGCGCCGCGTTGATGGCGCGCTCGACGAGGCTTGGTTCGGGGGGATGGGCGCGTTCGCGGTCGGCTGGCGCGGGTTTCCATGCATCGAAGGGCTGTGTATGGCTGGACTGGGTAGCCGCAGCGGTGGCCGTCTCCAGATCGGGCGGCAGTTCCCAGATCAGCTCAGGGGTTTCGACGGGGGCTTGAGTGCCCGCGATGTCAGCAACTGGAGCGGCAGCGCTGGCTTCAGGCACCTTGATCCCGGGCCCCTCAAGCAAAGCCAAGCGTTGCTCGACCGCGCGCAGTGCCAGTTGCGCCTGTTCGAGCAGGCGACGCTGCTCAATGGCCTGCGATCCCAGCCTGCCAATGTGAACGGCCTGCCCGATACCCAACCCGAGTAACGCGCCCAGCAACGCATCGCTGAACGACTCGTCGAGTATCCAGCCCAGCACCAGGCCCACAAGCATGAACATCCATTGCATGGTCGATATCCCTAAGCGCAATCAAGGAAGATTAGCGCAGCCAGCTCCAAAAAGATCGCAGCCTCCGGCAGCCCTTACAAGGACATACAAATCCCTGTAGGAGCTGCCGGAGGCTGCGATCTTTTACGGCTGCCAGTATATCGACCCGCTGGAAAAGTTACTCCAACGCCTTCCAGATATCCGTGGCGTACTCGCGAATCGTCCGGTCAGAAGAAAACCAGCCCATGCGCGAGGTGTTCAGCACCGCCGATCGCCACCATTCCTGGGAATCGTGCCAAAGGGCTTCGACGCGCATCTGCGCATTCCAGTAGGAGTCGAAATCGGCGCAGACAAGGAAGCGGTCGTAATCCACCAACGAATCGATCAAGCCGGTGTAACGGGACGGATCATCCGGCGAGAACACCCCGCCGCGAATGGCTTGCAATACATCATTGAGTCGATGGGACGCGGCAATGTCCGGCACTGCGCTGAACTCGTGGTTCTGCTTGCGCGCTTCGACCTGCTGGGCACTGAGACCAAAGATGAACATGTTCTCCGCGCCGATGCGCTCGGACATCTCCACGTTGGCACCGTCCAGCGTGCCGATGGTCAATGCACCGTTGAGGCCGAATTTCATGTTGCTGGTCCCCGAGGCTTCAAAGCCGGCAGTGGAGATCTGCTCGGACAGATCCGCCGCCGGAATAATGCTCTCCGCCAGGCTGACGTTGTAGTTGGGCAGGAACACGACCTTGAGCAATCCGCGTACAGTCGGGTCGTTGTTCACCACCCGTGCGATGTCGTTGGTCAGCTTGATGATCAACTTGGCCTGGTGATAACTGGCCGCCGCTTTACCAGCGAAGATCTTCACCCGTGGCACCCAGTCGATTTCAGGTTCCGCACGAATCGCCTGGTACAACGCCACGGTGTGCATCAGGTTGAGCAGTTGGCGCTTGTATTCGTGGATCCGCTTGACCTGCACGTCGAACATCGCCGCCGGGTTGACCGCCACCCCCAAACGTTCGTGAATCAGGTAGGCCAGGGCCTTTTTGCTGTGCAGACGCTGTTCGGCGAAGGCCTTGCGGAACGCAGGCTTGTCGGCGAATGGCTGCAGGTCGAGCAGTCGCTCCTCGGGCTTGTCCAGCAAGTCCGGGCCCAGGGCATCGACCAGCATCGAGGTCAGCTCCGGGTTGGCCTGGTACAGCCAGCGGCGGAACGTGATGCCATTGGTCTTGTTGTTGATCCGTTGCGGATAGAGCTTGTGCAGCTCGGAGAACACCGTCTTGCGCATCAGTTGCGTGTGCAAGCCGGATACGCCGTTGACACTGTGGGAGCCGAGGAACGCCAGGTTGCCCATGCGCACACGTCGACCGTTGTCTTCCTCAATCAAAGAAACCGCGCGCAACACATCGAAATCATGGATGCCCTTGGCCCGCAGCGAGTCGATGTGCTGGGCATTGATCAGGTAAATGATCTGCATGTGCCGTGGCAGCATGCGCTCCATCAGGCCTACCGGCCAGGTTTCCAGCGCCTCGGGCAGCAACGTGTGGTTGGTGTAGGAAAGCGTGTCGACCGTCACCTGCCAGGCCGCGTCCCACGCCACGTCATAGACATCCACCAATTGGCGCATTAACTCGGCCACGGCAATCGAGGGGTGGGTGTCGTTGAGCTGGATCGCTGCGTGATCGCCCAGGGTCAGGACGGAGGTGTGCATGTTGCGATGACGGCGCAGCAAGTCCTGCAGGGAGGCGGCAACGAAGAAATATTCCTGGCGCAACCGCAGTTCCTGGCCGGCCTCGGTGCTGTCTGCCGGGTACAGTACTCGAGAGATACTTTCGGCCCGGGCCACTTCCGCCACCGCCCCCAGGTGATCGCCGGCATTGAAGCGTTCCAGGTGCAAATCTTCCATAGCCCGCGCACGCCACAGCCGCAACGTGTTCACGCTTGCCCCGCGCCAACCGACCACGGGTGTGTCATAGGCAATGGCCCGTACGGTTTCCGCCGGGTGCCAGACTTGCTTGGATTTGCCTTCGCTGTCGGTCACGGTCTCGACGCCGCCACCGAAGCCGATCGGGTAAACCACTTCTGGGCGCTCGAACTCCCACGGATTGCCGAAGTCCAGCCAGTGCTCGGTCTGTTCCTGTTGCCAACCGTCGACGATGGCCTGACGAAACAGGCCGTGCTCGTAACGAATGCCGTAGCCATGACCCGCGATGCCCAGGGTCGACATGCTTTCCATGAAACACGCCGCCAGTCGTCCAAGACCACCGTTGCCCAACGCCGCATCAGGCTCCAGCAGGCGGATGCGTTCAAGATCGACGCCGAGTTCGGTCAGGGCTTCGCGTGCCACGTCGAGCAGGCCGAGATTGCTCAGGCTGTCGTAAAGCAGTCGGCCGATCAGAAATTCCAGGGAGAGGTAATAAACCCGTTTCTGTCCTTTGCGGTAAATCTGCCGAGTGTGGTCCATCCAGTGCTCGACCATGTGATCACGCGCTGCCAGGGCAATGGCTTCGAACCAGTCATGATCGAAGGCGTGATCCGGGTCTTTGCCCACCGCGTAGGTGAGTTTGGTCAAGACGGCGTCGCGGAATGCGGCCACCTCTGCTTCGCGAACAAGTGGTTCTTGAGTCATCGATAGGACCTCGAGCGAGCTTGGAGTTGTCTGAGACTAGACGGTCTGACAAACGGTATAGACTCTGGTTCGGCAGTTTTTCCTGTTAATGCGCATCAAGCCGGCAATACATTGTCATGTACCTGATTCAATGCAGGGGCCGTGCCGGATTAGTGGTGCTGCGTGGATGCCCATGAAAAAAAACTGGCGAAAGGTTGTTCAAAAATCCACCAGTCCCGGTATGATCGCGCGCCCTGATGCACACGCTGGTAACAACCGATGATGAAGCCCAACCTGATCGCCGCCGCGGAGATCGACCGACTCGACACCTGGGCCAAGTACTCTGCCCCAATGTGCGGCTCCTGCCTATCGAGCTGCTGCACCCTGCCGGTCGAGGTCAAGATCAAGGACCTGATCCGCATCGGCATCGTCGACGAGTTCGAACGCGGCGACCCGCCAAAGAACATCGCCAAGCGCCTGCAGAAGGAAGGGATCGTCGAGCGCTATAACCAGAAGTCCGAGATCTTCACCCTCCAGCGCATGAGCAACAACGATTGCCTTTATCTGGATCGTAAGAGCCGTCTGTGCACTATTTATGAAAAGCGCCCGGATACGTGCCGCAACCACCCGAAAATCGGCCCGCGGCCGGGGTATTGCGCGTACAAGCCCAAGGAAGTGGTGCGTGAAACCAATTCCCGGAGTATCGAGCGGTTCTGATCTGATCGTTCCCACGCTCCGCGTGGGAATGCAGCCAGGGACGCTCCGCGCCCCAAAAGCGTGACGCAGAGCGTCACAAGAGGCGTTCCCACGCAGAGCGTGGGAACGATCAACCTGGCACCGCACAAATCGCAGACAAACAAAAACGCCCCCGATCTCTCGACCGGGGGCGTTTTCGTTCAGCCGGGGCTAAATCTTATGCCTTGGCTTTCTTGGCAGCGCGGGTACGCTCGCTTTCGTCCAGGATCTTCTTGCGAAGACGGATGGACTTAGGAGTCACTTCACACAGCTCGTCGTCCTGGATGAATTCCAGGGCCTGTTCCAGGGTGAAGCGAACAGGTGGAACCAGGGCGATGGTTTCGTCTTTACCCGAAGCACGCATGTTGTCGAGCTTCTTGCCCTTGGTAGGGTTGACGCCCAGGTCGTTGTCACGGCTGTTCAGACCAACGATCTGACCGTTGTAGATTTCCTGACCGTGTTCAACGAACAGCTTGCCACGCGCCTGCAGGGTTTCCAGGGAGTAGGTCAGTGCCTTGCCGGTTTCAACCGAAACCAGAACGCCGTTCTGACGGCCGGACATGTCGCCGGACTTCATCACGTCGTAACGGTCGAAGATCGAGGTCAGGATGCCAGCACCGTTGGTCAGGGTCAGGAACTGGTTACGGAAACCGATCAGACCACGAGCAGGGATGTTGTATTCCAGACGCACACGGCCCTTGCCATCCGGCACCATGTTGGTCAGGTCACCCTTACGCAGGCCCATCTCTTCCATCACCTTGCCTTGGGATTCTTCCGGCAGGTCGATGGTGACGTTTTCGTACGGTTCGTGCTTCACGCCGTCAACCAGACGGATGATCACTTCCGGACGGCCTACAGCCATTTCGAAACCTTCGCGACGCATGGTTTCGATCAGAACCGAGAGGTGCAGTTCGCCACGGCCCGATACCTTGAACTTGTCAGCCGAGTCGCCTTCTTCAACGCGCAGTGCAACGTTGTACAGCAGCTCTTTGTCCAGACGTTCCTTGATGTTACGGGAAGTCACGAACTTGCCTTCTTTACCGCAGAATGGCGAGTCGTTTACCTGGAAGGTCATGGAAACGGTTGGCTCGTCGACGGTCAACGGCTTCATCGCTTCGACGTTGTCCGGGGTGCACAGGGTGTCGGAGATGAACAGCGATTCCATACCGCTGATGCACACGATGTCGCCTGCCGCAGCTTCTTCAACGTCTACACGGTGCAGACCGTGGTGACCCATCAGCTTCAGGATACGACCGTTACGCTTCTTGCCGTCGGCGCCGATAGCCACAACCGGGGTGTTCGGCTTGACGCGACCACGAGCGATACGGCCAACACCGATAACACCCAGGAAGCTGTTGTAGTCCAGTGCGGAGATCTGCATCTGGAACGGACCGTCACGGTCAACAGCCGGCGCTGGTACGTTGTCGACGATCGACTGGTACAGCGGGGTCATGTCTTCAGCCATTTCGTTGTGGTCCAGACCGGCAATACCGTTCAGGGCCGAGGCGTAGACGACTTTGAAGTCCAGCTGTTCTTCGGTGGCACCCAGGTTGTCGAACAGGTCGAAGATCTGGTCCAGAACCCAATCCGGACGCGCGCCTGGACGGTCAACCTTGTTGATGCACACGATCGGACGCAGGCCGGCTTCGAAAGCCTTCTTGGTCACGAAACGGGTTTGCGGCATAGGGCCGTCTTGAGCGTCAACCAGCAGCAGAACGGAGTCGACCATCGACATTACGCGTTCTACTTCGCCGCCGAAGTCGGCGTGGCCCGGGGTGTCCACGATGTTGATGTGGTAGCCGTTCCAGTTGATGGCGGTGTTTTTCGCCAGAATGGTAATACCGCGCTCTTTCTCCTGGTCGTTGGAGTCCATCACGCGCTCGTCGTTGAGCTCGTTGCGCTCCAGGGTGCCGGATTGACGCAGGAGTTTGTCTACCAGGGTGGTTTTACCATGGTCAACGTGAGCAATGATGGCGATGTTACGTAGATTTTCGATCACTTGTGTATCTCGATCAGAGGATTCGGTGCGCTGACAAGTCTTGGCAGCGATTTACAGTAGAGTCAGGCCTTGCCGTTACAGCTTGACGGCGGCGTCGGGGGGCCGGTGACGCAAGCCACAGGCAAACAGCCCCGGGCACTTAGCTCGGTCGATAAACGCGCACATTGGCATGTCCCTCACTGAGCAAATGGTGGGCATGCAGGCGACTCATCACGCCTTTGTCGCAATAAAGCAGGTACTGGCGAGTAGGGTCCAGTTCCTTGAAACGAGCGTTCAGTGCATAAAACGGCATCGTTTGTACCTCGATGCCAGCAAGGTCCAGCGGGTCATCTTCAGCGGCATCCGGGTGACGGATGTCGATCACGATCTGACCGGCCAGCGCTTCGCTGACTTCTTCAATTTGCAGGTCCTGGCCCAATTCGTCGATCACGCGATCGATCGGTACCAGTTTGGCGTTCTCGAGCGCACGCTCAAGGACTGCCATGTCGAATTCTTTCTCTTCGTGCTCCACCCGATGGCGCTTGGCAGCAGTCTTGGGGTTCACCGAGATGACCCCGCAGTACTCCGGCATGTGCCTGGCGAAGTCGGCGGTGCCGATTTCGTTGGCCAGGTCGATGATGTCCTGCTTGTGGCTGGCGATCAGCGGACGCAAGACCAGCTTGTCGGTCACGCAATCGATCACGGACAGGTTCGGCAGGGTCTGGCTCGATACCTGGGAGATCGCCTCTCCGGTGACCAACGCGTCGATGTGCAGTCGATCGGCAATTTGGGAGGAAGCGCGCAACATCATACGCTTCAATACTACGCCCATATGACTGTTATCGACTTTGCCGAGAATTTCTCCCAGCACTTCTTCGAACGGCACACTGACAAATAACACGCGTTGCGAGCTGCCGTACTTCTTCCAGATGAAATGCGCGACTTCCATGACGCCCAATTCGTGTGCACGCCCACCCAGGTTGAAGAAGCAGAAATGCGCCATCAGGCCGCGGCGCATGATCTGGTAGGCGGCGACGGTGGAATCGAAGCCGCCGGACATCAGCACCAGCGTCTGCTCCAGCGCACCCAGCGGATATCCGCCAATACCGTTGTGTTGGCTATGGATCACGAACAACCGTTGGTCGCGAACTTCGATGCGCACTTCGATTTCAGGCTTTTTCAGGTCAATCCCGGCGGCACCGCACTGTCGGCGCAACTGGCTGCCGACATATTTCTCGATGTCAATCGAGCTGAACGGGTGCTTGCCGGCACGCTTGCAACGCACCGAAAAAATCTTCCCGGCCAGCGCATCACCGTAGTGCTGCTTGCACTTCTCGACGATGTCATCGAAGTCACCCAGCGGGTACTCGTCGATTTGCAGGAAATGCGCAATGCCCGGCATGCAGCTCAGGCGCTCACCCATCTCCTTCAGGGCCTTGGGCTCGCTGACACGGGTCTCCAGTTCGAGATTGTCCCACACGCCGTTCACCACCACAGCCGGGTCCAGATCGCGGAGCACGGCACGGATGTTCTTGGCCAACTGGCGGATAAAACGCATCCGTACCGGGCGGCTCTTGATGGTGATCTCTGGAAAGACTTTTACGATTAATTTCATGGAAACAGCGCGCGCGAGGCCTGCCGAAAAAGGGGGGCGCGGATTATAGCGGAAATTGCTCAAGGTTTAACCAGTTAATATGCAGAAGGTTTTGCGCGCACCAAAACGGGTCATTTATTGAAACGAGCGCCACATTGTAGGGCGGTATTTTCCGCATTAAGGTGCTTTACCGCCTTAAAAGCGTGAATTCGGGGCAAAAATCCCATGGTGGGGCACTGGCATGCAATTTGCTCCCTTGTGAGGCAGGTTGCCTTGGCAGAGTATTCGCGCCGGCATCACAAACATCTAAGGGCATCCACTACCAGCCCTAATCCACCCGGAGGACACTATGTCGAAGTCGGTTCAACTCATCAAAGATCATGACGTCAAGTGGATTGATCTGCGCTTCACAGACACCAAGGGCACTCAGCACCACGTGACCATGCCGGCTCGCGACGGGCTGGATGAAGACTTCTTCGAAGTCGGCAAGATGTTCGACGGCTCCTCCATCGCTGGCTGGAAAGGCATTGAAGCTTCCGACATGATCCTCATGCCGGACGACAGCACTGCCGTACTGGACCCGTTCACCGAAGAGCCGACCCTGATCCTGACCTGCGACATCGTCGATCCTTCGAGCATGCAAGGCTACGATCGCGACCCACGTGCGATCGCCAAGCGCGCTGAAGAACACCTGAAAGCCTCCGGCATTGGCGACACCGTATTCTGCGGTCCGGAGCCAGAGTTCTTCATCTTCGACCAGGTGAAGTTCAAGTCCGACATTTCCGGCTCTATGTTCAAGATCTACTCCGAACAAGGTTCGTGGATGTCTGACCAGGACATCGAAGGCGGTAACAAAGGTCACCGTCCAGGCGTCAAAGGCGGCTACTTCCCGGTTCCACCGTTCGACCACGACCACGAAATCCGTACCTCCATGTGCAACGCACTGGAAGAAATGGGCCTGACCGTCGAAGTTCACCACCACGAAGTGGCAACTGCCGGCCAGAACGAAATCGGCGTCAAGTTCAACACCCTGGTGAAGAAAGCCGACGAAACCCAAACCCTGAAGTACGTCGTGCACAACGTAGCCGATGCCTACGGCCGCACCGCTACCTTCATGCCTAAGCCCCTGTACGGCGACAACGGTTCGGGTATGCACGTTCACATGTCCATCTGGAAAGATGGCAAGAACACCTTCGCAGGCGAAGGTTATGCCGGCCTGTCCGATACCGCCCTGTACTTCATCGGCGGCATCATCAAGCACGGTAAGGCCCTGAACGGCTTCACCAACCCGGCGACCAACTCCTACAAGCGTCTGGTTCCAGGTTTCGAAGCTCCGGTCATGCTGGCCTACTCGGCCCGTAACCGTTCCGCCTCGATCCGTATTCCTTACGTGTCGAGCCCGAAAGCCCGCCGTATCGAAGCGCGCTTCCCGGATCCGGCTGCCAACCCGTACCTGTGCTTCGCCGCACTGATGATGGCTGGCCTGGACGGCATCCAGAACAAGATCCACCCTGGCGACGCAGCTGACAAAAACCTGTACGACCTGCCGCCTGAAGAGGCGAAAGAGATCCCACAAGTTTGCGGCAGCCTGAAAGAAGCCCTGGAAGAGCTGGACAAAGGTCGTGCGTTCCTGACCAAAGGCGGCGTTTTCAGCGACGACTTCATCGACGCCTACATCGCCCTGAAAAGCGAAGAAGAAATCAAGGTTCGTACCTTCGTACACCCACTGGAATACGAGCTGTACTACAGCTGCTGATCCGGTAGCGCCTGCGCAAGCGGCGTGACAAAGAGGCCTCCTTCGGGAGGCCTTTTTTTTGTAGGCAACTTCTCACGCAGGGGGTCCATGTTTCCCCGGGCATTCACGGCAACGTCCGGCATAAAAAAATATCGGCTAACCGTAGCCTGTACCGTCTTGAACTCAAAGGACGGCAACATGAAACCCTCCATGCTCACCCCCCTATTTACCGCCCTCATCGCCCTTGCCCTACAGGGCTGTAGCAACTCAGCGTCCACAGTAGCGATCGAACGCAAAGTCCTGTTGCAAAGCAGCGCCTCCTGGGACAGCACGCCTTACACCCATTACCCTTACGCCGAACCACAACTCTCGGTGCTTAAACTGAAAATTCCGGCCAATACGCAACTTCCATGGCATCGCCACGCCATGCCAAATGCGGCGTATGTCCTCAGCGGGGAGCTGACGATAGAAAGCAAGGAAAGCGGCCAGGTTCGACGCGTCAAGCAAGGCGAAGCGGTGGCCGAAATGGTCAATATCACCCACCGCGGAGTCACCGGCGAGGAACCGGTAGAACTTATCGTGTTCTATGCTGGCAGCGAGGGTATTCCTTTGTCGGAGTAATTTTTTGCTGCTCACAGGGAGCCTGAATGCGACCATTCTTATTATTTCTTGGGCTTTTATCAGGCTTCCCTGCAACGGCCCAGATCTACAAATACACCGATGCTGCCGGCAACACGGCCTACAGCAATCAACCACCCGATGGAGTAAGCGCTCAGACGGTTGATTTACCCCCGCTTAACAGCGTCGATCGTCAACCGCCCAACGAACCTCCTGCGCCCACCCCCATCCGCAACCGCGAGCAGATAAACAGCACCTACGAGACTCTTGAGCTGACTGGCGTGCCCAACGACGGGGCCTTGCGCGCCAACAACGGCACCTTCACGGTCAACGTGCTGATCAAACCACGCCTGCAAGGCTCGCATCTGTTCAGGTTGTTACTGGACGAGCAACCCTATGGCCAGCCAGGCAACGTTCCGAGCCTTCAACTGGTCAACATCGATCGCGGTCTGCACAGGCTCGCCGTTCAAGTGATCGACGGCGACACGGTCATACAACAAAGTCCCACCGTGACCTTTACCTTGCAGCGGGTGCACAAGCATTGAAAGCCTGGCCGCGTTTTCGCTTCTTTTAACCTTGCACAGGTTTATGCACTATATTGGTGCGATTAGTTGCACGACGTTCCAATCACAGCCCATTTTGGTTCGAAACTACCCGCGAAAGCTGGCAGAACGCCACGCAATCGAGCGTCAAACGCCTGTTTCAGGGGTTTAGCGCTTCTTTTCGGAGCCTTGGTTTGGTTTTTGCATTTTCCTCGCATCAGCTCTTTATTCATGCGCCAAAAGAGGTCCTGAATGACCATCAGCGACGCACTACACCGCTTGCTGCTCGACAACCTGACCACCGCCACCATCCTGCTCAACGCCGAGTTGCGCCTTGAGTACATGAACCCCGGTGCGGAGATGCTCCTGGCCATCAGCGGCCAGCGCAGCCATGGGCAGTTCATCAGCGAGCTGTTTACCGAATCCACCGAAGCGCTCAACTCTTTGCGCCAGGCGGTCCAGCAGGCGCACCCGTTCACAAAACGCGAAGCAATGCTCACTGCCCTCACCGGCCAGACCTTGACGGTCGATTACGCGGTAACACCGATCCTGAGCAATGGCGACACGCTGCTTCTGCTCGAAGTCCATCCCCGCGACCGCTTGCTGCGCATCACCAAGGAAGAGGCCCAGCTGTCGAAGCAGGAAACCAGCAAGATGCTGGTGCGGGGCCTGGCCCATGAAATCAAGAATCCGCTGGGCGGTATTCGCGGCGCGGCACAGCTGCTGGCCCGCGAACTGCCGGAAGAAAGCCTGCGTGACTACACCAACGTCATCATTGAAGAGGCCGACCGCCTGCGCAACCTGGTCGATCGCATGCTCGGCTCGAACAAGTTGCCATCACTGGCCATGTGCAACATTCACGAAGTGCTGGAACGCGTCTGCCATCTGGTCGAGGCCGAGAGCCAGGGCTGCATCACGTTGGTGCGCGACTACGATCCGAGCATTCCAGACGTCCTGATCGATCGTGAACAAATGATCCAGGCCGTGCTGAATATCGTGCGCAATGCGATGCAGGCCATCAGCAGCCAGAATGAGCTGCGCCTGGGCCGCATCAGCCTGCGCACCCGCGCCATGCGCCAGTTCACCATTGGCCACGTGCGCCACCGCCTGGTGACCAAGATCGAAATCATCGACAACGGCCCGGGCATTCCTGCGGACCTTCAGGAAACCATCTTTTTCCCCATGGTCAGCGGCCGTCCGGACGGTACCGGGCTGGGCCTGGCCATTACCCAGAACATCATCAGCCAGCACCAGGGCTTGATCGAATGTGACAGCCACCCCGGCCACACCACATTCTCGATCTTTCTGCCACTGGAACAAGGAGCCACATCGACATGAGCCGTAGTGAAACCGTGTGGATCGTCGATGACGACCGTTCTATCCGTTGGGTCCTGGAAAAAGCCTTGCAGCAGGAAGGCATGACCACGCAAAGCTTCGACAGCGCCGATGGCGTGATGAGCCGCCTGGCGCGCCAGCAGCCGGACGTGATCATCTCCGACATCCGCATGCCTGGCGCCAGCGGCCTGGATCTTCTGGCGCGGATTCGCGAGCAACACCCACGGCTGCCAGTGATCATCATGACAGCGCACTCCGATCTGGACAGCGCTGTCGCGTCCTATCAAGGCGGAGCGTTTGAATACCTGCCCAAGCCGTTCGATGTCGACGAAGCGGTTTCCCTGGTCAAGCGTGCCAACCAGCACGCTCAGGAACAACAAGGCCTGGAAGTGCCGGTCACACTGACCCGCACCCCGGAAATCATCGGCGAAGCACCCGCGATGCAGGAAGTGTTTCGCGCCATCGGGCGCTTGAGCCACTCCAACATCACCGTGCTGATCAACGGCGAATCCGGCACCGGTAAAGAACTGGTGGCGCACGCCCTGCACCGCCACAGCCCGCGCGCCGCTTCGCCATTCATTGCACTGAACATGGCAGCGATCCCCAAGGACCTGATGGAATCCGAGTTGTTCGGCCATGAAAAAGGCGCGTTCACCGGTGCCGCCAACCTGCGCCGCGGTCGATTCGAACAGGCGGATGGGGGCACGCTGTTCCTCGATGAAATCGGCGACATGCCGGCCGACACCCAGACTCGTTTGCTGCGGGTCCTGGCCGATGGCGAGTTTTACCGCGTCGGTGGTCACGTCCCGGTCAAAGTCGATGTGCGGATCATTGCCGCCACGCACCAGAACCTGGAAACCCTGGTGAATGCCGGGAAATTCCGTGAAGACTTGTTCCACCGCCTCAACGTGATCCGCATCCACATACCGCGCCTGTCGGACCGTCGCGAAGACATCCCGACCCTGGCCAAGCACTTCCTCAGCCGTGCAGCGCAGGAACTGGCGGTCGAGCCGAAGCTGCTGAAAAACGAAACCGAGGAGTATCTGAAAAACCTGCCATGGCCGGGCAACGTGCGCCAACTGGAGAACACTTGCCGCTGGATCACCGTGATGGCCTCGGGGCGCGAAGTGCATATCGGCGATTTGCCACCGGAGTTGCTGAGCCTTCCGCAGGATTCGGCCCCGGTGACCAACTGGGAACAGGCGCTACGCCAGTGGGCCGACCAGGCACTGGCTCGCGGTCAATCCAGCCTGCTGGATAGCGCCGTACCGACTTTCGAGCGGATCATGATCGAAACTGCCCTCAAGCACACCGCCGGCCGCCGCCGCGATGCCGCCGTGTTGCTGGGCTGGGGGCGAAACACCCTGACTCGCAAGATCAAGGAACTGGGGATGAAGGTTGATGGTGGGGATGATGATGAGGGGGATGAGGGTTAATCAGCCTTAGTTCTTCACTGACCGTCACACCCAATTCGCGAGCAGGCTCGCTCCCACAGTGGATTTGTAGTGTTCTCACTATCGAGTGAACGCTACCGAACCTTGTGGGAGCGAGCCTGCTCGCGAAGCTTTTTGGGCTCACGTGCACCGCCGGAAGGCACCGTGAACCGCAATCGCGCACGGCAACTGCTCCGAAATCCCGCCTCCGTTCGCAATCGAACCCCTATCGAAGAAACACGAAAGCCCCGGATTACGGGGCTTTCAGCTTTTCTACGCGTCTTTCTGTTTCAACTTGTTAAAACCTGGCACGCCCCCTGCAATAGTCTCATCAGTGATGCAGATCACCACCCAGTTTCGGGGACCTTGGTACAGGCAGGCCGGGGATTCCCCTCTTTACACCGGGCTCATACCGCACAAGCGACGAGCCTCCCAGTTTTGGGGTCCTTGGTACAGGCAGGCCGGGGATTCCCTCTTTACACCGGGTTCAAGCGCAATGCGCGAGCCCTCCCGTTTTGGGGACCTTGGTACAGGCAGGCCGGGGATTCCCTCTTTTATTGCTCCCGGAGATGGATCTCCAGCCGCCAGCGGTCATCGACCTCGCTACCGGCCCACTCACCCTGAAGGGGACGGGCCGCCACCAGCGTCAACAACAATCCCCCGTCACTCAAGCGCACCCGCCAGTTCACATCCTTGCCATTGAGCTTGAGCTGGCCTTTTTGCGCCTTGCCTTGAGCTTCGAACAACAACGCAACACTGCCTTCCACGATCTCGCCGTGGGTCTTGGGCTCATTGTTGAACCACACCACCAAGCCGTCGCTGGTCACTTCGATCTGTTGCAATTCGCTGGGGTCTGGGGTGGTCAGACGACCGATCATCAACCCCACCATGACCCCCACAATTGCCAGCGAAGCCATCACACGCGGGAATAGTTTCGAACGAGGGTCGGCTTGCGGCGTAGAATGCCGCTCATCTCTACCTTCGGAGCCGTGCATGTTTCACGTCATCCTTTTCCAACCAGAAATTCCGCCGAACACCGGCAACGTTATCAGGCTGTGCGCCAACAGTGGCTGCCACCTGCATTTGATCGAACCGCTGGGCTTTGAGATGGACGACAAGCGCCTGCGCCGGGCGGGCCTCGACTACCACGAGTATGCCACCTTGCAACGTCACGCGGACCTGGCCAGCTGCCTGGAAAGCCTCGGTCATCCACGCTTGTTCGCCTTCACCACAAAGGGCTCGCGGCCGTTTCACGACGCCAGCTTCACCCCTGGTGACGCCTTCCTGTTCGGTCCGGAAAGCCGCGGCCTGCCAGCCGAGGTGCTCGACGCTTTGCCCGCTGAACAACGCCTGCGCCTGCCGATGCGCGAAGGCTGCCGTAGCCTGAACCTATCCAATACCGTGGCCGTCGCCGTGTACGAAGCCTGGCGGCAGAACGACTTCAAGTAACACCACGCCCCCCTGTAGGAGCTGCCGAAGGCTGCGATCTTTTGATTTTTAAGATCAAAAGATCGCAGCCTTCGGCAGCTCCTACTCGAAGGTTTCGTTTGCTCCATGAAAAAAGCGCCTCTAGATAGGCGCTTTTTTCATGGAGCAAACGAAGCTTTTATTGGACGGTCGGAGTCTCGCCCGCCGCTTGCATGCGTTGCAGCTCTTGCGCGTACAAGGCATCGAAGTTCACCGGAGCCAGCATCAGGGCCGGGAACGAGCCGCGGGTCACCAGGCTGTCCAGCGCTTCGCGAGCGTACGGGAACAGGATGTTCGGGCAGAACGCGCCCAGCGTGTGACTCATCGAAGCGTCGTCCAGGTTCTTGATCAGGAAGATACCGGCCTGTTGCACTTCGGCGATGAATGCCACTTCTTCACCGTTCTTCACGGTGACCGACAGGGTCAGCACAACTTCATGGAAGTCGCCTTCCAGCGCCTTTTGACGGGTATTGAGATCCAGACCGACACTCGGCTCCCACTGCTGGCGGAAGATCGCCGGGCTTTTCGGGGCTTCGAAGGACAAGTCACGTACGTAGATGCGCTGCAAGGAGAATTGCGGTGCGGTTTCTTCTTCGCTAGCTGCAGTGTTCTGTTGGTCAGTCATCTCAGATCCTTTCTGATCTTGGGCTTTTATAGGGTATGGAATTCAGGCCTTGAGCAGCGCGTCGAGCTTGCCGGCGCGCTCCAGGGCAAACAAATCATCACAACCGCCAACGTGGGTGCTGCCGATCCAGATCTGCGGCACGGACGTACGCCCGGCCTTCTGAGCCATTGCGGCACGCACCTGCGGCTTGCCATCGACCTTGATCTCTTCGAAGGCCACGCCTTTGTTCTCGAGCAGGTATTTGGCTCGGGAGCAATAAGGGCAGTAATCGCTGGAATAGACGACGACGTTGCTCATATCACTTCACCAGCGGCAGATTGTCGGCTTTCCAGCTGGAAACACCACCGGACAGTTTGGCGGCGGTGAAGCCAGCCTTTACCAGTTCGCGAGCGTGAGTCCCGGCCGTCTGGCCCATGGCGTCGACCAGGATGATGGTCTTGGCCTTGTGCTTTTCCAGCTCGACAACACGGGCAGCCAGTTTGTCGTGAGGAATATTCAACGCACCAACAATGTGACCGGCAGCGAAATCCTTGGCAGGACGAATGTCGATTACCACGCCCGCGTCTTTGTTGACCAGGCCAGTCAATTCCCCAGTGCTCAGGCTACGGCCGCCGCCCTGCATCTGATAGGCAATCAGCAACGCCAGCAGTACGACGAAGATACCGACGAGGATGTAGTGGTTAGTGGCAAATTCAATCAGGTGAGCAACCATCGAAGGAGGTTCCAGGGCGTTAAAATGTCGGCCAGTATACACAGCCACTATGGTGGGCCAAACCCCGTCCGGCGGTGACGTGGCCGGAACTTCGCTTTAAACTGCCACTCCCTTTTCCATCGCCCTCTTTTATCTCAGCCACGAGTGGACTCCATGACTACCACGCCTAAACCTTTGGTCCTGATTATTCTCGACGGCTTCGGTCACAGTGAGAGCCCTGAATCCAACGCGATCTTTGCCGCCAAGAAGCCTGTATTGGACCGCCTGTGGGCCACCGTGCCCAACGGCCTGATTTCGGGCAGCGGCATGGACGTCGGCTTGCCGGACGGCCAGATGGGCAACTCCGAAGTCGGCCACATGAACCTCGGTGCCGGTCGCGTGGTGTATCAGGACTTCACCCGTGTGACCAAATCGATCCGCGACGGCGAGTTCTTCGAGAACCCGACCATCTGTGCCGCGGTGGACAAAGCTGTCGCTGCCGGGAAGGCCGTGCACTTCATGGGCTTGCTGTCCGATGGCGGTGTGCACAGCCACCAGGATCACCTGGTCGCCATGGCCGAACTGGCCGCCAAGCGCGGCGCCGAAAAAATCTACCTGCACGCCTTCCTCGACGGCCGCGATACCCCGCCGAAAAGCGCGCAATCGTCGATCGAACTGCTGGACGCTACCTTCAAGGCCCTGGGTAAAGGCCGGATCGCCAGCCTCATCGGTCGTTATTTCGCCATGGATCGCGACAACCGTTGGGACCGTGTCTCCCAGGCCTACAACCTGATCGTCGAAGGCCAGGGCGAATTCAACGCCGCCACCGCTCAGGAAGGTCTGCAAGCGGCTTACGAGCGCGGCGAAAGCGATGAATTCGTCAAGGCCACTTCCATTGGCGAGCCGGTGAAAGTCGAAGACGGCGACGCCGTGGTGTTCATGAACTTCCGCGCCGACCGCGCGCGCGAGCTGACCCGCGTTTTCGTCGAGGACGACTTCAAGGAATTTGAACGTACCCGTCAGCCAAAACTGGCCGGTTTCGTCATGCTGACCCAATACGCCGCCAGCATTCCCGCACCTTCGGCCTTTGCCGCCGGCAGCCTGGAAAACGTGCTGGGCGACTACCTGGCGAAAAACGGCAAGACCCAGCTGCGTATCGCCGAAACCGAGAAATACGCCCACGTGACCTTCTTCTTCTCTGGCGGTCGTGAAGAACCGTTCCCGGGCGAAGAACGCATCCTGATCCCGTCGCCTCAAGTCGCTACCTATGACTTGCAGCCGGAAATGAGCGCGCCTGAAGTCACCGACCGCATCGTCGACGCCATCGAAAACCAGCGTTACGACGTAATCGTGGTCAACTACGCCAACGGCGACATGGTCGGCCACAGCGGTGTGTTCGAGGCAGCGGTCAAGGCTGTTGAGTGCCTTGACCAGTGCGTCGGTCGCATCGTCGATGCCCTGGAAAAAGTCGGCGGCGAAGCGCTGATCACCGCGGACCACGGCAACGTCGAGCAGATGTCCGACGAAACCACCGGCCAGGCCCACACCGCGCACACCACCGAACCGGTGCCGTTCATCTATGTGGGCAAGCGTGACCTGAAGGTTCGCGAAGGCGGCGTGCTGGCAGATGTGGCGCCGACCATGCTGAAGCTGCTAGGCCTTGAAAAACCGGCGGAAATGACCGGGACTTCGATTCTGGTGTAACCCGCACGCTCAAACGCCACAAACCACTGTGGGAGCTGGCCTGCCAGCTCCCACAGTGGTTTGTGGTGGTTTTACAGACTAAATCCCCTCCACCTCCCCTTCCAGTCATCACACAGTCAGAAATGGGCATTTTTTTTGCTGCTCATGGCGGGCATACTAGGACGTCCCTTTCTTTGGTGTCGCCCGCCTCTATGCTCCGCGTCCTGATAGCCCTCGCCCTGACTTGCCTGCTCCAGCCGGCCTTCGCCGATGAGCGCGCGCAAACCCAGCAACAATTGGACGCCACGCGTCAGGACATTGCCGAGTTGAAAAAACTGCTGGGCAAGCTGCAGGAAGAAAAGTCCGGCGTGCAGAAAGACCTGAAGGGCACTGAAACCGAGATGGGCAAGCTCGAGAAGCAGGTCGACGCCCTGCAAAAAGAGCTGAAGAAAAGCGAAACCGAGTTGCAACGACTCGATGCAGAGAAAAAAAAACTCCAGAGCGCGCGCACTGAACAACAGCGACTGATTGCCATCCAGGCCCGCGCGGCTTATCAGAACGGCCGGCAGGAATACTTGAAACTGCTGCTCAACCAGCAGAACCCAGAGAAGTTCGCCCGCACGCTCACCTATTACGACTACCTGAGCCAGGCTCGCCTGGAGCAGCTGAAGAATTTCAACGAAACCCTGCGCCAACTCGCCAATGTCGAAAAAGACATCGGCCTGCAGCAGGCGCAATTGCTGGTACAGCAAAGCAGCCTGGAAACCCAGCGTAGCGAACTCGAGAAGGTACGTCAGGAGCGCCAGCAAGTCCTGGCCAAGCTCAACGACGACGTGAAAGCTCGCGACCAGAAACTGGCAGCCCGTGAGCAGGATCAGGCTGACCTGTCTAAAGTCCTTAAAACTATTGAAGAAACCTTGGCCCGCCAGGCTCGTGAGGCAGAAGAGGCGCGACAAAAAGCGCTGATCGCCCAGCAGGAAGCCGAAAAAAAGCGTTTACGTGAGGCCCAGGCGCTGGCAGATGCCAACGACGATGCCCCACGCAAACCGGTTAAATCGACACCCGGCCCACTGGTTTCCAGTTCCGGTGAAACCTTTGGCGGCGCATTTGCTTCAACTCGCGGCAAACTTCCATGGCCTGTCGATGGTCGACTGTTGGCGCGCTTCGGTGAAAGCCGTGGCGACGACGCCCGGACCAAGTGGGACGGCGTAATGATCGGCGCTTCTGCAGGCAGTGCGGTGCATGCGGTGCATGGCGGTCGAGTGGTGTTCGCCGACTGGTTGCGCGGCGCCGGGCTGCTGGTGATTCTCGACCACGGCAACGGTTTCCTGAGTCTTTATGGTCACAACCAGACACTGCTCAAGTCTGCGGGTGACGTGGTAAAAGCCGGTGAATCCATCTCCACTGTCGGTAACAGTGGCGGGCAGGACACACCAGCGCTGTACTTTGCTATTCGTCAGCAGGGTCACCCGAGTGATCCGGCGCAATGGTGCCGCGCGCAAGGATAGGCGCTGAGTCACCTACATTAGGAGTTCGTTCGACATGCTGCATTTGTCCCGCCTTACCTCGCTGGTCCTGGCGATCGCCCTGGTGATCGGCGCGCCTCTGGCGTTCGCCGCTCAACCGGCCCCGGCAGTCGCGCCTGCGGGCACTGCCGCGACCACCAAGGCGCCACTGCCGCTGGAAGAGTTGCGCACCTTTGCCGAGGTCATGGATCGGATCAAGGCCGCGTATGTCGAACCGGTAGACGACAAGACCCTGCTGGAAAACGCGATCAAGGGCATGCTCAGCAACCTTGACCCGCACTCCGCCTACCTGGGACCAGAAGACTTCGCTGAACTGCAGGAAAGCACCAGTGGCGAATTCGGCGGCCTGGGCATCGAAGTCGGCGCCGAGGACGGCTTTATCAAAGTGGTGTCGCCAATCGATGACACACCGGCCTCCAAGGCTGGCATCCAGGCAGGCGACTTCATCGTCAAGATCAACGGCCAACCCACCCGCGGACAGAGCATGACCGAAGCGGTGGACAAGATGCGCGGCAAGATCGGCCAGAAAATCACCCTGACCCTGGTACGTGACGGCGGTACGCCATTCGATGTGACCCTGGCCCGCGCCATCATTCAGGTGAAGAGCGTGAAGAGCCAGCTGCTCGAATCCGGCTATGGCTACATCCGCATCACCCAATTCCAGGTCAAGACCGGCGAAGAAGTGTCCAAGGCCCTGGCGAAGCTGCGCAAAGACAACGGCAAGAAACTCAACGGCATCATCCTCGACCTGCGCAACAACCCGGGCGGCGTACTGCAATCGGCGGTGGAAGTGGTCGACCATTTCATCACCAAGGGCCTGATCGTCTACACCAAGGGCCGCATCGCCAACTCTGAACTGCGTTTCTCTGCCACCGGCAAGGACGAAAGCGAAGCCGTGCCAATGGTCGCGCTGATCAATGGCGGCAGCGCCTCGGCCTCGGAAATCGTCGCCGGCGCCCTGCAAGACCAGAAACGCGCGGTGATCATGGGTACGCCGAGTTTCGGCAAAGGCTCGGTGCAAACCGTGCTGCCACTGAACAACGACCGAGCGCTGAAGATCACCACCGCGTTGTACTACACGCCCAACGGCCGCTCGATCCAGGCCCAGGGTATCGTCCCGGACATCGAAGTGCGCAAGGCCAAGATCACCAACGAGCAAGACGGCGACTACTTCAAGGAAGCCGACCTGCAAGGTCACTTGGGCAACGGCAACGGTGGCGCCGACAAACCAAGCAGCTCCGGCGGCAAGGCCAAGCCGATGCCGCAAGACGACGATTATCAACTGGCCCAGGCCCTGAGCCTGCTCAAAGGGCTGAGCATCACATCCGGTCGCTGAGATGCTTGCGCGGGTAGTCCTGGGGCTGTTGTGTTGCCTGGCGGGTGTTGTTCACGCTGCACCCGCCCCTCAAAAGGCTTATATCAGCCTGATCATCGATGACCTGGGGCAAAACCTGCCCCGGGATCGCCAGGTGCTGGCCCTTCCGGGGCCGGTGACGGCGGCGATCATGCCCGACACCCCTCACGCCACCGAATTCGCTCGCGAAGCCCATCGTGCCGGCAAGATCGTCATCCTGCACATGCCCATGGACCCGGCCACCGGTCCGTTCGCCTGGCATCCCGACTTGCCTGTCGAAGAGCTCGAGAAACGCCTGAACGCAGCACTCAAGGTCGTACCCTATACCGCTGGCATCAATAACCACATGGGCAGCCGCATGACTGCCCAACGCCCAGCCATGGCCTGGTTGATGGCTGACCTGCAGCGTCGGCACAAGCTCTTCGTGGATAGTCGCACCAGCGCGCAGACTGTGGCAGCGGCCGAAGCGCAGAAGATTGGATTGGCGAGTATTTCGCGTGATGTGTTTCTGGATGATGAGCGCACTGAAGCGGCAATCTTCACCCAGTTGCAGACAGCAATCAGCCTTGCGCGTAAGCAGGGTTCGGCGGTGATGATCGGGCATCCGTATCCACAGACGCTGGCGGTACTGGAGCGTGAACTGCCCAAGCTCAAGGCTCAGGGCATCGAGTGGATTGATATCAAGCAGATGGTCAGTGTGCGCGGCAATCGCGCCATGGTTGCCCATGGCAAAGACGGAATTTACCGGTAACAACTCGCCAGGCACCTATACATAGCTACCGCCCGACACCTCTTCCAATTCCAGATATTGAGACCTGCAACAGGTCGCGGCCCTGAGTCGCCTTTTACATATCAGGAATAACCATGAACACCGAGAACAGCGCTACAAAACCAATAGGCTCGATAAAAGTCGATAACTTGCTAATCAACTTTACGACAGAGTTTCAGCGACTCTGGGACAGCGGGCGATCACAAGCGAAGCCCGCAACCTTTTGGCGCGCTGCGCCAGCCCCTGATTTGCTGCCGGGCTATTTCTCTCTGGGCGATTTAGTCATTCCTGGACATGACAGTATTAATAGTAAAAAAGTGGCCGTGGTCGTCTGCGAAGGACCAAAAAGTGGAGAAAGCACCAAAGTTAATGCACTCAGCCCACCTATCGACTTCGAACAAGTCTGGAGAAGTGCAGGCTCAACAACCGTTGCGGACTGCACGATTTGGCGCCCGATCCCTCCCGATGGCTACGTTGCAATGGGGATGGTGTGTTCCGACCGTGAAAAACCTTCGCTCAACGTGGTTCGATGCATCAGGGAGGACCTGGTAGTAGCCTCAACTGTCGGCAACTTGATCTGGAGCGATAAAAGCAGTGGTGCGCGACAGGATCTCAGCGCTTGGAGCATCTGCCCACCCATCGCGCAAAACGGTGAAATCTACCTTTCACCCGGTACCTTTGCCGGTGTTAGAGGCTATTCCAAACCGACGACACTCACTACTTATTCATTGCGAATGAGCATCCCGCTTCAAATCAACCCCCAGCTGCAGGCACCAGTACTGTCCGGGCAGCCTACACAACTCGAAAAAGCCGAAACCACTTACATCGCCAAACTTCCCTGGTTTACCGTAATAGACCCGGTTCTGAGCCCGATTGAGCAACTACGCACAACGCCTTCATACCTCTTGGAGAGGACAGACCAGTATGTGCTCGTGGGAAGCGGCCATAATGAAGACGCCGCGAGTAAAACCTTCAAGTGGATAGTACACAGAGTTCAGACACGTCAAAGCCTGACGGCATTCGCCCTCGTCACGTCTATCGAATTCGATAGTGAATGGCCAATCAACGTGCAGGCGCCTCTCATCAACTTTTCGGGGAGATTGGACAAGAAATTTGCTCATTCTGATGAGTCAGGCGGATGGTCCGCCCATGCTGCCACAGAAGTCTTTATCGTCGTCTCGAAAAACAGAACTGTGGCGGTATATCAAATGCAGAGTAACTACAGACTGCTGCGCGAAGACAGAACTCAAGTCACTACAGAGCTTAATTACACCGACATGAGCAATTTACACCTGACTGAATTCTCATCTTAAAAGACGGATGAAGTCACACCCACCCTTTAACCAGTAGAAATTCCAGCAGCAACTATAGATACCGCCCCATGATCTCGTCGACCACGCCGTCCTTGCGCATCTGATCCAGTGCAGCCTGTAACTTGGCGACGGTTGCCTGCGGTACGTCCTTGTTCAGCGCCAGGTACAGCTCGGCGCTGTTGAAACGCAACACGGTCTTCAGCCCGTTTACCCCGTCCTGGCGCGCCAGATAGCGCCCGGCCGGGTCGCCGGTGGCCCACAGGTCGATCTGTCCGCTGACCAGCTTCTTCGCATTATCCTGATCGCGTAGCACCACGATTGGCTTCAGGCCCTGCTTGGCGAGCGTCTCGGCAATCGCATCGCCCTTGTACGCGCCAATCCTGTATTTGCGCGCGTCCTCCAGGGTCTCGAGGGAGATTTTGCTGTCAGCCTTGGCCAGCATGATCCAGTCATCCGGACCGATCGGCCCGACCCATTTGAAAAGCCGCTCGCGGTCCGGCAAACGGGCCATCACGAATGCTCCGTAACCGGGGTTTTCCAGCGCGAGTTTGTAGACACGCTCCCAGGGGAAACGCAGGGTCAGGCTATAAGTGACGTTGGCGCGCTTGAACATCTCGCGGACGATGTCCACGGCGATCCCATTGATGTTCTCGTCCTGAGCGAAGTTCTTGCCGTTCTTGGCCATGTTGTACGGCGGGAAGTTTTCCGTCAGCAATACCAGTTCCGTGGTGGAGCTGTCGGCGGCGCGTGCGCTACTGATGAACAACAAGGAAGCGCTGGCGAGAACAAGAAGAATGCGTTTAAACATGTCTGGCTACCGAAATCCATGGCGTACTCAAGAGTGCCCTGAGCCCGCCATGATGTCCACTGGCCTGTACCGGTTTGTTCAGCGCATCACAATACCGCGGTGGGCCATATAGGCCTTGGCTTCTTGAACGGTGTATTCACCGAAGTGGAAAATACTCGCTGCCAACACTGCACTGGCGTGGCCCTCGAGAATGCCGTCGGCCAGGTGCTGGAGGTTGCCGACACCGCCGGAAGCGATCACCGGAATGCCCAATGCATCGCTGATGGCGCGGGTGACACCCAGGTCGAAGCCATTTTTCATGCCGTCCTGGTCCATGCTGGTCAGGAGGATCTCACCGGCACCCAGGCCTTCCATCTTCTTCGCCCATTCGACCGCGTCGAGCCCGGTGGGCTTGCGCCCGCCGTGGGTGAAGATTTCCCAGCGCGGGGTTTCGCCAGGTCCCGAGACCTTCTTCGCATCAATGGCAACCACGATGCATTGCGAACCGAAGTGCTGCGCCGCTTCACCGACGAATTCCGGGTTGAACACAGCAGCGGTGTTTATCGAGACCTTGTCCGCACCGGCATTGAGCAGGTTACGAATGTCCTGCACGGTGCGTACGCCACCGCCCACGGTCAGCGGGATAAACACCTGGCTGGCCATGCGCTCGACGGTATGCAGCGTGGTGTCGCGACCGTCGACGCTGGCAGTGATGTCGAGGAAAGTAATCTCGTCGGCACCCTGCTCGTCATAACGACGGGCGATCTCCACCGGGTCGCCCGCGTCACGGATGTTCTCGAACTTCACACCTTTGACGACCCGGCCGTTATCCACGTCCAGGCAAGGGATGATGCGTTTGGCCAGCGCCATGGTCAGTCCTCAGCCTTTGTACGAATCGCAGAAAGCTTGCGCTTCAGCGACGTCGAGGGTGCCTTCATAAATCGCACGACCGGTGATCGCACCGATGATGCCTGGCGCCTTGGCGTCGAGCAGGGTCTTGATGTCACCCAGGTTGTGGATGCCACCGGAAGCGATCACCGGGATCTTCGTGGCAGCCGCCAGCGCAGCGGTGAACGGCACGTTGCAACCCTGCATCATGCCGTCTTTGGCGATGTCGGTATAAACGATGGCGGACACGCCGTCGGCTTCAAATTGCTTGGCCAGGTCGATCACCTGGATGGTGCTGATTTCAGCCCAGCCATCGGTAGCGACGAAACCGTCCTTGGCGTCCAGGCCGACAATTACCTTGCCCGGGAACGCGCGGCAGGCTTCGGCAACGAAGGCCGGATCTTTCACGGCCTTGGTGCCGATGATCACGTAGCTCACGCCCGCTTTCACGTAGTGTTCGATGGTTTCCAGGGAACGGATGCCACCGCCGATCTGGATCGGCAGGTTCGGGTAGCGCCTGGCAATCGCGGTGACCACTTCGCCGTTGACCGGCTGGCCTTCGAACGCACCGTTCAGGTCGACCAGATGCAGACGACGGCAACCGCCCTCCACCCACTTGGCAGCCATGCTCACCGGGTCATCGGAGAACACTGTGGAATCTTCCATGCGGCCCTGGCGCAGACGAACACAGGCACCGTCTTTAAGATCGATAGCGGGAATAATCAGCATCTGGCAAACCTTCAAATTTGAATGTTCAGCTTGGCTCGGAAATCAGTTTTTCTCGAGCGCCCACAGGTCGCTTTCGATGCTTTCGAACCTCTCCTTGAGGTGCGCCTGCACATCGAATATCGCCCTGTTGTAATAGTGAGGAGCAATTTCGCGGGTGAACAGCTCAAGGATTTCGGCCGCTTCGAACGAACCCAGGTCCAGTTCGAAGCGATCCTCCATGAAGCGCTTGATCTTGTGATTGGCCTCACTCTCCTGTTCAGGAGTGAGGGTCAGGATCGGCGGCTTCTTCTTGACCGCCATTACCAGCGACCGTCCCACGCGGCGAAGTTCTGCAGCAACTGCAGGCCATGGGTATGGCTTTTCTCCGGGTGGAACTGCACGGCGAAACGCGAGCCTTCGGCCAGCGCTGTGGCAAAGTCGACCCCGTAATGACCGCCACCGACCACCTGCCGCGCATTACCGGCGGCGATGTAGTAGCTGTGCACGAAGTAAAACCGCGCCATGTCTGGAATGTCGTGCCACAGCGGGTGACTCACCTTCTGCTTTACTTCGTTCCAGCCCATGTGCGGGACTTTCAGGTGTTCGCCGTCCTCGACAAGATCCTTGCCGAAGAACTTCACCTGGCCCGGGAACAGGCCGATGCAGTCGACGCCGTCGTTCTCTTCGCTGTGTTCGAGCAAGGCCTGCATGCCAACGCAGATGCCGAGGAACGGACGATCCTGGCTGACTTCACGTACCAGTGAATCGAAACCCAGTCGACGGATCTCCGCCATGCAGTCGCGGATCGCGCCAACACCGGGGAAAACCACCCGGTCGGCTTCGCGAATCACGTTCGCATCGCTGGTGATCAGGACCTTGCCAGCCCCCACGTGCTCGAGGGCCTTGGCCACCGAGTGCAGGTTGCCCATGCCGTAATCGATAACCGCGACTGTCTGCATTACAGGACGCCCTTGGTCGAAGGCATTTGCCCGGCCATGCGGTCATCGAGTTCCACGGCCATGCGCAGGGCGCGGCCGAAAGCCTTGAACACGGTTTCGATCTGGTGGTGGGTGTTGTGCCCACGCAGGTTGTCGATGTGCAGGGTGACGTTGGCGTGGTTGACGAAGCCCTGGAAGAATTCCTGGAACAGGTCAACATCGAAACCGCCGACGGTGGCGCGGGTATACGGCACATGCATCTGCAGGCCAGGGCGGCCGGAGAAGTCGATTACCACGCGCGACAGCGCTTCATCGAGCGGCACGTAGGCGTGGCCGTAGCGACGGATGCCTTTCTTGTCGCCGATGGCTTTGGTGAATGCCTGACCCAGGGTGATACCGACATCTTCCACCGTGTGGTGGTCATCGATATGCAGGTCGCCTTTGCTGACGATATCCAGGTCGATCAGCCCGTGACGGGCGATCTGGTCCAGCATGTGCTCAAGAAAAGGTACACCGATATCAAATCGGGCCTTTCCGGTGCCATCCAGGTTGATCGAGGCTTTGATCTGGGTTTCCAGAGTGTCGCGCTCGACTGACGCCATACGTTCGGCCATCACCAGCTCCGCAAAATCATTGGGCGAAAAAGGCAACCATTATAGGGGCGCGGGCGCGAAACAGAAACACGGGAGGTGATATCGCTGACGGATAGAATCCCCGGTCGTCGGGGATAGACATGTCCATACAAGCCATTTTCAGGCACCACCAGACAAATGTGGGAGCGGGCTTGCTCGCGAAAGGGGCTGCACATTCAACATCTCTGTCGACTGTCAGACCGCATTCGCGAGCAGGCTCGCTCCCACAGGGGTTGGTGTTGGCCTGAAGATGTCAGGCCAGACCCTCAGCTTCTTAGTGGAACAGTACCGCTGTTTTTTGCAGCGTCACCCACACACCCCATGCCAACGGAATACCCACCACCAGCCAGGCAGCTACCGCCAACGGCTTGGTGCCGGCATCGGCTTTCCACTCCAGCACGGTGCTGCTGTCAGCCCCTTTGTCGTGACCCAGCGCCTGTTCGGCAGCCAGCTCGGCGTCGGTCATGAAGTACTTGTCGGCCACCGGACGTACCAGCAGGTTGCAGATAAAGCCCAGTACCAGCAGGCCCGCCAGGATGTACAAGGTGATGTCGTACGCCGCTGCACGCTCGACGCCGATGCTCAGCTGATATTCACGCAGGTAGTTCACCAGCACCGGACCCAACACACCTGCCGCCGCCCATGCCGTCAGCAGGCGACCGTGGATCGCACCGACCATTTGCGTGCCGAACAGGTCCGCCAGATAAGCGGGGACCGTGGCAAAACCACCGCCGTACATCGACAGGATGATGCAGAAGGCTGCCACGAACAGCGCGACACTGCCCAGATGCCCAAGGTTCGGAATCAGTCCGTATAAAGCAAAGCCCAGGGCGAAGAACACGAAGTAGGTGTTTTTACGGCCCAGGTAATCCGAGAACGAGGCCCAGAAGAAACGCCCGCCGATGTTGAACAGGCTCAGCAAACCGGTGAAGCCCGCAGCGATGGCGGCAATCGAAGCCAGTTGCGAGGCGTCCAGTTGGCCAAATGTCAGGTCATTGCCCAGCAACTTGCCGGCAAAAACCTCCTGCAACAGTGGCGAAGCCATGCCGAGGATGCCGATACCGGCGGATACGTTCAGGCACAACACCAGCCATACCAGGCGAAATTGTGGCGTCTTCCACGCCACGTTAACGTGCACGTGACGGTGGGTGATCATCGCGTTCGAGGCTTTTTTCGCAGGTGCCGTCCAGCCTTCAGGCTTCCAGCCGGTCGGCGGCACTCGATAGGACAGCGCGCCGCCGATCATGAACACGAAATAGATCGCAGCCATGACCAGGAAGCTTTGCCACACGCCGACACTGGTGGGCGAGGCAAAATGACTCATCAACGCCGCCGCCAAGGGCGCACCGACCATTGCACCCCCGCCGAAACCCATGATCGCCATGCCGGTCGCCATGCCGCGCTTGTCCGGGAACCACTTGATCAAGGTCGACACCGGCGAGATGTAGCCCAGGCCCAGGCCGATACCGCCAATGACCCCGGAGCCGATCCACATCAGCCAGATCTGGTGGGTATAGACCCCCAGCGCGGAAATCAGCAGACCGCCGCACCAGCACAGCGCCGAGACGACACCCGCCTTGCGCGGCCCGGCATGCTCCAGCCAGCCACCCCAGATGGCGGCCGAGCAACCCAGGAAGATGAAGAACAGGGTGTAGATCCAGCCGAGCATCGAAATCGGCCAGTCGCATTGCGAAGAAAACACTTGAGCGATGAAGCTCATGTCGGGCGCACAAGCCACTGGTGCGGTGATGCCGAGCGCTTTGGACAGCGGCAACCAGAATACCGAGAAGCCATACGCCATGCCGATACACAGATGGATAGCCAGCGCGGCCGGTGGCACCAGCCATCGGTTGAAACCGGGCCTGGCGATAATGCGCTCCTTGGAAAGGAACGCGGGCTGGCCGGCTTGAAGGCCGTCTGCCGTGATGCTCGTGGTCATTGTTTATCCCCCAATTGTCAGTAGTGTTCGCCAGCCACTTTTCACCCTCAGCCTTAATGCACGCAGACATGACCGTTTTTTAGGGAAAAGCTCGTTTTTCCTGCGACATCACGTCGCAGAGGGGCGGACGAACCGGTGCAGGGTAGCATTTGCCAATGGTCGAAAAACCAAACTGACATCACGTTTTCGAAGTTGTCCGTTTTCGTACCACCTGAAGGAACCTCCCTTGCGATCATTGTCGAACTGATTAACCACTTCTTCTCCGGTACAGATCCTGTCTACACGCAGGCAAAATCACTTTTTGCCTGGATGCTCGACGCTCTGTCCTTGTGATCTGCCCGGTCGGGCGCTGCGGAGCGCTATACTCCCCGGCTAAATTTCGAATTCGACTAACTACAAGGACTCGCCCATGAAAGCGTTCGGCAAAATCCTGGGTCTGGTACTTCTCGGGCTGTTGCTGATCGTAGTGGCGCTGGGCTTTGCCCTGACCCACCTCTTCGATCCCAACGACTACAAAGACGAGATACGCCAGATTGCCCGCGACAAGGCCCACATCGAGCTGACGCTCAATGGCGATATCGGCTGGAGCCTGTTCCCTTGGCTGGGCCTGGAACTGCACGATGCAGCGGTCGCTACCCTGGCCAAGCCCGCCGAGCCCTTCGCCGACCTGCAGATGCTCGGCCTGTCGGTCCGCGTGCTGCCATTGCTGCGCCGCGAGGTGCAGATGAGCGATGTGCGCGTCGAAGGCCTGAACCTGCGCCTGAACCGCGACAAAGATGGCCACGGCAACTGGGAAGACATCGGCAAGGTGCCCAAGCCTGCAACCACGGCCACGCCTGCCGATGCCACCAGCGAACCTGAGCAGCCAACCACCGCCCAGGCGGAAAAACCGGCACAGCCCATTCGCCTGGACATCGACAGCCTGACCGTCAACAACGCCCGCGTGGAATACAACGACGAAAAAACCGGCAAGCAATTCAGCGCCGAAAGCATCCAGCTCAGTACCGGGCCGGTGCACGACTCCACCAACATCCCGGTCAAGCTCACCGCGTTCCTGGGCACCAACCAGCCGGTTCTGCGGGTGCGCACCGAGCTCAACGGCGAATTGCGTTTCGAACGCGCGCTGCAGCGCTACAAGCTCGAAGACATGAAGCTGTCCGGTGAAGTCGCCGGCGATCCGCTGCAAGGCAAGACCGTGACCTTCGCTGCGCAAGGCCAGCTGTTGCTGGACAAGGCTGCCAACGTCGCCGAGTGGACCGGGATCAAGGTCTCCGCCAACCAACTGCGAGCGCTGGGCGAGCTGAAGGTCAATGACCTCGATAAAACCCCGCAGGTTAACGGCGGCTTGTCGATTGCCCAGTTCGACCTGGCGAAATTCGTCGACAGCATCGGCCAGAAACTCCCGGCGATGGCCGAAGGCAGCCTGAGCAAGGTCGAACTGGCCACGCGCCTGACCGGCACGCCCTCCAGCCTCACGCTCGATGACATCAACCTGAAAGTCGACGACAGCACCTTTACCGGTCGCATCGCTGTCGAGGATTTCGCCAAGCAATCCCTGCGCGCAACCCTCAAGGCGGACACCTTCAACGTCGACCGTTACCTGGCGCCGAAGTCGGCCGAGGCTAACAGCGCCAAGCAAGTGCGTCAGGCCGAAGTCGCCAGCACCGAAGCTGATGCCATGGCAGGGGCCGGCAGCACACCCCTGCCGCAATCCCCAACCAAAGAAGCCTGGAGCAACGAACGCCTGCTGCCGGTGGAACGTCTGAGCAAGCTGGATGTAGACGCCGACCTGACCTTCGGCCAGTTAACCCTGGAAAAACTGCCGATCCACAACGCGGTGCTCAAGGCCAACGGCCAGGGTGGATTGTTGACGCTGAGCAGCCTGCGCGGCGACCTGTACGAGGGCAACTTCGAAGCCAAAGGCACCCTTGATGTGCGCCAGCAGGCGCCGGTGCTGAACATGCAGACGCAAATCAGCCGGGTGCCAGCGGAAAAAATCCTCGAAAGCCAGGGCAAGGAGCCACCGGTCAAAGGCCTGGTAACACTCAACAGCACCCTCACCGGTAGCGGCAACAGCCAGAAAGCGCTGATCGAAACCCTTAATGGCAACGCCAGTTTCGTCATCAACAATGGCGTGCTGCTCAATGCCAACCTCGAACAACAGTTGTGCAAAGGCATCGCCACGCTCAACCGCAAGTCCCTCAGCGGCGAGCCAAGGGGCAAGGACACACCGTTCCAGGAGCTCAAGGGTAACCTGACCTTTCGAAACGGCGTCGCGAGCAACCCGGACCTGAAAGTGCGCATCCCGGGCATGACCGTCAACGGCGACGGCGACATCGACCTGCGGGTCTTGGGCATGGATTATCGCGTGGGCATCATTGTCGAAGGCGACAAGAGCGACATGCCGGACCCGGCCTGCCAGGTGAGCGAGAAATTTGTCGGCATCCAGTGGCCGTTGCGTTGCCGCGGCCCACTGGAGCTCGGCGCCAAGGCCTGCCGCCTGGATAACGAACGCATGGGCCAGGTCGCGAGCAAACTGGCGGGCGAGCGCATCAGCGAAAAAATCGACGAGAAACTGGGCGACAAGGTCAGCCCGGAACTCAAGGACGCACTCAAGGGGCTGTTCAAGCGATGAGAGCCGAGCAGTTTTCATTGGCGGTGCTGGAATGGTTCGACCGCCACGGCCGTCACGATTTGCCCTGGCAACAGGGCATCACCCCTTATCGGGTGTGGGTCTCGGAAATCATGCTGCAACAAACCCAGGTCAGCACCGTGCTGAATTATTTCGATCGGTTCATGGCCTCGCTGCCGACGGTCGAAGCCCTGGCGGCGGCGCCCGAGGACGAAGTGCTGCACCTGTGGACGGGCCTTGGTTACTACACCCGCGCGCGGAATCTGCAGAAGACTGCCAAAATCGTCGTCGAGCAGTACGGCGGTGAATTCCCCCGGGACGTGGAAAAACTCACCGACCTGCCCGGCATCGGCCTGTCCACGGCGGGTGCGATCGCCAGTATCAGCATGGGCCTGCGCGCGCCGATCCTCGACGGCAACGTCAAACGCGTTCTGGCACGCTTTACCGCGCAAGAGGGTTACCCGGGCGAGCCGAAGGTCGCCAAACAGCTATGGGCGAACGCTGAGCGCTTTACACCGCACGATCGGGTGAACGCCTACACCCAGGCGATGATGGACCTGGGCGCCACGCTCTGCACCCGAAGCAAGCCGAGCTGCCTGCTCTGCCCGCTGGAAAAAGGCTGTGAAGCGCACATGCTCGGCCTGGAAACCCGCTACCCGATTCCCAAGCCACGCAAAGCCATCCCGCAGAAACGCACGCTGATGCCGATGCTTGCCAATGCTGAAGGTGCGATCCTGCTTTACCGTCGACCTTCCACGGGCCTGTGGGGCGGCTTGTGGAGCTTGCCGGAACTCGATGACCTCGACGACCTGCAACATCTCGCCTCGCAGCACTCGCTGGAGTTGGGCAACCCGCAGGCACTGCCGAACCTGGTGCACACCTTCAGCCATTTCCAGTTATCCATCGAACCCTGGCTGGTTCAGGTCCAGGAGGCCGGCCAGCACGTGGCCGAGGCCGACTGGCTCTGGTATAACCTCGCCACCCCGCCGCGCCTGGGCCTTGCCGCCCCGGTCAAGACCTTGCTCGAACGCGCGGCTGCCGTATTGAACGCAGGAGAGTCGTCATGACCCGCACCATCATGTGCCGCAAGTACAAAGAAGAATTGCCCGCCCTGGAGCGCGCTCCATTCCCGGGTGCCAAAGGCCAGGACATTCTTGACCACGTCTCGGCCAAGGCCTGGGCCGATTGGCAAAAACACCAAACGCTGCTGATCAACGAAAAGCGCCTGAACATGATGAACGCCGAAGACCGCAAATATCTTCAGGGCGAGATGGACAAGTACTTCTCCGGCGAGGATTACGCCAAGGCCGAAGGCTACGTTCCGCCTGCCGAGTAAGCCCGTGAAATCGGGGGGTCGGATCGTAAGCGACGGTAATAATTAAATTTTTTTGATAACTTGCTTGACGACCCTCTGAAAAACCCGTTTAATGCGCCCCGTTGCCCAGATAGCTCAGTCGGTAGAGCAGGGGATTGAAAATCCCCGTGTCGGCGGTTCGATTCCGTCTCTGGGCACCACCTTCCGTTTTCAGGTGATGCCAAGCACACCTGGAAGCACACAAAAAACCCGCCTAGTGCGGGTTTTTTGCTTTTCAGGGTTTGTACCCTTGCATGCCCCCGTGAAAGCTTGGCAAGCGATCACAAGGGGCGGCTGGAGTAGCCCGGCCTCAGCAGTCCGCTCACTCCGCCATCTGCAACTCCGGCAGCTTCATCCGGAACCCACGCGTAACGCCCATCAAACAAAGTAACCCTAACCCCATCCAGCCAAGACCAATCATGAACGACATGCTGGACAGGCTGGTCCACAGCCAAATGGTGCTGAGGAAGCCCAGGGCCGGCACCAGGCCGTAGATCAGGCAATTGCGCAGGCCGCGCAGCTTCTGGTCGACGAGGTAATGCTTGATCACCGCCAGGTTCACCGCTGAAAACGCGAAGAGTGCGCCGAAGCTGATCATGTTGGCCACGGTATCCAGGGTGATGAACAGGGCAATCAGCGAAAACAGGCTGACCAGCATGATCGCCGTGGCCGGCACCCGCTTCTTCGAGACCAGCCTGCCGAACACCCGCGGCAGCGCACCGTCCCGACCCATGGCGAACAGCACCCGGGAGACGCTGGCCTGGGAGACCATCGCCGAGGCAAAACACCCGGCCACGTAGGTGGCGGTAAAGGCGGTCACCAGCAGTTCACCCCCCACGCGGCGCATGACGTCCAGCGACGCCGAGTCCGGGTCGGCAAAGGTGTTCCATTGTGGATAGACCATTTGCGCGAAATACGAAACAAGGACAAACAGCAGGCCTCCGAGCAGGCTCACCACCATGATGGCGAGGGGGATGAGACGCCGCGGGTTGGGCGTCTCCTCGGCCATGGTCGACACGGCGTCGAAGCCGAGGAAGGACAGACACAGGACTGCTGCGCCGGTCATGATCAGCGGAACGCTGAAGCCCTCGTGATGGAAGGGTGCGAGCAACGAAACCGGCTCCGACTGATCCCCCAGGTTATGGATCGACAACGCCACGAACACGACGATGAAGACCAACTGGACAACCACGAGCAGCAAGTTGACCCGGGTGATGGATTCGATACCGATCAGGTTAAGGAAGGTCACCAGGGCAATGGAGCCAACCACCCACACCGCCGCGGGAACTGCGGGGAAGTATTCGGACATGTAGATGCCGATCAGCAGATAACTGAGCAGCGGCAGGAAGATATAGTCCAGCAACAAGGTCCAGCCGGCCATGAAGCCAAAGTAGCTACCGAAGGCCTTACGCGTATAGGAGTACACCGATCCCGAATACGGATGGGCCTGCACCATGCGTCCATAGCTGTAGGCGGTCAGCAGCATGGCGGCAAGGGTCAGCAGGTAGGCGGTAGGCAAGTGGCCCTTGGTCATCTGGGTCACCAGGCCATAGGTGGTGAACACCGCCAGCGGGACCATGTACGCCAGGCCGAAGAGGACCAGAGCGGTAAGCCCCAGGGATTGTCGAAACCTGCCAGGCGAAACCGATTCCGATGGGGAGTGATGGGAAGGAGTGTCGGCCACGCTTGTTATTGTATTCATTGCTGACTCCTGAAAATTTGAATGCAGGACGCTGCGGTATCCGAAGAGCGGTTACCGTTAGTGAATGATCTGCTGAAGGGTGGGCTGCCCGATTTCCGACAGCCACTTGTTCAATCGATAGGCATACAGGGCGATGCAACGCTGTTGATCACCGCCCCGAGCATGCCTGGCCCACAGATGAGCTCAGAGCTTTCCCGCGATCCGTGCAGTGCGGTCTACCGCGATACGGGTCTTTTCAACCAGCTCGTCCAGCTCCGCGCGCGTTGCCACAAGTGCCGGCGCCATGATCATGCGGCCCAAGGTCGAACGAATGATCACGCCCTCTTCAAAACCAAAGGTGCGGCACTGCCACGCCAGATCGTTTTCGTTGGTGAAGCGTTTGCGCGTAGCCTTGTCCTCAGCGAACTGCAAGGCTGCGACGAGGCCCGCGCCCTGGATCTCGCCGATCATCGGGTGGTTGCCGAACACTTCGCGCAGGATCCGCTGCAAGTACGGTCCGGTATCCTCCTTCACCTGGCGCACGATGCCTTCGTCACGCAACGCCTTGAGGTTGGCGAGCGCGACCGCGGCCGCGACCGGGTGTCCGGAATAGGTCAGGCCGTGGGCGAAGACGCCGCCCTGCTCCACCAGCGCATCGGCAATGCGCTTGCCCAGCACCAGGCCACCCATCGGCACGTAACCGGAAGTCAGGCCCTTGGCGATCGACAGGGTGTCCGGCTCGAAACCGAAATACTGGTGTGCGAACCACTCGCCCGTGCGACCAAAACCACCGATCACTTCATCGGCACACAGCAGCACATCGTATTGGCGGCAGATGCGCTGGATTTCCGGCCAGTAGCTCTCGGGCGGGAAAATCATGCCGCCAGCGCCCTGGAAAGGCTCGGCGATAAAGCCCGCGACATTTTCGGCACCCAGCTCAAGAATCTTCTCTTCCAGTTGCAGGGCACAGCGACGACCGAACTCGGCCGGGGTCAGCTCGCCGCCCTGGGCGTACCAGTAAGGCTCATCGATGTGCGCGACGCCTGGAATCGGGCCACCCATCTCGTGCATGAACTTCATCCCGCCCAGCGCAGTGGCTGCCAGGGTCGAACCGTGATAACCGTTCCAGCGGCCGATCATGATTTTCTTCTGTGGCTTGCCAACGACCTGCCAGTAACGGCGAACGGTACGGATCAGCACCTCGTTCGCTTCGGAGCCGGAGTTGGTGTAGATGACGTGGCTGTAGTGACCCGGCAGCAGGCTGAACAGCAGCTCGGACAGCTCGATCACCGCTGGATGCGTGGTGTGGAAGAACATGTTGTAGTACGGCAATTGGTCCATCTGCGCAGCCGCCGCGGCGGTCAGGTCCTTGCGACCGTAGCCGAGCTGGGTGCACCACAGGCCCGACATGCCGTCCAGGTAGCGCTTGTCATCGTTGTCCCAGAGATACAGTCTCTCGCCGCGTACCATCACTCGAGGGCCTTCGGCATTGAGCGCCTTCTGATCCACAAATGCATGGATATGGTGGGCGGCATCGGACTTCTGATAATCCTGAGTCTGCCGTTTCGGTTCGAAGGGTGCATTCATGGCTTTTTTCTCTTTTGTTGGTAGTCACGCGAGGGGGAGCAAGTCCGTTCAGCGGCTCTTGCTCATGTAGCTTTCAAGCGGGTCTTTGCTGAGCACGCCCTGGGCTTCGGCCAACGAATCGATGAACAGTGAGAACAATTCCGATTGCGTGCCGATGTCGAGCTTGCAGTAGACGTTTTTACGGTGAGACTTGATGGTGTCCTCCGACACCCCCAGGCGCTCGGCCAGGGAGCGGGTCGAATGGCCACGCAGGATCAGTTGCGCGATTCGACATTCGCGCTCGGTCAGGATCGACGAGCCGAAGTTATCCAGTGCCGAGTGGATGCGCTGCTCCAACAGGTTTTCGAAACGAGCGCCGCGCGTGTCCAGGCCGACAAAATGCTTTTTCAGCAAGGTCAGGACCCAGGGCGCAATGCGCTTGAACTGCTGCGTCGTGGCGGCGTCCAGTTTTTCCGTGAACGCCAGCGAGACAGCCAGGCTCAGCCCGGGAGACAACTGCAGGATGTAGTTCAACTCATCCTGAAGGTGCGAGTGCCGATAGAACGACTGGTAATACTCGCTGAGCTCGAAGTGGTCGGGAGCGACATCAGCAAGGTCGTAGCAACCGGAGCTAAAGCCCTCTACACAGGCACCGTAGAACGGGTCGAGCAGATAGAACCCGGACAGATACTGGCGCACATTGCCTTGCGGCAGCCAGGGGCCGTCAAGTTCGAACAGCGCGCTGGGCATGCCGCCATGCGGATACTGGTACAGCGTCGTCGCCTGAATGGGCCAGATACAGCCCAGGGTTTCGAACAGCGTCGCGGTGAATCCCGGTTGACCGATACTCTCGGTCACCTTGGCCATCTGTTCGAACCATTGCGCAGAAACAAACCGATCGTTTTCCACTTCAAAGACTCGCCAAAAGAACGGTTGGGAACGACACGAGGTGACTGGTGCCGGGGTTGAAATGATGTTCCCACGCTCGGAAAACTGCCGATATCACCCGATAGGGTGAGTCGACCAAAGGGTGCCAAACGGCCGCCCAAGATGCCCCACAAGCAGGAAAAGCACGCCACTCCGAGGAGTGCGTGCGGTCGGGTTTTCCCCTGCCACGCCTTGCGACGTGGCCTATGGAAGCGGTGTTAACGAAGCTGGAACCAAGTGGTTTTAAGTTGCGTGTACTTGTCGAATGAATGGAGGGAAAGATCGCGCCCGAAGCCGGACTGCTTGCCGCCACCGAAAGGAATGGCGACATCCAGTGCATCCATGGTGTTGACCGAGACAGTCCCGGCTTTCAATGCCCGTGCCACACGATGAGCGCGGTTCAGGTCATCGCTCCAGACTGAGGCGGCGAGACCATAGATGCTGTCGTTGGCCAACTCAATCGCCTCCTCCTCGGAGTCGAAGGCACTGATGGCCAGCACTGGACCGAAAATCTCCTCACGCGCCAGGCGCATGTTTCTATCCACGCCAGCGAAGATCGTCGGCTGGATGAAGTTCGAAGAGCCATTGATCGTCAGGCGTTCGCCGCCTGCCAGGAGTTTCGCGCCATCACCACGTGCTTGTTCGATCGCCTGCATGATGCGAGCGGCTTGCTCGCTATCCACGATCGCACCGGCTTTGCTTTCAGGGTCCAGCGGATCACCGGGCAGCCAGGCCCGAGCCTTGGTGATCAAGCGCTCGACGATTTCATCATGGATAGAACGTTGCACGTAGAGCCGGGAGTTGGCCGAGCAGACCTCGCCCTGATTGAAGAAAATGCCGAACGCGGCTTTTTCCGCAGCCAGGTCCAGGTCCTGGCAGTCTTCGAAGACCAGGTTCGGGCTCTTGCCGCCGCACTCCAGCCAGACCTGCTTGAGGTTGGACTGCGCCGAGTACTGCATGAAATATTTACCGACCTGGGTCGAACCGGTGAACACCAGGCAGTCCACATCAGGATGCAGGCCCAGGGCCTTGCCAGCGCTTTCGCCCAGGCCGGGGACAACGTTCAACACCCCTTTCGGGATGCCGGCTTCGAGCGCCAGTTGACCCAGGCGCAAGGCCGAGAACGGCGATTGCTCGGCGGGTTTGAGGACCACGCTATTACCGGCGGCCAATGCCGGAGCGAGCTTCCAGGCCGCCATGTCCAGCGGGAAGTTCCATGGCACCACGGCAGCAACCACCCCCAGTGCCTCGCGAGTGATGGTGGCGAGGGCATTGCGCGCGGTGGGCGCGACCTGATCGTAGAGCTTGTCCAGGGCTTCACCGTACCAGGCGAACACACTGGCCGCGCCAGGCACATCGATGTTGTAGGCATCCATGACCGGCTTGCCCATGCTCAGCGAGTCAAGCAATGCCAGCTCCTCGCGGTTGGCCAGGAGCAGTTCGGAAAGCCTGATCAGGATCTTCTTGCGCTCCACCGGAGCCATGTGAGCCCACGTTCCCTCTTCGAACGCCTGGCGAGCCGAACGTACCGCAAGATTCACTTCATCCTCGCCGCATGCCGCGACACAGGCCAGCCGCTGATTGGTCGCCGGATTGATCACCTCGAAAGTCGCCCCCGAGGCGCACGCGACCGGCTGCCCTGCGATCAAGGCATTTTCAATGAATGTTTGGTGGGCAGCCCGCTGCTGCCAGTAGTTGAGATCGAGCACACGCTACTCCCATGCCGACCGCCGATACGGTCAGTTTTTATTGGTTTCGCAGGATGGTGCTCTACTCTCGCGGCGAGGAAAAATAGTAAAAATGTGCTCGGTTCCCAAGAAAAAACTGGGTAGCGACGAGGTTCTGGAGCAGCAGGCAAGATTTCTTTTTTATGCTCGGGATCTAACAAATCTACCGCCTTTGAAATTCCTACGTCTACCTGGCACTCCCTCCTACCAGTTGTAAAAGGTAATAAGGGCAATATCCGCAGCATCCGCTAACACATCCCCCCAAGGTGTTTGTTCAGCAAACCATCCATCGCGCGTTTGCACACCGCAAACTCTAGCGCGAGATACTCCGCAAACAGCTGTGAAGCCAGCTGTTTGCGGATGTGAAAGTTGAGGAATTCGCCGCGCGCCTTTCGGCACGGCTAACTGTCACTCCAGTGAAATACCAGGTTGCGCGCAGCCCCCGAGCCAACATCCGCGGTATCACGTCGCTCCTGACCAGCACGCGATGCAACGACCGTGTACTTGCCAGGCGGCAGCTGAACGTAAACCAGCGGACCTGCCTCAGTCAGGGTCAACACACTTTTCCCCTGCGCGTTTTGAATGGCGACATTGACATCCGGAATGTATTCATTACCTACACCGACGGAGAATGTCATATGCAAGTTGTAACCCTTGGTTTGCTGGATGGCTTTCGCCTCATCTTCACCGATACCACCGGACAGGTAGGCAATTCCGTTTTGTTCCTGGCGTTGGACCTGCACACCCGAAGTGTCGATCGGCTCAAGGTTGGCGGCCTGCGCAACAGGATTCATCAACACGCCGAAAGCGACAAAAAAGGGCAGGAATAGTGACTGCACGTACTTCATGATGACGCCTCCCGGGTTCCGCGGAACCCAATCGTTACCTAATTTTGATTTCCGGCGCGGTCGTCATGTTTTAGAACGATTTGTACTTGAATGCGCTACGAAACGTACTACACGCATCGCTCCATGACCCTTCACTACTATCAGCCAGGTCCTGCCCATTAAACCGGCAGGTCCTCCGGATTTCTCAGAGGAGCCCTGCATCATCACCCCATAGTCTCTTGCCATTCTCTTCTGCCTGTTAAGCCAACCGCGGAAGACTTCATGAGCGCCCTCATACCGGATGACACGCAAGACCCACAAATCACCTCACTGCTTGGCAATCTTGGTGAATTGATTCGCCAGGCGCGACATAAGGTGTTGCGAGCGGTCGATACTGTTCAAGTGCAAACCTGCTGGCAGATCGGTCGGCATATTATCGAGTTTGAACAAGAAGGGGCTCGGCGTGCGGGCTACGGAAAACAATTGCTTTCGACCTTGGCCAAGGTACTGACAACGGAGTTTGGCAAGGGCTTTGACACCTCCAACCTTCGTTACATGCGCCTGTTCTATCAAGCATTCCCAATTTGTGACGCACTGCGTCACGAATTGAGCTGGACCCATTATCGCAGGCTGCTGCGGGTCGACAGCGATAGCGCCCGCCTTTGGTACATGAACGAATCTGCTACCCAGAACTGGTCAAGCCGAGCACTGGAGCGCCAGATCAATACCCTGTACTACGAACGCCTTTTGGCAAGTCGCGATCGCTGTGCCGTCAGGCAGGAAGCAACCAGCAAATGAAGACCAGTCCTCGGCATTTCATCCGAGACCCGGTTGTGCTGGAATTTCTTGGCTTGCCCAGCGCCGGCAGGCTTCAGGAAAGCGAGATCGAGCAGGCCCTGATCGAACAACTGCGAGGCTTCCTGCTCGAACTGGGCAAGGGCTTTGCCTTCATCGCCCGCCAACAGCGCATCAGCACCGATAGCAAGGACTTCTACATTGATCTGGTCTTTTACAACTACCTGCTCAAGTGCTTCGTCATCTTCGATATAAAGCGCGGTGAATTGACCCATCAGGATGTGGGCCAGATGGACATGTATGTACGCATGTACGACCACCTCAAGCGCGGAGAAGAAGATAGCCCCACCGTTGGCATCATTCTCTGCGCGCAAAAGGATGAGTCCGTCGTTCGTTACTCAGTGCTGGAGGGTAATGAGCAATTGTTTGCCAGCAAATACCAACTGGTACTGCCGAGCGAGGAAGAATTGCGTGCAGAACTGGATCGAGAGCGGGCAGTGCTTGAAGAGCGGCTTCATCGGGAGCCATGATGGATTGTTCATACACGGTGCGAGGACTATTGTAGGCAGCTACCCGCAAAGGTCCGACGCCAATGAATTTGCAGGACGCCCCCTCACTCGCCCCGACTCAAATCGAGCTGCCACTGACGGCGGGCACTTCGGGCGAACCGTTCAAGCAAGCTGCCGCCGACGGTTTCATCCTCGGCGGCTTCACCTGGCGGCATGCGCGGCAGGACACTTCCCGGGCAGTGGTCATCATCAACGCTGCCACCTCGGTCCGCTGCCGACACTACTCGCGTTTCGCCGATTACCTGTTTGCCAACGGCTTCGATGTCATCACCTACGACTACCGCGGCATTGGCGAATCACGGCCAGCGTCTATGAAAGGACTGAAAGCGACCTGGTCCGACTGGGGCGCCCTAGACTTCGAGGCGATGCTCAAGCGCGTACAGCGTGACTTTCCCGGCCAGCCGATCGACGTGGTCGGTCACAGCTTTGGAGGCTGCGCAGCGGGCTTGGGTGCATCCGGCCAGCTCATTCGCCACCTGGTAACGGTCGGCGCGCAATTCGCTTACTGGCGCGACTATGCACCCGCTCACCGCTGGCGGATGTTTGCCAAGTGGCACGTGGTAATGCCGGTGGTGACGAGGCTGTGCGGATATTTTCCCGGCAAACGCCTCGGCTGGCTGGAAGACACCCCGGCCGGTGTAGTCCAAGACTGGAGCACGCCCACCGCTCGTTACGAAAAGCGCCCCAGCGGCCAGGACAGCCATGTCAGGAACTTCGCTGCGGTCACCGCGAAAACCCTGGCGATCAGCATCAGCGACGATCCCTACGGCACAATCCCCGCCATCGAACGCCTGCTCCGCTACTTCACTGGCAGCACAAACACCCACCTGCGCATAACCCCCGAAGACATCGGCGAACAAGAAGTTGGACATTTCGCCTTTTTTCGCAGCGCATACCAAGCCACACTATGGCCCATCGCACTGTCCTGGCTGCAAAACGGCGAGCTGGCCCCCGGTACACCCGGGCAAACAGTGCCACGCAACTGAGCCACCAGCCCTTTTCAACGAAATACGGAACGACGCCCATGGCCTCCGCCAACAAGCAGCACAAACGCGCCTCCCGCGCCAAGGCCAAGGCCAAGCAGAACCGCACCCAGCGGGTTGCCGCGCCGGTCGAGCTCGACCCGAACGACGACCGCATCGATTTTGAATCGGTGGACCTGACCGAATTGTTCAAGAAAATGATCGACGCCGAGAAGATCAGCCAGCAAGCCATGTGCGCGGCCTTCCTCGAAGACCCGTTGCTGGAACTGGTGTACGAGCAGGAAGGCGAAGAAGGCGCGATGGACTTTATCCTCGCCGCACTGATTGAATATCGCCAATGGTCGGCCGAAACCGACGAAGCGGGCGCCCTTGCGTGGATCGAATCACCAGCCTTCCAGGCTGACTACGTGGCGGCATCCGACGCCATCGCGGCACAAACCCAACAGAAACCGAACTGAGTTCCCATGGCCTCCCTGAACAAGCAACAGAAACGCGCCAAACGCGCAAAAGCCAAAGCCAAGCAAATCAATATCCACGGCAGAAAACCCGCCGCGCTGGACGATGACCTTGGCGAAATCGGCGAGCCGATCCCGGACTACACCCTGGCAATGTTCAGCAAAATGCGCGATGCCGAAGCCATCAGCCGCAAGGAAATGCTTGCCGTGCTGCTGACGAATCTCGCCTTCATCATCATCGACCATCCAGAACTGCTGGACATGGAAAACGCCGATGACGAAGGCATGGCCGCCACTCACCTGGCCGCCGATATGCTGATCGACTACCGCATGTGGGCCGACGGCATGGACCGCGACGCTGCCCAGGCATGGCTGAGCGAGCCACAGTTCATCGCCGATTTCAGCGCAGCACTGGATGTCTACCGCGAGTCGCTGGAAACGCCGGAAGAAAAAGCCGAGTAACGGTTACGCCTCAAACAAAAACGGCCGCTTGTCATCACTGACAGCGGCCGTTTTGCGTTACGCGGTATGAATCAGTTCAACACCACCGCGCCACCTTTTTCCAGCTTGCGACGGCGAGCCACCAGCAAACCAGCAGCCACCACCAGCACGCTGAGCAGGCCAGTCGCGAGGATTTCCACACGATGAGCTTCCTGGAACAGCATGATGGTCAAGGCACCGACGATGAAAATGATCACCGCGTAGGTCAGGCCCGGGAACAACCACATGCTGAAGACGATTTTCTCGCTGCGAGCCATACGCTGCTTGCGCATGCGCAGTTGCGAGATCGCAATTACCAGGTACACCAGCAGCGCAATGGCGCCGGAGCTGGCCAACAGGAACTCGAACACCGCAGCCGGGGCCACGTAGTTGGCGAAGGTTGCCAGGAACGCAGCACCAGTGGACAGCATCACCGCCCAGTAAGGGGTGCCGCTTTTGTTGGTGCGAGTAGACATGGCCGGCGCATCGCCGCGCTTGCCCAGGGAGAACAGCATGCGCGACGAGGTGTACAGCGCCGAGTTCAGGCAGCTGGTCACGGCGACCAGTACGACGATGTCGACGATCATCTTGGCGTTAGGAATACCCATGCGCTCAAGCACGGTCTGGTAGGAGCCCAGGCTCGCCAGCACCGGATCGTTCCAAGGCACCAGGGCCACGACGATGAAAATGGATACGAGGTAGAACAAGCCGATCCGCCAGATCACCGAGTTGGTGGCCTTGGAGATTTGCTTGCCAGGGTTCTTCGATTCCGCGGCCGCAATGGTCACGATCTCGGTGCCCATGAAGGAGAACATGGTGGTCAGGATGGCGCCCAACACCGCGCCCATACCGTTTGGCAGGAAGCCCTGGGTGTCGAACAGATGGGAAACGCCGCTGACCTGGCTGCCCGGCAGGAAGCCGAAAATGGCCATGACGCCCAGAACGATGAAGCCGATGATGGCCAACACTTTGATCAGGGCAAACCAGAACTCGAACTCACCGTAGTTCTTCACGCTGAACAGGTTGGTCACGGTCAACAGCATCGTGATGACCAAGGCAAAGGCCCAGATATCCACACCTGGGAACCAGGCGTGCAGGATGGTTGCGGCGGCGTTGGCTTCCAACGGAATCACCAGGACCCAGAACCACCAGTACAGCCAGCCGATGGTGAAACCGGCCCAGTGACCAATCGCGCGATCGGCGTATGTCGAGAAGGAGCCCGTGTCCGGCGAGGCAACAGCCATTTCACCGAGCATGCGCATCACCAGCACTACCAGCATGCCGGCGGCGGCGTAAGCCAGAAGCACGGCCGGGCCTGCTGCAGCGATGGCGTGGCCCGAGCCAACGAACAGGCCGGCGCCGATAACCCCGGCGATCGACAGCATGGTGACATGCCGCGGTTTGAGCCCCTGTTCGAGGCCGTTAGAGCTTTGGATACTGCTCATTGAAACTACCTTTGTAAGGAAAAGCGAATGCATGCATCCCGCTTGTGTTCCTTCTTGTAAAAAGAAACAAACGGGGCGTTCCGGAATCTGCACGCAATAATTGCGCCAAAATGTTTCAAAGCCGTCTAGCTCGGGAATTTCATCCTGACCGGACAGTCATCGCAAGCCATTGATATTAATGGCACTTTGCCAAAGCGTTACCCTGCGACTCACTTTAGGAGCAATCCAGCGCACCGGAAACACACGTAGAAATTCCTCGATGCACGATAAAAGGGCAGATCCGGCACCTTTGGCCCTTTAGCGCTTCCAACCCCCCGCCAAAGCTGGCAACATCGCGCCCTTTTTTACGCGACAGCCACCGCGCTTTTGTCTGAAAGCAGGGTTCAAACGGCTGTTCGGTTGTTGATGGGGCGACAGTCTGCTGTACCGATGCGACAACCTGCCACATACCACCCGTTTACTGCCCGTAGCGCTGTTGGCTGCCCTTGAAACGCTATGCTAGCTTGGCCGCCTCGCCAGGAAGGCCACCAACAGCAGGAGCGAATACACAATGAGGAACGCACATGGCTGAGGCCACGCCCGCGCTTGAAATCCGCAACTTGCACAAACGCTACGGCTCGCTGGAGGTACTCAAGGGTATCTCGCTGACCGCCCGCGACGGCGACGTGATCTCGATCCTCGGCTCCTCCGGTTCCGGCAAGTCCACGTTCCTGCGTTGCATCAACCTGCTGGAAAACCCACACCAGGGTCAGATCCTGGTGGCCGGCGAGGAACTCAAGCTCAAGGCCGCGAAGAACGGCGAACTGGTCGCTGCCGACGGCAAGCAGATCAACCGACTGCGCAGCGAAATAGGTTTTGTATTTCAAAACTTTAACCTGTGGCCGCACATGAGCGTGCTCGACAACATCATCGAGGCCCCGCGCCGCGTGCTTGGCCAGAGCAAGGCCGAAGCCATCGAAGTCGCTGAAGCCCTGCTGGCCAAGGTCGGCATCGCCGACAAGCGCCACGCCTACCCGGCGCAATTGTCCGGCGGCCAGCAACAACGTGCGGCCATCGCCCGCACCCTGGCCATGCAGCCCAAGGTCATCCTGTTCGACGAGCCCACTTCCGCGCTTGACCCGGAAATGGTCCAGGAAGTACTTAATGTCATCCGCGCACTGGCCGAAGAAGGCCGCACCATGCTGCTGGTCACCCATGAGATGGGCTTTGCCCGTCAGGTTTCCAGCGAAGTGGTGTTCCTCCACCAGGGCCTGGTAGAAGAGCAAGGATCGCCACAGCAGGTGTTTGAAAACCCGCTTTCGGCGCGCTGCAAACAATTCATGTCCAGCAACCGCTAACGGAGCTAACCGCATGCGCAATTACAAGAAGGTCTTCCTGGCCGCCGCCGTTACCCTGGCGTTCAGCGCCGGTGCCATGGCCGAAACCCTGAAGATGGGCATCGAAGCGGCCTACCCGCCGTTCAACAATAAAGATGCCAGTGGCAATGTCGTCGGCTTCGACAAGGAAATCGGCGACGCCCTGTGCGCCAAGATGAAAGTCGAGTGCACCGTCGTGACCTCCGACTGGGACGGCATCATCCCGGCCCTGAACGCCAAGAAGTTCGACTTCCTGATCTCCTCGATGTCGATCACCGACGAGCGCAAGCAAGCGGTGGACTTCACCGACCCGTACTACTCCAACAAGCTGCAGTTCATCGCCAAGAAAGACGTCGATTTCAAAACCGACAAGGCTTCCCTGCAGGGTAAAGTGATCGGCGCGCAGCGCGCGACCCTTGCGGGTACCTGGCTGGAAGACAACATGGAAGGCGTTGAAGTCAAACTCTACGACACCCAGGAAAACGCTTACCTGGACCTGACTTCCGGTCGCCTGGACGGCATCCTGGCCGACAAATACGTCAACTACGAGTGGCTCAAGAGCGACGCAGGCAAGTCCTACGAGTTCAAAGGCGACCCAGTGGAAGAAAGCGACAAGATCGGTATCGCCGTTCGCAAGAACGACCCTATCCGCGAGAAGCTGAACACTGCGCTCAAGGAAATCGTTGCCGACGGCACCTACAAGAAGATCAACGACAAGTACTTCCCGTTCAGCATCTATTGATCCTGACCTGCCTGACCGGCGCCTGATGGCGCCGTTCACGGTATTGCCTGCCGCGATTTGAAAAGAAATCCATGATTATCGACCTCTACGGATTCGGCCCGGCGCTCGCCGCTGGCGCGCTGATGACTGTGAAACTGGCACTCTCGGCCCTGTGCCTGGGGCTGGTGCTCGGTCTGCTCGGCGCCTTGGCCAAGACTTCCCCGTACAAGCCGTTGCAATGGCTTGGCGGCACATACTCGACACTGGTTCGCGGCATCCCGGAGCTGCTCTGGGTGCTGTTGATCTACTTCGGCACCGTTAACCTGATGCGCGCCCTGGGCGAGTTTTTCGGTAACCCCGACCTTGAGCTCAATGCCTTCGCTGCGGGCGTGATTGCCCTGGGCCTGTGCTTTGGCGCCTACGCCACGGAAGTGTTTCGCGGCGCCATCCTCGCCATCCCCAAAGGCCATCGTGAAGCCGGCGTGGCCCTGGGCCTGTCGAAATTTCGCATCTTCACCAAGTTGATCATGCCGCAGATGTGGCGCATCGCCCTGCCGGGCCTGGGCAACCTGTTCATGATCCTGATGAAGGACACCGCGCTGGTGTCGGTGATCGGCCTGGAAGAAATCATGCGTCACGCGCAAATCGGCGTGACCGTCTCCAAGCAACCGTTCACCTTTTATATGGTCGCGGCGTTCATGTATCTGAGTCTGACGATTCTGGCCATGACCGGCATGCACTTCCTGGAAAAACGCGCCGCTCGCGGCTTCGCGAGGAGCGCCCAATGAACTGGGAAGTCATCATCAAGTGGCTGCCGAAACTGGCCCAGGGCGCAACCCTGACCCTGGAACTGGTCGCCATTGCCGTCATCGCCGGCCTCCTGCTGGCGATCCCGCTGGGCATCGCGCGTTCGTCGCGCCTGTGGTGGGTGCGAGCGTTTCCCTACGCCTACATCTTCTTTTTCCGCGGTACGCCGTTGCTGGTCCAACTGTTCCTCGTCTATTACGGGCTGGCGCAGTTCGACGCGATACGTAATAGCTCGATGTGGCCCTACCTGCGCGATCCGTTCTGGTGTGCGACAGCCACCATGACCCTGCACACCGCCGCCTACATCGCTGAAATCCTGCGCGGCGCGATCCAGGCGATACCCCCGGGTGAGATCGAAGCGGCTCGGGCGCTGGGCATGTCCAAAGCCAAGGCGCTGATCTACATCATGCTGCCCCGCGCGGCGCGCATCGGCCTGCCGGCCTACAGCAACGAAGTCATCCTGATGCTCAAGGCCAGCGCCCTGGCCAGCACCGTGACGTTGCTGGAACTGACCGGCATGGCCCGTACCATCATCGCCCGGACCTACCTGCCGGTGGAGATCTTCTTCGCCGCTGGCATGTTCTATCTGCTGATGGCCTACGTGCTGGTACGCGGCTTCAAGCTGCTGGAGCGCTGGTTGCGCGTCGATGCCTGCCAAGGGCGTTGATCCTCAGGTGCTGACGGGCGAGGAACTGCTCGCCCGTTTCACCGCGCTGGACACTTTTCTGACAGCGCACCAGGCCCTGTGGAAACCTCGCCCCTTCACACATCTGCAACTGCCCTGGGAAACCACCTACCCTGAACTCGCCACCTGGCTTCGCGGGCGATCGCTGGAAGAGGCGGAAAGCGCTCACAACCACCCTGCCCTTGTCGATGCGCCGCAGCCTTTTGCTGCATTGGCGGACATGTCCCTGGCACTGAGTGCGCTGGATGAATTGCCTGCTCATACGCTCGAAGCGCCGGCTCATCGATTGAATGTGGATGTACCAGGGCGCAAGTGGCAGCAAATTGAAGCCTTTGCCGGTCGACTGCAGTTTGCTGATCCCGCCAGGCATTGGCTGGACTGGTGCTCGGGCAAGGGACACCTGGGCCGCCGCCTGCTACAACCCGGACAGCAACTCACCTGCCTGGAATACGATCCAGCGCTGGTTGCCAGCGGCCAGGCACTCAGCCAGCACCATCGACTGCACGCGCTGCATGTCGAACAGGATGTACTGGCGGCCAATGCGGCAGCGCTATTGGAAGCTCGACATACACCCGTCGCACTGCATGCCTGCGGCGATTTACACGTGCGACTGATCCGGCTCGCCAGCGCAGCCGGCTGCAAGCAACTGGCCATCGCCCCTTGCTGCTACAACAGGACCCACCTGACACGGTATTCGCCGATGTCCTCGGCCGCGCAATACTCTGACCTGCAGCTGTCCCTCGACGACCTGGGGCTGCCAATGAGTGAAACCGTCACCGCCGGCGCCCGCGTACGACGCCAACGCGACACCTCGATGGCCCGACGCCTGGGCTTTGACTTGTTGCAAAGGCAACTGCGCGGCGTCGACGAGTACCTGCCAACCCCATCCCTGCCCAGCGCCTGGCTGGAAAAACCCTTCGCCGATTACTGCCAGCACTTGGCCGAACTCAAAGAGTTATCCACAGTCAGCGCCCAAAATTGGCCCGAGCTCGAGGCCGCCGGATGGCAGCGCCTTGCCCAAGTACGCAATCTAGAGCTCCTGCGCGGACTTTTCCGACGCCCATTGGAGCTTTGGCTGGTGCTCGATCGGGCCCTTTTCCTGCAAGAACAGGGTTACACCGTTCGCCTCGGCACCTTCTGCGAATCCTCGATCACACCGCGTAACATCCTGCTGCTGGCGGAACACCCTTAACGCCTCACAGCCTGTGGATAACTCTGTTGATGAAATATTAATGGATCCAATCTTTACAGCTGCTTCAGCCCTGAAACAACGCTGATCAAATTTCGTACACTGAATAAAAAACCCAAAAAACAGGCATTTGCGAACTAATGAGAACGGATCCACAAAATCACTGTAAACCGGGTGAATCGAAAATCCCGTTGTGCATAAGCATTCGATCAAAAGACATAATCAACGACGGATCGGAACCGCAGCACGCAAGAAAATGCAGCGCCGAGACCTCGTTTTGCACCGCGCGATGACAACCAGAGTGGGTCGAAAGACCTCAACAGAAGCCCGCGCAAAAATAGTCTGAATTCAGGGGTTTACAGAACCTTCCCAATCGCTATAATCGTCGCCCTGACATGCCGGTATAGCTCAGATGGTAGAGCAACTGACTTGTAATCAGTAGGTCCCGGGTTCGATTCCTGGTGCCGGCACCATACAAAACAAAGCCCTCGTAGCAATACGAGGGCTTTGTTGTTTCTGCCGTTTAAAAACCCAGACCTTAGTGACCCGCGCTCTGCCCGCCATCCACGTGGAGGATTTCGCCAGTGACGAACTTGGCGTTGTCCAGATACACCACTGCCTGGGCAATATCATCGATCTCGCCCATATGCCCGACCGGGTGCAGAGCGCCCAGTGCGGCGTGGGTTTCTTCGCCGTGCATCGGGGTCTTGATGATGCCGGGCGATACTGCATTCACCCGAATGCCGCGCTTGGCGTATTCGATGGCCAGGGATTTGGTTGCCGCGTTCAGGCCACCTTTGGTCAGCGAGGCCAGTACCGATGGCACGCCGTCGATGGCGTGGTCCACCAGGCTGGTGGTGATGTTGACCACGTGGCCGCTGCCTTGTTTTTCCATCTCGGCAATAGCCAGTTGGGTGATATAGAAGAAGCCGTTGACGTTCACCGACAACACGTTGGCGTAGTCTTCAGCGGTGTACTGGGTGAACGGCTTGGCGATGAAGATCCCGGCGTTGTTGATCAGGGTGTCGACACGACCGAAGCGTGCGATCGCTTCACGGATTACGCGCTGTGCAGTCTCTGGTTCGCCAATGTCGCCGGCCACGGTGAGGATGTCTGGATCGGTGGATGGCTTGATCGAGCGCGAGGTCGCGACGATCTGGTAGCCGAGCTCGCGGAAGGCCTTGACCATGCCGTCGCCCAGACCTTGGGATGCGCCAGTGATGACAACGACTTTTTTCGAATTGCTCATGATGAACCTCTACTCATAAATGATGGTTTGAAAACAACTTGGTAATCAGGCTTTCGCCATTTGTCTCAACATCTGTTCGTAGTACTCGACCGACTGCGAACCGGACACCAGGTGACGGCCGTTGAGTACCAGGGCCGGGACCGAATTGATGCCGTGCTGGTGATAGAACGCTTCAAGCTCACGCACCTCGTTGGCAAAGGCGCCCGACGCCAACACCTCGCGTGCACGGTCCTCGTCCAATCCGGCTTGACCCGCCAGCCGTACCAGCGTCTGCTGATCGCTCGGGTTCTGGCCTTCGCTGAAGTAAGCGCGAAGCAGGATCTTCTTCAGTGCCACCTGGCGTCCTTCTTCCAGTGCCCAGAGCAACAACCGGTGGGCGTCGAAGGTGTTGTAGAAGTGGGTGCGCTTCTCCAGGTCGAACTTGAAGCCGATGGCATTGCCGCGTTCGATCTGCATTGCTTTGCCATTGGCGACGTCCTGGGCGGTACGTCCGTATTTGCGCATCAAATGCTCGACCGCTTTCTCGCCTTCGGGCGGCATGTTCGGGTTCAGCTCGAAAGGCTTGTAGGTCAGCTCGACCGCAACCTCACCCGCCACGTTCTCGATCGCCTGCTCCAGCGCCGTCGCCCCCAGTGCGCACCATGGGCACACCACATCGGAGACGAAATCGATGGTGACTGAAGGCGTCATGACTGCCCCTCGTCCGCCAGTTGCTTGCGGTACTGGGTGGTGGTGATCCCGGCGTAGCCCCAGTTATCGGTGTCGACTTCCTCGATCACGATGTGGGTCAGGTCAGGGCGTTTGTTGAGGACGCGTTCCAGTGTTTCAGTGATCTCGGCGATCACCTGAGCTTTCTGCTCAGTGGTAACGCCATCGCGGGTGATGCGTACGCTTACGAAAGGCATGAGGGAAACTCCAGTGACCTTCCCGTCGGGATGATGGGAGAGGCGTTGGAGCTCAATGTAGGGAGTTCGCTGGAGGGGATAAAGATGGTGGCGGGAACATCATTAGTTACGTGGCGTAATAGGTCTCTCCGTCAACGATGGCTCCGCCGGGAATATTCTCCGTTCGTTCTGAAGAAAAAGCCCCGAATCATTCGGGGCTTTTCATTTTCGCGCGTTAGTCGGCGTAACGTTTAAATTCATTACTGTCGCGGCTTAGCAACTGCATCAGCTTCGGATGGATAAACCGCTTCTCCTTCCCCACTTGAATCTCCTCTAACACACCAATGGTCACCAGATCTTTCAGGTGACGTGAAGCAGCCTGTCGTTGAGCAACTTTCTTGTCGACCACGTTGCTGATGCGGCAGTAGGGCTGTTCGAAGATGACGTCCACCAACGTGTCGTAATTTTTCACTTTTTGCGACACGTCCCGGGAACATGTCGTCGCGGGCGACACGTTCACAAAACGTGTTCCCGAAATCGAGTTCTGGCGACATGAGTGCTGCGGCAAGGGAATCTGGTCAGTGGTCAACCGACCGCTACGGTTTCCACAGTGATCTGCTGAAGCGCATGAAACGGCGCAAGCAAAGCTTCGTCCGCGCTGGCACTGGTAATCAACCGCCATTCCCGTTCGATGGGCGTCCAGTGCTGCTGGCGAGCGCGTCCCAGTTTGTCGGTATCGGCCAACACCACAATCTGCGCAGCCCGCTTGATGATGCATTCCTTGAGATACGCCTGCTGCGCACTCGCCTCACATAAACCGAACTCCGCTACGACGCCATCGGCACCGAGGAAAGCCTTGTCCACGCTCAAGCGGCTCAAGGTCAGCTCGGCCAATGGCCCCAGCGTGCTCATGCTTGAACCGCGCAGATCTCCGCCGATCAACGTCAGGCGTACGCCCGGGGCGCTGGCCAGGGTCATCACGGCGAGCAGGTTATTGGTCACCACGTGGATGTCCTGGTGCGCGCACAGGTGGTGGGCCAGCGCAGCGCAGGTAGTGCCGCCGTCGAGCAGGACGGTGTCGCCGTCCTGGACGTGAGCTGCGGCTGCCAGGGCGATGGCCTCTTTCTGTTCCCACTGGCTGGTCTTGCGTTCTTCCAGTGAGGCTTCCGGCTCATGCACGCCCACCACGGCCGTAGCGCCGCCATAGGTGCGCACCAGGTGCCGCTGCTTGGCGAGCATGGTCAGGTCACGCCGCACGGTCGCTTCCGAAACGCCGAGGGCCGCGCTCAATTGCTCGACGTTGGCATCGCCGATGCGTACGAGCTCAAGGATGGCGCGGTGGCGTTCGGACACTTTCATGGCGGGTCTCGTGGGTTGGACGGTGGTCGATCTTACACGACAGCGCCCATGCGCCTCATCCCCGTCGTGTTGCCAGCTCCGCGCCCTGGCGCAGCGCTTCGAGCAGGCTGCGCTCGTCGGCAATGCCCTTGCCGGCGATGTCGAAGGCGGTGCCGTGATCGACCGAGGTGCGGATCACTTCCAGGCCAACGGTGACGTTCACACCCGCCTCAAGCCCCAACACCTTTACCGGACCGTGGCCCTGGTCGTGATACATCGCCACCACCAGATCGAAGTCACCGCGACCGGCGCGGAAAAACAGGGTGTCGGCCGGCAGCGGGCCGGTGACATCAAGGCCGCGCTCCTGCAGCAGCTTCACCGCCGGGATGATTTTTTCTTCCTCTTCACCGTAGCCGAACAGGCCATTTTCACCGGCATGCGGATTGATACCGCATACGCCGATGCGTGGGCGAGGGATACCGGCCTTGATCAGCGTCGCATTGCCGCGCTCGATGGTGCGCTGGACCAGCCCCGGCTCGATCTTGCGGATCGCGTCGATGATGCCGATGTGTGTCGTGACGTGGATCACCCGCAGTTGCGGCGCCACCAGCATCATCGACACCTCGTCGACGTTGGTCAGGTGCGCAAGCATTTCAGTGTGGCCGGGATACTTGTGGCCGCCGGCATGCAGCGCCTCCTTGTTCAGCGGCGCGGTGCAGATGGCGTCTATCTGCCTGGCCTCGGCCAGTTGCACGGCACGGGCGATGTACTGATAGGCGGCATCGCCGGCGATGGGTGACAACTCACCAAACGGCAGGTCATCGGGGATCAGGTCGAGGTCGATGCAATCGATGATTCCCGCCTCGTAGCGCGCCTGGGAGGCGTCTTCGATACGGCGCACTTTGGCGCTGCCACCGACGATCACATTGGCCTGCTCCAGACGTCGGGCATCGCCGATCACCAGTGGCCGGCATTGTTGGTAGACGATGTCGTGGGTCAAGCTCTTGACGATGATTTCCGGACCGACACCCGAGGCATCGCCCATGGTGATGCCGATGATGGGGAGGTAGTTGCTCATAGTGTTCATTGGAGTCCTTGGATTCGTGTGCGTTGGGGCGAGGAGCGATCGGCGCTTTCGCTCAGGTGCTGCCATGCCGCATACAAGGCGTGATCGGTGCCGAACGCACCGGCCTTGGTAACAATGCCGGGACGATGCCCTTGCCGGGAAACCGTGGGGCGCGCAAAAGCCACGCCGGCTTCGATTTCGGTGAGCAATTGCAGGCTGTCGATACCGACGGTGGTCAAAATGGCCCGCGCCGTCTCGCCACCCGTGGCGATCAGGCCGCCGACCTTGGCGAAGTGCGGTTCTACCAGCAGCGCCAGACGGGTTGAGAGTTGAGCGCCCTCTTGGGGATCGAACGCTTCATCGCGGCCGATGCGCAGCAACAGGTCGCTCCAACCGTCCAACTGGTCGCCGATTTGCGATTGCCACAGCGCCCAATCGGCGTGCGTCGTGCCTTGACGAAGAACCTCAGGCGGGACCACCAGTTCGCTGACCCCACCGCGCTCCTTGAGCAAGGCACATTGGCGCTCGCAGACACCTGACAGGCTGCCGACCAGGATCAGAATGGGCGCCTGGCTTCTTTCCAGCGCCGCGGGTTCGCTTGCCGTGAAGCCTGCCTCAGAAACACCCGCGAGGCTGGCGATTTCCCGCGCCAGGCCACCCGAGCCGATCCAGAACAGCGGCTGCTCCATCGACGCCGTCAGGCGAGCGAGCGTCAGCAGGTCGTCTTCGGTTTGCGCATCGACAATCAGCGCCTGCGTGCCACTGCCGGCCACTTCGGCGATGCGGCGTTCGAGCAAGTGCTTGTCGCCGCGCAAGGTGTCGAGACCCAGCTTGGCGGTGCTAAGGCCAGCGTCGACCAGCATCGCTTCGATGTCCGCCGGACGATCGCCGTTTTCGAGTTTCCAGGTGTCGGTGGTTTCCAGCGGCTGGCCGTTGACCCACACCCGACCGCCACGCAACGTCCGCCCGGTGGCGGGAAACGCCGGAGCGACGATGGCCAGGCCCGCCAGGGGTTGCAGGGCGGCGACTTCCGCGGCCCAGTTGCCGCGCAAGGTTGAGTCGATTTTCTTGTACAAGCGCTGGCCTGGCTGATGCAGCGCCTTGTACGCGGCCAAGGTGCGTTCAGCGGCCTGCGCCGGGGTCAGGCGTCGCGTGTCAGTATCGGCGGCAATCACCTGGGCGTCGGCTTTGTCATGCAAAGGGTCAAGCGTGACGACTGTTTGCAGTCCCGCGCTGGCAAAACCGATGGCGCAATCGGCCGCCCCCGACAGATCGTCTGCGATGATCAGAATCCTCATCGCAAAATCTCCTGCTTTGGCGGCTCGATCACCGGTTCCGGGACGACGACGGGGTTGCGCTGTTGCACGCGTTTGGCGACTGCCGCGGTAAGCAACGGGGCGAGGATCGCAGTGACCACCACACAGGCCGCCACCAGGATCGTCGCGCTCTTGGCCGCCTCGGCGTACACCGGGTTCGCCGCTGCGATCAACGCAGGTACCGCGGCGGCGTTGCCCGCCGTTGTGGCAGCGGCGACGCCGGCGACACCGGTGCCGCCGGTCAACCGGTCCGCGAAGAACAGCGGAATACCGGTCAGCACGACCACCGCGACACCCATGCCAAGACCCAGCAAGCCGGCCTGCCAAACGTTATGCAGATCCAGGCTGGCACCGAGCGCCAGGGCGAAAAACGGAATCATCACCGGCACGGCCTTCGCCAGGAAGTCGCGCATGTCACGGTCGAGGTTGCCCAGCAGCATGCCCAGGGCCAGCGGCAGGATACTGCCCACCAGCGTCGGCCAGGGAAACGCCGACAGACCGGCAATGCCGAGGGTGACCATGGTCAGAAACGGCCCGGACTCCAACGACATCACCGAGTACGCGCCGACGTCTTCGGAGCGACCGTACTGCCCCATCAACGCCATGTACAAGCCGCCGTTGGTGTCGTTCATGGCCGCTACCACCGCCAGCGTGGAAATGCCCGCGAACAACCCTGAAGAAATCGGCTGCTCACCCAGGAAGTGTCCAAGCACGATGCCGATGAGCACGGCGATACCGACCTTGGTGACGAGCAGCGTGCCGCCCTTCTTGAGCAGGTAAGGCGTAGCCTTGATGTTGATGCTCGCGCCCATGCACACATAAAACACCGCGAGGATGGGCAGTGCACCGGTGAACAGTGCGTTGGTAAAGGATCCGAAAAATTTGGGCGTGTCCGGCAGGAATGTCGCCACGAGTGAGCCGATCAGCAGAGGCACGATCATCATGCCGCCGGGGATGCGTTCAATGGTGCGCTTGATAGGAATCTGGGCCACGAGGCTCTCCTTTTATAATTGTTGGGTAAGACGTGTACCACCTCGAAACTGATTGAACTGATCATGACATGATCAAATCAGTCAAAATAAGCTTATTCCAATGCTTGAACGTGCGCAATTCAATCATTCAAATGATCGTTTCGCTCATTTCTGCGAAAGAGTTCGATCAACTCAAGGGCTTGGATTGGTCCTCAAGGTGCCGCCCAGAGCCTCCCAGCGCCCACAAAAAAGCCCCGAACCAGTCGGGGCTTCTTTTTACTCAGCCTTGAATCAGGCGTCGCCACTGCTACCGATCATCAGAAAACGTTGATCGGGTAATCCACGAACACACGCACTTCGTTACCGCTGACGTTGTATTCGCTCGACTTCTGCGACACGCGCAGGATGGAGCTGCGCAGCTTGATGCTCAGGTCTTTGGCCGGGCCGCTTTGCACGACGTACTTGAACTGGTTGAAGATCTCGCGCTCGGTACCGCCTTCGCTGGTGGAGGTGGTGATGTTGTCACCGCGTACGTAAGCGAAGTTGTAGCTCAGGCCCGGTACACCGAAGGTGCTGAAATCCAGGCCGTAGCCCAGTTGCCAGCTGCGTTCGTCTTCGGCGTTGAAGTCCGACCAGTAGGAGTTGGCCAGGTAGATAGTGTTGCCACCGTCACCGACGCGACCTTGATCCTTCTGGTAGCCGCCGTAGGCGTAGCCCAGGTTGCTGTCGCCGGTGCTGCGCTGGTGCGCGAGGGTGAACGAGTGTGGGCCGGTGGCGAAGGTGGCTGCCAGGCTCCAGATCTTGTTGTCGTCGCCGGTGATGTTGTTGTCGCGAACGTAGGAATCTTCCAGCTTGGTGCGATAGCCGTTGAAGTCCAGGGTCAGGGACTGATCCTTGTCGAACGGGAACACGTAGTTGGCGTTCACGTATTGCTTCTTCAGCACGTCTTCGACGTCGGACGCGTACAACGCAGCCTTGAATTGTTCGGTGAACTGGTAGCTACCACCCAACACGTTGATCGACTTCAGGCCACCGCTGTCATGGCCTTCGGCGCTTTTGCGCGATTCGGCGGTGAAGCGACCGGCGTTCAGTTCCAGGCCCTTGATCTCCTTGGAGGTGATCAGGGTGCCGGTGTAGCTTTCCGGCAGCAGGCGACCGTTGTCGTAGCTCAGTACCGGCAGGACCGGCATTTGGTCGCCGTAAGTCAGCGTTGTGCTGGACAGGCGGAATTTGACCGCTGCGCCAGCTTTGGCCAGGTCGTCAGCCGGTTCGCCGCTGGCACCCTTTTTGAAAAAATCGATGCCTTGGGCGCCGCTACGGTCTTCATTGCGCTCCAGGTCGAGCGCGTACAGACCAAAGGCATCCACACCCACACCGATGGTGCCTTGGGTGAAGCCGGACGAGAATGTACCGATGGCCGCTTGGCCCCACTCGGACTTGTCCGGGTTGCCGTCTTTGTAGTCACGGTTCATGTAGGCGTTGCGCAGCAGCACTTTGAGGCTGCTTTCTTCAACAAAACCCTTGGATTCGGCCTGGTCGTTAGCCATGGCCTGCGTAGCGCTCAAAATCCCCAGAGCGATCAGGCTGATTCGCTTGTTCAACATGTTGTTTTCCTTATTACGGGTTGAAACGCGCTGTGTCGATCGGCTGAAACGGCGCTATCGCACTCTTATTTCATTCCGCAAAGAAAAAGGCCCGCCCACGATCAGTCGCGGCGGGCCTTTTTATTATTTTTTGGTCATGGCGGTCTGCCACAGGCGTTGGGCCGGATCGTAGCTGCGGGGTTAACTATATGTCAATTTCATGAATCGTCTGTAAATAGGCGTAATTCGTCTAAGAAGTGAGGTTCCTTGGCAGAAAAACTCAAACGGTTGTCCGGCGTGAAGCAACCTGCGCCCACAAAAAAAGCGCTGCCATCCTGGCAGCGCTTTTCTTTTATCAATCCATTGTTTTTCTTCTTATCCTTCCATCACATCCCATAACGCATCCAGTTCTGCCTCGCTGAATAAACCAGCGGGGTAGCGTTCGATCATCGTCCGGCGCGGATCACTTTTTGTGGTCTGACGCGTTCCTTTGGACTTGAACCAATTCGCCAGAGTCTGGAGCGATTCAGCATTTACCGCCAGGGGATGCAACGCCCGGTCGCTCACCACATTCACATCGGCGTTCATTTCAGCGCTCTCTCCTGGTTTGCGAGCGGCCTAACTTATCCAAGGTTTATGACAGAACAACTAAGTTCTCCCCCTCCCTGTTTTGCGCCATGAGCGATACAAGAGCTATGCCAAGGTGCCTGGAATGTCGACGAGCGGATACAAAAAAGCCCGCCGACCAGAAGGACTGCGGGCTCTATACCAGGCGGTGCGCGAAAACGTTTGCCTGATTTTTTTGCAATTATCTCAAGCTGTTACGAGGGCACTCATTCCTTGTGTGGTGCTGGCTGCTGTTGGGTAAGGCAGTGAATGTTACCGCCCCCCAGTAACAGTTCACGACCTGGAACCATGACCACTTCGTGCTGCGGGAACAACGTCTGCAAAATCTCTTTTGCCGGACCATCCAGCGGGTCATCGAAACTCGGGGCAATGATGCCGCCGTTGACGATCAGGAAGTTGACGTAAGAGCCGGCCAGACGCACGCTCGGGTTACGCTCCTGAGTCCCGTCGACCGGATCGACACCGTCACATTCTTCCTCAGTCGCATACAGCGGCCCCGGAATCGGCATCTTGTGCACCGTGAACGGGCGGCCCTTGGCGTCGGTGCTATTTTGCAGCACCTTCATGGCCGCCTGGCAGCGTGGGTAGTTCGGGTCCTGTGGATCGTCTGTCCAGGCCAACAGCACTTCACCCGGACGCACATAGCAGCAGAAGTTATCCACATGGCCATCGGTTTCGTCGTTGAACAGACCGTCCGGCAGCCAGATGATCTTATCCACAGCCAGATTATCTTTCAGTACCGCTTCGATTTCTGCACGGTTCAGGTGCGGATTGCGATTTCGGTTGAGCAGGCATTCTTCAGTGGTGATCAGTGTGCCTTCGCCATCGACATGGATCGAACCGCCTTCGAGCACGAATCCCTCGGTTCGATAACGTGGGCTGCGCTCGATTTCGAGGATCTTGCCGCCCACTTGCGAGTCGCGGTTCCACGGCGAATACAGGCCGCCGTCGAAACCACCCCACGCGTTGAAATCCCAGTTCACGCCCCGGACTTCGCCGATGTTGTTGATGACGAAGGTCGGGCCGGTGTCCCGAACCCAGGCGTCGTCGCTGGACATCTCGACAACGCGGATATTCGGAACGTCGAGGCGTGCACGGGCGTTTTCGTATTGGCCGGCGGACACCGCCACGGTGACGGGTTCAAAACGGGCGATAGCCTTGGCCACCGCGACGTGCGCGGCTTGTGCAGGCTTGCCGCCCAGGCGCCAGTTGTCCGGGCGCTCAGGCCAGATCATCCAGGCCTGGGTCTGGGGTGCCCACTCGGCCGGCATATAGAAGCCGTCTGAGCGAGGGGTGCTTTTCAAAGTGGTCATGTCGATCAGGACTCCAGGGTACCGTCGAGGGTTTTCAGCGCGCCGTACAAGTTCGGACGACGGTCACGGAACGAGCCCCACGCGCTACGGATGTGTTCCAGTTGGTCGAGGTCGAAGGTGTGAACCAGGATGCCTTCTTCGGTTTCGTTGAGTTCCTGCACCTTCTCGCCGAACTGGTTGGCGATGAACGACGAACCATAGAAGGTAATGTCGTAGCCGTCTTGTTCTTCGTTGCCGATGCGATTACTGGCGATCAGCGGCATCAGGTTAGCGCCGGCGTGGCCCTGTTGCACGCGTTGCCAGTGATCACGGGACGAAATGGTCTTGTCGTGGGGCTCGCTGCCGATGGCAGTCGGGTAGAACAGGATTTCCGCGCCTTGCAGCGCCATGCTGCGCGCAGCCTCGGGGAACCACTGGTCCCAGCAGATGCCCACGCCGATTTTCGCGTAGCGGGTGTTCCACACCTTGAAGCCGGTATCGCCCGGGTTGAAGTAGTACTTCTCGTGATAGCCAGGTCCATCTGGAATGTGGCTTTTACGATAAATCCCGAGGTTGCTGCCGTCGGCATCGATGATCGCGATGCTGTTGAACCGCGCACGGCCTGCCAGTTCGTAGAAGCTGATCGGCAACACGACTTGCAGCTCCTTGGCGACTTTCTGGAAGTGCTTGATGGCGACGTTATCTTCCACCGTTGTCGCCAGTTGCAGGTAATCCGGATTCGGCTTCTGGCAGAAGTACGGCGCTTCGAACAATTCCTGGATCAGGATGATTTGCGCGCCTTTGGCGGCGGCTTCACGGACCAGTCTTTCAGCGACCTCAATGTTGCCTTCGAGGTCCCAGGAACAGGCCATTTGCGTGGCAGCGACAGTAACGTTACGGCTCATGAAGCATCTCCGGGCAAGTGCGTGACGGTCGGGCATGGTTCATCCACACCCTGGCATTGGCGACTTTATATCCGATAAAAATCGGCTTTTGAAGCGTTTAGTTCGCCTTTCGTCTTAAATCTCTCACTTAAACCCGATAACAATCGACTTTCACATACCCCATGGAGCTGCCCCAGGCTGCGATCTTTTGATCTTCAAAGCCGTTACTGGCGCCAAAAAGTCAAAAGATCGCAGCCTGCGGCAGCTCCTACAGGGGATCAACGGTGATACTTACAGTCCTTCGCTTAGCACCTTCGAGAGCATGTCCACGAAGAAATCCACGCTCTGGCGCGAAGTGACCATCGGTGGCTTGATCTTCAGCACGTTGAGGTAATCGCCCGTCGGTTGCATGAAAATCCCCAGCTCTCGCAAGCGATCGCACAGCGCGGTGGTTTCTTCGGTGGCCGGTTCCAGGGTTTCACGGTTGCGGATCAATTCCACCCCCAGATAGAACCCGGAGCCGTGCACGGCGCCAACCAACGGATGAATATCGATCAGCGCTTCAAGCCGCTCCTTGAAGTACCCGCCAACAACCTGGGCGTTTTCCCAGAGTTTTTCCTCTTCCATCACATCCAGCACCGCCATGCCGATCTGGCAACTGACCGGGCTGCCACCGGCGGACGAAAAGAAATACCCCTCGGCCTCCAGCGCTTCGGCGATTTCCCGGCGGGTGATCACCGCGCCCAGTGGCTGGCCGTTGCCCATGCCCTTGGCCATGGTAATGATGTCCGGGACCACGCCCTGCTCTTCAAAGCCCCAGAAGAAATGCCCCATGCGCCCATAACCCACTTGCACTTCGTCGGCGATGCACACGCCGCCCTGGGCACGAACCATTGTGTAAACCTGCTGCAAATAACCCGGTGGCAGCGAGATGCCACCGGCATTGCCGTATACCGGTTCGCAAATGAACCCGGCCAGTTGACGATTTTGCCCGGCGATTTTCGCCAGGTTGTGTTCGACGCTGCGCACGTAGTCCGGCGCGCTGTCAGGGCCGCGGAATTCACCGCGATAGGTGTTCGGCGCGGTCACCGGGTGCACCCAGTCCGGGCGGCTGCTCAAGGCCTTGGGGTTGTCGGCGATCGAAGTGGATACCGCATCCGCGCCTACGGTCCAGCCGTGATAGGCCTCCAGCACGCTGAGCATGTCGCGCCCGCCGCTATAGGCCCATGCCAGGCGAATGGCCAGGTCGTTGGCCTCGCTGCCGCTGTTGACCAGGAACACCCGGTCCATGCCCTCGGGCGCCAATTTCAGCAGGCGCTCGGAGAACTCGGCCACGGCGGCATAGTTGAACCGCGAGTTGGTGTTGAGCAACGACCACTGGCGGCTGGCGACTGCCGCCATGCGCGGATGGCCGTGGCCGAGTACCGCGACGTTGTTGAGCATGTCGAGGTAAGAACGGCCCTGCATGTCGATCAGGTGGTTGCGCCAGCCGCGTTCGATGCGCGGCGGGTCGACATAATAGTGTTTTTGCGTGCGGGCGAAACTGGCGCCGCGGCGTGCCAGCAAGGTCTGTGAATCGAGTTCCTCCTGCGCATCGCAAGCCAACCCCAGAAGCATCGCGGGCGATGGGCACAGCGCTTGCCATGCGGCGGCTCGTGAAGGTGTGCAAAACAACGGCGCGCTGAACGAAGCCCCTCGGCACAGCTGCACGATCAACGGCCCGCTGACCGAGCCCAGCACCTGGCCCTTGACCAGCGCCGCGCCGCTATGCAGCGATGGCGTGACACCCCACAGCCGCACGCTCAGTTGCGGACCGTCCAGTTGCAGCACCCCGGGCATCGGCTGGTGCACCACCCCGGCGAACGGCGCTTCGACGGTCGTGCCATGGGGTACGCGCAATTCGACGTGCAGAGGGCAGGTGTCCGGCTCGCCGGCCGTGTCCGGGCGCGTGCGTGACAAACGGTATTGCCCATAACGACTGGCCGCCAGGCCGTGGACAGCGGCGGCCTCATCCAACAAGCGTTGATCGATGCCTTCCTGCTCCCAGTTACCAGCCTCGAAATGCGGGCTGAGCACGCCCAGGTCGATCAACGCAAACTCACGCCCCACCAGGCTCGGCAGCAGCGGGGCGAAGCCTTCGCTGCCAATGCCCGGCAGGCTCTGCCCGACAGCCGACAGGATGGCCGCTTCCATCAGCGCCAACGGCACCGACGTGGCCACACGGAAGATCTCCCATTCGTGGACCAGGTTGTCGCGGCTATAGGTATTGCCCGGATCGATGCTCACCTGTTGTTCACCACTGAGCACCAACACCGCCGCGCGGGCGACGATCAGCGGCCACAGCGCCAGCAGCTCTTCATGCTGCAACGGATTGACCGCGTGATACGCCTGCACCGCTGGCAAAATGCAGAACGGATCACCTTCACCATGGTGCAGCAATGCTGCACAGGTCACCGACAGGTCGGTTATGCGCCAGGTACGGATCAAGTCGCCGAAATCGATCACACCTTGCAGTTGCCAATGGCGTTGCGCATCGCGCTGCCACACCACGTTATCGTCGGTGATGTCCATGTGAATGGCTTGCACCGGCAACTTGTCTTGCAGCGGCAACAAATGGCGCTCGGCCTGCTCGGACGCTTCAACGATCAGTCGGCGCTGGGCTTCATCCTTGATCACCGGCAACAAATGCGCGATCAATGCGTGGGCGTGACGCGCGTCCCATTGCAGGGTTCGCACCAGCCCCGGATGTTCAAAATCCGCCAGTGCCAGGTCCATTTCACCGCACAGCCGCCCGAAACCGGCGACCACCGTTCGATTGAAATGCTCGAGGTGCGTCAGGGACTGTCCCTCGATGTAGTCCAGCAAACGCACATGCACCGCTTGGCCAGCGACCTCCAGGGACAACAGGTCCGCCCCGTTTTTCGCCGCGATCACACGCGGTACGTGCACATCAGGATGCTCAGCCAGGTGCTTGAGCCCGGCATGCTGGGCTTGCAACTCCAGCGCCGAATAGTCTCCCCGGCATATTTTCAGGACAAAACGCCCTTGAGCACTGTCGACGCGAAAGTTCAGATACTGCTGGCTGCCAAGGGCCTGCAACGTTCCGTCGAACCCGTAATGCGCCTGCAAAAGCTCAAGCGCTTGCTCGGCAGAGACTTGCGGACTGGGCAAACTGGCGCGATGAATCAACGTGGCGAGCGGCATACAACGACCCCTGAAATTTTATTAGGCGCCTATATCGCCACTGCTCGGGGCGATACGCAACCCCCCTTCAGCCGGCTGGCAAGCGGCTGGATCGGTCAACTTCGAAGAAAAAAGCACACGACACTCGCCCTTACAGGCACTCTGGGCAAGAATGGCGACCATCAATGCCCATCGTTGGAGAAACCCATGAATGTTGTGACCACCGACCTGCCCGGTGTTTTGATCATCGAGCCCAAGGTTTTCGGTGACGATCGTGGTTTTTTCTACGAAAGTTTCAATGCGAAGGTTTTCAAGGAAGCCACTGGCCTGAGCACTCAATTCATTCAGGACAACCATTCGCGCTCGCAAAAAGGCGTGCTGCGCGGGCTGCATTACCAACTTGAGAATACCCAGGACAAACTGGTTCGGGTCTGTGCCGGGGAAATCCTTGATGTGGCTGTTGATGTGCGGCGCAGCTCGCCACATTTCGGCCAGTGGGTAGCCGTGCGTCTTTCTGCGCAGAACAATCGCCAACTGTGGATTCCCAAGGGTTTCGCCCACGGTTTCCTGGTGTTGAGTGAGTTCGCCGAGGTTTTGTACAAAACCACTGAGTACTACAACCCATCGGCCGAACGCAGCATTCGCTGGGACGACCCCGACCTGGCCATCGACTGGCCGCTCGATACTGCGCCGCAACTGTCGGCCAGGGACCAGGCCGCGGCATTTTTCAAGGACGCCGACGTCTTCGACTGACACACCGCTCGCACCGGCCGCAAGGTGCGCAGACTGTGTCGGCAAGCCTAGGCATAATGCACCTGTACCCACAGGCGCTCGATGCTCATGACTCCAACCCTTCCCCGCAGACCCCGCTGGCGCAGCCTGGCCCTGCTCGCACTGTGCCTGGCACCCTTACTGTGGCCGCTGGAGCACCTGGCCGAGCGCTATTACCGCAGCGAATTGGCTGGGCAGAATCGCCAGACCCTCGATCTCTACGTCGCCAACCTGCTGGGCACCCTGCACCGTTATGAAGTACTGCCGCAGATCCTCGGCGACCTGCCGGCCTTGCGCGCCGTGCTTGGCGCGCCAGACGATGGTGTCACCCAGGGCAACGCCAATCGCCTGTTGAAGAACATCAGCACCCAGACCGGCGCCGAAGTCATGTACCTGATGGACACGACGGGCAAGACCCTGGCCGCCTCCAACTGGGACAAGCACGACAGTTTCGTCGGCCGCAACTTTGCCTTCCGGCCGTACTTCAGCGAAGCCATGGCCGGGCGGCTCGGACGATTTTTCGGGCTGGGAACCACGTCCGCCAAACGGGGCTACTTCTTCGCCGCTGCCGTGCGAGAGGGCGAAAAAATCATCGGCGTGCTGGTAGTCAAGGTCGACCTCGACCACACCGAAAGCCTATGGGGCAAAACCCCGGAGCAACTGCTGCTGACCGATCACAACGGCGTGGTCATCCTCACTTCGCGGCCGGAATGGCGTTTTCGTTCGACCCGTGAGTTGAGCGAAGAAGAGCGCAAGGCCATCACCGCGATCCAGCCCTACCCCACCCGCGAACCCAAGCCGCTCAAGCTCAATCCCAACGCCTGGTTGACCCAGACTCAGCCGATCGCGGAAACCGGCTGGAACGTCAGCATCCTCGCCCCGCGCACCCTGATCGATCGTCCGGTGCGCACGGTAGTCGCCATCGGTGGCGCGACGCTGCTGGTGTTGATGCTGTTGCTCGGCCTGATGATGCAACGCCGCCGTCATTACCTGGAACGCATCGCCTTCGAAGCCAAGGCCCGGCGCGAACTGGAAGGCCGGGTGGCTGAACGTACCAGCGACCTTGAGGGTCTCAACCGCCGACTCAAACAGGAAGTGCTGGAGCGCGAGCAGGCCCAGCAAGAACTGGTTCGCGCCCAGGATGACCTGGTGCAGGCCGGCAAGCTCTCGGCGCTGGGAACGATGTCGGCGAGCATCAGCCACGAGCTCAACCAACCGCTGGCAGCCATCCGCAGCTACGCGGAAAACGCCGAAGTGTTGCTCGACCACGAGCGCACCGACGATGCCCGTGGCAACCTAAAGCTGATCAGCGAACTGACCGGGCGCATGGCGTCGATCATCGCTCACCTGCGCGCCTTTGCCCGGCGCGATCGCCACGCTCCGGAAAGCGTCGCCCTGCAGCCGGCGCTTGACGATGCCCTGGCCTTGTTGGCCAAGCGTCGACGCAGCATGGAAGTCGAACTGATCCGCGACTTGCCCGCCGCCACGTTGTGGGTCGAGGCCGGAGAAACCCGCCTGCGCCAAGTGCTGGGCAACCTGCTGGCCAACGCCCTCGATGCCCTGACGGAAAAAGGTCCGCCGCGTAAACTCTGGCTGAGTGCCCAATCCACGGGCGAAGGCGTCAACCTGTACATTCGCGACAACGGCCCCGGTTTCTGCCTGGAGGCTCTTGGCCGTGCCAGTGAGCCCTTCTACACCACCAAGACCCGTACCCAGGGGCTTGGATTGGGGCTGGCGATATGCGAAACCCTGATGCGCGCCTTCGGCGGCGAACTGTCGTTCGCCAACCACAAGGAGGGCGGCGCCCTGATTACCCTGAAGCTACGTGCAGGCGCACCGGGTGTGAGCCTGCAACCGTCCGAGGACCGAAGTGCATGAGCATCGACAACCGCATCCAGGTCGTGTTGATCGACGACGATCCCCACCTGCGCCAGGCCTTGAGCCAGACCCTGGACCTCGCCGGCCTGAAGATTCTGCCGCTGGCCGAAGCCAAGGGCCTGGCCGCACAACTGGAGCGCGACTGGCCAGGCGTGGTCGTCAGCGATATCCGCATGCCGGGCATGGACGGCATCGAACTGCTGACCGAGCTCCACGCCCAGGATCCGGAACTGCCGGTGCTGCTGATCACCGGCCACGGCGATGTGCCGCTGGCGGTGCAAGCCATGCGCGCCGGTGCCTATGATTTTCTGGAAAAACCCTTCGCCAGCGATGCGCTGCTCGACAGCGTGCGCCGTGCCCTGGCCTTGCGCCGACTGGTGCTGGACAACCGCAGCCTGCGCCTGGCCCTGAGCGATCGCAATGAATTGAGCACGCGCCTGGTCGGGCAGTCGCCCTCGATGCTGCGTCTGCGCGAGCAAATCGGCGCCTTGGCGGCAACTCGGGCAGACGTGCTGATCCTCGGCGAGACCGGGGCCGGTAAAGAAGTGGTTGCACGAGCCTTGCATGACCTGTCGAGTCGGCGCAGTGGTCCGTTCGTGGCGATCAACGCCGGAGCGCTGGCCGAGTCGGTGGTCGAAAGCGAGTTGTTCGGGCATGAGCCCGGCGCTTTCACGGGCGCGCAGAAACGCCGCATCGGCAAGTTCGAATTTGCCAACGGTGGCACGTTGTTTCTCGACGAGATCGAAAGCATGAGCCTGGACGTCCAGGTGAAATTGCTGCGCTTGCTGCAGGAGCGGGTGGTTGAACGCCTGGGCGGCAATCAACTGATCCCGCTGGACATCCGCATCATCGCCGCCACCAAGGAAGACCTGCGCCAGGCCGCCGATCAAGGCCGATTCCGCGCCGACTTGTACTATCGCCTGAACGTCGCGCCGTTGCGCATTCCACCGCTGCGCGAACGCGGTGAAGACGCGCTGGTGCTGTTCCAGCATTTCGCCGATGAAGCCAGCGCCCGCCATGGCTTGCCGCCCCATGAACTGCAACCCGGACAACGCGCCCTGCTGTTGCGTCACGCCTGGCCCGGCAACGTGCGCGAACTGCAGAATGCTGCCGAACGCTTCGCCCTGGGCCTGGAACTGGCGCTGGACAACAATGAGGTGCAAGGCACGGTTGGCACGACGGTAGAAATGGTCAGCGGCGGGTTGAGCGAGCAAGTGGAAAACTTCGAAAAAACCCTGATTGCCGCCGAACTGGCGCGCTCGCACAGTTCAGTGCGCAGCGTCGCCGAAGCGCTCGGCATTCCACGCAAGACCTTGCATGACAAATTGCGCAAGCACGGCCTGAGCTTCGCCGATAGTGGCACCGCCACCCATAGCGACGACCTCGATTGAGCCGCCGCCCACTTATCCACTGCAAACAAGAGGCCCCTGAATGAGCCGCGACAGTCGTCAACTGGAATCCGTCCTCCATCACGACATTCCCCTCACCCGGGACATGGGCCTGAAGGTGCTCGACTGGCACGATCAACAACTGCGCCTGTACTTGCCGCTGGACGCTAACGTCAATCACAAGAGCACCATGTTCGGCGGCAGCCTGTATTGTGGCGCGGTACTGGCCGGTTGGGGCTGGCTGCATTTGCGCCTCAAAGAAGAAGGGATAACCGACGGACACATCGTTATTCAGGAAGGGCAGATCCACTACCCGCTGCCGGTGACAGGGGATGCACATGCCATTTGCCAGGCGCCGGGTGCGCAGGTGTGGAAGAAATTCCTGGCGATGTATCAGCGATACGGACGGGCGCGGCTGGTCCTGCACACGCGGGTGGTGAACGCGGGTAGCGATGAGGATGCGGTGAAGTTTGTCGGGCAATACGTGTTGCACCGGTAAATCAAAAGATCGCAGCCTGCGGCAGCTCCTACAGGGGTTATGTGTATACCNNAGGCTGCGATCTTTTGATTTTAATCTCGAGCCAGCGCCAACAGTTTCTCCCGCCATGCAGCCTTGGCCGGCAGTGCGAGGAAAAATTCGTTCAGCAGCGATTCCCGCGCCGGATAGCAGAACGGTGCGCCATTGAGATCCAGCACCTCGCCACCCGCCCCTTCCAGCACGCCTTGCGCCGCCGCCGTGTCCCACTGCGAAGTCGGCGCCAGCCGCGGATAACAATCCGCCGCCCCCTCGGCCAACAGGCAGAATTTCAGGGAGCTGCCGATACTGGCCAGTTCCAGTTCACCCAGGCTGGCGCTCAATCCGGCCAGCAAGCGTTCCTGCTGTGGACTGGAATGGCGACGGCTGGCCACCACGGTGAACGATTGGCCGGGGCCCGGTACATCACGCACCGAAATCGCCACGGGCGTACCCCCCTGATCGCAACGCCACGCGCCGAAACCGGCACCACCGACATAGACACGCCCGTTAGTCGGCATCGACACCACGCCGAATACCACCCGCCCCTGCTCGATCAACGCGATGTTGACGGTGAACTCTTCGCTGCCGCTGATGAATTCCTTGGTCCCGTCCAACGGATCGACCAACCACCAGCGCTGCCAACTGGCGCGAACACTCTGCGGGATGTTGGCGTCTTCTTCGGACAACACCGGAATACTCGGATCAAGCGCCGTCAGCCCGGCCAGAATCAGATGATGAGCAGCCATGTCTGCGGCAGTCACGGGTGAATCGTCAGTCTTGGCAGTCACGGCCGTGCCGACGCGCCAGAACGGCAAGATCGCCTCGCCGGCCTTCAATGCCAGCTCGACCACCGGCGCCATCAACGGATGGGGAAAATTCATGGCTGGAACACCCCGCGCTGGGTCAGCAGGTCACGGGCCAGGTACAACGCCGCCAAGGCACGGCCTTCGGTGAACTTCGGGTTCTGCGCCAGGGCCGACAATTCGCGCAGGTTGATCTTGTCCACGCCCATCGGCTCCGGCTCGTCACCTTCCAGGCGCTCTTCGTACAGGTCAGTGGCCAACACCACCTGGATTTTCTGGCTCATGTAACCAGGTGACAACGACAGTTCGGTCAGATGTTCCAACTGTCGCGCCCCATAACCTGCCTCTTCCTTGAGCTCGCGCTCGGCTGCCGCCAAAACGTCCTCGCCTGGCTCGATCAAGCCTTTAGGCAGGGATAATTCGTATGCATCGGTACCGCCGCAGTACTCTTCGACCAATACGGCATGGTCGGCATCGAGCATCGCCACGATCATCACGGCACCATAGCCTGCGCCCTTGCCGACCAATCGCTCATAGGTGCGCTCCACGCCATTGGAAAAACGCAGCTTCAGCTCCTCGACGCAGAACAAACGGCTGGTGGCGACAATCTCGCGGGCGAGGATGGTGGGTTTCTGGCGCATGAGCGGCTCCTGGGCGATAGCGGGTTACTATACCCGGCCTATCCTGATTGTTGTCCCCGGATACCTTTTTTTACCGTTGGAGAAGTTTTTATGTCCCTGCTGCCCTGGCACGACATCGATACCGTTCTGCTGGACATGGACGGCACGCTGCTGGACCTGCACTTCGACAACCATTTCTGGCTGGAGCACTTGCCCCAGCGTTATGCCGAACTGCACGGGGTGAGCCGGGCAATGGCCGAACTGGAACTGCAGCCGTTATTTGAACGCAATGCCGGTCAGCTGCAGTGGTACTGCCTGGATTTCTGGAGTACCGAACTGAAACTACCCGTGCGCGAGCTGAAACTGGAAACGGCTCATCTGATCGCCTTGCGCCCCGATGCGGACATCTTCCTGGCGGCGATCAAGCGTGCAGGCAAGCGTGTGGTGCTGATCACCAATGCGCATCGCGATTCGCTGTCATTGAAGCTGGAAAGAATCGAGCTGGCGCCGTATTTCGAGCGTTTGATCAGCTCCCACGATTACGGTTTCCCCAAGGAAAACCCGCAGTTCTGGGATGCCTTGCAGGCCGACATCGACTTCGACCCGGCGCGCAGCCTGTTTATCGACGACACACTGCCGATCCTGCGCAGTGCCCGGGAGTTCGGCGTGGCGCATTTGTTGGCGGTGAAAGAGCCGGATAGCCGCAAAGGGCCCAAGGACACGGCGGAGTTTGCGGCGGTCGAGGACTATCGGGATTTGATAACCGGCCTTTGATTTCCTGTAGGAGCTGCCGCAGGCTGCGATCTTTTGATCTTGTTTTTAAAGATCAAAGTCAAAAGATCGCAGCCTTCGGCAGCTCCTACAGGGCCTCACATTATTCGGGAATCCGCAGCGATTGCCCCGGATAGATCTTGTTCACATCCTTGAGCATCGGTTTGTTGGCCTCGAAGATTTTGTTGTACAGGTTGGCATTGCCGTACACGCGCAGGGAAATGGCGCTCAAGGTGTCGCCCTTCTCAACCACGACAAACTTCGCGGCCACGACCACTGGACCGGTCACGGTGATCTGGTCTTCAACACCGCTGACACCCGCCACGTTGCCCAGCGTCAGGAGAATTTTTTCCTTCTCTTCCTGCGTCTTCGCTTCGCCGCTGGCGATGACCTTATCGCCCTCGACCTTCACCTGAATCTTGGAAGTATCGATCCCCGTCAACGCACTCTGCACATGCTTGGTCAATGCCTCGCTATTGGCTTCAGCCTTGTCCGGCGTCAACGCGTCGAGGATTTTTTCACCGGCTTCTTTGAGAAAACTGAACAGGCTCATTGTTTCGCTCTCCTTGGGTTTCGGGTTCCAGACGCAAAAGCCTAGACCACGGCAGCCGTTTGCCAATCCAAACCGACCAATGACGCCGCTTGCGCTAGAATCGACCCCTTCCCGCACCCTGGAGCGAAGATGGACATCAAGCAGCTGAAATTCCTCATCGCTCTGGATGAAACCCGACATTTCGGCCAGGCCGCCGCACGCTGCCATATTACCCAGCCGACCCTGTCCATGCGCCTGCGCAGCCTCGAAGAAGAACTCGATCTGCCGCTGGTCAATCGCGGCCAGCGCTTTGAAGGCTTTACTGCACCTGGCGAGAGGGTGCTGGCTTGGGCGCGCACCGTCTTGGCCGCTTATGACGGCCTGTACGCCGAGGCGGCCGCCTGTCGCGGCAATCTGGTCGGCACCTTGCGCCTGGGCGTGGTGCCGCTGTCGAGCTTCGATCCGTTGCCGCTGCTGCAGCGCCTGCACGCAGAACACCCGAACCTGCGCTTTGAACTCTCGGCACTGAGCTCCGAACAGATCCTCGAACAACTGGCGAACAATCGCCTGGACCTCGGCGTGTCCTACCTCGAACGCCTGGATGCCGAGCGCTTTGACTCCTTCGCCTTCAGTGAAACCCGCATGGGCCTGCTCTACGATCAGCGCTTCTTTACCTTTGGCGAAGCACCGCTGAGCTGGGAATCGTTGATCGAATTGCCGCTGGGCATGCTCACCAGCGGCATGCACTTTCGCCAATCCATCGACCACAACTTCCATAGCCGCGGCCTCAACCCACAGCCTTTGTTGCAGACCGATGCCGTGCATCAACTGTTACAAGCTGTGCATGGGGGCTTGTGCTGCGCGGTGATGCCGTTGGACGGTGGACTGGAAGGGCTGACCGAGCATTTGCGCCTGCAACCGATCGAAAACGCCCAAACCCTCGGCCGGCTGGGCCTGATCATGCGCCGCAGCGCGCCACGTTCGGCCTTGGCTGAAGCGTGTTTCGCGGTTTATCAACAATCATTGATCGGCGCTTGATCGACGACATCTATCGGCAGATCAGTAATAGCGATTAGACGTGGCAAGTTGCCGCGCCTAGTCTTAAAGCTGATCAATCCCTCGGTGATGCCATGAACGCCAAGCGCCCAGCCTGCGCGGCGCCTGCCCTCGAAACGCCTGCGCCCGCCGCCAGCCACACCTACAGCTACAGCAACCTTGAGCACACGGAGTCAGCCAGCACCGCGCTGGCCGAGGAAGTCGCACTGGCGATTGCCTTTAACGGCATCAGCCAGGCGGTGATGCTGGTGACGCCCACCGACCTTGAAGATTTCATCGTCGGCTTCAGCCTGGGCAGCGGCATTATCCAGGACGCCTCGGATATCTATGACCTGCAACTCAGCGGCTCGGGCTCAGCGCAGTACGCGCAGGTGACCATCGCCAATCGCGCGTTCTGGAACCTCAAGCAACAGCGTCGGCAGCTGGCCGGTACCAGCGGTTGCGGCCTTTGCGGCGTGGAAGCGGTGGAGCAGGCATTGCCCGAGCTCGAAGTATTGCCCGGCGCGCCCCTGCCACCGGCTGAATGGCTGGACGGCCTGCGCCAGCGCATCGGCGCGTTCCAGCCGCTTGGCCAACACTGCGGGGCGGTGCACGCGGCCGTGTTCATGAACGACCAAGGCCAACTGTTGCTGGGTCGCGAAGATATCGGCCGGCACAACGCGCTGGATAAATTGATCGGCGGCTTGGTCCGCCAAAACATTTCGACGGCTGGCGGACTGGCGATTGTCACCAGTCGATGCAGCCTCGAATTGATCCAGAAAGTCTTGCGCGCCGGCATCCAGACGCTGGTCAGCCTGTCGTCGCCCACCGGGCTCGCTGTGCAATGGGCCCGTCGCCACAACCTCAATCTCATTCATCTGCCACAAAAGAATGCGCCGCGGGTCTACAGCCCAGCGTTGGAGAACCAAGCGTGAGTCAACACCGTCAAGCCGACCAGACACCCGTCCCTCGCTACAAACCCTACAAAGGCCCGGCCGGAGGCTGGGGCGCACTGATCAGCGTCGCCCAGGCCTGGTTGACCAGCGACAACGCGCTGAAAAACCTGCGCATGATGCTCAAGACCAACAAGAACGGCGGCTTCGACTGCCCCGGTTGCGCCTGGGGCGATTCCAATGAAGGCGGCATGGTGATGTTCTGCGAGAACGGCGCCAAAGCGGTGAACTGGGAAGCGACCAAGCGCCGCGTCGATGCCAAGTTTTTCGCCAGGCACAGCGTCACTTCGCTGCTCGAACAAAGCGACTACTGGCTTGAGTATCAGGGTCGGCTGACCGAGCCGATGAGCTATGACGCAGAGACCGACCGCTACGAGCCGATCAGTTGGGACGCCGCCTTTGCGCTGATCGCCAAGCATCTGAACGGCTTGTCGAGCCCGAACCAGGCCGAGTTCTACACCTCGGGCCGGGCCAGTAACGAAGCAGCCTTTTTGTACCAGCTGTTCGTGCGCGCCTACGGCACCAACAACTTCCCTGACTGTTCGAACATGTGCCACGAGGCTAGCGGCGTGGCATTGGCGCAAAGTGTCGGCGTCGGCAAAGGCACCGTCACCTTCGACGATTTCGAACACGCCGATGCCATTTTCGTCTGGGGCCAGAACCCCGGCACCAACCATCCACGGATGCTCGAACCGTTGCGAGAGGCAGTGAAACGCGGCGCCCAGGTGGTGTGCATCAACCCGCTTAAAGAGCGCGGCCTGGAACGCTTCCAGCACCCGCAACACGCGATTGAAATGCTTACCAACGGCGACAAACCGACCAATACCGCGTTCTTCCGACCGGCATTGGGCGGCGACATGGCGATCATGCGTGGCATGGCCAAATTCCTGCTGCAATGGGAGCGCGACGCACAGAAAGCGGGCGAGCCTGCGGTGTTCGATCACGCCTTCCTCAATGAACACAGTGTCAATGTCCTGGACTACCTGGCCGCCATCGACGACACCCCATGGCAACAGATCGTCGAGCAATCCGGCCTGCCTCTGGTGGAAATCGAGCAAGCGGCGCGCATGTACGCCAAGGGCAAGAACGTCATCATGTGCTGGGCCATGGGGATCACCCAGCATCGCCATTCGGTAGCGACCATCCAGGAAATCGCCAACCTGATGTTGCTGCGCGGCAACATCGGTCGGCCGGGCGCCGGCCTGTGCCCGGTGCGTGGCCACAGCAACGTGCAGGGCGACCGGACCATGGGCATCAACGAACGGCCACCCACGGCGTTCCTCGATGCCCTTGAACGACGCTTCCAGTTCAAGGTGCCGCGCGAAAACGGCCACAACGTGGTCGAGGCGATTCATGCCATGGCCGAAGGTCGGACCAAGGTTTTCATCGGCCTGGGCGGCAACTTCGCCCAAGCCACTCCGGACAGCCCGCGCACCTTCCAGGCCCTGCGTAACTGCGACCTGACCGTGCAGATCAGCACCAAGCTCAACCGCAGCCACCTGACTCACGGTAAAGACGCCCTGATCCTGCCGTGCCTGGGCCGGACCGATATCGACCGGCAAACCCAAGGTCCTCAAGCGGTGACCGTCGAAGACTCGTTCAGCATGGTCCACGCCTCCAATGGCCAGCTGGAGCCGCTCTCGCAGCAGATGCGTTCGGAGCCAGCGATCCTGGCAGGCATCGCGGCAGCCACGCTGGGCAACCAGCCAGTGGACTGGAACTGGCTGGTGGCAGACTACAGCCGCATCCGCGACTTGATTGCCGATACCATTCCCGGCTTCAAGGACTTCAACGAGAGAGTCAAGAACCCGGGCGGGTTCTACCTGGGCAACAGCGCCGGTGCGCGCAAGTGGAACACTGCATCAGGCCGGGCCAATTTCCGCCCAAATGCGTTGCCCAAGGACCTGGTGCATGAGCGCACCCGTGCTACCGGTGTGTTGCCGGACCTGATCATGCAATCGATGCGCTCCCACGATCAGTACAACACCACGATCTATGGCCTCAATGACCGTTATCGCGGAGTGAAGGGGCAGCGTGACGTGCTGTTTGTCAACGAAGCCGACATCATTCGCCTGGGCTTCAAGCCGGGGCAGAAGGCCGATATCGTTTCAATCTGGGATGACGGACTTGAGCGCCGGGTGAAAGGCTTCACGCTGCTGTCATTTGATATTCCAGCGGGGCAAGCGGCGGCGTACTATCCGGAAGTGAACCCGCTGGTGCCGTTGGAAAGCACCGGGGATGGCAGCCATACACCGACATCCAAGTTCGTGGCGATCCGGCTGGAAGCGGCGAGTGAGACCGGATTGATCATGGCAAAGTCTGCTTAAAGCAAAATCAAAAGATCGCCGGCAAAACAATTTCCAAACGCCCACAAAAAAGGCCGTTTTCTCATGAAAACGGCCTATCCGAAGTAATAAAAGACCGGCGAAAAACCATTAAGTTCCGCCCAAAAAACAGTAACTTATAGAAATGTGCTGAAGTCGTGTTACTCGTCGGATTTCGATTGTCACACTCCTTACACGGCCTCAGGATCGCGTCGTCATCCCCTTGAGGTTCCTCCATGAAGTTCTCCTCGATTCTCTTGTTGTCCCTTGGCCTGGTCAGTGGCATGGCCTCCGCTGGCGGCACCACCGAAGCAGGTGTGGGCGGCGCATTGGGCGGGGTTTTGGGCTCAGTCGTCGGCCAATCGCTTGGCGGCAGTACAGGTTCCACTATCGGCGCGGCCCTGGGTGGCGCGGGTGGTAGCGCAGTTGGCGCAGACAAACGCAGCCGTGGCGAAGCGGCCATTGGCGGTGCGTTGGGCGCAGCAGGCGGTAACGTGGTCGGTCGCAGCATGGGCGGCACCACGGGCAGCCTGATCGGCTCCGCAGCAGGCGGCGGCGCCGGTGGCGCGCTGGGCAACTACATGGGCAACAAGGCCGATGATGACGACGATGATGATCGTCGCTACCGTGGTCATGATGATCGTCGTTACTACCGTGACGGCCACCCAGGTCGCGGTCATGCCTATGGCCATCGCAAGCATCACAAGTACTACCGCCATCGTCACTGATCCCGAAAGGGTTCACTGACAGATAAAAATCGCAGCCCGAGGGCTGCGATTTTTTTTGCCTGGTTTAAACCACCAGACACTCCAATGCGTTACGCAACCCGGCCGGAATCGCCACCGGCTGATTCGATGCCCGGTCGACAAACACATGCACGAAGCGCCCGGCTGCGCAGGCCTCGTCTTCCCCTTGCTTGAACACTGCCAACTCGTACTGCACCGAGCTGTTGCCCAACTTGCCGACCCGCAAGCCGACCTCGATCCGGTCCGGGAAGGCGATGGAAGCAAAGTAGTCGCAGGCTGAACTCACCACGAAACCCACTACCTCGCCATCGTGTATATCCAGGCCACCGACTTCGATCAGGTAGGTGTTCACCGCCGTGTCGAAAAAACTGTAGTAGGTGACATTGTTGACGTGACCGTAGGCATCGTTGTCGTGCCAGCGTGTGGTGATGGGTTGGAAGTGCGGATAGTCGCAGCGTTGGGGCATCGGTGTGGATTCCTGAGTGTGTTCGCCAGTCTAAGGTGAAACCGCGTTATCGTTCTTCGCGAGCAGGCTCGCTCCCACAGGGATCTTAGTCGTACATAAAATTTGGGTTCACTGAAGATCAACTGTGGGAGCGAGCCTGCTCGCGATGGCGCCCTCGCAGGCACCACATCAATCACTTGTCCGCAAACCCTCTACCTGCCGCCGCCAACTCACCAATCAACCGCGCCGGGCGCCAGTGATCACCCTGGCGGGTCTCAAGCGCCAGCAGGCGTTGATGAATGTCCGCCAACCCTTGCTGATCCGCCCAGGCCATTGGACCACCCTTGTCCGCCGGGAATCCGTATCCATTGAGGTACACCAGATCAATGTCGTGAGCCGATCCGGCGATGCCCTCCTGAAGGATCTTCGCACCCTCGTTGACCAATGCCAGCAAGCAGCGTTCCAGAATTTCCTCCGGGCTGATTTCACGGCGATGGAAACCCAGCCCTTCGCTGACTTCCAACACCAATGCATCGACTAGCGGGTCGTGCTCAGCCTGGCGACTGCCCGGCTCGTAGTGGTAGTAGCCGTCGCCGCTCTTCTGACCGAAACGGCCCTGCTCGCACAGACGGTTATCCACCTGTACCTCTGGTGCATCCTGCCCCACACCGGACAGTTGCCGGGCGCGCCATTGCAGGTCGACGCCAACCACATCGAACATACGGAATGGTCCCATGGCGAAGCCAAAGCCTTGCAGCGCCGCATCGACCTGATAGGGATAAGCGCCCTCAAGCAGCATTTTGCGGGCTTCCAGCACGTAGGTGTTAAGCATGCGATTGCCAATAAAGCCGTCGCAATTGCCCGACACCACGCTGACCTTGCCCATGCGCTTGCCCAGCGCCAGCGCAGCATCGATGACCGCCGGTGCAGTCTGGGCACCACGGACGATTTCCAGCAGTTTCATGATGTGGGCCGGGCTGAAGAAGTGCAGGCCCAGGACCTGTTGTGGTCGGCCAGTCACCGCGGCGATGGCGTCGATGTCCAGTTCCGACGTGTTACTCGCCAGAATGGCTTGAGGTTTGAGCAAGCCATCCAGTTCACGGAAGATGGATTGCTTGAGTTCGAGATTTTCGTAGACGGCTTCGATGACCAAGTCGACGTCACGGATAGCCGCATAATCAGCGGCCGCCGTGACCCGAGCGATGCGGGCATCGGCCTCGACCTGGTCGATGCGTTCCTGTCGAACACTATGGGCATAGGTGTCCGACACAGTGACCAGTGCCTGTTCAAGCATCTGCGGATTGTTATCGACCCATTGTACCGCTACCCCGGCGTTGGCCAGGCACATGACAATGCCGCGGCCCATGGTGCCCGCGCCGATGACGGCTGCGCGCTGAATATTGAACGGTGTCTGGCTCATGATTATTCTCTTGTTGGCGATCCGAAGACAGCCCTCACCATAGTCAGCCGCCGCGCCTTTTTGAAATTTATTCCTGTGATGAGCGACATTCAGCGGATGGATGCCGCTCCGCCAGACACCGATTTAGAGGTGTGCCTGCGCCCACTCACGAACCTCGGCATACGGATAATCCTCCAACGCCGCACATCCCGAAATCGTCCGCACCTTGAGCTTGGTAAACAGCGGCACGCTGATCCCGCACAAGAACCGTGTCACGCGCTCAGCCGACGGCGCCTTCCCTATGTGTTGTTCATGCCTGTGGATAAAATCAGCACACAGTGCCTCGAAGTTTTTATCCACAAGCGCCGGTAACGCCGGCGGTGCAGGCAGCCGCGCCACCTGCCCGTGGCAAACCGAACAGTGCCCGCACTGGCGGGGCACATTTTCGTCGCCGAAATACTCGGCCAGGCGATAGCCCAGACAGCGATCGGTAGCGAACAGGTCCAGCATGGCGTGAATCCGCGCAATCTCGGTCTGTTCATGCCGTCTGAAACCGGCGTGCAGCTCTTCACTCAACACGGCACTGTCGAAATCGGTTTGCAACAGGCTGTAGACCTCGGTCATCTGCTTGCTTTCAAGCTCGACCCAGCCCTTTTCCTGGAAATAATCCAGGGCCTTCACCACCCGACTGCGCTCGGCCCGGTGCTGTTCATACAACGCATCGAAATTTACCGTAGCCCAGGTACGTGCACGGGTGGACGTCTGGATGATCGCCGCGACGAAATCCCTGCGCTCGCCCTCGAAGCGAGCCAGCAATGCCTCAGGCTCCTGCAGATATTTGAAGCGGTATTCGGCGTAGTAGGCATAACGCGGGGCGATCAAACCACGAAGCTCCAGTTGAACCAGCAAGGTCTTGAGCGGTAGCTGGCGAATGTTGCTTTGGTCCCCCAGAGGCCCCAGGAGAAACTCCCACTGCCCCTCGGGCGCGGCGACCTGCATCTCGTCGAGCACATAGCGGATACCGTCCTGTTCAGGCGTGTCGCCATAGACGAAGTTTTCCAGCACGTTGAGGCTGTCGCGATTGGCCAGCACAAGGCAGTCAGATGGCTGCCCGTCACGCCCGGCACGGCCGATTTCCTGGCTGTAGTTTTCGATGGACTTGGGCAGGTCGAAATGCACCACGTTACGGATGTCGCTCTTGTCGATGCCCATGCCGAAGGCGATGGTGGCGACGATGCAATTGGACTGTCCGCCCATGAAGCGCTTCTGGATGCCTTCGCGCTGTTCGTGGGGCAAACCGGCGTGATAGGCCTCAGCTTGAATGCCATTGCGCAGTAGATGTTCAGCAATGTGCTCGGCGGTTTTCTGCTGGGTGACGTAGACAATGCTCGGCTGCCCGGGTCGCTGGCTCATCCATTCCACAAGGCGCCTGCGCTTATCCTGGCTGCGAACCGGCTCCACCCACAGATTGAGGTTCGACCGATAAAAGCCAGTGGTCACTACATCCGCAGGTTCGATGGAGAATTTCGCCTGCATGTCGGCGATCACTTTCGGGGTCGCCGTGGCGGTCAGCAACAACACCTGGGGGATGTTGAACTGGCGCTGATAGTCCGGAAGCTTGAGGTAGTCCGGGCGAAAGTTGTGCCCCCATTCCGAGATGCAATGCGCCTCGTCCACTACCAGCAGCGAGATCGGCACCTGCTGTAGGAAATTACGAAAACGCTCGTTCTTCAAGCGCTCCACGGAGACCATAAGGATTTTCAGTTCGCCGGACTTGGCACGGGCCATGACATCGCTGGCGTCGTCGCGACTCTGGGCCGAATCGATACTGCCCGCGGCAATGCCGTGGCGTTGCAGGAACGCCAACTGATCCTGCATCAACGCCAGCAATGGCGAGACCACCAGCGTCAGGTGCGGCAACAGAACCGCCGACAACTGATAGCAAAGGGACTTGCCGGAACCGGTGGGGAAAATCGCCGCCGCCGAGCGCCCCGCCAACACCGCGCTGACCACTGCCTCCTGGCCGGGCCGAAACTGTGGATAACCGAAAACCTGTTCCAGGGTGTTGTGCATAAGCTGTCACTCCGTTGACTGCTGCGATGAGCAAAGCCTAGCCGGCGATCGCAGCGAGTCGAGAAAAGGTCGGGGGCAAAAACGATACGGGATGATACAGCGTGTTGATGTCGAAAAATCCTACAGCTTCTGTTGCCCTCCCTACCGAGACTCACCCAACAACGCCGGACACTCCTGTAGGGATTTTTACCTCTAATCGTTTCGCGCACGAAAACCAGCGCCAACGTAGTCCCATCCTCAAAAAACGGTAAATACCCTACAAAACCTGTCCATCAACGCCGTCTTGTCGCATGGCCACGCACCCTCCTATAGTTTTCGGCGCGGCTGAAAAAGTGTCTCGGCCTGCCGGGCACACTTGCCGATTTCGCACAGGACCCACTTTGATGAACACCACAGATCCACTGGCTGACCGCTATCACCTGCTCAAGTCCAGTAACAGTGAAACCCCAGTGCTGGTGATCGACACCGAGGCCGACCCCCTGGAAATCCTCGACGCCGCCCGCCAACGCATCCGTGCCGCCAGCGACCTGCTGGAAACCCTGTATTGCCTGTGCTTCAAACAAGCCGACGCCAGCGACATTCCGAACATCGTCAATGCGTTGTATCTGCTGACCCAGGATGGCAACGACCTGCTCGACATCGCCCGGCAACGCCTGCTCAAAACCACCGTTTCCTGAAGTGAACGGGTTCTGCGGGATGAGCGTCGGTTTCAATCCTTCCACTCCAGTCCAACGACCCATAAGATCTGTTCAAGCCCACCCGGACACCCAGCAATGAACCTCGCCCCCAACCTCCCCGACGACCCCACCCTTCACCTACTCATCCAGCTACTGCACGAAGAACTCGGCCTCCCCGAACGCAAAACGATCAGCCTCACCACCTCGATTAACTTCGACCTCGGCTGCAACGGTGCCGATGCACAACACTTGATCGAAACCCTTGAAGAGCACTTCGCCATCGATTTCGTCGACTACGACAGCTATCGCTACTTTCACCCCGAGGGCTACGATGTCTTTCTCAAGCGTAAGGCCAAGGGTCGCGGCAAGAAGGAACCATTGACCATCGGCATGCTCTACCGAGCGATCAAGGATCAACGCTGGGACACCCGGGAGCTCGAAGGCCTGTAGCGTCCGCGGCGCATAACAATAAGGAAATTGCGTGGACGTATTGATGGGCTTGCTAGCCGCCTTGCTGTGGGGCGGTACGGATTTTCTGGTGGGCTTGAACGCCCGAGCGGTTGGCGTCAAACGTGCCGTGTATTTCGGTCAGGCGCTGGGATTTACGATCATGAGCCTGCTGCTGATCGTCTTCCCCGTATTCATTCTCCGGTCCATGGCCGCACCGCTTGATGTCTGGCTGATCGGCGTCGCTGCCGCTGTGCTGACCGTGTCTGGTGCGTTGGCCTTGTCCAAGGCCTTCGCCCTGGGTAAAGCTTCCATCGTCGCCCCGCTGGTGACCTCCTACGGCGTAGTGACCACGTTGCTGTCCTGGGCTGGCGGTGAGCAGATCAGCCTGCTGCAGTTACTGTGCATCGCCCTGTGCGTCATTGGCGTGGTCCTCTCCAGCATGCATTCCGACCCGAAGGTGCCACACAGCACGCAGGCGAGCAGTTCCATTGCCTATGCGCTGCTGGCGGCGGTGTTCTACGGCACCAGTTTCTGGCTGCAGGGACGTTTTGTCCTGCCAGTACTCGGACCGGTGACGATGCTCTGGCTCGCGTATCTTGTCGGGCTGATCGTGCTGGTAGGCATCGTGCTCAGAATCGACGACGGCCTGAAATTCCCGCCGCTTAAAAATTGCCTGACACTGACCGGTGCCAGCCTGATGAACCTCGGCGGGTTTTCATCATTTGCCTGGGGTGCTGTGGCAGGCTCGGTTTCAGTGGTGACGGTGATCAGTACATTGTCTGGCGGGATTGCGGCGATCCTGGGGTATGTTTTTTTCAAGGAGCGCCTAGGTAAGGTGCAGGTGTCAGGGGTTGTGCTGGTGTTGGTGGGGGCGTTTGTCCTGCATCTGAAAACCTGAAACGCCGCGCAAAAAAAAGCCGCCCCGAAGGGCGGCTTTTTCATGGCTTCAATCCAGCGCTTACAACTTAGGACCGGCAGCCTTGATCGCGTCGCTCACTTCAAACTTCTTGAAGTTCTCGATGAACAGGCCGGCCAGTGCTTTGGCGGCTTCGTCGTAGGCGGCTTTATCGGCCCAGGTGTTACGTGGGTTCAGCAGGCCAGTCTCAACGCCCGGTACGGCCACTGGCACGTCGAGGTTGATGGTGTCCAGGTGCTCTGTCTCGGCACCGATCAACGCGCCGCTCTGGATCGCTGCGATCACCGCGCGAGTGGTCGGGATGTTGAAGCGTTTGCCGACGCCGTAGCCACCGCCGGTCCAACCGGTGTTGACCAGGTAGACCTTGGAGCCGAAGCCGCGGATGCGCTTGATCAGCAGCTCTGCGTATTCGCCAGCCGGACGCGGGAAGAACGGTGCGCCGAAGCAGGTGGAGAAGGTCGACTTGATGCCGCTGCCCGAACCCATTTCAGTCGAGCCCACCAGCGCGGTGTAGCCGGACAGGAAGTGGTAGGCCGCTTGTTCTTCGTTGAGGATCGACACTGGCGGCAGAACGCCGGTCAGGTCGCAGGTCAGGAAGATCACTGCGTTTGGCTCGCCACCGAGGTTCTTCTCGGAACGCTTGGCAACGTGCTCCAGCGGATAGGCGGCGCGGCTGTTCTGGGTCAGGCTGACATCGGCGTAGTCGGCGTGCTTGGCGTCGTCGATCACGACGTTTTCCAGGACTGCACCGTGCTTGATGGCTTTCCAGATAACCGGCTCGTTCTTCTCGGACAGGTCGATGCACTTGGCATAGCAACCGCCTTCGATGTTGAACACCACGCCCTCGCCCCAGCCGTGCTCGTCGTCACCGATCAGGTAACGGCTTTCGTCAGCGGACAGGGTGGTCTTGCCGGTACCCGACAGACCGAAGAACAGGGTCACGTCGCCTTCTTCGCCGATGTTGGCGGCGCAGTGCATTGGCAGTACGTCGGCAGCCGGCAGCAGGAAGTTCTGCACCGAGAACATGGCTTTCTTCATTTCACCGGCATAACGCATGCCAGCGATCAGCACTTTCTTCTGCGCGAAGTTGATGATCACGCAACCGTCGGAGTTGGTGCCGTCACGCTCTGGAACGCATTCGAAGTTGGCAACGATGAGCACTTGCCATTCTTCACGGCCAGCCGGGTTGTACTGTGCCGGGTTGATGAACAGGCAACGGCCGAACAGGTTCTGCCAAGCGGTCTGGGTGGTCATCTTCACGGCCAGGTAGTGCTCGGAAGCGGCACCTACATGCACGTGGGAAACAAAGTGCTCTTGCGCGTTGTTGAACGCCTCGACGCGGTTCCACAAGGCATCGAACTTGTCAGCCGGGAACTTGCGGTTGATCGGGCCCCAGGCGATGGCGCCCGTGGTGGTTGGCTCATCAACGATGAAACGATCGACTGGCGAACGGCCGGTACGGTGACCGGTACGTACAACCAGTGCGCCGGTATCGGCAAGCTCGCCTTCACCGCGGTTGAGGGCTTCTTTGACCAGATCATCAACACTCAGATCGGTGTACACGGCGTTATTGGCTTGCGTCATGAGGTTCCCCGTCGGCCAGTGGCCGAGTGCTCCAAACGTTTTGTAGTAGAAAGTCGTGCACTACTACCGCGAAAAAAGTGGGCCGGATTATGCCAGAAAAGCCCAAAAAAAGTAGGGCCCTCCCGTCGTAACGGCGCTATTGCGGTACTTTCCAGTGAATTTACCTGCGCTGAACCGTTTTAGTGCCGGGTATCTGACGGCGTCTCAACACCCGCACCAGCGAACAATTGAGTGACATCGGCGGCATCGAACAGGTACTGCTGGTTGCAGAACTGGCAATCGATCTCGATATTACCGCCGTGCTCGAGCACCAGGTTTTGCGCATCTTCCATACCCAGACTGACCAGCGCATTGGCTGAACGTTCGCGCGAGCAGCTGCAACGGAAGCGCAGTTTCTGCACATCGAACAGACGAACCTGCTCTTCGTGATAGAGACGATGGAGCACGGTTTCGTTGTCCAGGCCCAGCAATTCATCGGCTGTCAGCGTGGTGGCCAGCGCGGTGAGGTGCTGCCAGCTGGCAGCACGTTCTTCCTCGTCTTTCAGGCGATCGGCGGGCAACTGCTGCAGCAACAGGCCACGGGCGCGGCGGCCATCGGCACAGAGCTTGATGCGAGTGCCAATCTGCTGAGACATGACGAAGTAGTTGGTGAAGCAGTCGGACAAGGTTTCGCCGTCCAGATCGACGACGCCCTGATAGCGCTGGCCCTGCTGCGGGTCGATGGTCAATGTCAGCGAGCCATCCGGCATCAGGTCGGCCAGGGTGGCATCGGGGGCAATCCGGTCAGCCTCGTAACGGGCCAGGCCACGGATGTCGCGCTCGCTGGAGCACTCGATCATCAGCAATGGAATCGGGCCTTCGGAGCGGGCCTGAAGGATCAGCAGGCCATCGAACTTCAAGGTGCCGACCAGCAACGCCGCAGCCGCCATCAGTTCGCCGAGCAGTTGCGCAACCGGCTCCGGATAGGCGTGTTTGGCCAGGACTTCAGCGTAGCTGAGTTCCAGCGAAACCATCTCGCCACGGGTGTCGCTGTCATCGAAGATGAAGCGTTGGGTGAAGTCGTTATCCGGTAAGTCGGTCATAAGTTTGGTATCTGAATGGGTGACAAAAATGGTTACAGAACGAGGTTACGCCTTGGCTATAGCGTATGGCTGCCGGGTTGTGGCCTTGAGACCGGTGGCTGTGCGCGCTTTACGACGAATGGCACATGCTCGGCAGACTAATTACCTCATATGGCTACGCACAGGCGCAATTACAAGTCCTGGCCCGACTGGCGCGATCGGTGGCCGGGGCAATCATTCGTTGCTGCTGCCACGAAACTTGAACAGATCCCGCCGCTGTTTCTTGCTCGGTTTGCCATCGGTGCTCACGCCCAGGACGCCTGCCTTGCGCTCGGCCGCGGCATTCTCGCGCTTGGCGATGCTGGCTTCGGTTTCGGCGTACAACGTCTGTGCTTCAGGTGCACCACGGCGCACGATCGAAAGCGCCTGGACCACCACCGTGCGCTCCTCGAAACCGGTGCGAATCACAAATTCATCGCCAATGCGCGGCTCCTTGCCCGGTTTGCAGCGTTCACCCCGGCAGTGCACTTTGCCGCTTTCAATCGCCGCCTTGGCCAAGGCACGGGTTTTGTAAAAACGCGCCGCCCATAACCATTTATCCAGCCGGACTTTGTCATCCTCGTCGTTTTTTTGTGCCATGGGATTTCCTCGTTCTGAAATATTGATGAACTGTACTACCGTTTCTCTCGTACCAAGAATTACGCCGTCTCGGATTACAATGCAGACATTCCAGAACCTCCCCGTGAGGCTGGAAATCCGGGCCGTAGATATCTGTCGCCTTTTAACCATTATTCTGCGTGAATACCGCGAATTCGGCCGCTTGCGGCCAGAGCGGTATCTACCGGTTGAGCAACTTTGAAGACATTTGACCATTTGACCGTTGTCGGTCTGCGCGAGTGGGTGGCGCTCCCGGATTTGGGAGTCGCGGGCCTTCGGGCAAAAATCGACACCGGTGCCAGCACCTCCAGCCTGCATGCCACCGACATCGAGACGTTCGACCGTGACGGCGAGCAGTGGGTGCGCTTCACCGCGCACCTGGGCACGGTGGTGCAGCTGCGTCACCGCCGCTGCGAAGCACCGCTGGTGACGAGAAAAACCATTAAAAGCTCCAACGGTCATGCGCAGGTGCGATACGTGATCAGCACCACCCTGGCCCTCGGCGATCGGGTCTGGCGGGTCGAGTTCACGCTCGCCTGCCGAAAATCCATGCGCTATCGCTTGCTGCTCGGTTCCAAAGCCCTGATTGATGGCCAGTTGGTAGTCAATCCCGGCATCAAATATGTACAAGACAAGCCGGTGTTCCCGGTATCTACCTCCTCCACAGGTGTTGCATGAAGATCGCTGTGCTGTCGCGGAACCCGCGTCTGTATTCCACCCGCCGCCTGGTCGAAGCCGGTACAGAACGCGGCCATGAAATGGTGGTGGTCGATACCCTGCGCGCCTACATGAACATTGCCAGTCACAAGCCGCAGATCCACTACCGCGGCAAGCCACTGGAAGGCTTCGACGCGGTGATCCCGCGAATCGGTGCTTCGGTCACGTTTTACGGCTGCGCGGTGTTGCGCCAGTTCGAAATGATGGGGGTTTTTCCACTCAACGAATCGGTGGCCATTGCTCGCTCGCGGGACAAGCTGCGCTCGCTGCAATTGCTGTCACGTCGGGGCATCGGATTGCCGGTCACCGGTTTTGCCCACTCGCCAGACGATATTCCCGACCTGATCGAAATGGTCAACGGTGCACCATTGGTGATCAAGGTGCTGGAAGGCACCCAGGGTATCGGTGTGGTGCTGTGCGAAACCGCCACGGCGGCGGAGTCGGTGATCGAGGCATTCATGGGCCTCAAGCAGAACATCATGGTTCAGGAGTACATCAAGGAGGCTGGCGGCGCCGACATTCGCTGCTTCGTGGTGGGTGACAAAGTCATTGCAGCCATGAAACGCCAGGCCAAACCCGGGGAATTTCGTTCCAACCTGCATCGCGGTGGTAGCGCCAGCCTGATCAAGATTACCCCGGAAGAACGCATGACGGCATTACGCGCGGCGAAAGTGATGGGCCTGGCCGTGGCCGGGGTGGATATCCTGCGCTCCAATCACGGGCCACTGGTGATGGAGGTGAACTCGTCGCCAGGCCTGGAGGGGATCGAAACCACCACCAGCAAGAACGTGGCGGGGATCATCATCGAGCATCTGGAGAAGAATGGCGGGCCGAACATGACCCGAACCAAAGGCAAGGGTTAACACACCGATCGTTCCCACGCTCTGCGTGGGAACGATCGGGTTAGACGGCATCCCGCGGTAGCATCAGCCCCAACGGCAAGCGCACCCGCGCTTCCAGGCCGCCGCCGGAACGGTTGCGCAATTCAACATTGCCGCCATGCATCGAAGCAATTCGCTTCACAATTGCCAGGCCCAGGCCCGTGCCCTTGCCGCCCCGGGCGCGGTCGCCCCGGGTGAACGGGTTGAAAATCGCTTCCAGCTCCGATGGATCTATCCCGGATCCACGGTCCATGACGCTCAGGACGACATAAGGCGCACTGGTATCCCCCGACACATACGCCGCCACCTCAACCCCACTGCCCGCGTGATTCAGCGCGTTGCCAATCAGATTGTTCAACAGCCGCTTCATCGACACCCGACGCAACGGGAACGGTGGAATCGGCTCAAGACGCAAACGCACCTTTTCTTCGTTCTGGTTATACGGCGCGGCGACTTCACGGACAAGATCGCTCAGGTCCACCTCCTCCACCGATTCATCACGCCCATCGCGAATGAACGCCAGGAACTGATCGAGAATGGCGTCCATGTCCTCGATATCGCGCACCATGGCGTCTGTCAGGTCGTTATGGTCACCCATCAGTTCCAGCGACAGGCGTAACCGGGTCAGCGGTGTGCGCAGGTCATGGGAAACCCCGGCCAGCATCAGTTCGCGCTCGCGACCGGCCTGCTCGACGTCTTCGGCCATCTGGTTGAAAGCGCGATAGACCTCGGTCATTTCACTGGGTGTATCACTGATCGGCAGGCGCACGCTGCGCCCCTGGCCGAGTTGCCGCGCGGCATACACAAGGCGCTTGAGGGGTTGGTTGAGCTGGCTGACGAAGATCCACGCCGAGGCCGTGGACAGCAGGCCGATGGCGAGAAACCAGCCGAGCACGTTCCAGATTTTCTGGCCACGCAACGGGTGTGGATACAGTGGCACTTTCAGCCAGCCATCGCCCAGGCTGGGCGCACGCACCCATAGCGCCGGAGGCGAGTGCATGCGCAAGCGCACCTCGGTGTCGGCCCCCAGTTCGTCTTGCATCTGCCGCTGGTAGATCCCGCTGTAAGGCCAGTGTTGTTCACCCTCCGGTACACCGGCGCCTACCACCCGGATCAGGGTTGCAGCCTCGGCAATCTTTTCGCGATTGTTTTCATCGGCGGCCCAGTAGGCGCGCAGCGTCAGGGCGACGCCATGGCTGTACTGGCGGTCCACCAGCACGTCTTCGTTCATCAGCAGATAAACCAAGGTCAGCGCCTTGGAAAACAGGACGACGATCAGCACCAGCCAAAGGGTGCGGGAGAAGAAACTCTGGGGAAACCAAACCGGGGTTTTCATGGGCAACCGTTAAACACGTGCAGGAGCGAGCGATGCTCGCACATTGCCGGTCGAGAGTCTGCGGGCAAGGCCATCAGGCCCTCTGCCCGCACAAACTCGCGCCTACAAATCGACGATCACTTCGCCAGTTACTTCGTGGCGGCGCCATCCGGAACGAATACGTAACCCACACCCCAGACGGTCTGGATGTAACGCGGCTTGGACGGATCGGGTTCGATCATCCGGCGCAGACGGGAAATTTGCACGTCAATGGAGCGCTCCAGGGCATCCCACTCACGACCACGGGCCAGGTTCATCAGCTTGTCCCGGGTCAATGGCTGGCGGGCGTTCATCACCAGCGCCTTGAGCACAGCGAACTCACCGGTAGTGAGCATGTGCACTTCTTCACCACGCTTGAGTTCGCGGGTGGCCAGGGACAGCTCGTAGTCACCGAAGGTCACGCTTTCGTCTTCGCTGCCTGGTGCGCCAGGCACCGGAGCCGACTGACGACGCAGGACAGCTTTTACGCGGGCCATCAGCTCGTCCGGGTTGAAAGGCTTGGCCAGGTAATCGTCGGCGCCCAGTTCCAGGCCCTTGATCCGGCTCAGCTCGTCGCCCTTGGCGGTCAGCATGATGATCGGGATCTGATTGTTCGCTCCACGCAAGCGGCGGCAAGCGGTCAGGCCGTCCTCCCCAGGCAGCATCAAGTCGAGGACGACCAGGTTGAACACTTCACGCGCCAGCAGGCGGTCCATTTGTTCGGTGTTCGGTACGGCGCGGGCACGGTAGCCCTTGCTGACGAAAAACCGCTCCAGCAGGCTGCTGAGGCCCGGATCGTCGTCAACAATAAGAATTTTTTCGCCTTCAGCAATGTTTGCAGTGCTGCTCATTGGATGCTCCTTTGATCTCGGCGCGCATTATGGCGTAGCTGCCGTTATACGCACCGTGTGCATTGTTAGCAGATTTTTCCTTTATCGCCAGAAATCCGGTGATTATGCCTACAACCTGCGATGCCCCCGAATGGCAGAACGCTGGTTATAATGCGCGGCCTTTTGTGTCAGGCAACGTCTGATCGTTCCCCCGGTTGACCGCTTTTTATTTTCATGGCGCCGGCAGTAATTGTTCGATTTCACGGGTCAACGGGATACCTTTGATCCAGGTAGCGGCGCAGGCCAGGCCGCTCAACCAGACTCGCCAAGGCCTCATCGTTGCGCCTGCGAGCCTGCTTTCACAATTTGTCAGGTGGTTTTATGGACAGCATCAACAGCCGCATCGCCGAGGAACTCGGTGTACGCCCACAACAGGTCGAAGCGGCCGTCGCGCTACTCGATGAAGGTTCTACCGTTCCCTTCATCGCCCGTTACCGGAAAGAAGTGACCGGCAGCCTCGATGACACCCAATTGCGTCATCTGGAAGAGCGTCTGCGCTACCTGCGAGAACTCGACGAACGGCGCATCAGCATCCTTGCCAGCATTACAGAGCAAGGCAAGCTGACCCCGCAGCTGGAACGCGACATCAAGCTCGCAGACACCAAGACCCGCCTCGAAGACTTGTACCTGCCGTACAAGCAGAAGCGCCGCACCAAGGGCCAGATCGCCCTGGAAGCCGGCCTCGGCGAACTGGCCGACGGCCTGTTCAACGACCCGACCCTGAGCCCGGAAACCGAAGCCGCCCGCTTCATCGACGCCGAAAAAGGCGTGGCCGATGTGAAGTCCGCCCTCGAAGGTGCCAAGTACATCCTCATGGAGCGCTTCGCCGAAGACGCAGGCCTCCTGGACAAGCTGCGCAGCTACCTGAAGCAGGAAGCCACTCTCAGTGCCCGCGTAATTGCTGGAAAGGAAGAGGAAGGCGCCAAGTTCCGCGACTACTTCGAACACGACGAACCGCTGAAGAGCATGCCGTCGCACCGCGCGCTGGCGATTTTCCGTGGCCGCAACGAAGGCATTCTCAGCTCCGCCCTGAAAGTTGGCGATGAACTGCCGGGCACCATGCACCCGTGCGAGGGCATGATCGGCCAGCACGTCGGCATCCAGAACCAGAACCGCGCCGCCGATAAATGGCTGGGTGAAGTGGTGCGCTGGACCTGGAAGGTCAAGCTCTACACCCACCTGGAAACCGACCTGCTAGGTGAGTTGCGCGACGGCGCTGAAACCGAGGCGATCAACGTGTTCGCCCACAACCTGCACGACCTGCTGCTGTCGGCTCCGGCCGGCCCGCGCGCGACCCTGGGCCTCGACCCGGGCTTGCGCACCGGGTGCAAGGTTGCGGTGGTCGATTCCACCGGCAAGCTGCTCGATCACGCCACGGTTTACCCGCACGTGCCGCACAACAAGTGGGACCAGACCCTCGCCGTGCTCGCCGCCCTGTGCGCCAAGCATTCGGTGGACCTGATCGCCATCGGCAACGGCACCGCCAGTCGTGAAACCGACAAGCTGGCCGCCGAACTGATCAAAAAATACCCAGCCATGAAGATGACCAAGGTCATGGTCTCCGAAGCCGGCGCATCGGTTTACTCCGCATCGGAACTGGCTTCCAAGGAATTCCCGGACCTGGATGTGTCGATCCGTGGCGCGGTGTCGATTGCCCGCCGCCTGCAGGATCCGCTGGCCGAGCTGGTGAAGATCGATCCGAAATCCATCGGAGTCGGCCAATACCAGCATGACGTGTCGCAGTTGAAACTGGCGCGGGGCCTGGATGCCGTGGTCGAAGACTGCGTAAACGCCGTGGGCGTCGAAGTCAACACCGCCTCCGTGGCATTGCTGGCGCGGATCTCCGGCCTCAACGCGACACTGGCGCAGAATATCGTCAGCCATCGCGACGAACACGGTGCGTTCAAGACTCGCGCTGCACTGAAGAAAGTCGCGCGCCTTGGAGAAAAAACCTTCGAGCAGGCAGCAGGTTTCCTGCGCGTCATGAACGGCGAGAACCCACTGGATTCGTCGGCAGTGCACCCGGAAGCCTATCCGCTGGTACAGCGAATTGCCGCCGAGACCGACCGCGATATCCGTTCGCTGATTGGCGATGCCGCGTTCCTCAAGCGCCTCGACCCGAAGAAGTTCACCGACGAAACTTTCGGTCTGCCAACGGTCACCGACATCCTGCAAGAGCTTGAAAAACCCGGCCGCGACCCGCGCCCCGAATTCAAGACCGCAGAGTTCCAGGAAGGTGTCGAAGACCTCAAGGACTTGGAATTGGGCATGATCCTCGAAGGCGTCGTGACCAACGTGACCAACTTCGGAGCATTCGTCGATATCGGCGTGCATCAGGATGGTTTGGTGCACATCTCCGCACTTTCGGAGAAATTCATCAAGGATCCACGGGAAGCGGTGAAGGCCGGTGACGTGGTGAAAGTGAAGGTCATGGAAGTCGACATCCCGCGTAAGCGCGTGGGCCTGTCGATGCGCATGAGCGACACCCCGGGCGAGAAAGTCGACGGTGCTCGTGGTGCGCGTCCGGGTTCGGCGCCACGCCAATCCCAGAACACCGCACCGCGCAAGGAAACCACCGCTGCAGCGCCGAGCAACAACGCCATGGCGTCACTGTTTGCCAACGCCAAACAGCTGAAGAAGCGCTGATGGACATCCCTGCCGGGTACACCGAAAGCGCATTTTTCAAGCTGTTGGGTTGCCGTTTGCACAGCCTGGAAACCGGGGTGGCGCAAGTCGCCCTGGCGCTTGAGCCACAACTGCGCAATCGCGCCAACAAGCTGCACGGCGGGGCCTTGTTCAGCCTGGTGGACATTGCCATGGGGCTGGCCTGCTCCAGCACCCACGGCTTTGACCAGCAAAGCGCGACCATCGAGTGCAAGATCAACTACATCCGCGCCGTCGCCGACGGCGAGGTGATGTGCACGGCGCGGGTTATCCACCCGGGCCGCCGCACGCTGGTGGTCGAAGCCGACGTGATGCAAGGCGACAAACTGGTCGCAAAAGCACAAGGCACGTTCGCTGTCCTGTAGCTAGATGTCATCGATTTGAGTTAATTTCGACGCTGTGACCGCAGCGCCGGAGTTTCCTGTGGGAGCGAGCCTGCTCGCGAAGGTGGTGTATCAGGCGACTTCAATGTCGATTGACACTCCCTCTTCGCGAGCAGGCTCGCTCCCACAGGGGATTGCGACGATCAGAACGTGCACGGCGACAAAAACCAGGCGAAAACGCCAGTTTTAACTTCACCCTTGTAGACCGTCTTGCCCACCCCCATATTGGGGCGACTGACGCGTGAAGGAATCCAACTTGAGCGAACTTCTCAACCGCCGCCTGGCCCTGCTCGGCGAGCGCGCTAACCTCTCTCTGCTCGAACAGTGCCTTCACGGCATCGAACGTGAATGCCTGCGCGTGACCGATGAAGGTCGCCTTGCGCAAACGCCGCACCCGGAAGAATTGGGTTCCGCGCTGACCAACGAACAGATCACCACCGACTATTCCGAGTCGCTGCTGGAGTTCATCACCCCAGCCCTGCCCGACCCGGCGGATACGCTGGCGAGCCTGGACAGCATTCACCGTTTTGCCTACAGCAAGCTCGGCAACGAGTACCTGTGGAGCCCCTCGATGCCGTGTCCGTTGCCGGCCGAGGAAGACATCCCGATTGCCTACTACGGTACGTCCAATATCGGGCAGCTCAAGTACGTCTACCGCAAAGGCCTCGCCCTGCGCTACGGCAAGACCATGCAATGCATTGCCGGCATTCACTACAACTTTTCCCTGCCGGAAAAACTCTGGCCGCTGCTCAAGCAGGCCGAAGGCTTTGTCGGCACCGACCGCGATTTCCAGTCGTCGTCCTATATCGCACTGATCCGCAACTTCCGGCGCTACAGCTGGCTGCTGATGTACCTGTTCGGTGCTTCACCAGCACTGGACGCTGGCTTCTTGCGTGGTCGTTCGCACCAGCTGGAACAGCTGGACCCGGACACCCTCTATTTGCCGTACGCCACCAGCCTGCGCATGAGTGACCTGGGTTACCAGAGCAACGCCCAAGCGGGCCTGACACCGTGCTACAACGATCTGAACAGCTATACCGATAGCCTGCGCAAAGCGGTGGCGACACCCTATGCGCCGTATGTCGAAGTCGGTACCCACCAGGACGGTGAGTGGGTCCAGCTCAATACCAACATCCTGCAGATCGAAAACGAGTACTACTCCAACATCCGCCCCAAACGCGTAACCTATACCGGCGAGCGGCCGATCCAGGCGCTGATGGCCCGCGGCATCCAGTACGTCGAAGTGCGCTGCCTGGACATCAACCCGTTCCTGCCAATGGGCATCGATCTCACCGAATCGCGCTTCCTCGACGCCTTCCTGCTGTACTGCGCGCTGAACGACAGCCCGTTGTTGACCAACACCAGTTGCTCGAATGCGACCTCCAACTTCCTCAGTGTGGTCAAGGAAGGTCGTCGCCCAGGCCTGCAATTGCAGCGCAACGGGCAACCGGTCGACCTGAAAGAGTGGGCGGGCCAATTGCTGGAGCAGATTGCCCCACTGGCCGCACTGCTTGACCAGAGCCATGGCGGCGACGCCCATAGCAAAGCACTGGACGCGCAGATGGCCAAGGTCCAGAACCCTTCCCTGACGCCATCGGCCCAGGTGCTGGCGGCAATGGCCGAGCACAAGGAAAGCTTTGCTCAATTTTCCCTGCGTCAGAGCCGGGCACACGCCGAGTTTTTCCGCAGCGAGCCGTTGCCGGCAGAGCAACAGGCCAGGTTTGAAGAGCTGGCGCGTTCATCGCTGGCCCAACAAGCCGAGCTTGAGCAGAACGAAGTGGGTGATTTCGATGTGTTCGTTGGTGCGTACCAGGCGAGTATTCTGGCGATCAGCAACTAGCGCACTGATCGTTCCCACGCTCTGCGTGGGAATGCAGCCCGGGACGCTCTGCGTCCCAAAGCCGAACGCGCAGCGTCCATGGAGGCGATCTTTCGCTGCGCGTGGGAACGATCAGCTACGCTCCGGCTTAGAATTTTCCGCTCATAAGCTCATTCGAAAAAGTTATTTATTTTCGAATTCTTATATCATTTAGTCTCCTTTCACGCCGACTCTCAGTCGCCTGACAAGGAGCTTCCCGATGAAACTGAATTTCCCCCTTCGCCTCCTGGCGGCCGCCTCTCTGGCGGCGGCGAGCTTTCTGGCCCAGGCAGCCGACGTGACTGTCGCTTACCAGACCACCGTCGACCCGGCAAAAGTCGCACAGGCCGACGGCGCGTATGAAAAAGCCACCAAGGCCGACATCAACTGGCGCAAATTCGATAACGGTGCCGACATCATCGCCGCGATCGCCTCGGGTGACGTGCAGATCGGTTACCTCGGTTCCAGCCCGCTGACAGCAGCGATCACCCGCAAAGTGCCGGTGGAAACCTTCCTCATCGCGACCCAGATCGGCGCCGCCGAAGCGCTGGTGGCCCGCGAAGGTTCCGGGATCAAGACTCCCCAAGACCTGATCGGAAAGAAAATCGCCGTACCCTTCGTTTCCACCGGCCACTACAGCCTGCTGGCTGCGCTCAAGCACTGGAACATCGACCCATCGAAAGTCACGGTGCTGAACCTGGCGCCGCCAGCGATCATTGCCGCCTGGAAACGCGGTGACATAGACGCCACCTACGTGTGGGACCCGGCCCTGGGTGTGGCCAAGGAAAACGGCAAAGTCCTGATCACCTCCGGTGAACTGGCCAAGTTCGGTGCGCCTACCTTCGATGCCTGGATCGTGCGCAAGGACTTCGCCGAGAAGCACCCGGAAATCGTCACCGCGTTTGCCAAAGTGACCCTGGATGCCTACGCCGATTACCGCAAAGACCCGCAAGCCTGGCTCGCCAATCAAGGCAACGTCGACAAGCTGGTAAAACTGTCCGGCGCCAAGGCCAGCGACATTCCGCTGCTGCTGCAAGGCAACGTTTACCCGCTGGCGGCTGATCAAGTGGTCACCCTCGGCGCGCCGACCACCAAGGCGATCACCGACACCGCCGTGTTCCTCAAGGAACAAGGCAAGGTTGATGCTGTATTGCCGGACTACGCGCCGTACGTCAGCGCCAAGTTCATCACGGATTGATCAGGAGTTAATGGCGATGGCTTTGCTACAGCTGGAGCGCATCAGCGCACAGTACCCCGGCAGCCCGGAACCTGTGCTGGCGGATATTTCCCTGACCCTCGGGCCCCAGCAGTTGCTGGTTGCCCTCGGCCCGTCCGGCAGTGGCAAGACCTCGCTGTTGAACCTGATTGCCGGTTTCGTCGAGCCCAGTGCCGGGCGTATTACCCTCGATGGCGTACCGGTCAAAGGCCCGAGTGCCGAGCGCGGCGTGGTGTTCCAGGATGACGCCCTGCTGCCCTGGCAGGACGTGCTGGCCAACGTAGGCTTCGGCCTGGAACTGGCCGGCATTGCTCGGGGCAAACGCGAAATCCGCGCAAGGGAAATGCTGGCGCTGGTGGACCTCGCCGGTTTTGAAAACCGCCGGATCTGGCAACTCTCCGGCGGCCAGAAACAGCGTGTCGGCCTGGCCCGCGCGCTCGCTGCCGATCCGCGTGTATTGCTGATGGACGAACCCTTCGGGGCCCTGGATGCCTTCACCCGCGAACAGATGCAAGAGCTGCTGCTGCAAGTCTGGCGGCGCACCGCCAAACCTGTCTTCCTGATTACCCACGACATCGAAGAAGCGGTGTTTCTCGCCACGGATCTGATTCTACTGGCACCCAATCCCGGGCAGATCGTCGAGCGCCTGCATCTGGATTTCGGTCAACGTTACGCCGCGGGTGAATCGGCACGGTCGATCAAGTCCGATCCGCGCTTTATCGAAACCCGCGAGCACGTGCTTGCCAAAGTGTTCTCCCAACGCAGCGCCGCCCAGCGGCAGGAGCGCGCATGAGCAGCTACGAAATTCCCGCCTCAGCGGTTAAACCAGGTACTACAGCCATTGCGCTGCGCCGTAGCTTGAGTACTCGCTGGATCAGTGTGCTGACATTGATCGCGCTGATATTCATTTGGTGGGCTGTCACCGCCACAGGAATGATCGAGCCACTGTTTCTGCCGCCACCGTCCGCCGTGCTGCAAAAAGGCTGGCTGCTGGTCACCAGTGGCTACATGGATTCGACGTTATGGCAGCACTTGGGCGCGAGCCTCAGCCGCATCGGCCTGGGCCTTGGCTTTGCGGTGCTGACGGCCGTGCCCGTCGGTATCGCTATCGGGCACAACCGCATTGCACGCGGCATTCTCGATCCATTGATCGAGTTCTACCGCCCCATTCCACCACTGGCCTACCTGCCGCTGATCGTGATCTGGTGCGGTATTGGCGAATTGTCGAAAGTGCTGCTGATCTACCTGGCCATTTTCGCCCCGATTGCCATCGCTACCGCCACTGGCGTGCGCACCGTCGACCCGGCCAAATTGCGCGCCGCGCAGTCACTGGGCGCGACCCGTGCACAATTGATCCGCCATGTGATCCTGCCGAGCGCCTTGCCGGACATATTGACCGGGGTGCGCATTGGCTTGGGCGTGGGGTGGTCGACGCTGGTGGCCGCCGAACTGATTGCCGCCACCAGCGGCCTGGGTTTCATGGTGCAGTCCGCTGCGCAGTTCCTGGTCACCGATGTGGTGGTGCTGGGGATTCTGGTGATCGCGCTGATTGCCTTCGCGATGGAGATGGGCCTGCGTGCCCTGCAACGCAAGCTGGTGCCATGGCACGGCCAGGCTCACTAATGCCTCCTGTTTTTGTTCGATACCCGGATTGAAGAGAACCACCATGAGCAACCTGACCATCGTCCCTCTAAGCTCGGCCCTCGGCGCACAGATCAGCGGCGTCGACGTCAGCCAGCCGCTGAACCTGGAACAACGCGACGCCATCGAGCAGGCGCTGCTCAAGCACCAGGTGCTGTTCTTCCGTGACCAACCGATCACCCCGCAGCAGCAGGCACGATTCGCCGCCAATTTCGGCGACCTGCACATCCATCCGATCTACCCGAACGTGCCGGAGCAACCGGAGGTGCTGGTCCTCGACACCGCCGTCACCGACGTGCGTGACAACGCGATCTGGCACACCGACGTGACCTTCCTCCCGACCCCGGCATTGGGCGCGGTCCTCAGCGCCAAGCTGCTGCCGGAGTTTGGCGGCGATACCCTGTGGGCCAGCGGCATTGCGGCGTATGAAGCCTTATCGGCGCCCATGAAAAACCTGCTCGAAGGGCTGACCGCCACCCACGATTTCACCCGTTCGTTTCCACTGGAGCGCTATGGCAACACACCTGAAGCACTGGCCCAATGGGAAGAGACTCGGCGCAAGAATCCGCCGCTGTCTCACCCGGTGATCCGCACGCATCCGGTGAGCGGGCGCCGTTCATTGTTCGTCAACGAGGGCTTCACCTCGAAAATCAACGAATTATCGGAAACCGAGAGCGAGGCGATCTTGAAGTTCCTGTTCGCTCATACCACCCGCCCGGAATTCACCATTCGCTGGCGCTGGCAGAAAGACGACATCGCGTTCTGGGACAACCGCGTGACTCAGCATTACGCCGTGGATGATTACCGCCCAGCGCGCCGGGTGATGCAGCGGGCGACGGTGCTGGGGGATGTGCCGTTCTTTCGCTGATCCGATCGTTCCCACGCTCTGCGTGGGAACGATCAGTGCTCACTTACTCCGCGGTCGACGGCTTCTCCCAAAGATTGATCCCACCCTCCTGGGCAAACCGATCGATCTGCGCCAACTCTTCAACACTGAAACTCAAATTCTTCAACGCCCCGACGTTCTCGATGATCTGCTCCGGTCGGCTCGCGCCAATCAACGCCGAAGTCACCCGCGGATCGCGCAGGGTCCAGGCTAGCGCCAGCTGCGCCAGGCTTTGACCGCGACGCTTGGCGATCTCATTGAGCGCACGCACATGGGCAATGTTGGCCTCGGACAAGTGCGAAGCCTGCAACGAATCACCGCCCGGACGGTTGACTCGCGCATCCGCCGGCACGCCGTTGAGGTATTTGTCCGTCAGCAGCCCCTGAGCCAGCGGCGTGAACGCAATCACCCCCGTACCGAGCTCATCGGTGGTGTCCAGCAAGTCCTTTTCGACCCAGCGATTGAGCAAGTTGTAGGCCGGTTGGTGAATCAACAGCGGGACTTTCCATTCTTTGAGCAGCGCCGCCATTTCGCGGGTTTTCACCCCGGAATAAGACGAGATACCGATGTACAACGCTTTACCTTGTTGTACGGCAGTAGCCAAGGCGCTGGCGGTTTCTTCCAGCGGGGTATCCGGATCGAAACGGTGGGAATAGAAAATGTCCACATAGTCGAGGCCCAGGCGTTGCAGGCTCTGGTCAAGGCTGGCGAGCACGTACTTGCGCGAACCGCCGCCCTGACCGTAAGGACCGGGCCACATGTCCCAACCGGCCTTGCTCGAAATGATCAACTCGTCACGGTACTGCTTGAAGTCTTCACGCAGCAAACGCCCGAAGTTGATCTCGGCACTGCCGTACGGCGGACCGTAGTTATTGGCCAGGTCGAAATGGTTGATGCCCAGGTCGAACGCCGTGCGCAACAACGCACGCTGGGTGTCGATCGGCGTGCTGTCGCCAAAGTTGTGCCACAGGCCCAGGGACAGCGCCGGCAGTACCAGCCCGCTACGGCCCACGCGGCGGTAAGGGATGGAGTCGTAGCGGTTTTCGGCAGCGGTGTAAGTCATCGAATCCTCTCTTGTCTGTCTTGAATCTGGTTGCCCAGCATACGCCCGGACAAACGTCAGAAAACCCTGGATTCGAAAAAAGCTGAAACGTTTCATGGCCGATAGTTCCCACGCTCTGCGTGGGAACGATCTTCAACCGGCATCCGCAAACACCTCCCCCAACCAATCCACAAACACCCGAACTCGTGGCGACATGTGCCGGTTGTGTGGATAAAGCACTGAAACCGGCATCGGTGGCGGCGGTGTTTCAATAAGGACTTCCTTTATCAGCCCTTGGGCGATCTGCGTTTCCATCCGGTAATGCGGGCACTGGATCAGGCCCAATCCGGCGATCGCCGAGGCCGCGTAGATCTCCGCGCCGAATACCGAAACGGCACCGTCGATGGGCACTTCCTTGAGCTCGCCATCGACCATGAATTCGAACGGGAACAACTTGGCCGTCGTGCGTGAGACGTAATTCACCGCGCGGTGATTTTTCAGGTCGTCGAGGCTTTTCGGTTCGCCGTATTTGCGCAGATAAGCGGGACTGGCGCAGGTGATCTGGCGCAGGCTGGCAACACGTTTGCCGATCAGAGCGGAGTCGCTCAACGTGCCGGCGCGCAGCACGCAGTCGACCCCTTCGGCGATCAAGTCAACCAGGCGGTCGGCCTCGCTGATGGAAAGTTCGATGTCCGGGTAGCGCACCATGAATTGCGGCAAGGCCGGGATCACGAAATGTTTGGCCAGGGTTCCGTGCAAGTCGACCCGCAGCCGTCCTTTTGGCGCCACGCCGCGAAACGCCAATTCGGCCTCTTCCAGCTCTGCCAGCAGTTGCACACAACGCAGGTAGTACGCCTCGCCGTCCAGCGTGGGGCGCACCTTGCGCGTGCTGCGCTCGAGCAAGCGTGTGCCCAGCCAGGCTTCGAATTGATTCAGCGTGTGGGTCAGGGTTGCGCGCGGCAAATTCAGGTCATTCGCAGCCAACGTAAAGCTGCTGCGCTCATAGATCCGCACGAACACCTTCATCGCTTTGACCTGATCCACGGCGATCCCCTTGATTGTTGGCGATTATTGAACAGTCAAGGCAACTCTGCTGCATTTATCGGCTTGGGTAAACATGTGAAATTGGCCCCCACACCCCATCAACAGGAGCATCGCATGATTACTCAAACTTCCAGGGTGGCCCTCGTGACTGGCGCCTCCCGCGGCATCGGTGCGGTCATTGCCAGGCAACTGGCCAGCGAAGGATTCGCGGTCGCCATCAACTACGCCAGCAGCGCCAGCGAAGCTTCAAGACTGGTTGTAGAGTTGCGTCAGGCCGGACATCAAGCCATAGCGATCAAGGCCGACGTGGCCAGTGCGGATGACGTGCGCCGGATGTTCGACGAGACCGAAGCCCAGTTGGGCAAGGTCGACGTATTGGTGAATAACGCCGGTATCCTCAAGGTCATGCCCCTGGCGCAGCACAGCGACGAATTGTTCGAACAGAACTTCAACATCCATGCGCGCGGCACCTTCAACACCCTGCGCGAAGCGGCCACACGCTTGAATAGCGGCGGGAAGATCATCAATTTTTCCAGCAGTACCGTCGGCCTGAATCTGCCGGGCTACGCCGTGTACATCGCCAGCAAGGCCGCGGTGGAATCTTTGACCCAGGTATTTGCCAAGGAGATGCGCGGGCGCAATATCACGGTCAATGCCGTGGCACCGGGGCCGGTGGCGACCGATTTGTTCCTGCATGGAAAGAGCGAAGAGCAGATCCAGAATTTCGCCAAAATGGCGCCGCTGGAGCGCCTAGGGCAACCAGAGGATATTGCCCGTGTCGTGACGTTCCTGGTCGGGCCGGAGGCGGCGTGGGTCAATGGGCAGATTCTGCGGGTGAATGGCGGGCTGGTTTAACTATGCTCACACTAAAACCGCAGCGACACCATTCGCGAGCAGGCTCGCTCCCACAGGGATCGCGGTGAATCTTGTGGCAGCACACACCTGAAGGGGGGCAAACACCATGCACACCACCATCATCATCACGTTCGGGCTGATCCTGCTTGCCTTGATGTTGTACATCGGCGAAAAAATCGGCTTCCCCCGCCAAGTGCTCGCCTACAGCTTTATCGTGCTGTGGCTGGCCCTGACGCTGATCAATGGCGCGGTGGGCATCGTGCATGCCCGCCAGCCATTAGGCACGGAGGTGATGGTTGGCAGCGCCGTGTTCGGTATCCCGGTGGCGGCGCTGGTGTTGTTCATGGTGTTGACCACCGAGACCTGAAGAGCCGCTCAACGCACCAGGTGCAAGAACTGCATGTGCCGCTCGTACTGATCGAGGATGTCGTTGATGATCTGCTCCTTGGTGTAGCCCACCAGATCGTAATTCTGGCTACCCTCGCTCAGATGCACTTCAGCCCGGTAATAGCGACGATTGTTGAGCTGCTTGGAGCCCATGCCGCCCCGGGCAAACGACGGCGTAAAGTAGCCGCGCATTTGTACCTGGTAGATGAACGGGTGTTCGTCGCCGTGACCGATTTCCAGGCTGACGCTGTCGTTGACCGGTTCGGGATGAGTCACGACGCTCAGGCCCTTTTCGATAAACACCGCCGACACCTCTTCGATGGCCGGGCGCACCGTCGAATCGAGGAAGCGATAGACCTCATCCCGCGACGGGAAATGCACCGCCTGGCTCAAGCGCTGCCGCCAGCCACCACGCCGCGAGCCGGACACCGGCGCCAGGGAATGCATTTGTGCAATCTGCTTCTGCGACTCCAGGTAAAACGCTTTATGCAGCCCCCACATCATCAACAGCAAAATCAGCGAGAACGGCAATGAAGTCAGGACCACGGCTGACTTCAATGCATCAATGCTGCCGGAGAACAGCAACGCGCTGGTCACCAGCGCGGTCATCGCGCCCCAGAACACCCGCAGCCATTTCGGTCCGTCTTCATCGGGGTTGCCGCCCTTGGCGGACAGCGTCGACAACACCACGGTGCCGGAATCGGCGGAGGTGACGAAGAACACGAAGCTGATGAACACCGTGACCGCAATCACGGTTTTGCTCCACGGGTAGGTTTCCAGCAGCAGGTAGAGGGTCATCGACGGGTTGTCGATGGCCGACATGCCCAACGCCGACATGCCGTGGTTGAGCACTTGGTCGATGGCACTGTTGCCGAAGATCGACATCCACGCCAGGGTGAAACCCAGCGGAATCAGCAATACACCGAAGACAAACTCACGGATGGTCCGGCCACGGGAGATCCGCGCAATGAACAGGCCCACGAACGGCGACCACGCGATCCACCAAGCCCAGTAGAACACCGTCCAGCCACCCAACCAGTCGCTGGGCTTGTCGTAGGCGTAGAGATCAAAACTCTTCATCGGCAAGGCGCCAAGGTAATCGCCAATGTTCTGGATCAGGGTATTGAGCAAGTGCTGGGTCGGCCCGGCGAACAACACGAACAGCAGCAGCGCGCAGGCCAGCAGCATGTTGATGTCGGACATCACTCGCACACCCTTGTCGACACCGGACACCGCCACGATGATCGCCGCGCCCATCATCAGCGTGATCAGCCCGACCTGAATCCACTGCGTGTGAGCGATGCCAAACAGGTAGTCCAGACCCGAATTGAGGTGCAACACGCCAAAGCCCATGTCGGCGCCGAGACCGAAGACTGTGGCGATAATGCCGAAGCCGTCCACCGCGTAGCCAATGGGGCCATTGATGCGCTTGCCGATCAGCGGGTACAGCGCCGAGCGCAAGGCCAGCGGCAGGTTATGTCGGTAGGCGAAGTAGGCCAGCGCCATGCCGACAAAGGCGAACACGCCCCAGCCATGCAGGCCCCAGTGCAGAAACAGGATCTGCATCGCCTGCCGCGCCGCATCCGCGGTGCCCGCCTCGCCCTGAGGCGGTTGCAGCATATGGGTCAGGGGCTCGGACACGCAGAAGAAAAACAGCGTGATGCTGATTCCGGCAGCGAACAGCATGCCGGCCCAGGACAGATAACTGAATTCGGGCTCGTCGTGGTCGGCACCGAGTTTGATCTTGCCGTAGCCCGATAACGCGGTGACCACCACGAAGACCAGATACAGGGTCATCGCCAGCATGTAGTACCAGCCAACGGTGTTGGCTGCCCAGTTTTGCGCCGCCAGCAACCAGGCGCCGGCCTGTTCGGGCATGGCCATGACCACGACACCGAACAACAGAATGAAGGTCGCCGCGAAGTAGAAAACCGGCGGATTCATGCGGACCAGGCCGCTTGGGGGAATGGACGATGCACTCATTGAAGGTGCACCTCGAAGGGGTTGGACGTGGCTGTAGAAATCGGACTCAGCAAAGGCAAGCCTCCTGTTGTGAGCGGGCAGCGAACCACCGGTTTAACTTGAATGAACGTTCAAGTTAAACATGAATAGGGTGCTAAGGACTAATCGCAAGGTTCGGCGGTCGTGGTTGAACACTAGCTCAAGGAGGTGTATTACGCGGATTTTGGAGGATTGGCCCACCGCAAAATTGCTGGACGCCATTACCAGGGTTCGCCTTGAAACCATTCGCGAGCAAGCCCGCTCCCACATTAGACCGAGTTGCCAGGCAGGTACGCATCTAATGTGGAAGCGGGCTTGCTCGCGAAGGCGGCATATCGAGCAGCGGAGGTCTCAGGACTTACTTCTGCGCCCCGTCATCAAGCTGCAAATTCGCCTGGGTCAGGTTACTGCCTGCCGGTACGCTGCGGGTCAGCCAGACATTACCGCCAATGGTCGAGCCCTTGCCGATGGTGATCCGCCCCAGAATCGTCGCGCCGGCGTAAATCACCACGTCATCCTCGACGATCGGATGCCGTGCCTGGCCCTTCTGCAACTGGCCGTCTTCGTCCGCGGGAAAACGCTTGGCCCCCAAGGTCACCGCCTGATAGATCCGCACCCGCTCGCCGATGATCGCGGTCTCGCCGATCACCACGCCGGTTCCATGGTCGATAAAGAAACTGCGGCCGATCTGCGCGCCCGGGTGAATGTCGATGCCGGTGGCCGAGTGGGCGATTTCCGCGCTGATCCGTGCCAGCAACGGCAGCCCGGCGCGATACAGATGGTGCGCGAGGCGATGGTGAATAACCGCCAGAATACCGGGATAGCACAGCAACACTTCGTCGACGCTACGCGCCGCCGGGTCGCCGTGATAGGCCGCCAGGACGTCGGTGTCCAACAGACTGCGCAGCCCCGGCAACGCGAGGGCGAAGTCCTGGATGATCTGGATGGTTTTAGCCTCGACCTCAGTGTCGACCTTGGCGCTGTGCCGTGCGGCGTAGCGCAATTCAAGCCGCGCCTGGGCCAGCAACGCATTTAACGCCACATCAAGGGTGTGGCCGACGTAGAAATCTTCACTCTCTTCGCGCAAGTCCACCGGCCCCAGGCGCATCGGGAACAGCGCACCGCAGAGCGCTTCGAGAATATCCGCCATGGCCGCCCGTGACGGCAATTCGCGACCACCCTGCTCACCGCTGGCGCGGCCGTTTTGTGCACGCCACTGCTCACGTGCCGTGCGCAGTTGGCTGACGATGGTTTGCAATTGCCAATGGCTGGAACGTTCACTCACGGTAAAAACTCCTCACGGGCGGCCGGACTGTCTGGCCGCACTAACGGCGATTACTTTACGGCAAGGCCCGCAAGCCAAATTAAGAACCAATTGTGCTGTGATAAGCACAAACGGCTATAAGCGATTGGCGGTTGCCCCGACAAAGTGGCGTGCCTATAGTCCAGAGACCTTCCACCGCCAGTACGGACCCATGATCAAACAACAGCTTGCCCGCTTTAATCGTCTCGACCTGCTCGGTCAGCCCACCGCCCTGGAAAAACTCGAACGCCTGTCGGCCTGGCTGGGTCGCGACATCTACGTCAAACGCGATGACCTGACGCCACTGGCGATGGGCGGCAACAAGTTGCGCAAACTTGAATTCCTGGCAGCCGACGCCTTGGCCCAAGGCGCCGATACATTGATCACTGCCGGGGCTCTGCAGTCCAACCATGTGCGCCAGACCGCGGCCATTGCCGCCAAGCTGGGCCTGGGTTGCGTGGCCCTGTTGGAAAACCCGCTGGGCACCGACGACGCCAACTACGTCGGCAACGGCAATCGACTGTTGCTGGACCTGTTCGATGCCAAGGTTGAGTTGGTAGAGAACCTGGATAACGCCGATGAGCAACTGCAAGCCTTGGCCAACCGTCTGCGCAGCAACGGCAAGAAGCCGTACCTGGTGCCGATCGGTGGCTCGAATGCGCTGGGTGCCTTGGGGTATGTACGAGCCGGGCTGGAACTGGCCGAGCAGATCAAGGACACCGGGTTGAATTTCGCCGCCGTCGTCCTGGCCTCGGGCAGTGCCGGGACACACAGTGGCCTGGCACTGGCGTTGAGTGAAGCGTTGCCGGATTTGCCAGTCATCGGCGTCACCGTTTCGCGCAGCGATGAAGATCAGCGACCAAAAGTCCAGGGCCTGGCCGAGCGCACCGCCGAGTTGCTGGAGATGCCATTGCCGGCGAGTTTCAAGGTTGAGTTGTGGGATGAATACTTTGCACCGCGCTATGGCGAGCCCAATGCCGGGACGTTGGCAGCGGTGAAGCTGGTGGCTGGTCAGGAAGGCCTGCTGCTGGACCCGGTCTACACGGGCAAGGCCATGGCGGGGTTGTTGGACGGGATCGGGCGCCAGCGTTTCAATGAAGGGCCGATCATCTTCCTGCACACTGGTGGAGCGCCAGCGTTGTTCGCCTATACAAGCTTTCTGTAAAGAGCCAAGATCAAAGATCGCAGCCTCTGTAGGTGCTGCCGAAGGCTGCGATCTTCCCGGGCAACACATATTCCCTTAAGAAATAATAAAAATAGAATTTATTATTTTCTAATCTAAAAGCGCCATCATATAGTCACGCCCCAGGCGAATTTGTAACGAGACGCGTGCGCTGCTTTAAGGCAGGATATCGCAGTCGTCCAAATCCCGATTTTGCCAACTTTCCTTAAGCGTCTTCCATAAGAAAACACAGGGGCTTGTCATGAATTTTTCCGCACTACGTCGAAATCTGCTGGTGGGTTCGCTAGGTCTGGCGCTGAGCGCCGGCCTGATCGGCCAGGCATGGGCCGGTGAGCAACTGAAACAGATCAAGGATAAAGGCGTGATCAACGTCGGCCTGGAAGGTACTTATCCTCCGTTCAGCTTCGTCGATGAAAACGGCAAGCTTTCGGGTTTCGAGGTCGAGCTCTCCGAAGCCCTGGCCCAGAAGCTGGGCGTCAAGGCCAAGATTCAGCCAACCAAGTGGGACGGCATTCTCGCCGCTCTCGAATCCAAGCGCTTGGACATAGTGGTCAACCAGGTGACCATCTCCGACGAACGCAAGAAGAAGTATGACTTCTCCGAGCCATACACCGTTTCCGGTATCCAGGCGTTGGTGCTGAAGGACAAGGAAGCCGCGCTGAACATCAAGAGCGCCGCTGACCTGTCCGGCAAGAAAGTCGGCGTGGGCCTTGGCACCAACTACGAACAGTGGGTAAGAGCCAACGTACCAGGCGCCGACGTGCGCACCTACGACGATGATCCGACCAAGTTCGCCGACCTCAACAACGGTCGTACAGACGCCATCCTGATTGACCGCCTCGCCGCGCTTGAATACGCCGAGAAAGCACCGAAAACCGTCGCTGCCGGCCAGGCGTTCTCCCGCCAGGAAGCCGGTATTGCCCTGCGCAAAGGCGAGCCGGAACTGCTGGCTGCCGTGAACAAGGCTCTCGACGAGTTGCGTGCCGACGGTACCCTGGCCAAGATCTCGGAAAAGTACTTCCAAGCTGACGTCACCAAATAATGGAAGCTGCTTTCCAACTCGCACTGGATTCCGCGCCCTTTCTGCTCAAGGGCGCGTATTACACGGTCATCCTCAGTCTGGGCGGAATGTTCTTCGGCCTGGTGATGGGGTTCGGTCTGGCGTTGATGCGCCTGTCGCGCTTCAAATCGGTCAACTGGCTGGCCCGCATCTACGTGTCGTTCTTTCGCGGCACGCCGTTGCTGGTGCAACTGTTCGTGATCTATTACGGCTTGCCGCAATTGGGCATGGAACTCGATCCACTGCCCGCGGCCCTGATNNAAGCCGCTGCCAGTATCGGCATGACCCGTGCGCAAACATTGCGCCGGGCCATCCTGCCGCAAGCGATGCGTACCGCATTGCCGCCACTGGGCAACAGCTTTATCTCGCTGGTCAAGGACACCGCGCTGGCCGCTACCATCCAAGTGCCGGAGCTGTTCCGCCAGGCGCAGCTGATTCCCGCACGCACCTTCGAAGTGTTCACCATGTACCTTGCCGCCGCGCTGATCTACTGGGTCCTGGCCACGGTGCTATCGCACCTGCAGAACCAGTTGGAAGCACGGGTCAATCGGCACGACCAGGAGTCCTGACCCCATGATTGTCGTGGAAAAACTGACAAAGCAGTTCAAGGGTCAAGTCGTGCTCAACGGCATCGATCTGCAAGTGAAGGAAGGTGAGGTGGTGGCAATCATCGGGCCAAGCGGCTCGGGCAAGACCACCTTCCTGCGTTGCCTGAACTTCCTCGAAGCACCCACCAGCGGCCGGATCAAGGTCGGCGACATCGAAGTCGATACCAGCCGCCCATTGAACCAGCAACAGAGCCTGGTGCGCCGTTTGCGCCAGCACGTGGGCTTCGTGTTTCAGAACTTCAACCTGTTCCCCCACCGCACAGCCCTGGAAAACGTTATCGAAGGCCCGATCATCGTCAAGAAGATCCCGCACGCCGACGCCGTTGCCCTGGGTAAAAAGCTGTTGGCCAAGGTCGGCCTGGCAGGCAAGGAGGACGCCTACCCGCGCCGCCTTTCCGGTGGTCAGCAACAGCGCGTGGCGATTGCCCGCGCGCTGGCGATGGAACCGGAAGTGATTCTGTTCGACGAACCGACCTCGGCACTCGACCCGGAGCTTGTGGGTGAAGTGCTGGCGACCATCCGCAGTCTGGCGGAAGAGAATCGCACCATGGTCATCGTTACCCACGAAATGGGTTTCGCCCGCGACGTTGCCAATCGTGTGGTGTTTTTCGACAAGGGCGTGATTGTCGAGCAAGGCGAATCGAAAGCATTGTTTGCCAATCCGAAGGAAGAACGCACGAAACAGTTTCTTAGCAAATTCTTGAACAACGCCCACAACTAAAAACCCTCGCAACATCAGTCAACTTCCATGGATGGAAGTGACACCTCCCTTGTACAAACTTACCCTTGCACATTTAAAATGCAGCCGCACGACGAGCACATTTTGTCGGTGTGCTTGATACATATATGTATCAAGCAACAAACTTACTGACTGAACACTGAATAACACCAAGAGGTCCGAAACTACGCCAAGCCCTCAAACAATAGCGCTTCGAGCAGGTAAATTCGACGCACCGAGAGGGCTTATTAACTTCAATGCGTAGGAGTTTTCTGAATAACATCTAAAGTTCCGTTTAACTAACCCACTCTATTGACATGTACTCCAGCGCACTCTTATCTAGTCTCCTTCCAGCTGCTCATCATTATTTCAAATCAAGTAATGAACGGTTTTGCTGTTCGAATTCACGTTTTGTTTTCCCCAAACGGACTTCATTGCAAAACATCAAGGAGACTTCCATGAAAAGCACCTCAACTAAAACAGGACTTGCCGCCCCGACTCTCGCGCAATCGCACAAGGTAGGGATCAACCTCGCCTCGGCGACGCACTTGCTGATCGAGGTGCCGCCCTACCCCGCGATGGACGAAGGCGAACTGATCGAACTGTTCTGGGACAACTGCTTCGTCGCCTCCAGGGTCCTGACGGCCCACGAGATTGGCCAACCCGTCCAGCTACGGGTACCCGAGAGTTTTATCGCTAGCGGCTCTTCATACGTCCACTATCGAATCATGCAGATAGGACAAGCACCGATCGTATCCCCCGCCCAGCGCGTGCAGTCCAAACTCGAGTGTCCGGGCGGGCAGGTATCTGCGTTCAGTGGTGACGAAAATCAGAGCCTGGCCCCGGTAAACATTCCCGGGACAATTCGACGCCAGGGAGTGAACCCTAACCAGATCAAGCGTGGCGTGCCGGTGACCATCGAGCCCTATGTGAACATGGCCGCCGATGACGAAATTACCTTGCGATGGGGCGATGCCCGCATGGATTTGCCCCCACTCAAGGAACGCGATGTGGGCCAGCCGGTTCAGGTCTGGGTGCCTCCGGCGATCATTCTGGAAGCCGGCGAAGACCTGCGACTTGAAGTGACTTACTGCATCCTCGATCGCGTAGGCAACAATTCTCGCTGGGCACCCGCACGGACATTGAAGATTGGTTGTGCCAATCCCTACCTCAAGGAGCCGAAGAGCGATCACTTCCAGGCCGCGGAACATCGCTAGCGATGGCTGCGATCTTGGGACCTTCTATGCATATTCCTAAAAGTTAGTTTTAAAAATATTTATACAAGATTAGGGTATATACACCGGACCACCGGACATTCTTGTTTTCGTTCGCCGCACCCCGCGGCGTTTTCATGAGATGTGAGGTAGGTATGGTCCGGAACACAATCACCCCAGTGCAGATCGCCAGGGCATTGCGTGTAGCCAAGGAGTGGCACTGATGTCCAGTCTGGCTGATGCAATCGTCCAGAGTGACCTGGACATCGCCCCATTGTTGTTGCCCGCGCAAGTGCTGCGCAACGACGCCCAAGCCATCAAGGCCGCCCATGAACTGGCGCAAGTCGCTCTCTTGCAGGCGGCCAGGCGCGACCAGCAACGCAAGTTGCCGTGGTCGGAAATCGAACAATTCACTCGAAGCGGCCTGGGCAGCATTGCCATTCCCCGCGAGTACGGTGGTCCAGAGGTTTCCTTCGTCACCCTCGCCGAGGTGTTCGCGATCATTTCCGCGGCGGACCCGGCCTTGGGGCAGATTCCGCAGAACCAGTTCGGCATCCTGAACCTGATACTCGGCAGCGCTACCGAAGCGCAGAAAAAACAGCTGTTCAAAAGCGTGCTCGAAGGCTGGCGCATTGGTAATGCCGGACCGGAACGTGGCGCTAAAAACACCCTTGAACTCAAGGCGCGCATCACTGCCGATGGCGACGGTTTTGTCCTCAACGGCCAGAAGTTTTATTCCACCGGCGCGCTGTTCGCGCACTGGGTCGCGGTCAAGGCGCTCAATGACGACGGCAAGCAAGTGCTGGCCTTCGTTCGTCGCGGTACGCCGGGGTTGCGCATCGTCGATGACTGGTCCGGTTTTGGCCAGCGCACCACCGCCAGCGGCACCATTTTGCTCAACAACGTGCGAGTCGACGCCGAGCTGGTGGTGGATAACTGGAAGATCAATGAAAAGCCCAATACTCAGGGCGCGGTTTCGCAACTGATCCAGGCGGCCATCGATGCCGGCATCGCCCGGGGCGCGATTGATGACGCCATCAAGTTCGTGAAAACCCGCGCCCGGCCATGGGTTGACGCCAACGTTGAACGGGCCAGCGATGACCTGTACGTCATCGCCGATATCGGCAAGCTGAAAATCGAACTGCACGCCGCCGAAGCGCTGCTGCGCAAGGCCGGGCAGGTGCTCGACCAGGTGAGCGCCGCACCGCTCACCGCTGAGTCCGCTGCCCGCGCTTCGATTGCCGTCGCCGAAGCCAAAGTGTTGACCACCGAAATCTCGTTGCTGGCCAGTGAAAAGCTGTTCGAGCTGGCCGGCAGCCGCGCCACCCTTGCCGAGTTCAACCTCGACCGCCATTGGCGCAACGCCCGGGTGCACACCCTGCATGACCCGGTGCGCTGGAAATACCACGCGGTTGGCGCCTATTACCTGAACGGCACGTTGCCGGCTCGGCATTCCTGGATTTGACGGCCAGACACTTTTTTACCAGAGCTCTGGAGAAACACATGACCCTTTCTCAACACGTCGCAGTCATCACCAGCGATGAGCAAGCCCTGATCGTCGCCAGCGATCTGGCCGAAGATTTCAAACGCGACAGCGCCCTGCGCGACCGTGAACGTCGCTTGCCACACCCCGAGCTGGAGGTGTTCTCCCGCTCGGGCCTGTGGGGCATCAGCGTGCCGAAGGCGTATGGCGGCGCGGGCGTTTCCAACGTCAGCCTGGCCAAGGTCATCGCACTGATCGCCCAAGCGGATGGTTCCCTCGGGCAAATCCCGCAGAACCACTTCTATGCGCTGGAAGTGCTACGCGTGAATGGCAGCGAAGCGCAGAAAAAGCGCCTGTACGCCGAAGTACTGGCCGGCCAGCGCTTTGGTAATGCACTGGCAGAGCTGGGGACAAAAACCGCCCATGATCGCGTCACCCGTCTGACACGCGATGGCGATGGCTATCGCATCAACGGTCGAAAGTTCTACGCCACCGGCGCGATCTACGCCCAGCGCATCCCGACCTCGGTGATCGATGAAAACGGCGTGCAGCAACTGGCTTTTGTCCCGCGCAACAGCAAGGGCCTGACGGTGATCGACGACTGGAGCGGCTTCGGCCAGCGCACCACCGGTAGCGGCTCGGTGGTGTTCGAAGAGGTCTTTGTGGCCGCCGAAGACGTGATCCCGTTCCAGACCGCCTTCGAGCGGCCGACACCGGTCGGCCCGCTGGCGCAGATTCTCCATGCCGCCATCGACACCGGCATCGCCCGCGCGGCCTATGAAGACGCGCTGCATTTCGTGCGCACCAAAACCCGGCCATGGATCGACGCCACCCATGAAAAAGCCAGCGACGACCCACTGACCCTCAAGAGTTTCGGCCATTTGAGCATTCGTCTGCACGCTGCCGAAGCCTTGCTTGAGCGCGCTGGTGAATTGCTCGACAAGGCCCAGGCCGATACTCATGCCGAGAGCGTCGCTGCCGCGTCGATTGCGGTCGCCGAGGCTCGCGCCATCAGCACTGAAATTTCCCTCGCCGCCGGCACCACCTTGTTCGAATTGGCCGGCAGCCAGGCCACCCTGATCGAGCAAGGTCTGGATCGCCATTGGCGCAACGCCCGGGTGCATACCCTGCACGACCCGGTGCGCTGGAAATATCACGCAGTCGGCAACTACTACCTCAACGATGAAAACCCGCCACTGCGGGGGACCATCTGATGGCCGAGGCGAAAAAGAAGATCCTGCTCAACGCGTTCAACATGAACTGCATTGGGCACATCAACCATGGCTTGTGGACGCATCCACGGGACACCTCGACCCAGTACAAGACGATCGAATACTGGACCGAACTGGCACAGGTGCTGGAACGCGGGTTGTTCGACGGCTTATTCATCGCGGATATCGTCGGCGTCTATGACGTGTACCAGAACTCGGTGGACGTGCCGCTCAAAGAGTCGATCCAGCTGCCGGTCAACGACCCGTTGCTGCTGGTTTCGGCGATGGCTGCGGTGACGAAAAACCTTGGTTTCGGCCTCACCGCCAACCTCACCTACGAACCGCCGTACCTGTTCGCCCGGCGCATGTCGACGCTGGATCATCTGAGTCGCGGTCGAGTCGGTTGGAACATCGTCACCGGTTACCTCGACAGCGCGGCCAAGGCCATGGGCCTGAACGAACAAGTCGAGCATGACCGCCGCTACGACCAGGCCGATGAATACCTGGAGGTGCTCTACAAACTCTGGGAAGGCAGTTGGGAAAACGGCGCGGTACTCAACGATCCGCAGCAGCGCATCTACGCTGCGCCTGAAAAAGTACACAAGGTCGAACACAAGGGCGAGTTCTATCAGGTGGAGGGTTATCACCTGTGCGAGCCGTCACCGCAGCGCACCCCGGTGCTATTCCAGGCGGGTAGTTCCGATCGCGGTTTGCTGTTCGCCGGGCGCCACGCCGAGTGCGTGTTCATCAGCGGCCAGAACAAACCGTCGACCAAGGTCCAGGTGGACAAGGTTCGCGCCAGCGCCGTCGAGGCCGGGCGCAACCCTGAGGACATCAAAGTGTTCATGGGCTTGAACGTGATCGTCGGCGCAACTGAAGAACTCGCTTGGGCCAAGCACGCCGAATACCTGAGCTACGCCAGCGCCGAGGCCGGCGTGGCGCATTTTTCGGCCTCCACCGGCATCGATTTTTCCGAGTATGGCATCGACGAACCGATCCAGTACGTCAAGAGCAACGCGATCCAGTCGGCGACCAAAAACCTGCAGAACAACGACTGGACCCGGCGCAAATTGCTGGAGCAACACGCCCTGGGTGGCCGCTACATCACCGTGGTCGGCTCGCCCGGGCAAGTGGCCGATGAGCTGGAATCGTGGATCGCCGAAACCGGCCTGGACGGCTTCAACCTGACGCGCATCGTCACACCGGAAAGCTATGTGGATTTCATTGAGCTGGTGATCCCGGAGTTGCAACGGCGTGGGTCGTACAAGACTGCTTACGACAATGGCAGCTTGCGCGAAAAGCTGTTCAACGAGGGCGCACATTTGCCTGAGCAACATACCGGGTCTCACTACCGACACTAACCCTTGTAACTGATCGTTCCCACGCTCTGCGTGGGAATGCAGCCAGTGACGCTCCGCGTCACAGCCGCAGGGACGCGGAGCGTCCCGAGAGGCGTTCCCACGCAGAGCGTGGGAACGATCGGCCAAATTTATGTACTGACTGGAATAACCAACATGACCAAGAAACTCCTGACCCACCCAGTCAAAGCACTGGCCCTGGCCCTCGGCCTGTTCAGCTCCGCGGTTTTCGCCGCCGATGCGCCGCTGAAAATCGGCACCACCGCCGCTTTCGCCATTCCTCTGGAAGCGGCCGTAGAAGAGGCCGGCAAACAAGGCCTGAAAGTTGAACTGGTGGAATTCACCGACTGGATCGCGCCCAACGTCAGTCTCGCCGCCGGCGACATCGACGTGAACTACTTCCAACACATCCCGTTCCTGGAAAACGCCAAGAATGCCTCAGGGTTTGACCTGGTGCCCTTTGCACCGGGGATCATCAACAATGTCGGTCTCTACTCGAAGAAGTACAAAAGCTTCGACGAGCTACCGCAAGGCGCCAGCGTGGCCATCGCCAACGACCCGATCAACAGCGGGCGTGGCTTGCAGCTGTTGGCCAAGGCCGGCTTGATCACGCTTAAACCGGGGGTCGGCTACAAGGCCACCGAAGAAGACATCATCGCCAACCCGAAGAACATCAAGATCCTGCAAGTCGAAGCCGTGCAACTGGTACGTGCCTACGACGACGCCGATCTCGTCCAGGGCTACCCGGCCTATATTCGCCTGGCTAAAACCTTCGACGCCGGTTCTGCCCTGCTGTTCGACGGCCTCGACCACAAGGAATACGTGATCCAGTTCGTGATCCAGCCGAAGAGCAAAACCGACCCGCGCCTGATCAAGTTCGTCGACATCTACCAGCACTCGCCAGCCGTTCGCGCAGCCTTGGATAAAGCCCACGGCAAGCTCTACCAAGCCGGTTGGGAGAGCTGAGCATGACAGCTGCGATCCAACGGCGACTGGATATTCCAGAGCCCCAGAAAGCTGAACAGACCGAACTGCACCCGGACCTGAACCGCGCTCACGTGCGCTTCATCGGCCTGGGTAAAACCTATGACGGCAAGCAAGGTCCGGTGGCCGCGTTGCAGGGCATCGACCTGGCGATCCAGCACGGTGAAGTGTTCGGCATCATCGGTCGTAGCGGCGCCGGCAAGTCGTCGCTGATCCGCACCATCAACCGCCTCGAACAACCGACGTCGGGGCGCGTGCTGATCGATCAAGTGGACATCGGCGAGTTCGATGAAGACCATCTGGTGGCGTTGCGTCGGCGCATCGGCATGATCTTCCAGCACTTCAACCTGATGTCCGCCAAGACGGTTTGGCAGAACGTCGAGCTGCCGCTGAAAGTCGCCGGCGTACCCAAGGAAAAGCGCGAGCAGAAGGTTCGTGAACTGCTGGAACTGGTGGGCTTGCAAGCCAAGCACAAGGCTTACCCGGCGCAACTGTCCGGCGGCCAGAAACAGCGCGTCGGCATCGCCCGCGCCCTGGTTCACGACCCGGCGATTCTGCTGTGCGACGAAGCCACTTCGGCACTGGACCCGGAGACCACGCAATCGATCCTCGGCCTGCTGCGCGAGATCAATCAGCGCCTGGGCCTGACGATCATTCTGATCACCCATGAAATGGCGGTGATCCGCGAGATCTGTGATCGCGTCGTGGTGCTGGAACACGGGCGCATCGTCGAACAAGGCCCGGTGTGGGAGGTCTTCGGCAACCCGCAGCATGAGGTCAGCAAGACCCTGCTCGCACCGTTGCAACACGCCCTGCCGCCAGAGCTGCAAAGCCGCTTGCATCCGCAACCGCAGTCCGCGGAAGACGCGGTGGTACTGCGCCTGCAGTTCACCGGAACGGCCCAGGCCGAACCGGACCTTGCCGCACTGTTCAGTGCACTCGGTGGCCGCGTGCGTTTGCTGCAGGGTGGCGTGGAACGGATTCAGGGGCATGCGCTCGGGCAACTGCTGCTGGCGGTGACAGGTTCGCCCCTCGGCGCCGAAGAACTGCGCGAACGCGCCGGCCATTGGGCGCAACAGGTAGAGGTATTGGGTTATGTGGTTTGATCGCTTGCTGCAGGGTTTCATCGACACGTTTCTGATGGTCGGCGTGTCGTCGTTGATTGCACTGCTGGCGGGCATTCCGCTGGCAGTGATCCTGGTCACCAGTTCCAAGGGCGGCATCTACGAAGCCCCGGCGCTTAACCGCGCACTGGGTGCCTTCGTAAACCTGTTCCGCTCGATTCCGTTCCTGATCCTGATGGTGGCGTTGATTCCGTTCACTCGCTTGATCGTCGGTACCACGTACGGCGTTTGGGCAGCCGTGGTGCCATTGACCATCGCCGCTACGCCGTTCTTTGCGCGCATCGCTGAAGTCAGCTTGCGCGAAGTCGATCACGGCTTGATCGAAGCCGCACAGGCCATGGGCTGCCGACGTGAGCACATCGTCTGGCATGTGCTGTTGCCTGAGGCGCTGCCGGGGATTGTCGGGGGCTTCACCATCACGCTGGTGACGATGATCAACTCATCGGCCATGGCGGGGGCGATTGGTGCCGGTGGGTTGAGGGACATTGCCTATCGATATGGGTATCAGCGGTTCGATAGCCAGATCATGCTGACGGTGATTGTGTTGCTGGTGGCGTTGGTGGCGGTGATTCAGTTGGGTGGGGATCGGTTGGCTCGGGGATTGAACAAACGTTAGATCAAGATCAAAAGATCGCAGCCTTCGGCAGCTCCTACAGGGTGGCGCCACAGGGAATGTGTACACCCTGTAGGAGCTGCCGAAGGCTGCGATCTTGGCGATATTTCGTACAAGAAAATCGGCAATTCTGAAGGCTCAATCCCTTTCCTTTGCAGGACGTTTCCTAGATTATTCCGCTCGCTTGCGCCTGCCAAACTCCGTGGTTAGTCTCGGTCCGTCACTGCTCATCAGTGATCGGGTTTAGTCGCCCGGATCTTTCCAGGCGCACAGCGCCACCTCATTCCAGGTGTTTTCAATGCCTGGACGTTATGGTGGCTGTGCGCAGGGCACCTTCGGGTGCGCCGGTATTGCCTGGAGGCCGGTCGACTAACCTGTGTGCAGCCGCCACCCCTGTTCGTTTAGTCGCGATATCGGTTGGCTCCAATTAATTCCAGGAGTTTACCAATGGAAAGATCAGTTCCCGATCCACCCCCCGAAACCTCCACCGAAGACCCGCTCAGGGATCGATCAGCGCTCTACCGCGCCATTGATTTCTACCTCACTGGCGATCAACCCTCCCCGCCCGACGAACTGCGGTTCTACAACGTCAGCAAAGACGTGAGCTTCGAAGACACCCAACTCTACATCGCCGATCTGCTGCGCTGCGCCTCGGTCACAGCCTATCAATGTGGCGACCATCTAAAGGGCGCCGACCGTGCAATGGTGTTCTCGGTCTGGCATTTGCTGGAGATTGCCAAGGCGATGGTGGATCATTCCATTGAGTGCCTGGGGATGAAGAAGAGCTGAATCAAGATCAAAAGATCGCAGCCTTCGGCAGCTCCTACAGGGAGCTCCTCTGTAGGAGCTGCCGCAGGCTGCGATCTTTAAAGCGCGAAAGCGCTTATAGTTTGCGCATCTCCCTTTACCTGCGCAGCCGACCATGAAACAGACTCCCGCCGACCTCGAGCAGATCACGTCCACGACTCTGGGCCATTACAACTCGGTGGCCGAAAGTTTCCGCGAAGGCACCCGCGATCACGATGTCAGCCAGAACATCGACGCGCTGTTGCGGCATATTCAGGGCGAGCCGCCGTTCGACATTCTCGATTTTGGCTGTGGTCCCGGTCGCGACCTGCAGACCTTTACGCGCATGGGCCACACGGCGGTAGGCCTTGATGGCTCGCAGAAGTTTGCGCAAATGGCCCGGGAGGACAGCGGTTGCGAGGTCTGGCAGCAGGACTTCCTGAAGCTGGATTTGCCTCAGGAACGCTTCGATGGGATTTTTGCCAATGCAGTGTTGTTTCACATCCCGCGCCAGGAGCTGCCCCGGGTATTGAAAGAGCTGCGCACGGCATTGAAGGCAGGTGGTGTGTTGTTCAGTTCCAATCCCCGTGGCGACAACCAGGAAGGCTGGAACGGGCCACGCTATGGGTCGTATCACGACCTGAAGGCATGGCAGCAATTGCTGACCGAAGCGGGCTTTGTGGAGCTGGAGCATTACTACCGGCCAGCGGGGCTGCCGCGCGAGCAGCAGCCTTGGTTGGCGAGTGTATGGCGCAAGTCTTCGTAGTCAGTACTGACGCCATCGCGGGCTTGCCCGCGATGAGCGCGCAGCGCTCGTCTTAGCGCACTTCTTTCTTCGGCTCGCGAATCTTGTACCAGGCCACATACAAGGCCGGCAAAAACAGCAGCGTCAGCAAGGTGGCGACGATGATCCCGCCGATCATCGCGTAGGCCATCGGCCCCCAGAACACTTCCCGGGCAATCGGGATCATGCCCAGGCTCGCCGCCGCCGCGGTCAGCAGGATCGGTCGACGACGATGCTCGGTGGCTTCCACCACCGCATCCCAGGGTGACGAACCTTGTGCCACGAACTCATCGATCTGGGTCACCAGGATCACCGAGTTGCGGATGATGATACCGATCAGCGCCAGGATGCCGAGGATCGCCACGAAGCCCATCGGCGTTCCGGTCGGCACCAGCGCCAGCACCACGCCAATCAGGCCCAGCGGCGCGACGCTGGCCACCAGGAACATCTTCTGCACGCTGTGCAGCTGAATCATCAGGAAGGTGGCCATCAGGAACACCATCAACGGCACCACCTTGTTGATCGGCCCCTGGGCCTTGGCGCTTTCCTCCACCGTGCCGCCCGTGGCGACCTTGTAGCCAGCCGGCAACGAGGCGGCGAATTTTTCGATATCCGGCTTGAGCTGTGTCACCAGATCGGTTGGCTGGATATCACCGATGACCGCCGTCTTGATGGTGATTGTCGGTTTGCGGTCGCGACGCCACACCAGCGGTTGCTCGAGTTCGTAGCGCACGGAGGCAAACGCCAGCAGTGGAATGGAGGTGCCGCCCGGTGTGAGGATCTGCAGGTTCTGCAGGGTATCCGGTGAGCCCCGCTCGGCGTCCACGGCGCGACCGACCACGTTGATCAGATAGATATCGTCGTCGACCTGGGTCACCGTCGAGCCGCTGACGATGCTGTTCATCAGGTTCGCCACGTCTTCGGACGACAAGCCGAGCTGGCGCGCCTTGTCCTGGGCGATGTCGATGCGCAGTACCTTGCCTGGCTCGTTCCAGTCGAAAATGATTTCACCGATGTGCGGGTTCTTGTCCAGTTGGCTGGCCAGATCGATGGCGTGCTTGCGCACCTGGTCGATGTCCGGGCCGCTGACGCGGTACTGGATCGGCCGCCCCACGGGTGGGCCCATTTCCAGGGCCTGGACGAAACTGCCGATGCCGACGAAGTCTTTGCGCAGGCGTTCGCGCAGGCGGTCACTGAGGGCTGCGCGCGTCTCGAAGTCTTTACTCACAATCACCAGCTGTGCGTAGTAAGGGTTCTGCAGTTGCTGGTCGAGGGGCAGGTAGAAACGAATCGCGCCCTGGCCGATGTAGGTACTCCAGCGCACGATGTCGGGGTCGCCCTTGAGGGTCGCTTCAAGTTTATCCACGGCTTTGCGGGTTTCATCAATCGAGGCATTTTGCGGCAGGTTCAGATCCACCAGGATTTCCGGGCGATCCGAGGCCGGGAAGAACTGGTTCTGCACAAAGCGCATGCCGACCACCGACAACCCGAACAGCAGCACCGTTATGCCGATCGCCCACCAGCGGTTACGCATGCTCCACAGCAGGCCGCCATTGAACGCCCGCCCGAGGCGCCCGGGCTCCGCCGAGTGCGGCTTCACATTGGTACTGAGGATGTGCACGCCAATCACCGGGGCGAACAACACCGCGACAACCCACGAGACCAACATGGCCACTGCAATGACCGCAAACAGGGTGAAGGTGTATTCACCGGCTGAGCTGCCATTGAGACCAATGGGGACGAAACCGGCCACTGTTACCAGCGTACCGGTGAGCATCGGGAAGGCGGTCGAAGTGTAGGCAAAGGTCGCGGCCTGTTCCTTGGTTTCGCCCAGTTCCAAACGCGAGACCATCATCTCGACGGTGATCATCGCGTCATCCACCAAAAGTCCGAGGGCGATAATCAATGCGCCGAGGGAAATCCGCTGCATGGTGATGCCGCTGTATTCCATGAACACGAAGACCATCGCCAGCACCAGCGGGATCGAGCACGCCACCACCAGCCCCGCGCGTACGCCGAGGCTGATGAAGCTGACCACCAACACGATCACCACGGCTTCGAACAACGCACTGGTGAACCCGCCTACGGCCGCTTCCACGACGACAGACTGATCGGACACGTTGTGCACACCGACGCCTACTGGCAGATCCGCCGTGAGCTCGCTGATGCGCTGGTGCAGGGCCTTACCGAAGTCCTGGATGTTGCCGCCCGTTTGCATCGCAATGGCCAAACCGATGGCGGGTTGGCCATTGAAGCGAAATTCCGGGGTCGACGGGTCGACGTAACCACGGCGAATATCGGCGATATCGGCCAGGCGATAGAAACGGTCATTGAGCCGCAAGTTGACGTTGGCCAGATCCTTCTCGGAAATGAACTGCCCGGACGTGCGCACGGAAATCCGCTCCGGACCGGCTTCGATCACCCCGGACGGAGTCACCGCGTTTTGGGTCTGCAGGGCTTGTACGACTTGCTGTTCGTCGATGCCCAGCGCCGCCAGTTTGCGTGTCGAGAAATTCAGGTAGAGCACTTCGTCCTGCTGGCCGACCATCTCGATCTTGCCCAGCCCCGGCACACCGCGGATATCGGCGCGCGCCTGCTCGACGTAATCGCGCAACTGGCGCAACGACAGGCCATCGGCGGTGAAGGCGTAGATCGAACCAAACACGTCACCGAACTCGTCGTTGAACGACGGCCCCTGAATGCCCTGGGGAAACGAGTAGCGGATGTCGCCGATTTTCTTGCGCACCTGGTACCAGATTTCCGGGATGTCCTTGGCCTTGGTGGTATCGCGCAAGTACACGTAGACCGTGGATTCGCCAGGGCGGGTATAGCTTTTCACGTAGTCGAGGGAATCAAGCTCTTCGAGCTTTTTCTCGATACGGTCGGTGATCTGCTTGAGGGTTTCTTCCTGGGTTGCACCGGGCCAGCGGGTCTGGATCACCATGGTCTTGATGGTGAACGACGGGTCTTCCTCGCGACCCAGGTTCAGGTACGAGAAGACGCCCATCAGCAGAGAAACAAACATCAAATACCAGACGAACGACTGATGCTTGAGGGCCCATTCGGATAAGTTGAAACTCCCTTTCATTGTGGGTTGCCCTCATCGACTTTCACTTTCTGCCCCGGCTTGAGGCTGTTCACACCGGCACTGACGACTCGCTCGCCAGCCTTGATATCGTTGGCCAGCACCACCGTAGTTTGCGTACGGCTGACGATGCTGACATCCCTTGGAGAAACCGTTTGCGTCTGCGCATCAATGATCCAGACGCGGTTTTTGCCGTCGACCTCCTGCAAGGCACTCAGGGGGAGCTCGATGCGCGGCTTGATCGCGCTACTCAAGGTCACGCTGATCGCCGTGCCGAGGCGAAACGCCGGCGGTGTTTCGGTCAGCGTCAGGCGTGCGCGCCGGGTTCGGGTCGCACTTTCGGCCTGGGGTTCGATTTCACGCACAATGGCCGTGGTGGCAATGTTCGGGTTCAGTTGCGAGGCAACCTGGAACACCACGTCGGCGGGCAACTGGTCGATCAAGGTGTCGGGCAGGTCGATCACCGCTTCCTTGATGTCCGGCTGCGCCAAAGTGACCACCTGCTGACCCGCGGTGACGACCTGCCCGGCTTCGGCACTCCACGCCGTGACCACGGCCTTGTGATCGGCGCGCAACTCGACATAGTTGAGCTGGTCCCTGGCCTGGCTGACCGCGGCCTTGGCCTGGTCGAGCGAGGCCTGGGTGGTTTTCAGGTCGGTGAGTGCGCTGTCGAGCTGCGCCTGGGAGCCCACCCCGCGATCAAACAATTGCTGCTGTCGCCGGGCGCTGGCCTGGGCGTTGATGAGTTGCGCCTGGACACTCGCCAGGTCGCCCTCGGCCGAACGCAACTGGTTCTGCTGGTCGGTGGGATCAAGCGTGGCGAGCAAGGCCCCTTTGTCGACTTCGGCACCGACATCGACGCTGCGACTGGCTATGCGCCCCGGCACTCGGAAACCGATATTGCTTTCATAACGGGCCTGGATGCTGCCCGCGAAACGCCCGAGATTCTGCTCATCCAGGGCCTGGACCGTGATCGACAACACTGGACGCACTATTTCCGGGGCGGGTTCTTCTTTCGAGCAGGCCAGCAGCATCATACCGGCGAGCACCACTAACAGACGCTTCATTGCGCAGCCCCCACAGACAAATCCTTGTAGGTGTCTTCGGCGATTTCCACCGTCACACCGGGGTGCAGCAACTGACCGCCCGCGACGACGACTTTTTCACCGCCGGTCAGTCCGGCGCTGATGATGACTTTACCGGTCAGGTAGCGGCCAACCTTGACGTTGTGCAATTGCGCCTTGCCCTCCCCATCCACCAGCCACACCGCCGGCTCGCTGACATTTTTGGTCAGCGCCGACCACGGCAGCTCCACGGCGGACTTGCCCCGGGTATTGGCGGTGGCACTCACCACCGAGCCCAATTGCATCCCTGGCGGCAAGCTGTCGAGGGTGACTTTGACCTGCACCGTACCCGTTTGCTCGGAGACGGCCGGAGTGACTTCCCGCACGGTCCCGGTGGTCTTGACCGCCGGATTATCCAGCAGACTGACCACCACCGCCCTGTCCGACGGTGGCTCGGCCAGTAGCGACTCGTAGACGTTGAACACCGCATCCCGATCCCCGTCCCGGGCCAGGCTGAAAATCGGCACCGTGGCCTGCACCACCTGGCCGACCTCGGCCTGCCGCGCCGTGATCACGCCCGGTGCGTCGGCGATCAACGCGGTGTAGCTCAATTGTTCACGGGCGTTGGCCAGTTGCGCCTCGGCAGCCGCGAGCGAACTTTGGGTGCTGCGCAATGCCGCCTGGGCGGAATCGTATTCGCTCTGGCTGGTATAGCCCTTGGGCAACAATTTCTGCTGGCGCACGAAGGCCGCGGCGTTCTGCTTGACCTTGGCCTGCTCGGCGACGACCTGGGCCTGGGCCGAATCGACGTTGGTCTGCAGGTCCTTGGGATCGAGCCGGGCGAGCACCTGCCTGGCCGAGACCCGGTCACCGACATCCACCATACGCTGGATGATCTTGCCCCCGACGCGGAACGACAACTCAGTCTGCACCCGGGCCTGGACATCACCGGTCAACGTGATGTTGACGGCGTAGTCGGCCAGCTTGACCTCTTGCACGAAAACCCGGGGCCGGTTCTTTTCGACCGGCGCCTCTTCACTGCAGGCGCTCAGCAAAGCCAACAGGCTCAGGCCAAGCGCGATTTTCAATCCGGGAACAACCATGCAGACTCCTTTGCGTTTAACGGGCGCGATTCGCATGTGAGCTTAGAACAGGGATTAACCTTCGCCCACGCAATAATCGTCATTTCCTACACAGGAGCTGCGAAAGGCTGAGATCTTTTGCATTTAAATGATAAGAATCAAAAAAGATCGCAGTCTCCGGCAGCGCCTACAGAGAACGTCCTTCATGCTCAAGACCCTCGCGGTGGCCAATTACCGCTCGATCAACAAACTGGTCATTCCGCTGGGTCGGTTGAACCTGATTACTGGCCCCAACGGCAGTGGTAAATCCAATCTCTACCGCGCGCTGCGCCTATTGGCGGAAACGGCTCAGGGTGGCGTGGTCAATGCGTTGGCTCGCGAGGGTGGACTTCATTCGACCTTCTGGGCCGGCCCGGAAACCATCACCCGGCGCATGCGCAATGGCGAAGTGCCGGTAGAGACGACGGTGCGACAGGGCGTGAAGCGTTTGCGATTGGGATTTACCGGAGAAGAATTCGGATACTCGATCAGCCTGGGGCTGCCCGATTCGAATGGTCATTTCATGCTCCCTGGAAACCCTTTACCCATTCCGTCACGTTTCAGCCTCGACCCGCAAATCAAGCGCGAATGTCTGTGGGCCGGGACGTTCTATCGCCCAGCAAGCGTTTTGGTAGATCGTGACGGCCCGCTGATTCGCAGTCGGTCCAACCGCAGCTGGGACGTGCTGGCGCAACACACGCCGAATTTCGACAGCCTGTTCGATCAGGTCGGCAGCCTGCGTACTTCGCCGGAAGTCCTGGAGACTCGTGAGTTCATCCGCCGCTGGCGCTTCTACGATCACTTTCGCAGCGATGCCGACGCTCTGGTGCGTCAGCCACAACTGGGCACCCGCACCCCGGTATTGCACCACGACGGCCGGGACCTGGCCGCGGCATTGCAGACCATTATCGAAATCGGCGACCCCGAAGCATTGCGCAACGCAATCAGCGACGCATTTCCCGGTGCACGACTGCACATCGAACCGCTAGCCGGCGGCCGTTTTGCTATCGAGTTTTATCAGGAAGGCTTGTTGCGGCCATTGTCGGCGGCGGAGTTGTCGGACGGGACGCTGCGTTACTTGCTATTGGTGGCGGCACTGCTGACGCCCCGGCCGCCGACATTGATGGTGCTGAACGAGCCGGAAACCAGCCTGCATCCGGATCTGCTGCCGGCGTTGGCGCGCCTGATTATCCGGGCGTCGGAGCAGTGCCAGGTGTGGGTGGTGTCCCATGCGCGGCGCCTGATTTCGGCGCTGCAAGAGGACCCGCAGTGCAATTGCATCGTGCTGGAGAAAAACCTCGGGCAAACCGGGATTGTCGGGCAGCGGATGCTGGATGAGCCGGCGTGGTATTGGCCGGATTGAGGCACATGGATTGTTCCCACGCTCTGCGTGGGAACAATCACGCCGACGCTGTATCAGCCGTCGGCGTTGGCAACCTGGAACGGGTTTACCTCGTGAATCAGAACGCTGGCAAAACCGCGCCGCTGTACTTCTTCTCGATGAAAGCTTTCACTTCCGGGCTGGTCAGGGCCTTGGCCAGTTTCTGGATGGCGACGCTGTCCTTGTTATCAGGACGAGCAACCAGGAAGTTGACGTAAGGCGAATCGGCACCTTCGATCACCAGTGCATCCTTGGCCGGGTTCAGGCCCGCTTCCAGCGCGTAGTTGGTGTTGATCATGTCCAGGTCAACCTGGTCCAGCACACGCGGCAGCATGGCGGACTCAAGCTCCTTGAACTTGAAGTTGTGCGGGTTCTTGGCGATGTCTTTCGGGGTGGCCAGGGCGTTCTTCGGGTCTTTCAACTCGATCAGGCCAGCCTTCTGCAACAGGATCAGGGCACGGCCGCTGTTGCTGCCTTCGTTAGGGATGGCAATGGTCGCGCCGTCTTTCAGCTCGGCCAGGGTTTTGACTTTCTTCGAGTAGCCACCGAACGGTTCGACGTGAACGCCGATCACGGTTTCCAGGTGAGTGCCTTTGCCTTCGTTGAAGCTCTTCAGGTACGGCAGGGTCTGGAAGTAGTTGGCGTCCAGACGCTTCTGGTCGACCTGCACGTTTGGCTGAACGTAGTCGGTGAAAACCTTGATTTCCAGGTCCACGCCTTCTTTGGCGAGGGTTGGCTTTATCAGTTCGAGAATCTCGGCGTGTGGAACCGGGGTCGCCGCAACCACCAGTTTCTCGCCAGCCTGTGCCAGGCCCGCAGTCAGGGCAGCCGCCAGTGCGGTGAACAACAGAACCTTTTTCATGCAGTGTCCTTATCGAAAATCACGGTCGCTTGTGGCGACGGCTAGATATTTAGGTGCCAGTGAAGTGCTATCGCTGGCGTGACGCGGACAATACCGGGATTTTTTATTCCCGAACAATATCTTTTATTCACTTTCATATTCCATTTTGTTCATGCATCGCCACAACCCATGTAGGAGCTGCCGCAGGCTGCGATCTTTTGATTTTGCTCCTTTGTGACCTCAAGGCAGCTGAAAATCAAAAGATCGCAGCCTGCGGCAGCTCCTACAGGAGGCCGGCGTTTTGTAGAAGGCGTTTCAAGGCTTCTTTCTCAGCAGTGGAGCCGCTTCCGAGTATCCGCTTGAGCTGCTGTTCGACCTGCTTCAGCCCTTCATCAGGCAAATTCAAATGCTCCGGCAAAATCTCGTCGCCGGTACTCACCAACAGCGCAAAGTGAATGACGTTTTCCAGCTCACGGGTATTGCCCGGCCAGCTATGTCGCTCCAGCACCGCTTGCGCGGCCTCGCTGATCAACGGCACTGGCAGGTCCAGGCGCTGGCTGTAGATGCCGAGGAAGTATTCGGCCAACGACAGGATGTCGCCCACACGTTCGCGCAGTGCTGGTAGTTCGAGTTGACCTTCGCTGAGGTAATGGTAGAGCCGCTCGTGGAATTTCCCGGCGGCGACAGCCTGGGCCAGGTCGATACTGGTAGCGGCGACCAGGCGCACGTCCACCGGGCTCGGTTGATGCGCACCGACGCGGGTCACTTCGTGGTTTTCCAGGGCGGCGAGCAATTTGATTTGTATCGGCAGCGGCAGGTCGCCGATTTCATCCAGGTACAACGTGCCACCGTTGGCCGAACCGAACCAACCGGCGCGGCTGCTGGCAGAACCGCTGTAGCTGCCGGCGGCATAGCCGAACAATTCGGCGTCGGCATAGGTTGGGCTGATTGCTCCGCAATTGACCGAGACGAACAAACCGCCGCGATCACTGGCGCGGTGGATGTGCCGGGCCAGCAGTTCCTTGCCGCTGCCGGTTTCACCACGAATCAGTACCGAGATCGAGCGCGGTGCCAGCTGTTCCAGCTCCTGGCGCAGTTGCCGCGAGCGCGGGTCGACGAATACCAGCGCCTTGGCGCGGATGCTCAGGGGACTTTTTTCAGCATCGGGAAAGGTCAGCAGTGGCTGGCCAAAGGTTTCAAAGCTCATGGCAGACTCCCGCCCAAAACCGCCAGGGGACGGGGGCGTTGAAAAAAACAAAAGGTTCAGGCGCGGCGCAGGGCGTGGTGTTCCATGCGGTTTTGCAGACGATAGAGATAGGCAAAACCCTGCTCCCAACGCTGATGACCCGACTTCACATTGATGTGCCCGGCCCCCGCCAGGATCCCCGCCTCCGCGCCCCAGTTACGCGCCAGCTCCAGAGCCCGCGGCGCGCTGACGGCGCTGTCGTTGTCAGAGCTGACAACCTGGCTGGGAAACGGCAAAAGATCGGTTGGAATCGGTGCAAAATTGCGCAGCGCCGGCGCGCAAGCCGGGCGTTCGACGTCCGCTGGCGCGACCAGCAAGGCACCACGTACCTGACGCAGAAACTGCACTGGCGCCGTAGCCGCCCAGTGCGCGACGGTGATGCAGCCAAGGCTGTGGGCGATCAGGATGACGGGAGTGCTGTCGGCTGCAATCGCCTCGGCCAGCGCCGCCACCCAGTCTTCACGACGCGGCGTCAGCCAGTCCGCCTGCTCCACCCGTGCGCTGTTCGGCAAACTGTTTTGCCAGTGGCTTTGCCAATGATCTTCTGGCGATCCTTGCCAGCCCGGCACAATCAGGTAGCGAATTGATTCGTTGCGCATGGGGGAGCTCTCCTGCTGCGTGTCTGTTCCTGGTCGAGTATAGGGACGGGATTTATATTCGTTAAGGAATAAGAAGATATTTATTAAGATCAATATCGAATATAAGACCAGAAATAAAAAAGGGGCCGCACCCTGCCAAGGAGACGGCCCCAGGAAACTTGAAAAATTGTCAGCGCGCAGTGATCACCGACAACTTGATCAATAACGTCATGGTGAATTCCTCCTATAAACGTTTCGCGCTAAATAGGTGTCGGTTTAATGAATCTTGAAGTCGATGGGGATGCCCGAGGTCGAGCAAATTGCTACCCGATGGCTTAATCATCAAGCCAGACGCTTATCTCTTAAAGTAATTTTTAACGTTATAGATAGACCAAAAACGAATATTAACAATGTGTGATTTACTGCGGCCTTGCTCTGTAAGGGCTGCAGCGACCAGACATTGAGTGAGCCGCCATTTCAGCCGGATTGAGGTTGTCTGAAAAATCGCTATCGCTGGCAAGCCAGCGATGAGGCCATCAGACGCGCACGCCCTCTACGGTTTCACCCTGAGCTTCGTCCTTGCGCACAAACCGGTTCGCCCGCGCAAACGTCCCGAAATCATTGAACCGCACCCCCATCTCACGCATCACTTTATGCGCCACCGGCACGGTCATCTGGCGGATGTAGAACGGTTCCTTCACCACAAAGTGATGAATCCCGTGGCTGCTGCCGAAGTTGAAACAGAATGCCTGCAACGGCCATAACCACCAGGCATTCAGCACCTGGCACTGCTGCATGACGTTCCCTGGCTCGATGTCACCGTAGTAGTGCATGTTTGAACTGATGAAGTGCAGGCAAAAGGTGCGCAGCACATTCGGGCCGATGATCACCACCGCGGCGATATCAATCACGCTCATCACCGACATCGTGGTCGCCGACCACTCGATCGGCGTGCCCATCAGGTAGGCAAGGCCGTTCGCGGCGTGGAAGCCGAGAAACACGTACCACGCGCCCCAGTGCATCAGCGCCAGCGGCGCATAGACCTTCAGGGTGCGCTGGATGATGCTGAGTTTCATTGCCCAGGTCTTGGCCCGCAGCATGCGGATGAACGACGACATGATGTTGTCGCCAATCATCAACAACCGCGCGAAACCCCAAGGCTCGCCGTTGGTGATGGCACGCTCTTCCATGTCGGTTTCGGAGCCGGATACCTTGTGGTGATTGAGGTGCAGGTGACGACGAATCCACGGATTGATCGTGCTCGGACGCGCCAACCAGACCAGGCCCATCATCACGTTGTGCGGCACCCGCTGTTTGCGAAAGTACATGCTGTGAATCAGGTCGTGCTCGAGTTCGTGGGTCAGGGACGCAAAAAAAGCATTGAGCAGCAAGCACACCCACCAGGCCATTTGACCCTGGATGTAGAGCGCCGCCGAGCCGATCATCCCGGCCAGCGCGAAGGCCAGGATGCCCGCGCCCAAGGCGTCCTGGTGCTTGAGAATCGGGTAGCGCTGGCGCAGCGCTACGCCCTTGGCCAGAACCACTTCACGAATATGTGCCGATCGCGTAGCTGCATTCAGTCGCTGGGGACTTGCAGAAGTACCTTGCATGCTTCCATCCTCTGGTTATTGATGTTCGCATCCTGCCCGCTTCACACACCTGGAGCGGTAGCCGAGAACGCCAACCTGTTGACCGGAAGCGCCAATCAGCATGACTGAACCGACCTCCCTCGCCAGCTGGACCCGCGCCCTGCGCAAGCAACTCGACGCCCTGGGCCTCGACAGCACCGCCCTGTGCCAGCAGGCCGGGCTCGACCCGCAACTGATGGACGACCCGAATGCGCGCTATCCGTTGTCCGGCACCACGCGCCTGTGGGAAATCGCGGTACAGGTCAGCGGCGACCCGGCGATTGGCCTGCGCGTCTCGCGCTTCGTCAGCCCCACGACCTTCCACGCGCTAGGTTATGCACTGGTGGCCAGCGGCAGCTTGCGCGAAGTCTTCGAGCGCATCGTGCGCTATCACCAGGTGGTCAGCGACGCCCTGGAACTGGAGCTGACCCGCTGCGATGACCGCTACTGTTTCCATCTGAAAATCCCGCCAGGCAATCCAGCCCCGGCCTTCGAAGCCATCGACGCCTTCGTGGCGATTTATGTGCGCACTTGCCGCAATCGCCTGGGCCGCGACTATGCACCGCTGGCGGTGTACTTGCGTCGCCCTGAACCGGCGGACCCGCACCAATGGCACAAGGTATTTCGCTCACCGGTGTATTTCGCCACCGGCGAGGATCGGCTGGAATTCGCGCTGTCTGATTTCGACAGTCACCTGGACGATGCCAACCCGGAACTGGCCGAACACAACGAAACCGTGCTCAACCGTACCCTGGCGCAGCTCAAACCGCTGACGTGGGAACGCAAGGTCCGCGACGCCATTGAAGAGCAATTGCCGGAAGGCGAACCCAGCGCCGAACACATCGCCAAGGCTCTGCACCTGAGTCTGCGCAGCCTGCAACGGCACCTGGCGGATGAGGGTTGCCGGTTCGATACGCTGCTCAACGAAAGCCGCGAAAACCTGGCGTTGCTGCACCTGCGTGATCCGCAATGCTCATTGAGTGAGATCAGCTATTTGCTGGGATTTGCCGATACCAGCAGCTTCAGCCGTGCGTTCAAGCGCTGGACGGGGATGACACCGGGGCAGTTTCGGGATGGGTTGCGGTGATTGA
>CXWK01000402.1_pt1 | contig 177909 bp, 173 predicted proteins | sample 590851 | NCBI WGS metagenome assembly CXWK01 (sample SAMEA3498364, study PRJEB10139) | wastewater metagenome | biome: wastewater treatment plant; material: activated sludge | place: Denmark | collected 2014-08-01
GCAAGCTCGACGAGATCAAAGCGGCAAGCAGCTCGCTGCTGTCCGTCATGAAGGCCAAGTCCGACTACATGCTGGTGCGTCTCGATGAAAAGATCGCCGAGGCATCAGGCGGCGCAGCCCCACCCGCCGGCAAGGCGGCCGGCTCTAAAGACACCAAACCCGGCACGGCCGCCGAAAAATCCAAGCCGCAGCCAAAACACTCCGACGATGTTGCCGCCGCCGCGACAGCGGCAAAGCCCGCCGCAAAACCCGCACCCGCCGATCCCGAGTGGCCGGTAAAAACCAAGCCCAACGACGCCTATGTGCCGCCGCCTGCGACGCCAGCGCCGGGCGAAGGGGCTACACCCGCCGTTGTCGCGCCGGAGCCCGACGGCTATTCGATCGATGAAATCCGCGAGGCGACGCGCGGCTTCTTCGGCGGGCTTTCGACCAATCTGGCGGGCGTCATCGAGCACGCCTTCAAGGCCAGCGGCCGGCCGACCGGATACGTGCTTGGCACCGAAGGGGGCGGGGCATTTCTCGCCGGCCTGCGCTTCGGCAAGGGCACGCTGTTCATGCGTCACCGGCAGGACTCGATGCCGGTCTATTGGCACGGGCCCTCGCTCGGCACGGATTTCGGCGCATCAGGCTCGCGCACCTTGTTCCTGATCTACAATCTCGACGAGCCCGATGCGCTGTTTCGCTATTTCGCCGGCGTCGACGGCTCGGCCTATGTGGTTGGCGGTGCCGGGTTTACGCTGCTCAAAGGCGGCAACGTCATCATGGCGCCGATCCGCACCGGTCTTGGCCTGCGCGTCGGCGCCAGCGTCGGCTACATCCGCTTCACGTCGAAAGCGACGTGGAACCCGTTCTGAACCTCCACGCCTCACGACAGAAAAGCCCGGTCAGAGGACCGGGCTTTTTCAATTGAGAGATCGTCCAGGACGCGCCAGTGTCTCACCAGCCCGAGCCGTAACCGTAGCCCGAGTTGTTGTAGTAGACCTTCCGCGGCGGACGCTGGACATAATAGACGCGCGAACCGTCGTAACTGCGATAGGCGATGCGGCCGGGGCGATTGTTGCCGTAAGCGACGACGCGGGGCTGCTTGCGCACCTTGCGCTTCACGAAGCCCGGATTGTAGGCCGACGTGGCGCTATAGCTCGAACCTGAACCCCAAAAGCCGAAGAAGCCGTTGTTCTGCTCCTGATAAGCGGCGTAGCGGCGCGCCTGCTGGGTCTTGCGTTGAGCAATGGCTGGAGCGCGCCACTTGGGCGTGCCGTAAACTGAAACTTTCGTCGCTTTCAAGCCGTGCTGATGGACGAGGCGATAGAACGTGGCCGCATGGGTCGGCGCCAGGCGGATGCAGCCGTGCGACGCGGGGCTGCCGAGTGCCCGGGTATGCGACGTTGCGTGAATGGCGACGCCGCCATGGATGAACACGGCGTTCGGCATCGGCGCATTGTCGTATTTGCGCGAGTACCACATCTTGGCGGTCCACTGGGGACGGAAGGTGCCGCGCGGTGTCGGGAATTCAGACGTACCCGACGAGATCGGCCAAGTGTACTTGGCGACGCCGTGCTCGCTCACCGTCATGCGCTGGCTCGACAAGTCGATCTGCACCGTCATGGTCGCCGGAATCGCGACAGGTGCCGGCTTCTTGACCTCAGCCTTGACTTCGGGAGCCGCCGCAGCAGGCGCAACGGCCGTTCCATCGACCTTCGCAGGTTCGCCCGCCGCAGCGGGCGCAACCGGGTCCGCCGCCGCGGTCGTCTGCGGCTTGGCATCGGTTGTAGGGGTACTACTAGCGGGTGTTGACGTGGCGGCCGGCGCTGCTGCCGCCTCTGGCGTCACAGCTTCAGCAATGACGGGGGCTGAACCCAAAAATGGCAAAAGACCAATCGCGAGGACACGCAAACGCAACATGAGAAGCTCCGGAACGCCGATACAGAGCACAGACCATAGTACGAGCTTTGATGCTGAACAGTTAATTCTGCGGCGCGCCGTCGGCTTGTGGAGTCCCTATTGCAAGATTGCACCGGGCAACCTAGGGCCTTGCCGGAGCGCAATAAACCGCTCCGGAACGGGTCCTGTGCAGGTTTGCGGCCGATAAAATTTTATCGGACCACTTAATTGGAGATCGAAATCCGCGTGCCCTTGCGCCCGTGCTGTTGCACGAGATTGAACAGCCGCGCCGCGTTGCCGGGCGCCAGCCGCACACAGCCGTGCGAGGCGCGCCGGCCGAGCTGCTTGGTATGATACGTGCCGTGAATGGCGTATCCGCCGCGGAAGAAGATCGCATGCGGCATGGGCGCGTCGTCATACTGTGTCGAATACCATTCGCGCTCCATGCGCTTGACGCTGTAGGAGCCGCGCGGCGTTTCGTAGCCGCGACGTCCGGTGGAAACGCGCCAGGAATGCCGGTGTTGGCCGCGGACATAGACGTCCATCGTCTGTGAGCCAACATCAATCTCGACTTTGACACCGGCCGAAACCGGCGACACCACCGCTGAAGCAAAAGTTACCGTTGCGTAGGCCGCCAGGAGGCCAAACGCGCGCAGAAACGCCCTCATTCTCGAAAAATCCCCTCTCGATCCGATGTTGATTGGTTCGCTTGTTCTGTGAAGACATGCTCTGTGAAGACATGCTCTGTGAAGACATGCTCTGTGAAGACATGCTCTGTGAAGACATGCTCTGTGAAGACATGCTCTGTGAAGACGCGCGCCTTGCACGCTGATCTTTCAGCTGAACAATCTTGCGCAATATGACTTGCATCCGCAAGCCCGATCTTGGTGCTGATCGACAGAAAAGTTTGTGCGGCAAAGAGGCTAATCGGCAGCGGCTGTCTTCACGGCTTCGTAAGCTTGAAGCGCGCGTGCTCGGGCCGCTGCATGATCGACGATGGGCAGGCAATAGGTCTTGCCGAGAACAATACCGGCGGATTTCAGAATTTCAGCCGGCGCGGTCCATGGCGCATGAATGAGCGGTGCCGGCAGCTTCGCGAGTTCCGGCACCCAGCGCCGGACATACAGGCCATCGGGGTCGAATTTCGCGCCCTGGGTGATCGGATTGAAAATGCGGAAGTAAGGCGCCGCATCCGCGCCTGAACCTGCGACCCACTGCCAACTGGCCGCGTTGCTCGCGAGATCGGCATCGACCAGCGTATCCCAGAACCACGCTTCGCCCACCTGCCACGGAATCATGAGGTGCTTGATCAGAAACGAGGCGACCACCATGCGCACGCGGTTGTGCATATAGCCCCTCGCCCACAACTCGCGCATTCCCGCGTCGACAATCGGATAGCCGGTCCTGCCTTTCTCCCAGGCCTTCAGATGCGCGGCGTTTTTCGTCCACGGAAAGCGGGCGAAGTCCTTACGGAACGGGTTTTCAGGCAGGTCCGGCCAGTAGAACAGCAGCGTGTAGGAAAATTCACGCCACACGAGTTCTTTGAGGAAGGTTTCCGTGCCGCGATCGGCATTGCAGCTTGCCGACGCCGCGGCGAGCGCTGAGGCCCAGCACCGGGACGGCGCAATTTCACCAAAATGGAGATGCGGCGAAAGACGCGATGTGCCGGCGACATCGGGCCGGTTGCGGTTGCCGGCGTATCCCGCGAGCGCGGTTTCAACGAAGGTCTGCAGGCGTTCGTTTGCGCCTGCTTCTCCCGGCTGCCACTCGGATTCGAACGTCTTGGCCCAGTTGGGCTTCGACGGCAGCAGCGCCCATGAGGCGAGTTTATCGGAGCGTAGCGCCCCCCGATGCGCCGTCAGCGCCTTCGGCGCCGGCACGTGTGCGGGCGCCCGGTACCCGGCCGACAGCGCCTTCCAGAACGGAGTGTAGACTTTATACACCTCGCCGGCTTTGGTGCGCACATCCTCCGGCTCGCGCAGCAGCCCGCCACCGTACCGCTTGACCGCAACGCCCTTGGCATCGAGCGCGGCCTTTAGCGTCTTCTCCGTCGCGACGGCGCAGGGCTCGTAGCCGCGCGAAAAATAGACCGCTGTTGCGCCGGCCTCTTCGGCGACCGCCGCGACGGCGGATGCCGCCGTGCCGCGCCGGAGCGTCAGCCGCCCGCCGCGCGCTTCGATATCGCACATCAGAGCTTGCAGGCTCTTGGCCAGCCACCAGCGCGAGGCGCCGCCCATCGCCCAGCGGCCTGGCGTATCATCGTCGAGCACGTAGAGCAGAACGAGAGGCGCGCCGGTCGCTATCGCCGCTGTCAGCGCCTTGTGATCGGCGAGCCTCAAGTCATTACGGAACCAGACGACGACGGGGGGCTTGGGCATTGTGTGCGATGATACCGTTGGAGAGGTAGGCCCGGAACGCGCGTGGGAAGCGGTTCTGGCGCGTTGCGCGCAACCGCCTCAGGTCCACAACGCGCCCGCGACCCGTTCAGATCACAACCTCGCGCTGTCGGAGCGCTGTGCTCCGTCCGCTGCTCAGTTGAACAGCAGATCGAACAGCGTCTTCGGCTTGGAATGGCTCTTTTTCGACGCCTGCTGCCGCGGCGGATCGCGCCGGCCGGACTGCGGCATGCCGATGGGGTTGTTCCATGGTGCCCATTTGCTGGATTTGGGCGCACCCTGGCTATAGCGCCGCGTCGCGGCGGCCCCCGCGCCCACGGCCGCGCCGGCCGCAAGTCCGGCGCCACCATCCTCACCTGGAACGGATGTCGAGCGCAGCACGAACTCGTCGGTCACGCCGTCGATGCTCGCCACCTGCACGCGGCCTTCGTCCCAGGTCCACGTCGCCACCTTGGCACCCTGCTTATTGGGCTGGATCGAAACGATCTTGGCGTTGTCGATGTCGATGATGGCGGCAAGCTCGGTATCCTCGGCGCCGGACGGACCGCTGACCTGGCCGCCCGAGAAGCGCAACACGCCATAGCCTTTGAACGGCGGCTCGCGAACCTCCCAGTTGATAATCCTGGGCTCGCCCGTGCCCATCATTTCCAGCGGCACCCGCAGATTGGGATAATCATCGCTGATGGCGAAAAACGCCGTGCCGCGCGCCACCACTTTCCAGCTGTCACGGCCGAGCCCCGGCAACTCCCGCTCGTCCGCCGCTTCGTTGGCGGCGCCAAGCCGCTTCAAGCCCTCGTCGGCCAGCCGCCAGCTCGGTTTGTAGGTCAGCGCCTTGCGGTAGTCGGCGACGGCGGCGTCGGCCTGGCCGCGCGCTTCGGCGATCTCACCGCGTGCCCAATGCGCCTCGGGACATGCCGGCGCGAGTTTCAGCGCCGTTTCGACGTCCTTCTGTCCGACGTCGGGCTGGCTGGTCTGCTTGTAGACATAGGCCCGGTAGGCGAACGCGACCGCCGAGCGCGGGTCGAGTTCGATCGCCTTGTTGAGATCGGCAAAGGCATCGTCGGTCGCTTCGGCCAGGCCGTTGGCCAGCCCGCGCCCCTGATAGGCGGCCACCGATTTGGGCTCGAGTTCGACGGCGCGGGCGAAATCCTTGATCGCCGACGCGGTGTTGCTGCTGGCGAGATACGCGTAGCCGCGAACAACGTAGATTTCCGGATTGTTGCTGTCGAAGGCGATGGCGCGGGAGAGATCCTCGATCGAGTCGTCATACTGACCGACGCCAAAGCGCGCTTCGGCGCGGTTGCGATAGGCTGAAGCAAACCGGGCATCGGCATTGACGGCGCGCGAAAAATCGCGGATCGCCGCATGCGGCTTGCCGGAAGCGAGCAGCGCCAACCCCCGGCCCGACAATGGCGGTGCCGACGCCGGCATCAGCTCGATCGCCTTGGTGAAATCCCGGATCGCATCGCCCTGCTGGCCGAGCTTCACACGCGCGTTGGCGCGGTTCGAATAGGCGGCGGCATAACGCGGTGCAAGCAGGATCGCGCGATCGAAATCCTTGATCGCCTCGGCGTATTGGCCAATGATCACCAGCAAGTTGCCGCGATTGTTGTAGGCGGCCGGGTATTCGGCAAACAGTTGCACCGCGCGATTGAAATCTTCGAGCGCGAGCTTGTTCTGGCCGAGCCGGGCATAGGCGACCGCACGATCGTTGAGGATCGTCGCGCGCCGGTCGTTGGCGAGCCCGGTATCTTTCAATGCCTCGGTGTAATCGGCAATCGCCTGACCGGCATTGCCGCGCACCAGCTGGGCCGCACCTTCTTCGGTTTTGGACGGCATCGCCGGGACCGCAGCCGCCGGCGCGGCGGCGGGCGTTTCCGCAGGCGGCGGCGGTGGCGGTTCGCCAGCCTCCTGCGCTAGCGCGCCGCTCAGCGGCGCGCCATAGACAATGGCAACAAAAACCAGTCCGCTCGTGCGCATTAAACCTCGACGTTGCAGCGATCGATCCCGCGAATGGAGCACGCCGATTCGCCGGCCGGGACAATCTAAAGCTCTTACGCCGCCGGTTGGACAAATTTTATGACCCACGCACCTGAAACCGCTCATGTTGACGTATAGGTCAACTCGGACTAACTTGCCCTCCAGGTTGCCGATGAGGTCAAAAATGAATCTGTGGCTGAGACTGCTGTGGGTGATCCTGACGGCTCGCGGCCGGGGCCATCTCTCGATGCCGGCCGACGCCTCGCGCCTTACCTTCCGCGTCTGGCCGCACGATCTCGACCCCAGCATCCATATGAACAACGGCCGCTACCTGACGCTGATGGATCTGGGGCGGCTCGACATGATGCTGCGCTCCGGACTGTGGAAAGCGGTGCGCAACCACGGCTGGACGCCGATTGCCAGTGCCGTCACCGTCCGCTACCGGCGCGAACTGCGGCCATTTCAGAAGTTTCGCCTCGAGACCCGTCTGCTGTGTTGGGATGAGACCCTCGTCATCATGGAGCAGACCTTCGTCATCGACGGCGGCGGCCGGGACGGGCAGATCGCGGCGCGCGCCATGTTCAAAGGCGGGCTCTATGATCGCGGCGGCAAGGCCTTTGTGCCGATCGCGCGGCTCATGCAGGCCATCGGCATCTCGGCGCAAAGCCCGAAGCCGACGCCGGACGTTGACGCCTTCCTTCATGCCGACGAACAGATCAGACAGGCCGTGCGCGCCGCCTGATGGACTGTGCAATCTCCAAGCGCTAGGGCCGTGGCGGCCGCCGGCGATCGCGGAACCATTCCCGGTATTTCTCCATCCGCGCCCGCTGCGCTTCGGGCGCGCGTCCCTTGCAGGTTGCCGCCTCGTCGCTCTTCTCCGCCGCGCCCCAGCGCAGTTCGGCGCAATCGTTGACGTTGTAGGCCATTTCCAGCGCCGCTGAACGCTCGATCACATCCTTCAACGTCAAGGTCCACGGCGAACCATCGGTCCGCGTGTAGGTCACCTTGCGCGCGGCAAGCTCCGAGGCCAGCGTCCCTTCAAGCTCCGACTTCACGTCCGCGACGCTCTTGTCCTTGGGCATCTGATAGCGCTCGGTGCGCCGCGCCACGCGGTCGGGAAAGCCTTTGACGACATCGATGGCGATCAGCAGCCGCAAATCCCGCGAGGGCGTTGCAAAGTCCTCCCACGCGCCGGTGGTCTCGAAAATCGCAGCCCCCTCCGGCATCGACGCCTCACCGCCGCCGGTCTGATATTTGCGGCCGTTCTCGACCGAGGTGACGCGGGTTTTGACCTGCTCTTCGAGCGAGGTGATCGCATCCTTGATCGCAATCATCGGATCGAGCGGCTCGGGCGACATCACGTCATCCATTCGGTCGTAGAAATCTTCGACGCCAAGCTTCGACGGATCGAGAGAAAAATCCTGATAAGCCGCCGTCTTGCCGATCTCGGCGTTGGTGAGCTTGCGCAGGCCGGCGGACCCGTCGCGCACGATCGGCCGGAAACGCTTGAAGCCGGCGCCGCCCAGTTTCTCGTCCTGAGCGAACAGGAAATTGCCACGCCAGAAGCGCTTGCGCGCCACCGTGCCATCGGGCTGGCCATCGACGGCGAGAAACACACCGGCCGCGGATGCGGTCTGCGGCAGGCGCTTCACAAGAACCAGGATGTGGCCATAAGGGTCGGCATAGATCGTGCCGGGCCTCAGCGACTCCTGCGTCAACGGCACCGGATAGTAGTCGCCGTTGTCATCCGCCGCGGCGGTGCGGCCGCAGCCTGAATGGACGGAATTGGCGACCGTATTGCGCATGTAACTTTGAAACGCTGGGACGAGGCTCTGCGGCCTTGCCGGCACACTCGCGGCAGCCGGCTTCTCCGGTCCCCCCAAAAGGCCAAACAGTCCGCCACCGCCGGATTTGGATTGCGTTTGCGGCGGCTGGGACGGCGGCTCCTCGCTTTGGATGTTCCACCATTTCACGCATTTGGGGGGCCTGCCGCCACCGCCGCGCGAACACTTCGAATAGCCGTAGGGCAAGCCCACCTTGAAGGCGAAATAGCCGCGCAGAAAGTACGGCAGGTCGGCGCAATCGGGTTCGAGCCCCAGGCCCTTGTCGTCTTCCTTGAGGCCGTAGTGGTTGAAGAGGAAGTTTCGCGATTTGTCTTTCAGCACCTCGGCCAGCTTTGGCCAGGAGAGTTGCTCCTCCGCCGGCGCATCAAACAGCTTTTCGATCCAGGCCGAGTAGAGATTTTCCGTCTCGCGGTTCCAGGCTTCGCGCACCGGCCAAACCGATTTTGACTGAGCCTTGGGCGCCGCGCCCTGGGCTTTGCGCACGGTGATCTCGCGCGTCACCTTCTTGCAGCCCTCCTTGGCGCCGTCACGCGACAGCACGGCCTGCCACTTGCCAGCTGTTGGTTCTGCCACGTCCGCAATCCAGAAGTAGGGCGGGCCGCCACGGCGCTCGCGCGATGTGGCGGCGGTGCTTCCGTCGGGCGCGATGAGGGAGAGTTCGCCGTCGAGTGCCGTTTCAGACGTCATGAGCACACGCAACGGCGCGCCCTTCCAGGGCACGAACGGCGAGGCGAGCATGGCAAGACCTGGCTCATCCTTGCAGGCGTCTTCTTTTTTCTGATCTTCTGCGCGCGCTGCGCCGATCAAAATGAGCACGGCTGCGATCAGGCCGAGGCCGCTCGCCATTCCTGCACGTGCGGTCGTTGAAGCCACGTGTCCCTCGCATCGCGTTGTTTAAGTGACGATCCTAGTCATAGTGGCCGGTCAATGTGCAAGCGCTAACGAGGCTGCGCAGACACACTTTGCCGGTCCTGGCCGCGTCATCAACCCCAAGTCTTGGGCCAATGTTCGGCGGCGCGCCCGGCCGGCCGCGGAATTACGCCGCGTCGCCATCCGAAGGCTGAGCGTAGTTCCACTCGGGCCCGCCGGCGGCGTTGTGCAGGTTTTGCAGGATCTCGGGCAGGATTTCCGGAATGTCCTCGGCTATGAGGCCGAGGCCGAATTCTTCGCCGCACGCGCCGTGAAGATAGGCCGCGGCACACGCCGCTTCGAACGCCGGCATGCCTTGGGCCATGAGCCCCGTGACAAGACCCGCCAGCACATCGCCGGAACCGGCCGTTGCCAGCCACGGCGGTGCGTTGGAGTTGATGGCCGCGCGGCCATCCGGCGCGGCAATGACGGTGTCGGGCCCCTTCAGTATGACGACCGCTCCCGATACCTGCGCGGCCTCTCTCGCACGCTCGAGCTTCGATGGCAGGCGCACGAGATCGGGGAAAAGCCTTTTGAACTCGCCCTGGTGCGGCGTCAGCACGACGGCACCTGCTCCCTCTCCCCTCGGGGAGAGCGGGCCGTGATGCGTGAGAGGGCTGTTACCAACTTCCGATCTGACAGCCCGCTCATCTCCCCGTTCGGGGGTTCTTCCCCCTGCCTGGAGAAGGGCTAAGCGAGCTTTGATCGCCGCGAAGAGAACCTCAGGCGTCGCCTCGTGCGTCACCGCCGCGCCGGTAAAGCCGAAGTGAATGGACGTCCGGTCGGACGCGGATCTCGCCCCCGCGAACGAGGTGAGCGCATCGGCGTCGAGCACCACGGCCGCGGGTGAGGCAAGAGCCGCCTCGACCCATTCGCAGGTGTCGTCGCCGACGCCTGCCCCAGGCCCGATCAGCAGCACGTTCTTTCGCGGATCGCTCAAAATCTCGGTCAGCGCCCGGGCACTGCCGCACGGCTTCAGCATGATGGCCGTCAAATGCGCGGCATTCTCCGGCAATGCGGAAGGCGGCGACGCGACCGTCACGAGTCCGGCGCCGATGCGCAGCGCGCCGCGCGCCGCCAGACGCGCCGCGCCCGATTGAAACGCGGGGCCCGACACCACGACGGCATGACCGCGCGCATACTTGTGTCCATCGAGTTTCGGCCAAGGATAAGCGTGCCGCCAGAGTTTCGGCGCGTTTTCAAAGGTGAGGACGGTTACGCGCGCGTCCCGGCTCCCCGCCGTAGCGCAGAGAGGGGAGGAAGGGGAAGAGGAAGGCTCAAGCACCTCATCGGGTATCCCGATATCGGCCACTCTCACCTCCCCGCACAGCGCCCGGCCCGGCAGCAGCAGATGTCCGGGCTTCTTTCGGAAGAACGTGACGGTCTGCGTGGCGTGGACGGCGGGTCCTCGCGCTTCGCCCGTCGTGCCGTTCAATCCGCTCGGCACGTCGACGGCGAGGATCGTAACGCCGCTGGCATTCATCGCTGCGACGGCCTTTGCCGCCTCGCCCTCGAGTGGCCGGGTGAGACCCGCGCCGAATACGGCATCGACGATCAGAGCCGTGCCTGCCACCGAATCGGCCGATGCCTTTTCAACCGGCCCGTCCCAGCGCCGCGCCATCTCGGCAGCATCGCCCTTCAGCGCCGCGCGATCGCCGAGCAGGGCTACGCGCACGTCATGCCCGCCGGCTTTCAACAGGCGCGCCGCCACGAAGCCGTCGCCACCGTTGTTGCCGGGGCCGCACACGACCAGGATGCCGCCGCCGTTGCCGATCATGCCGGCGGCCACGTCCGCGACAGCGCGCCCGGCGTTTTCCATCAGTGTCAGCGACGCGACGCCGCGCGCAACCGCGGCCTTGTCGGCGCGGCCCATCTCGTCGGTCGAAAGCAGTTCGATCATTGAAGTCCCGGCACCGTTTTCGCGCGGCAGGCCGCGTCCACCGTATCCTCGATCTCGTGTATTCAACTCATGATAGCCGCTTCTCAGCATGCGGCATTGGCCCGTGCGCGAATTTTGCCAACCGGCACCGCCCATTTTATTGTCACCATGCCTGTTTTTTGGGCTAAAGACGAGACGCCGCTCCCGTTCCGGCGATGGCGGCTTGATACAAGCCACTGACAATTCAACGGCTTTATCTCAACCGGAGAGTTGGCACGAGCCCTGCTAACCTTGTGGGCCACACGTCCGGCAGGGATGAACGACCAAGCCAAGAACAACCAAGGGGCGTCATGAAAAAGATCGAAGCCATCATCAAGCCGTTCAAGCTCGATGAAGTCAAAGAGGCGCTGCAGGAAATCGGCCTGCAGGGCATCACCGTCATCGAAGCCAAGGGATTTGGCCGCCAGAAGGGGCACACCGAGCTCTATCGCGGCGCCGAATACGTTGTCGATTTCCTGCCGAAAGTGAAAATCGAAGTGGTTCTTGCCGACGACATGCTGGACAAGGCCGTCGAGGCCATTCAAAAGGCCGCCAAGACCGGCCGTATCGGCGACGGCAAGATATTCATCTCGAGTATCGAAGAGGCCATCCGCATCCGCACCGGAGAATCGGGGCGCGACGCCGTGTGATCTCAAGTGCCGCGCTGAACCGTGTCACAAGCGGCCGGCCGCACCTTCAAACCTATTCCAGATTTCTAACCGACCGCAGACAGGGGAGTGTCTATGAAAAGCGCGAGTGATGTCCTGAAGTTCATCAAGGACAAGGAAGCCAAGTTCGTGGATCTGAGATTCTCGGACACCAAAGGCAAGATGCAGCACGTTACCGCCGACGTCTCCTGCGTTGACGAAGACATGTTCAAGGACGGCTACGCGTTCGACGGCTCCTCGATCGCCGGCTGGAAGTCGATCGAAGCTTCCGACATGACGCTGATGCCCGACCCGGCGTCGGCCCACATCGATCCGTTCTTCGCCCAGACCACCGTCGCCATCTTCTGCGATGTGCTCGAGCCCTCGACCGGCCAGCCCTACGAGCGCGATCCCCGTTCGATCGCCAAGAAAGCCGAGGCCTATATGATGTCGCTCGGCATCGGCGATAAGGTCTACTTCGGCCCGGAAGCCGAGTTCTTCATTTTCGACGACGTGAAGTTTTCGACCGACATGTACTCGGTCGGCTTCAAGGTCGACAGTAACGAGCTGCCGACCAACACCTCCACCGACCAGGAGATGGGCAACCTCGGCCACCGTCCGCGCGTCAAGGGCGGCTACTTCCCGGTTCCGCCGATCGACAGCTGCCAGGACGTCCGCTCGGAAATGCTCTCGGTTCTGACCGAGATGGGCGTGGTCGTCGAAAAGCACCACCACGAAGTCGCCGCCGCCCAGCACGAGCTCGGCGTCAAGTTCGGCCCGATGATCACCATGGCCGACCACATGCAGATCTATAAGTACGTGGTCCACCAGGTCTCGCAGGCCTACGGCAAGACGGCGACCTTCATGCCCAAGCCGATCTTCGGCGACAACGGCTCGGGCATGCACGTCCATCAGTCGATCTGGAAGGGCGGCCAGCCGATGTTCGCCGGCGACAAGTATGCCGACCTCTCGCAGATGTGCCTCTACTATATCGGCGGCGTCCTCAAGCACGCCAAATCGATCAACGCCTTCACCAACCCGCTGACGAACTCGTATAAGCGTCTCGTGCCTGGCTATGAGGCGCCCGTGCTGCTCGCCTACTCGGCGCGCAACCGCTCGGCCTCGTGCCGCATCCCGCACGTCTCCAACCCGAAGGCGAAGCGCGTTGAAGTCCGCTTCCCCGATCCCGGCGCCAACCCCTACCTCGCGTTTACCGCGCTGCTCATGGCCGGCCTCGACGGCATTCAGAACAAGATCGATCCGGGCCCGGCCATGGACAAGAACTTGTACGACCTGCCGCCGGCCGAACTCGCCAAGATCCCGACCGTTGCCGGTTCGCTTCGCGAAGCGCTCGACAGCCTGGATAAGGACCGCGAGTACCTGAAAAAGGGCGGCGTCATGAACGACGACATGATCGACAGCTACATCGCGCTGCGCATGGAAGAGAACATGCGCTACGAGATGACCCCGCACCCGGTCGAGTACGACATGTACTATTCGGTGTAAGTTTGGTGCGCGGCGGCCACGCGCATCCGAGAGAGCGGAGTCGCCGCGCACAATCAAGTGAGGAGCTGTGTCTTTCGCTCCAAATCAAAAGGCGGCTCGTGAGAGCCGCCTTTTTTGTTGGTGCGGAAGTGACGACAAAGCCGGTGTGATATCCGAAGTTATACAGGGGCGGAAGTCGCAGATTACTAACGATAACTATCGATCTATTGACCGCTATCAGCTCCGAACCGGAACTTCTGTTTCAACAAATCGCCAGTTCTCCCGGTTCGATTGTTGCCCTGCTCACAACGCGACCGTGAAGCTTGAGGGTTGCTTCCGCTTAGGGCACGATAACCTTGGAGGCAATCGAGATTGATGGCGAACAACGTAGCGCTGACCAAGCGGGTAGGACAGACCGCGACAGAGCGGCTTCTCGCGACGCTTTGCGAGAACACCTTCCTTAACCTTTGGAGCTGGCCAAGTCCCTACAAAGCCGACCGAAAGGAACTATGCGACCTGCTCGTCGTGTTCGGCAAACACGTATTCATCTTCTTCGATCGGGAAAACCGTCAGCTTGACGATCCAGAGAAAGATCAAGACCTCTTGTGGAGCCGCTGGAAGCGTGCAGCCATAGATCGGCAAATCGTCACCGCACGCGGTGCAGAGCGGTATTTAAGAAGCGGGAGTCCTGTCTTCATAGACGATGTCTGTGGGCAGAAGTTGCCACTTCTCATGGACGCTGACGTCAAGATACACAAAATCATCGTTGCTCACGGCGCCAAAGACGCTTGCAAGCAGTCCTCTGAAGCCAATGTCTCTGGCAGCCTGGCTATAACTTATGCCGACGACAATGAAGCCGCCACAGAACCCGAGTTTCCCTTCTTCGTTCGCCTAAACAGGCAAGACCCGGTGCATGTCCTTGATAGTGAGAACTTAGAACTCGTTTTGAGGACGCTCGATACTGCCACAGATTTCACGCAGTACATTGAGGAGAAAGAATCAACGATCCGTTCCCTCCAATACCTGAGCTACTGCGGAGAGGAAGATCTGCTTGGGCATTACTTCCTCAACTTCGATGAGGCAAATCCGAAGTATGGCATCCTTCCACGTGGGGAACCTGTTGACGGACTGCATATCGGTGAGGGGACTTGGGATGACCTATCTAAGTCCCAGCCTTATCAGCGTCGTGTCCAGGCCAATGAGGTCTCTTATCTCTGGGATCGCCTATTGCAGAAGACCGGGCACAATGCCCTCAAAGGGACTCTCAGTGGCAATGGAGACGTTTTCGCAGGCAAAAGTGCCATCCATGAAATGGCTAAAGAGCCCCGTTTTTCGCGGCGCCTACTCGCGCGCGGCATCACGCAAGCGGTTGAATCCTTTCCGCTGAGACAGGGAAACGTACGCCAGCTGACCTTCCTGCCATCCTTCTTCAGTAACGTTGGATACGTTTTTCTTCAGGTCCAGGCCAACTATGACCCCTACGACGAGTACCGCAAACGACGGATGGCGCTGCTGGAAATTGCGTGCGGAGTAACCCGTAACAAGTTTCCCCACCTCACCAAAGTCATCGGTATCGCTGTCGAGCCCATCAAGTACAACAGGACCATATCAGAAGATTTTTTGCTCATGGATACGCAGGAGTGGACAGCCGACCAGCAACAGACTTACGCGGAGGAAAATAAGGTATTGCGCTTCTATGAGACCGCTAATCTGACGAAGCGGCACAGCCGAGAAACTGATTTTCCGTCACGAACACGATAAAGGGGCTCGTGAAAATTGGCCGCAATGAAACATGTCCTTGTGGTTCCGGCAAGAAGTACAAGAAGTGCTGCCTTAGATGAACCACCACAACATTGATGGGCTTCGCGACCGCTGGTCGCTTCCGGATCATCGCGTCGAGGTTGTGAAGCTTTCAGCCTGTGCCTGCTTGCAGGGGCGAACTGACTTGGTCTTTTCCCGATCCAAGCCCTGAGCGTGTCGAACTGCAATGTCCGCTCCCCCTGCACAACCGCCCCTCACCCCCGGCCTTCTCTTGTTTGCGCGCTCCGACTCCCCTGCGGGGAGCCGGCCGGATGCGCGCGGAGCATCGCATCAGCGGCAAACGCACCTGTTCGAAGGTGAAACCCGCGCCCGGCGGCCGGCTCCCGGTCAACGCGCGTGCGGCTGGCGGGGCGGCCACGCGCATCCGAGAGAGCGAGTCGCCGGGCGCAACAAAAAGAAAAAAAACTTATCCCCGCCCTTGCGCCCGCCCGCATACTGGGCCGGTCCGCTTCGACAAGAAGAGCGGCATCCGGGGCGCCGGGTGCTGGCGGAGCGGACGCAGCGCGCACGTCCTGCCACGCACAGGCACGTGCTCGGGGCACCCGCCGCCCGCGGAGACGTGAGATTCTCTCCGTGTGGTGCAGCCCACTGGCGAAAGTGGCGGCGGTTTAGACCCGACGAGCGTTGCGCGGACCGGCTCCGAGTTCGCACTTTTGCTGAAGACCACAGCGCGGCCTCGCGGCCGGTCCGTGTCTTCTTCTTTGATGTGCGCCTCCGACTCCGCTTTCGCGGAGCCGGCCGGAGGCGCTGGAGCACCGAATGTGCGGCCTCGCGGCCGGTCCGTGTCTTCTTCGTTGCTGAGGGCTGCTCCCGTTCCGGGAGCCGGCCGCCGGGCGCGTGCGCGCTCCGCCACGCTCCCCGCCTGCGCGGCCAGGGCCGCTTCGGCGCGGCGACGGCCCGCAGGGGAGCCGGAAGCGCCAATAAGTTTGATCGTCGGAAGCGGCAACCAAGTGAGTCATTCATGAGCGAAAAGAGACGCACGTATTCATGCCTGAAACCCTGGCGGGGGAAGCGGCTCTTACGGCAGAACATCAAAGCCAACCGGCGGCGCTATTGGTCAGAGGCGCGCTGGCAGCGCTACCTTGACGAACGCGAGGCGAAGCGCACCAAGCCGCGCCGCCGGCACCTCAAAGCGCTGCGCGAAGAAGCACAGGCGATCGAAAACTATCGCGCCCATTTTCGCGGCCTGGCCGCCGGGCGCCGCCGCGATTGCAATGGGCGCTTCCTGCCCGGGCGCGCCCCATAAACCTTGCTTCGAATTCACGAACCCATGTTCATCGTCTGGACGCAAAATGTGCTATGATGATTTTATGAATGGTGCCGCAGCTTGTGAAGCCGCGGCGCTTCAATGCAACTGCGCGGCCTCGCGAAACGAGGCGCGGGGTGCGAAGGCTCGTGACGGTCACGAGTGGGGCGAGCTTCAACCCCGGCGTTTCTTTCGCGGCAGGCTGGCGCCGGAAGGACAGCCATGATCAAGCATCATCACTTCATCGGACGGTTTGAAGTCGAAAATCCACCGCGCGCCTTGGATCGTGCCTACCTTGAAAACTGGATGGCGCAGCTCATCAAAGCCCAGGGCATGAACGTTCTCTCGGGCCCGCACGTCGCCCACGTCGATACGCCGGGCAATCGCGGGCTGACGGGCGTGGCCATCATCGAGACGTCGCATTGCGCCATCCACATCTGGGATGAAACGTCGCCGGCCCTGGTGCAGCTCGATTTCTACACCTGCGGCACGCTCGACAAGGACGCGATTTTGAAAGCCGTGACGCCGTGGGGCGTGGTCAGGAATAAATTCCTCGTGCTTGACCGCGAGCGCGACGTGGTGGCGCTGGAGCCGGCGTGACCCCGGCGTGAACCGGCCAGGGCGACCTGGGTGAGCATAACGCCGGAGCGTCGATTTCGGGCTGATCCGCCGAATTAATCTCCCGGCAGGGCGGCACGGTTGATCTCGATCAAATCATACCGGTGCCAAAGGTTGGATCGTGCCCGCAATAATAATGCAATCATAGTCAAGGGAGGTTCGTTCCATGTGCGCGCTATCGGATCCCCGCTATCAATATTGTCCTCGCGTCGGCGAGAGCGTTCGGGTCTGCCGCTCGGAGGTTGAGTGCCGGAGCGAGTTTGGATGCTCCAAGCCGCGCTGCCCGCTGGAGGCTTCGTTCGGCTTCGACGCGTTCGATCAGCGTATGAAGGCGTATGCCTCCGCCTTCGACCTGTGGCCTGTTAATGAGGACAAGCCGCGCGACCATCCATGAGCCGCGATCCTCGACGGCACCGCGAGCGGAGAGGGTCTGAGGTCGCGAGCTGACGGTTCAATAGAACAGCAGCACGCCGATGCAGCCGCCGATCAGAGCGTAATAGAAGAATTGCCGCTCGCGGATGAGGAACCATGTGACGATGTGGCGGGGAATGTCGGCCCAGTGATAGCGGGCGAGCGATCCGAGCACGAGTCCGATGAAAATGCCGAACACCAGCGATTCAAACTGCAGTCCGCCGGTACCGGCCAACGGCGTTCCCGCGACGCGTCCCGACAGCCACGGCATGATCGCCATGATGATGGCTGCGGCCATGACGCCGAAAGCCAGGATCGAAAAAAAGGTCAAGGCCGAGCGCAACATGTTCTGAATGCCCCATTGGACGGCGGGCCGGCGCGGAAACGAGAGTCCGCCGTGCGGCCTCGCTGCCGCCACGAGGCAAAGATATCCGGAGGCTGCAAACAATTTGTAAACCATGCGGGGCGTGAGTTGTATCGCTGTCCATCTCTCTGCCGATGGCTCGCCCTCGCCGCGCTCGCCCTGTCAGGACCGGCGGCGGCCGGCTCTCTCCATCCTTGGCGTCAGCCAGGTGCGCCGGAACTGCTTTCGCTTGAACAGAGAATTTCTCCACCGCCGGGCTTCACACGCCAGCCTGTGCCAGAGACGAGCTTTGCCGGCTGGCTGCGCGGCCTGCCGGTGAAGCCCGAAGGCGCAGCCGTCACGCTCTTCGACGGTCAGGCGAAGGCGCGCCAGGACGTTCATGCCGCCGTGCTCGACATCGATACCGGACGGCGCGATCTGCAGCAGTGCGCCGATGCCGTCATGAGGCTCAGAGCCGAATGGCTCTATGCCCAACGGCGCTACGGCGACATCGGCTTCAACTTCACCAGCGGCAAGCGCGTTGCGTTTGCGCGTTACGCCAAGGGGGAGAGGCCCGACAGCAGCGGCGCGACGTGGCGTGGGCGCGCCAAGCCCGATAGAAGCTACGGCGCCTTTCGCCGCTACATGGACCTGATCTTCGCTTATGCCGGCACTGCTTCGCTGGCCAAGGAACTGAAGCCGGCGCAGGCGGGCGACATCCGCATCGGCGACGTGTTCATCAAAGGCGGATTTCCCGGCCACGCCGTGCTCGTCGCCGACATGGCCGAAAGCGAGTCGACGGGAGAAAAGCGCTTCCTGCTTGTCCAGAGCTACATGCCGGCGCAAGACATCCATGTGCTCAAGAATCCGGCGGATGCATCCGGTTCGCCCTGGTACGCGATCCCTGAGCGGTCTCTGGTCACGCCGGAATGGACGTTCGCCGCGGGCAGTCTGATGCGCTGGCCGCAGGACTAGGTGCCGCTGTGCGATCCGGCCCGCTGCCGCCGCTCGCGCCGCGCCAGAACGATGAGGATAATTGCTGAAACCGTCATCAACCCGACGATGACGAAGATGAAGCCTTGAACCGGCGACGCCGTCATGGCCACGCCGGACGCCACCGGACCGACGACGGCGCCTGAATTGTACATGACGAGGTAACCGGCATTGACCGCCGCCAGATCCTTGGCCGACGCCTCTTCGCCGATGATTGCCAGGCCGAGCGTATAAAAGCCGAGGATTACGCCTCCCAGCATGAAGACCATGACTGGCGCAAGGGTGGAGGAACTGAGCGTCCACGGCAGCGCCAATGACATCAGCACGAACAGGACGGACAGTCCGGAGCTGACCAGCACCTTGTCGACCTTGTCGGCAAGCCATCCTATTGGGAATTGCAGCACACCGCCGCCGATCGTCATCAAGCTCAACAGCCACAAAGCATAGGCCTCGCTGTGGCTGCTGGCGATGGCAACGTTGGGCAGCAGCGAAAGGTAGCTGATCTCGGCAAACCCGCCGATGAAGCCGCACATCATGCCGACCGGAGCAAGGCGAATGGCGGCTCGCAGATTCTTGGGATCATCGTGTGTCAGATCGGGCGCCAGACGGCGCGCCAGAATGATCGGCACGCCTGCCAGCACCGAGCCGGCCGCGCCCGCCAGGAAAATCGCCAGTCCGGTGCTGCCCAGCATGTCGAGAATGAGTGGACCGGTGGCGAAGCCTGCGAAAAAGGCAATGGCATAAAGGGCGATAACCCGGCCGCGGATGCCTTCCGTCGAGACCGTATTGATCCAGGTTTCGCCGACCAGCCACGGCAATGCGAGACCGATGCTCATGGCGAAACGGACCGCAATCCAGGTGAAGGCATCGCCGACAAGATAGAGGGCCAGAAAGCCGGCGCCCGCGACGGCACATCCCCACGCGATTGCCGCCACCGCGCCGATACGCCCGGCAAGCTTGGGCAGGAACGGCAGCGCCATCAGCACGGCGATTGCTGGCGTCGCTCCCGCCAGCCCGATCACCCATTTCGGTTCCTGCCACGCTTCGAGGGTCAACGCGGTCAGCGGAAAGCCTACGCCGAACGAACAGCCGACTCCGAACGAGGCGGTGATAACGGCTGCGAGGCTGAGCGCGCGCTGCGCGGGGGTAAGCTCCATCAGCCTTCCTTAAGCGGCGGGACGAACTTTGTCTTGACCCTGAGCGTCACGCCAGGACAACCGCGCGACATTATGATCCCCGCTGGGCATCGGCGAGCGCACCCGGCAACTCGGCAGCAAAGACATCCAGGTCCGAATCGCAACCGCATGACACGCGGATGAAGCGGTCGAGATTGGCTACGACCGGTTTGCGTACGAAGACGTCGCGGGCGATGAGCCCGTCCAGCACCCTTTTGGCGAAGGTGCCGTCCCGGCCGCAATCGATGGCGACGAAACTTGCGCCCGAGCGCAGCGGTTCAAGACCGCTTGCGCGGGCGATATCGGAAATGCGATTGCGAGCACGGTCGATGGCGCCGACCGCATGCTGAAGGTAGGTCTGATCTTCAAGGGCGGCCTTGGCGCCGATCTGGCCGACGCGGTTGATGCCGTAGTGGTTGCGCACTTTGTCGAAGGCCGCAATCACATCCACCGGTCCGATGGCATAGCCGATGCGAGCGCCAGCCAGCCCGTAGGCTTTCGAAAATGTGCGATAGCGCAGCACTTGGCCGTTGGCCGGATCGATCGGCGGCGTGGTGCCGGTGGGAGCCGTATCGCAGTAAGCTTCATCGAGCAGCAGCATGACGCCATCCGGCAGCCTCGCGATGAAGGTTGCGAGGTCTTGGGCATTCCAGAACGTGCCCATCGGACTATTTGGATTTGAGACGTAGAGCAGCTTGGCACGCGTCTTCACGGCGAGATCCCGCAACCCGCTCAAGTCTTCGCGCAGATCCCGCATCGGAAGAGCCACGAGCTTGCCGCCGTGCGCCTGGACGTGAAAATTGAAGGTCGGATAGGCTCCTTCAGTCGTCATCGCGACGTCACCGGGCGACAGAAACAGCATGGCCGTCAGACCGAGAAGTCCATCGATGCCTTCACCGACCATGATCGACGACATCCGCACATCGTGGAAGGCGGCGATGGCCGCGCGCAACTCGTGGCTTTCGGGATCGGAGTACTTCCAATTTTCGGCGGCGGCGGCCCGCATCGCCTCGATGGCCCGCGGTGAGGGACCAAAGCTGCTTTCATTGGCGCCGAGACGGGCGCGAAAGGGTTGGCCCCGTGCCCGCTCCATCGCCTCGGGTCCAACAAATGGGACCATGTGCGGCAGAGCTTCGATCACGGGCGTGAACGGCGGACGCGTCATTGGCTACAGGCTCTAGCGCTACAGACACTCGCTTCGGCCATCAGATGAGGCCCAGATCGGCGAGCGACTTGCGCATATGCGCCGGCATCTGCGCCACCTGATCGCCCTTGTTCCGCGACATGTCGGGCGGGGCATCCCCCGCTTCGAGATACCGCCAGCCCTGAAAGGCGCGCCGCGGCGCCGGCCGCACCGGCACCAGCGCACGATCGAGCAGGATGAGACAGCACGGCGTGCCATCCTCCTTTGTGCCCTGCTCGAAACCGACCAGCCGCTGCCGCACCTGGATGATGCCTTTGATCACCCAGTAGAGCGATCCACCGTCGAGCAGATCGTCCTGACGTTTCGGAAACTGAAACGTGGTGTGATAGACGCACGCCTTGCCGCCGGCGGACGTGTGGGTCCGCTGCATCTTCTGCCATGCGGCCAAGTCGTCGATCGACTCGGTGCCGACGCAGAGCTTGATCATGTGTAGCGTCATGACGCGATTTTGCCCGATGCGGACGGGCCAAACAATGTTCGATCGGCACCGGTGCTGCGCGATCCCCCGCAAAATTTCGATTACTTATCAACGCACGTCCCGGCGTACTGGGCGAAGACCGGTTGACCGACGACCCCGATGTGGCGGGAATGAACGGCGGCCCGCACACCCGTTGCCGGATCGCGGTCATAGACAGTGGTGAGGTTCAAAAAGCCTTCGTTGGCGACTTCGAGATAGGAAATGGCATTAAGCGCGCGCACGATTTTCAAGGCACCTTTGTGGGCATCGTCCAGGATCAGCGCCGCTGTCTGCGCCTCGAGATCGATCGAGGTGATTTCGAAGGTGAGCGGAGCCGCCGGCTTTGATGAGAACTTTCCGGCGTCGTACGACCAGCTTGTGCCGGTTTCGAATGTGCACTTGACGGCGGCTGGAGCTTCCTCGGCAGCGACGGCTGCGCCGCACATATGCAAAAACAAGGCGATGGCGGCCGGCCACAATGCCTCACGCGGTCCGCGTGTCATGGAGTTTTCCCTTTCCTCAGTCGCCCCTCACCCATTGAACCCGGCGGCAGGCGTTAACGCAACCGATCATTACCCGCGCGAGGAACCGGCGGAACGCCCAAGGATTGGATTTGGGAACGGACTTGGGAACTGACGTGGGTGCCGACATGGGTGCCGACATGGGTGCCGACATGGCCCCGTCTTCGCCCGTATTGGCCTATAAGACGTCAAGGTCCGGAATTTCGAAGGAATCGAACCCATGGCTTTCAGCCGCAGCACCGCAATTGCGTTGAGCGCTGCCATCCCGATGTTGCAGGCGGCATTGACCGGCGTGGTGTCCAGGCCGGCATCTGCCGCAGAGGCCTACGTCCTGACGGCCGATGAGCAGGGTTACGACTGCAAGAAACTGACCGGACGGATGCAGGTGCGTATTCTCGAAATCCGCGACTACGCCACGCGCGAAAAGTCGACGATGGCCAGCCACGGACTGCAGACGGTCGTCACCGGCATTTTCGGAGGCCCCAAGCGCGGCACCAATCCGGACGGCGAATATGCCAGCGACGTCGCCCGGCTTCAGGCCTACAATCGCCAACTCGTTGCCAAAGGCTGCAAAAGCTTTGATCTCGAAAAAGAACTGCAGCCCAAGCCCGTCAAGGAGACGCCTGTTCCAACCGTTGCACCCGCAGGCGCTAAAAAGGCGCCCTGAAGACCGTCTGGCTGGCAGGCCGGCACTGTGACACAACTCAGACCTGTAGATTTTGCCCGATCGGCGGCCGGCACGCTTCGATCCGCCGCCCGGGGGTGCAGTCGCGCCGGTTTGGATGTAGTATTTTTTCATGAACGACAGAGAAGCCCAAGCCATCGCGCAGGATCGCGCCAATACATTTCCGTGGCCGCCCGTCCTGTTCGTGCTGGCCATTGCGGCGGCGTGGGCATTGGGCCGTGGCGTCCCGCTCGACTGGCCGGGACTCGACGATACCGGTGCCCGTGTCGTCGGCATCGGGTTCGGCATCATCGGCGTGATCTTGATCGCATCTGCGATCCTGACGCTCCGGCGGCACAAAACCACCGTCATGCCGCACGGCAAAAGTTCGGCCCTCGTCACCGGCGGACCGTATGGCTATTTCCGCAATCCGATCTACCTCGGCGAGGTCTTGATCCTGCTGTCACTCGCCGAGCTCACCAAGAACATCTGGTTCGTCGCCGCATCGGCCGCTTTTGCCCTGGCGGTTACGGTTCTGCAGATCCTGCCGGAGGAGCGGCATCTGGAAGCCGTGTTCGGCGAAAGCTATCGCGACTACAAGCGCCTCACGCGGCGATGGATTTGAAGGCAGATCCATGGGCACCGATTACGCCGAAAAGGAGCGCTCCTTCATCTCCGGTCTCAAGGACGATACCGGCCGCGACTTGACGGACTGGATGCGGGCGATCGAAGAAGAAAATCTGTCAAACCGCAACGACATCATCGATTGGTTGCGGCAGCAGGGTTTTCCGTTCGCCCGCGCATCCTGGCTGGAGCGTATCCATCACAACGGCGGGCGCCTAATTTATGCCGATGGCGAAGTTGGGCCATCAAAGCTTCACGCCGCGAACCAGGTGGCACAGACGCAGAAACCCCAGGTCTTCCCTTTTGCCGGAAGGCCGCCGGCACGAGCGGCGGAGGCTCGAGCAACCGCCGATGCGGCCACGCCGCCACCCATCCTGGCGGCCGCTGCAAAAGGCAGCGCTCCATCGGCCGACAGCGATGTTGCAACGCTCCTTGCGGCCGCAAAAGGCTTGCGGCCGCTGGCCGAAGTGCTGATTTCGGAAATTCGCCGGACCGTCCGTGATACGGAAATTACAGCCGCGCCGCCGCTGATCCTGCTTTCAGCCCCGCGCCGCTACGCTGCCCTTCTCACTTCGGCAAAGGAATTGAAGCTCTTTGCCGATTTCGGCTCGGGCGCACCGCGCGCCAAACGGGCCGAGGCGACCAAGACCTTCACTCCGCCCTATGCGCAGGCGATACTCTTGAACGACGTGCGGCAAATCGATGCCGATCTCATGGCGCTCATCGCCTCTGCGCATCAGCGCGCGGCTGGCTGAACCGAAGCTGTCATTTGCCGGAAGTAAGGTGGGCCGCAAAGGCCTCCCTATCGGCGTGAAAGACATTTCGATCAACTGGGCCTTGGATACCGGTCACCGATCCACGGTTATGATATTGCCAGAACACCCATGGACCCTCCGATCGATAGGGTGCCCAGGCGATGCTGCGGATCCAAAGCCCGCTGTGTTCCGGTAAAGCGTCCCCATAGGCCTTGAGGAAGTCGCGCGTCACGTACAGCACCGGGCGCACACCGTAGGCGGCGAAAATAGCATCGGAAAATTGGCCAAGCTCACTCTTGACCGCTTCGACGGCCGGACGGGCGGCACAGTTGCCGCCGAATTCCAGATCGAGCGCCGGCGGCAAGGCACCCGCTTCGCGCGGCACCACGGCGCTGAAATTGGCCGCCTGCAAGCTTGCCGCCCGGCACAGCGTGTAGAAGTGATAAGCACCGCGGACGATGCCGGCAGCCTTGGCGTCCTTCCAGTTGTCGCCAAAGCGCTTGTCACGGAAATCGCCGCCCTCTGTTGCCTTGATGTAGGCGAAGGCGACGTTGCTTTTGGCGACCTTCGGCCAGTCGATAGGCCCCTGATGGTGCGAAACGTCGATGCCTTGGATGGGGAAGCGCGCCGGGTCCGGCTGGTAGAAGGCATAGTAGGCGTAAAGGAGACACGCACCGGTCCCGCCAAGAACGGCCAAAGCCGCGACTTTGCGCATGGGTGGCCCTTGAAACTCATCCCGCCGGGGCAAAGTGAATGCAGTTGCATCAACCTAGAGACACGGCGACCACGGATTTGCCAGAATTTTCGTGGCTTTTTGGAGGTCTGGAGGCCCCCCATGATCGCTCCGTCGCGCACGCGCTTAACCCTGTTGGTCCTGCCGCTCATCTGCACGGCGGCCGTTGCGCCGTCGATGGCGCAGAGCGCCAAACGTGATCTGCTCGGCGAATTGCTGGCGCAGCAGGAGCAGAAGCAGCCTAAGTCGCCCGGCGCTGCAACGACCGCGGCGGCGGCCGGCAAGGACGCCAAGCAGGAAGCGGCGAACGACCCGCGCGATGGCGAAGTCCAATACGAACAGGCCAAGGCGCTCATGGCCGCCATCGACGCGGTCTTGCGCGATACGGCAGATCAGCGCGCCGACGCCGCCAAACTACCCAGCCGCGACGACTACATCCTGCCGCCGATCTGGACAGAAACGCGCGAGGATCGCGATACCAAGGTGCGCGCGCTCATCGATAGCGCGCTGTCGATCGTGACCGATGTGCCCATCGTCGAAGTGCAGAAGAAGGTCGAGGGCCTGCGCAAGAACATCCGCGACATCGAGGACCAGAACGTCAAACTCAAGGAAAAGCAGCTCTCAGCGCCCAAGGATGCGACGCTGCCCGGCATCTTGAACGACACGGTCGGGTCGCTCGAAACCGCCGTCGCGGAAAATGGCAAGCGTATCGAGGCCAACCGGGCCGAGATCAAAGCCGCCAAGGGCGAGATTGCCGCCGCGCTCAAGACGTCGGGCGTCGATCTTGCCCCCGATCAGATCGAACTGCTGCTCGATAGCGTGCTCTCGGGCGACCTCGTCCGCCTCGTCGCCGTCTTCAATGCCGCCAAATTGATAGATAGCCAGCTTGCCAAGCTCATCACTTCGACCGGCGACAACATGGACGCGTCGCGCAAATACTTCGCGATGCATGCGGCGCTGTTTGCCATGCTGGTCCAGGCCCAGGACATGACGATCGCCAAGATCGACACCCAGTATCTGCCAAAGCTGGAGGCGATCAGCGCCGACATCAAGTCCGCCAAGGCCAAGACAGCGGAATTGATGAAGGCCGAGAACCGGCCCGACCAGAAGCGGGCTCTCGAAGCCAATCGCGACAGCCAGAAGCTCGCCGAGGAGGCAGCCGCCGCCTATCGCCGGTATTTGCAGCAGCAGCGCGAGCAGATTGCCAAGGCCCGCATCAAGGCCGTGCATGACTTGAAGATCGCCGACAACACCTTCGAGACCGTCGAGGCCAGCGTGCAGTTGCGCAATCTCATGAAAGAGAGCGCATCGTCCTTCGAGGCGATCCAGCGGCTCGAAGCGCCAAGCTTTGAACAGATCTTCAAGAATGACGAGTTGCGGCGCGAATTCGAAAATCTGACCCGCAAACTCGACGTTCCGTCAAGCTGACGGGCCATTGCCGCTCCGGCCGGACCAGACCCGCAGAAGCGCGCGGATGCGGCTATTCCACGTCCTGCGCTCATCGGCGAGAGCGTCCAGAAAATCCGACAGCCGTTTTGATTTCATGACAGTGTAGAGCGTCAGCAGCATCGTCGGCACGAACACCGTGAGGAAGATTGCAAGCTTCCAAGCAGGCTGTTGCTCGGTGAACCCAAAGAGGTTCATGCCGAGAAAGCCGGTTGTCACCGTGCCGATGAGCCCAAACGTGGTGACGACCGTGAGCCTCACGACCGTGTCGTTCTGCCGGCGGGCCGCCTCTTCCTCAAGCAGGCGGTCCATATCGTAGAGTTCATCGCGCACCTCGCGGTAAATGCTTTCAAGTTTCAACTGAATGCGCGTCATCTCGAACAGTTCGCGCGTCTGCGCCTGGTTGGAGATTTCCTGGAGCCAATAGCGGTGGGAAAAGCGCAGGAAGTTTTCATGCGCCTCGCGCGTTTCCCGGCGGAACGCGCGATTTGCCTTGGAGTCGGTGATGTCGAGGCGGCTGACGGCACCGACCAGGCGGTCAGAAAACATGCGGATCGCTGCCTTCTGGAAATGCGCGATCAGAAACATCAGAAAGTGCTGGTGACGAAAGCGGGCGAGGACGCCATGATCAGCATCCATGAAAAAGCGGTCGTTGGCCTGACCGATGACCACCAGAGTATTCCCGCCGGCCAGAAATCGTGTCCCCGACACGTCCTCCCCGCCAGCCTTGAGAAAGTAGCGGTCGTAACAGTAGCGCCGTTCGAAATCGGCAAGATAGCTTTCAGAATAGGGCAGATCGGTTTCATCCGCCGGTTCGTTGCCGAGCGCCAAGCGAATGTTGTCGGACCGCGATAGCGTCGTACCCTCGTCAAGGGCAAGAAATGCCATGTACGGCATCCGGTAGTATTCGAGCTGGCGATAGCGGACGTCGCCGGCCTTGTCGCTGTGATGAAGAACCAGCGGCGCGAGCATCTGGTCCCAATGAGCCGCCGTGGCCGGTGCGCGGTGCTGGCAGACGAACGACAGATACTTTTCGCGCCGTTCATAGTCGGACACCGCGATGATGTCGCCGCTCTGCGAAATCCATTCGACCTTCCACGGGCAATGGCCACCGCGCCCGTCCTTTTCCCAGTAGGCGGGGTAGGCGCGGCCGAAACGGAACATGAGATGCTGCGCGGTCGACAAGGCAATATCGTCGCGGAAGATCTCCAGGGCCAAGATGACAATGTCGATGTCGAAGAAGAAGTAGAGATCGATGTGCTTGATATCGAGCAGGATCGGCTCTTCGCCTTCGTTGAGAGCCACACGCGCCTGCACAATGTCGCTGCGGCGCATGACCCGCATCGGGCTTTCGCCGTACCATTTGCCGACCCGCTTGCCGATCCCTTGGCCGTAGAGGAAGCGCTGTGCCTGGGGCAGGAAGGTCACGAACTCGTTGTAGTGCCGGGCCTGAAATTCGGCCGGATCGCCGAATTCGTCGTCGACTTCGCTCCAAACGCCACCGCTCGCCGGATCGATGAGGCGCTCCCAATGGGCATCGATCGTCGCCGTCCGTTCCAGCGGCAGCAATTGGACCGGCCACAGTAGAACCTGGCGAAAGTGCTTCAGCCGCTTGTCATCGCCCATGTCGCGTCCGAACTACCGCATGAGTTTATGTTCCGAACGAAGGCCGAGCCCATAGTCGCCGATTATGACGCCTTGGCAACAGGCAGAGTACCAGCCGGGTTATCAACGGCGGTATTGGACGAATTCGGTGAGGACGGCGACGCGGTCATAGAGCCGTCGCGCAGTCGCGTTCCCGGCCTGGGTGGCCCAGTAGGTGCGCGAGGCGCCGCGCCGGTCGGCCTCCGCATAGGTCGCTTCGATCAACGCCTGCCCCACGCCCTTGCCGCGCACGGCCAGATCCACAAACAAGTCCTCCAGATAACAGTACCACGTCGGCGACCACGTCGAGCGATGAAACACGAGCGCGGCGAAACCCACTACCCGATCCGCTTCATCGACAGCCACCAGGCCTGCCATGTTGTCGTTCTGATGGAGCAAGCGGTGCCATGTCAGATCGACGATTTCCGCCGGAACATCTTCCTCGTAGAACCGGACGTATCCGTCAAATAGTTCGCGCCAGCGTGCCTCGTCACGCTCTGCCAGCGGGCGGACTGTGATCACCATGGGATCCTCCACTAAAATAGCCAAATCGACGCGAGCCCCAGGAAGGCGAAGAAACCGACGATATCAGTAATCATGGTGACGAATACACCCGAAGCGGGGGCCGGATCGAGATCGAGCCGATGCATGACGAGTGGCACCAGAATGCCGCCGAGGCCGGCGGCCAGCGAGTTGCAGATCATCGCCGCTCCGATCACGCCGCCGAGCTTGCCCGACCCGAACCACAAGAACACAACAAGCGCCATGATCGTGGAAAGCACCAGCCCGTTGATGAGCGCGACGAAAACTTCGCGCGTGATGACGCGCGAGGCGTTGACGCGGCCAAGTTCGTTGGTCGCCAAAGCGCGGACTGTCACCGTCATGGTCTGCGTTCCCGCATTGCCGCCGATCGAGGCGACGATCGGCATCAGCACGGCAAGCGCGACCATCTGCTCGATGGTTGCATCGAAGGCCTTGATGACGAACGAGGCGAGAATGGCGGTGCCCAGGTTGACGATCAGCCAGGGCACGCGGGAACCCGAGGTTTTCAAGACGCTGTCGGTCAGGCTTTCATCACCGACGCCGGCCAGCGCCTTCATGTCCTCATCCGCCTCGTCCTGGATGACTTCGACCACGTCGTCGACGGTGACGACGCCGACGAGGCGGTTGTTTTCATCGACGACCGGCGCCGACATCAGGTCGTAGCGTTCGAACTGACGCGCCACCTCTTCCTGGTCGGCGGTTGCGAGCACCAGGTGGCGGGCCGTGTCCATGATCACTTCGACCCTGACTTCGCGCTTGGTGCGCAACAGCCGCGACAGGTCAACCGAGCCCAGCACCCGGTAGCTTGGGTCGACGACGAAGATTTCCGAAAAATGCTCGGGCAGATCGGGCGTCTCGCGCATGTAATCGATGACGTTGCCGACGGTCCAGAACGGCGCCACCGCAACAAAATCGGCCTGCATGAGACGGCCAGCCGTCTCTTCGGGATATTCGAGGTTGCGTTCGATCGCCTCGCGGTCGCTTGATGAGACCTGGGCCAGAATTTCCTGTTTGTCGGCCTCTTGGAGGTTCTCTATGACGTAAGCCGCGTCGTCGGTGTCGAGTTCGGCGACGGCCTTGGCGAGCAGTTCGTTCGGCAGCGCTTCCGACAACCGGTCGCGGACGGTCTCGTCAAGTTCCGACAGTACTTCGAAATCGAAGGCCTGGCCCAGCGCCTGGATGAGCGCGACGCTCTGCTCTGGCTCGAGCAATTCCAGCACGTCTGCGAGGTCGGGGGCTTTGAGGTCTTTGACGATGTCGCGCGCAGAATTCGCGTCTCCGGCGGCAAGCGCCGCCTCAACCGCCCCGACCAATTCGGTCGCGGGACGGTCCGGACTGGCCGCGGCGGGCCCCAATTCAACGTCATCAGCCACTGGATTGTCCCGCTTTGTTCCCTCGGAGATGCAATTCGCTCACAGACCACACGCAGAGCTGGACGGTTCGTGCGTCATTTTTACCTGCATTGCCAACCTGATGTGTCACGAGCGCACAACACTCACCTGATCGATTGGCCTCAATTCCTTGCCAATTGTTGCCTAGCATCTGCAAGCGGTTATGAAAGATTCGGGACCGCGAGGGCCAGGGGGTTGGCGCGGCTCCAAGTTTTTTGTGTAATAGGGACTTGAGGGTTCGACGTGGGGAAAATGCGTAGAAGCATCGTGCCGTCGCTGGCAATGCTGCTCGCCGTAACAACGGCTGGGGCGTATTCCCATGCCCAGGAAGCGGAGGCGCCCGCCGGAGGGGCCGTCACGCCGCACATTGAGGCCTGCGCCACTGATCCCGATAAGCTAGGCATTTCCCGAGTCGTCGAAATCGACGAAGCCGGCGGACCGGAGTTCGGCGGACCTGGCAACAACGCCAACGATTTCCTGAACGATGGCGAAGTCATTTTCACCTTCGACGACGGCCCGCTGCGCCACTACACCCGGCCCGTACTGAAAGCCTTGGCCGCCCATTGCACCAAGGCCACGTTCTTCATGGTCGGCCGCATGGCCGCCGCCGACCCGGCCATGGTGAAGGAAGTCGCTGCCGCCGGTCACACCGTCGGCTCGCACACGTGGTCGCACAAAAATCTGAGGCCACTGAGCTTGATCAAGGGCCGCCAGGAGTTGGAGGCAGGCCTTTCGGCCGTCGCCAAAGCCAACGGCGCGCCGATTGCACCCTTCTTCCGCTTCCCGTTCCTGGCAACCAGCCGCCAGGTGACCGAGTACGCCAAGTCGCGCAACATCGCGATGTTCCTGGTCGATATCGACAGCAAGGACTACCAGACCCGCGATCCCAAGTTGGTGCATAAGAAAATCATGTCGCAGCTGTTGGCACAGCGCAAAGGCATCATCCTTATGCACGACATTCAGCCTTCGACTGCGGCCGTCATGAAGGGATTGCTCGACGATTTGCACAAGCGCGGTTTCAGAATCGTGCATATGGTGCCGAAGGCGCCGGCGCCGACCCTTGCCGAATTCGATGACGGCGCCAGCAGAGCCGTGGCGGCAAAGGCGAGAAAGAAGCAAGACGAGCCATTGGCGGACCGGACGATGGTGTGGACCATGGCGCCGCCCGGCAAGGCTGCGGTCGGTGCGCTGCCGTCACAGCCCAAACCCACGAAGCGCACCGTCGCATCCGACGGCGATCCGGGCGAGAAGCTGCCGTGGACGCCGCCGGCGTCGAAAAAGGCCGCCGAACCGCGTCCCGTGAAACCTGCAAAGCAGCAGCCGCAGGAAGAGCTGCCCTGGCAGATGCGGATATTCAACTACTAGAGCTTGTGCCCCTCCTGCGGTACCGGCAGGGCACTCTAGCTCGTTGATGGGCCGCGCTTTCTGGCGGTCTATGGATGCACGCACCGCCGCACGCTCCGCTAGCTTCGCCCCTCACGTTTCGACGAACCATCTTCCCGCCGGCACGCCTTGCCCGCGCTCGCGAATCCGCAAACAAGTCGGATCACCCCTTCGGGGCGGACGCATGGAGACGGTGTTGCGCACCCTTGCCAAATCGCTTGCTGCCATCTGTTTTTCCGCCGTGTCTGTGACGCAGGCGGCGATGGCGGCCGGACAACGGCCCGATTGCCACGCGAACGCCGATGCGATGCCCGTCTCCCGCATCGTCGAAATCGATGCCTCGGGCGGGCCGATGTTTGGCTCGATGACCGACGAAATCCGCGAACCCTCGTTCCTGAAGCGCAAGGAAATTGTCCTTACGTTCGACGATGGGCCGATGCCGTGGGTGACCAGATCGATCCTCGACACGCTCGATGCCTATTGCGCCAAGGCCATGTTTTTCTCCGTAGGCCGCATGGCCATCGCCTACCCTTCGACTGTCAGGGACATCGTCGCACGCGGTCATACGCTCGGCAGCCATACCTATTCGCATCCCTACAATCTGCCGAAGATGCCTGCGGCATCTGCCCAAGCCGAAATCGAGCGCGGGCTCGCAGCGGTCTCCGCTGCAGCTGGACGGCCGATCACGCCGTTTTTCCGGTTCACGGGGCTGGCGGATTCCGCCTCGCTCCTCACCTATCTTGCCTCCCGCCACATTGCGTCCTTCACCGTCGATGCGGTCACCAACGACAGCTACATCAGCGAAACATCGCGGCTGGTCGAGCGCACGATTGCTGAGATCGAACGCACAAAAGGCGGTATCGTGCTCTTTCACGACATCAAGCCGACGACCGCCAAGGCATTGCCGCAGATCCTCGCACGGCTGAAAGCCAAAGACTACAAGCTGGTGCATGTGACTTCGAGCCGGCCGGCGGTTCCCAGTGCCGGCATGCTGGCGGAATTCGCGCCCAAAGTTGCCAAGACACTTCGCGGCAAGGAAGCGGAAACGGCAATGCTGCCGTTTTATGGAGCCATTCCCCCCGACAAGATCGCGCCGGAATTGAGCCCCGTGTCGGTGACGTCCCTGGCTCCAGCCTCTGCTGACCGAGCCGCGGTCCGCCCCGCCGGAATTAAACCGGCCGCCGCGTCGAAGGCAGGGCGAGAGGCTGCAGGCCCGCGTGATACCGGCGCGCCTGCTTCGCCACGACACGCCAACACTCCGATTATTGAATCGGACGCTACGCACTCATCGAGTGGCGAATGGACGGTACAGATCAAGCCCACCTTGCCGCCTCTCCCTTGAGTGGACGGCTCATGGCAGCGGCAGCCGGAAGATCCGCTCTGGCCGCCGCGCCAAAACATGAGCGTGCCCCCGCGAGCGGGGATGGCTTCTCTTATTGTTCGGATTTGAAGTCCGGCCTCGCAGGCCGGATGTATGGTGCGGTTGAAAGGACTCGAACCTTCACGGGTTGCCCCGCTACCACCTCAAGGTAGTGCGTCTACCAATTCCGCCACAACCGCAGTCCGGATACATTGCGATACGATTGCGTATCTCAAGTCATCCAAGTACCGGTGCTGAGGCGCCTGAAGCACCCTCACCGGCAGAGGTCGCCCCACCTAACAGAGCAAAATGGGGAACGCAAGCGGCACTTTGCGCCGCACGCACGTGCCGCCAAATTGCACCGCGAACAGGTCCGGAAAATGGGGAGAATTGCAGATCGATCCCTGTCCGGCGATGGCGCGGCCTTACGCTTGCACATTATATATATGAGCAGCGCGGGGCATCTCCTCCGCCCCCTCTCCGGCGACGGATAGACACCGATCATGATGCTACCCCACGATCTCCCAACGAACGGTCCGTCATGAGCGGGGTCACACGCGACAGGGCTCCGCAGCAGGGGCTCAGTGGACGGCTCCCGTTCCAAGCTGGGCGGGACGTTGAGCGCCCCGTCGATTGGGCTATCGCCGATCGCCCCGTCGCTTATCTGACTGCGATGGACTTCATGACCCGCCGCGCCAACGCGATCCGCGATGAGGGTGCGGCCGAAATGGCCTGGCTCATTGAACATCCGTCCCTCTATACCGCCGGGACCAGCGCAAAGCCCGGCGATCTGCTCGACCGGTCACGCTTTCCCGTTTATCCAGCGGGACGCGGCGGCCAATATACCTACCACGGCCCTGGCCAACGCATCGTCTACCTGATGCTGGACGTGAAACGCCGCGGCGGCGACATCCGGGGCCTTATTTCCGATCTCGAACGTTGGGTCATTACGGCGCTCGACGCATTCAACGTCAAAGGCGAGCGGCGGCCGGGCCGGGTCGGCATCTGGGTCACCCGGCGCACGGCAAGCGGTCAACGCGAAGACAAAATTGCAGCCATCGGTTTGCGGGTCAGCCGTTGGGTTACGACTCACGGCATCAGCCTCAACGTCGAGCCGGACCTGACCCACTATCGCGGCATCGTCCCGTGCGGGATTACTGAGCATGGCGTCACGTCGCTCGCCGACCTGGGACTGCCGGTCACACTGGCCGACGCCGACGTGGCGTTGAGGGCCGCATTTGAAAGCGTTTTCGGCCCGGTGCGATTTGCCGATGCACCACAGATCGGCGCTGAAGCAACGGCTTCAAATGGTGATGAAGCAACGGCTTCAAATGGTGATGAAGCCAGGGAGGCATTCACGGCGCCGCCTCAACACGCTGAAAAAACGCCCTGAAAAGAGAAAGGCGCCCGTTTCCATGCTGGAAACGAGCGCCTGATGCACTACCGCAATCACCCTCTACTTCGACTTGGCACCCTCTGCAGGACCGGTGCTGCCGCTTGGCGGCGCGCCTGCTGCATCCTGGCCATCGTAGTACAGGTAACCCTCCTCGACCGAGACGGCTTCCAAGCCCTCAAGCTCGTACTCGTCTTTTTCGCTGTCGTTGAGGCGGATGATACAGCCCTTCTGACAGACCCCATCGAGCACCTTGCCGGCTGCAAGAACATTGTCTTGCCTGCCTTCACCTTCGATGACAGTGAGTTTTACCTCCTTGTCGCCGCGGTTGGTGACCGTGACCGCATGAGCAGTCGAGGTCAAAAGAAGAGCTGCGATCGCTGCAACCGTAACTGCCTTGAAGCACATTACAGCCGCTCCAGGGATCGCGGCAGAAACGAATTACTTCTTCTTCTTCTTTGCAGCCGCCTTCTTAGCGGGAGCCTTCTTGGCAGCTTTCTTAGCAGCTTTAGCCATTGTGGATCGTCCTTCCGTTTTTGATCTTTGATAGACGCATTTACGTCTATTGACTCAACCCGAGTCGAGTCGATTTGACAATGATGAGATTCAAGTCCATGCGCAAACGAATTTTGATGGTAGTTACTATCGAAAATTTCGATAGATCGATTTTGGCACGATTGAGTGCCAATGGAGGAGCAGATGGACGTCACGCTCGCCCGAACGTTCCTCATCGTCGCTGAAACCGGCAGCTTCATCGATGCCGCGCGCAAGATGAACATCACGCAATCGACCGTCTCGGCGCGAATCAAAGGGCTCGAAGACCTGTTGGGGCGCCCGCTCTTCACCCGATCGAAGGCCGGAGCGGAATTGACCGGCGCCGGAGAGCTCTTTCAGAAGCACGCGCTTGCCATGGTTCGCGTCTGGAGCCAGGCGCAGCTTCAGGTCAGCCTCGCCGACAAGCATCCCGACCACGTTTCAATTGGCGCACCGTTGAGTTTGTGGACCGGCTTCCTGCTCAAATGGATCTCAGGGCTCAGAACCGACATCCCCGGTATCGCGGTCTCGGCCATGGGCGGGCTCTCAAGCCTTCTGACCCAGCGTCTGATCGAGGGAACACTCGATATTGCCGTCATGTACCGGCCCTCACCGCCGCCCGGGCTGACCATTGAGCATCTGTTCGATGAGGAGTTCGTACTGGTCTCAAGCGCCAAGCAGGGAGCGCGGCGCGGGCAGAACGACTACCTGTTGGTCGATTGGGGCGCGGATTTCCTGCAGGATCATGCGGCTGCCTTCCCGGAACTCGCTAACCCGGCCCTGTCGATGGAACTAGGGCCTTTAGGCCTGGATTATCTGCTCCAAAACGAGTGTTCGGGGTATTTCCCCGCACGCTTGGTGCGCACGCACATCGCTCGCGGCAGACTGCGGCAGACCAAGCGCAGCCGCAAATTCGTCTATCCTGTCTACATGGTCTATCCGGAGACTCGGAACGAGGAAGCCTACGAGCCGATCCTGGAACGGCTGAGGCGTGACGCGGCCAAGTTCAATCGTCACGACTCCTGAACCAGCCTCGACAGCCACCAGGCGCGGCGGGCCGGCAGCGCGGCCGCTTGTTCGGGACCTGCGCACACTGAGCGCGCATCGTTAACATAGCGCCGCGCACCAGGAAGGCGGGCTTGAGACCGCCACTGACAGCTGGTGGACGATTGAGCGACTCCTGCCGAGGCGAAACGGTCTCGCCCGCCTGAAGCTGCGATCAGATCTGCGGCGGCCGGCGATGATTCGACACGCTGGAGGGTTCCGCCGCCGCGCTCTCGACGGCTACAGCAGCACGCCGCACCTGAGTAACAGCCTCTGTCGTCCCTTCGTCGTGTCTTGCCCTCGCAGCGAGGTCACGCCAGTGGCGGGCTGTGGATAACTCGCATCAAGCCACCGATGAGTGGCGGCGTGCAGCATGTGCGACAATGAAGAATTGCGTGTTCAATTGCACCGGACCGGCGCGAGCCCTTTTCGATGCCCCACCGGAAGCCTCTGTCGGATCGAAAAGTTCGATACCACGTCGATCCCGGCCGGCGCGGATCGGACCGCCTTCCATCGGATGGCGGGTACAGGATGCGCACCCGACAATGCCGCCCTAAACATTCAGCCCGCCGATGGGGTGCATCGGCGGGTTGAATTATGTCATTGATATCATTGCGTTGCTTGAAACACTTCAATCAGGCGAATTCAAGGATCACCGCATCGACGGCGAGGCTGTCGCCGGCTTTGGCGTTGACCTTTTTGACCTTGCCATCGCGCTCGGCCTTCAAGATGTTCTCCATCTTCATGGCCTCGACCACGGCCAGCGCGTCGCCGGCCTTGACGTCCTGTCCCTCGGCCACGGCGATCGATTTGACGAGGCCCGGCATCGGGCAGAGCAGGTACTTCGACATGTCGGCCGCGACCTTCTCAGGCATCAGCGCCGCAAGTTCTGCTTCGCGCAGGGTGTAGACGTAACCCGGGGCCTGAATGCCGCGATAGGAGAGGTTGACGCCGTTGGCGATGGGGCGCACCTGCACGGCAACTGTGCGGCTCGCCACCGTGCCGTGAAACACCGGCTGGCCCGGCCACCATTCGGAGGTAATCTCCATGGTCCGCTTAGAGGCACCCGTATCGTCGAGAAGCGACACATAATAGGGGCCCGGATAGGCGCCCATGACCTCCAGAAGCACCGATTTATCGCCGATTTTGACGACCCGGCGCTTGGCGAAGCGGACGGACTGGCCGGCCATCTGATGGGTAATGCCGCGGCGGCGCGAGTTGCTGATATGATCGATTGCAGCGGTTACGGCCGCGAGCGTCTGCAGGTCATCTCCCTCGGGCGCCTTGGGCTTGAAGCCGTCCGGGAACTCCTCCTTGATGAAGCCGGTCGAAATCTTGCCCGAGCGCCAGCGCGGGTGCTGCATCATGGTCGAAAGGAACGGCACGTTGTGCTGGATGCCGTCAATATAGAAGGCGTCGAGGGCATTGGCCTGGGCGTCGATCGCTTCTTCGCGGGTGGGGGCATGCGTGACCAGCTTGGCGATCATCGGGTCGTAATACATTGAGATTTCGCCGCCCTCGAACACGCCGGTGTCGTTACGCACTGTGAACCCGTCCTTGCAGGTCTCCTCCGGCGGGCGGTATTTCACCAGCCGGCCGATGGACGGCAGGAAGTTGCGGTAGGGGTCCTCAGCATAGACGCGGCTTTCGACCGCCCAGCCGTTGAGGCGGATATCCGACTGCTTGAAAGGCAGCTTTTCACCGGCGGCGACGCGGATCATCTGTTCGACCAGGTCGATTCCGGTGACCAGCTCCGTCACCGGGTGTTCGACCTGAAGACGGGTGTTCATCTCCAGGAAGAAGAACGAACGGTCCTGTCCGGCGACGAACTCGACGGTGCCGGCCGAATCGTAGCCGACCGCCTTGGAAAGGGCCACGGCCTGCTCGCCCATGGCCTTGCGGGTCTTCTCATCAAGCAGCGGCGAGGGGGCTTCTTCCAGCACCTTCTGATTGCGGCGCTGGATCGAGCATTCGCGCTCGCCCAGGTAGACGACGTTGCCGTGCTTGTCGCCCAGCACTTGAATTTCGATATGGCGTGGGTTCTCAATGAACTTTTCGACGAAGCAGCGGTCATCGCCGAACGATGACTTGGCTTCCGATCGGGCGAGCTGGAAACCTTCTTCGGCCTCCTTCGCGTTGTAGGCGATACGCATACCCTTGCCGCCGCCGCCCGCCGACGCCTTGATCATGACCGGATAGCCGATCTGGTTGGAGATCTCGACGGCGTGCTTGGCATCGCGGATCTCGCCCATGTAGCCGGGAACGGTCGAAACCTTGGCCGCTGCCGCAGCCTTCTTGGATTCGATCTTGTCGCCCATGGCGGCGATCGCCTTGGCGTTGGGACCGATGAAGACGATGCCGTTCTTCTGCAATTCGGTCGGAAAGGCCTCGCGCTCGGAGAGGAAGCCATAGCCCGGATGGACCGCTTCAGCGCCCGTCGCCTTACAGGCGGCGATGATCTTGTCCATCATCAGATAGGATTGCGCAGCCTGTGCCGGACCGATGTGAACGGCTTCGTCAGCCATTTCAACATGAAGGGCATCGCGGTCGGCATCGGAATAGACAGCGACTGTCTTGATCCCCATCTTGCGTGCCGTCTTGATGACGCGGCAGGCGATTTCACCGCGGTTGGCAATCAGGATCTTTTTGAACATCGGCAGGCCTTGTCCTTCCCGGGGGCATTGGGTCGTTAACGATACGGGTCATTGAGGAAACCGGAAGTGGTTCTAGAGGCTCATCGTGGCCACGTAAACCTCCTCCGCAGCCGCACTTAAGGGGCAAAACCGCGATCAGCCGCCGCAGCGGCGCAGCGCGCGCACCAGAGCGGCGGCACTGACATCAGCCCTGCCATTGCCGCCGATCACGTAGAGGTGTCGCGCATGGGCTGCGAACGCCGGCTTGAAATGCCAACGCCCGGTCCGATGACCGGGCGTTGCGCGAAGAGGATATGAGCCGACGTGTGCCTCAGGCGGCGCGGCCGAGCCGGTCGACCGCCTCGACAAGAGCGGGATGCATGCGTGGGTTTTCGTTCTTGAGATAGGCGACGAGCGCATGCTCGCTGGGAGAGAGGCGGCCATCGCGGCCGATGCGGTTGGCAAGCCAGGTCGCCTCGGCTTCGGTGATGGCTTCGTTGGTGATGATCTCGATGCGCTGATGTTCCAGGCGGGCCAGTGCCCGCTCTTCGGCCGTCTGATCCATGTACGCATCCTTCACCGATGACAGGTTGGAGCGGACCATGGACAACAGGAACGCCAGCACGGAGGTCTTCTGTTCGGGCTGGTCGAGCGAAGCTTCCTGGCGCAGAGCTTCCTCGCGCGAAGGCACGGCGTAGCCGGACGACGCCATAATGACGTTGGCGACCGCCTTGACGAAAAGATCGGTCCAGCCCGGGTTGGGCGCAGCGCTGGCGACGGCTTCGTCGATATCGAACAGCACGTCGGCCTCTTCCCGGGTGATGGCGACATGGCCATCGCCGGCGAAGGCATAGAGGATGCGGCGGAGCACATCGACCTCGAAGTCGGTGATGCGGCCGATATCGCCGGGCTTGCCCTGGCGGGTCGGGCCGGAGCCGGTCACGATGCCGGCCTTGACCTGCTCGAGCGCGAACCTGGCGAGGCTGACCGGAGCCCAGCGCGCCTTATCCAGCACATTGACGATCAGTTCGAACTCGGTTTTCGACAGTGTCTTGCCGGGCTTGGCGATCCGGTCGATCAGCCAGTGAGCGTTGTCCGCGGTCAGATAGCCCTGGGGACGCTCCTGGAAGACGATATAGTCCGTCACCGCTTCGACGAAGAACGGCGGCCAACCGGGATCCTGGATGTCGCAGGATGAATTGAGCTTGAACAGCAGATCGCATTCATCGGCAGCGACGATGCCATCTTCGTAGAACACGCGGCGGAAGCGCTGGACATCGCTGTCCTTGATGCTGCCACGGCCCAAGACTTCTTGTATCGGAAGCGACTGCAAACCACTCATCGGTGATCCCCGCACAGCAAGCAAAAACGCTGAGGGGCAGAGTAGGTTTCGATGCTTAATCGATACTTAAAAGTCGCAGCCGCGCAACTCCAGGATCGTCCGATGTTGCCGAACGGACACTTCTACCTGACCGGGCGCAAAGATAAGGGCCGCGATTGCGCGCGGCCCTGTGCGAAAGTTTCGCCGATGACGATTGCCGATGACGATTAGTGCCAGGCGCGCATCCACCAGCGCTTGTGGCGGCGCTGATGCGACGGCCGGCCCTCATCATGATCGTTGACCCAGCGCGCGCCGCGCAGGCCCCAGGGGTAAAGGCCCTTGCCATGCCGGCGCGAGACGTGAGCGTCGGCACCGCCATTCCAATCAGGCTTGTTGTTAACGACGGGGCGAGGCGTCACGACGACCGGCGGTTTGGAGACCACAGGCTTGGTGATCACGGGCTTGGCGATCACGGGCTTCAGAACGACCGGCTTGCTGGTCACCGGGCGGTTGGCAACCGGCTTGGTGCCCGTCGTCTTCGTATACGCAGGGCGGCTGCCATCGCCACGCTTGCCGCGATTGGGGCGCTCGGCGGCGTCGGCGCCGGCCATCGGCAACAGAACGGCAAATGTTGCAAGAGCGCTGAGGAGAAGTTTGGAAGAAGACATCGGGATGGTCCTGCTTTGTTGAGCCAACCGCCTCGGGCCGATTGTTGGCTGCGCGGCATGGTTCAACACTATGAGGACGCGGCTGAACCCGCTCTGAACCTCGCTAGCAGGCCCCGTTCATCTTCAGGGCTCGTGGTATTATGATCTTTAGGCCGGACGCACGGTGGATCGGATGGCTTTCAATTGGACGCGCGTCCGGAGGCTTACGAGGACGGGCGTGCCGTCAGCAGCTCTGCCGGGCGGACGACTTCTTGATCATTTTGATGGTCTGACGCTGCTGGTCGGAGAGGGGCACTTCCGACTGGCTGTGATAGAGGCAGCCGCCGTTGCCAAAGTAAGTGATCGCCCGCGGCGAGGTGAAACAGTAGCCCGCATCCTTGTAGATCTGGTTGCGCATCACCCACAGCTCCTGACAGTTGTAGGCATCGCCCTGAACGTCGCCGGCAGAGGCCGGCAAGGTGGCGGCCGAAAGCGTGGCAGCAGCAGCAAGCACAAGTAAGGACTTCGTCGTCATTGGGAGCTCCTTAGGGTTTGAAAGTATGCGTGAGACAGTCAAAACTTCCGTCGCGCAACGGGCCGGTCGGGTTCATGCGTGTGCGACGAAAAACGTGGCTGTCGCGATGGTCATGGTCTGCGGCGTACAACTGATGTGCGTCTAACATGCAAATCCCACCTGAATGACGTGTGAGAGCGCGCTTCATCGGCCCTTCATCTGCTGCAAGCGCCTGACTGGCCGTAGGCAAAAAAAGAGCCGCTCCGGGGGGAGTGGCTCTTCAAGTGACGCGCACGGGTTCGGGGGGTGAAGCGTGCGCGAGGGGGAACAGGAGACAGTGCGAAGGGCGATGGGACCTCAGCGTCCGAAGCGCGGCAGCCACCACAAGCGGTGCCAACGATCATGCTTCTCACGGGCAATTGAGCCGCGAGCCTGATCCTGGAGCGCCGACAGATTGCTACGCTCGGTTTTCGACAGATGCCCATCGGCGCCGTAGGCACGCTCGAGGCTGCGGATTCGGTGCTGCTGGGCGCGCAGCTTCATGCCTTCACGCCATGTGATCTGACCGGTCTGGCGGCCTTCCTCTATGGCGTTGAGCTGGCGATTTTGACGAGCGTCAATCTGGCGGTGGCTCGGCGCAGCGACAGCCGATGCGGCACTGGCAATCAGAAGGCTGGCCGCAATGAGCAGGGTCTTGGTCATTGTCATCCTCAGGTTTGCCGGTGTAGCCGGCTCACGTTCACTCGTTGATCAATGATGACCTTCTATGCCCCGGGCTTTGAACTCTGTCTGAACGGCGAATTTATCTGCCGTTCATCACTGATGCCGCGGACGGAGCAAGCATTGAGAGCGCAAGCTTTGCCTGGCTGCCGAAGAAGGGGTATGCTGGCCGCAAGCATCCAATTGCGAGCGAAAGGCGCTGGCCATGGCCTTTGAGAAACTGAAGATGGACATCTCGATGCTGTTGACCGAGATGCAGAACGAGCCAGAGGACCGTCACGAGATCTATATGCAGCTGCATGAGAAGCTGAACGAGATGAAGGCATTTGGAATGCCGCTTCCCGAGGATCTGGTGAAGCTCGAAGCCGCACTGGAAGCTGAGTTCGCCAGAGACAGGCGTCAGTCGTAGCGCGATTGAATCGGGCGTTCGCTGCGTTGCTCGCATCCGCCACCGGGCGCAATAAAACTATAGACCAAACGAAAATGTCCCGGATACGCAGCTGACACGGGACTGCGCATCCGGGTTTGAAAGCGCGCCTGGGGGGCAAGCGCGCAGTAAAGGACCGCAATTAGCTGCGTTGACCGCTCTTGCGATCATCCGGCTCGTTCTCACCCGAACCCGGCTGGCGAGAGCGCTGCTGGTCGTCGCGCCCGCCCTGCTGGTTCTGCTGGTTCTGACGCTGCTGCTGCTGAGGGTTCTGATCGGAGAACTGGTTGTCGCCCTGCTGCTTGCGATTTTCATCGTCTTGCTGCGGCTGTTCGCCGGGCTTCGCCGGGCGGTTCTGCTGCGACGACTGCTGATCGTATTTCTTCTGATCCATGCTCAACTCCTTACTCTCCAGCTCCAGTGCTGTATGCGTAGAACGCTGTGGCACGGAGCGGGTTCCAATCGAGCGAGCTAACGCGTTCGGACAGAACGCCAATTACTCATTATGAGACTCTGATGCCGCGCGTATGTCTCGCCAACGCGCAGGCCACGAGCCAGTGCTTCAGCAATTAACAGTCGCGAACGAATGAAAGCTTGCAAGAGCAGGTAGGGCCTTGCGCCAGTACCGTTCGATCCGCCACTCTGCGCAGCCATGAGCGAAACAGACCGGCCGATGCCCCTCCCTTTTGACGCCCGAATGCTCGATGCGGGCGACGGGCATTGGATCTATGTCGAGGAAGTGGGTCACAAAGGCGGCCGGCCCTGCCTGTTTTTGCACGGCGGACCGGGCAGCGGCGCACAACCCCTGCACCGGACCCTGTTCGATCTGAAGCGCGACCATGTCTTCCTGTTCGACCAGCGCGGGGCTGGGCGCAGTCATCCGCATCTGAGCCTCATGGCCAACACCACGGCGCATCAGATCGCCGACATCGAGGCGATCCGCACGCACTTCGGCATTGAGAAATGGCTGGTCACCGGCGGGTCATGGGGTTCCACGCTGGCTCTCGCCTATGCCGAAACCCACCCCGATCGCGTGACCGCGCTGGTGTTGCGCGCCATCTTTCTAGGAACTGACGAAGAAGTCCGCTGGGCCTTTATTGACGGCCCTCGGACCTTTCGGCCGGAACTCCACGCCGAATTTGTCAGAGCGCTGCCGGAAGAGGAGCAGCACGATCCCCTGTCTGCCTACGTCGCCCGCTTGCTCAATTCCGATCCAGCCATTCACCGGCCCGCGGCCATGCGCTGGAACGCGTATGAGCGGATCCTGTCCGAGCGAAAGCCGGCCAGTTGCACTTTGCCGGTGACGTTGCCGCCTGAGGCACGCACGCCGCCGACGCCGGTCATGGAAGCGCACTACATCCGCAACCGCTTTTTCCTTCGCCCGAACCAGCTGCTCGGCGAAGCCTGCCGGCTGAGCAGGATGCCGGGGGTCATTGTTCAAGGGCGATACGATCTGATCTGCCCGCCGCAGGCCGCCTACCGCCTCGCGCGCGCATGGTCTGCCGCCGAGCTCAAAATTCTCGACGATGCCGGTCACGCCATGACCGAGCCGGGCGTCATGGAGGCGCTCAGCTCGGCGATTGCCCGGATGCCTTGAAGTTGAGATGCGATCCGCGCTCAGTCACGGTTGCGCAGGGCAACGGCGACGCGGGTGAAGTGTCCCATCATGCCGGCCTTCACGTCAGGTGCGATGCCGCAACGATCGATCGCAATATCCATGCATTTGAGCCAGGCATCGCGCGCTTGAGGGCCGATCTCGACATGCTCGTGCATGGTGCGAACGTTCGAATGGCCGTGCTTCTCGACATAAAGGCGTGGGCCGCCAAGAAAGCCCGAAAGAAAGTGGAACTGCTCGATGCGCGAATGCGCGACGCCCATGCCACGCAGATGCAGAATGTTGAGCGCCTCTCCTTCCGGCTCCTTTTCGACGATGTCGTAAAACACTTCTACAAGGCGGCGTACGCCGGCTTCACCGCCGATAAGGTCGTAGAAAGAAGTCGTGGCATCCATGTGTGGTGTTCCGTTTCGTAGCGTTTTTCGTTCGTTTAGCGATGAAAGGCGACAATCGCGTTAAGCCGTTAAGCCCTTCTTTGGCCAGCAACGCGCGCATTGGACGCATGCCATTTGTTAAGTGACCGTCTAAGCCTTGCCTTGACTTTAGTCACGAACTCAACCATACACCCTCCATTGCTCTTCGATGGCGCTCGGGTCCTCGTGCCACATCAAGCGTTGAAAACCAACGCGCTCGACCCTGCATCCTGATCAATCCTTAAAAAAAGGCCACACCCCGAAAGCGCCGGTGTGGGCCATGGGACAAGACCCGGCCACAGGATGGCGCGGGCTTGAAGCCCTTGGGACAACTCTTCCTTTGACACATCATACCTTTGAGGCGTTCGGCATGGCCGAGCCTCTTTCGCGCGCATTGAAGCAGTGCGCGTACACGACGCCGACACCTGTCCAGGTGCAGGCGCTGCCGGTGCAGCTTGCCAATCGCGATCTCATGGCTTTGGCCGAAACTGGTTCAGGCAAGACCGCAGCCTTCGTATTGCCGATCCTCAATGCCATGGCCCAGAACCCGGCCGACCCTGCCCCGCGCGAGGTCATGACCTTGATCCTGGCGCCGACGCGTGAACTCGCCATCCAAATCGACGGCGAAGTCGCTTCGCTCTCGCGCAACATGCATATCCGCCGTGCCGTTGTGCTCGGTGGCGTTTCCAAGGGCCCGCAAATTCATGCCCTGAAGCGCGGCGTGCACGTGCTCGTGGCGACGCCTGGGCGCCTGCTCGATCACGTCAACGCTCGCCATGCCGACCTGCGCAGCGTGCGCGTGTTGGTGCTCGATGAAGCGGATCGCATGTTCGACATGGGCTTCGTCCGCGACATCCGCAAGATCGCTGCCCTGCTGCCGCGTCAGCGGCGGACGGCAATGTTCTCCGCCACCATGCCGCCTGAGATCAAAAAGCTCGCCAACGAGCTTCTGACCGATCCGGCCTTCATCGATCTGAGCCCCAAGCAGCTCGTCGTCGACCGCATCGACCAGAAGGTGATGATGGTGCGCACGCCGGAAAAGCAGAGCCGGCTGCATACGCTGCTCGGCGATCCGGCCTGCACCCGCGCTATCATTTTCACCCGTACCAAGCGTGGCGCAGACCGCGTCACCGACCGTCTCGGCATGGCCGGCATCGGCGCCGCTGCCATCCACGGCAACAAGGCCCAGAACGCCCGTCAGCGCGCGCTTGCCGATTTCTCGGCTGGGCACGTCAAAGTTCTGGTCGCGACCGACATTGCCGCCCGCGGCATCGACGTGTCGAACGTCTCCCACGTGATCAACTTCGACATGCCGGTCGAGGCCGAAACCTACGTCCACCGCATCGGCCGCACGGCGCGCAAGGGCGAGAGCGGCATCGCGATCTCGCTCTGCGATCCTTCTGAGAAGGGTGAGATCGCGGCCATTGAACGGTTGATGAAGCAGAAAATCGAAGTGATCGGCGATGTCGGCGGTGAAGTGCTGCCCATGCCCGCGCACCGGCCGCATCGCGACCATGACGCGCCGCGCCGCGAAGGATCGCATCGCAAGGGTCCGCGTCCGTCCCATCGTGGACAGGACGAAGGACGAGATCGCCGCGATCATTCAGCCCGTGGCGAGCGGCCGGCACGCCCGGCCCGCGCTGAGGGCGACGGACATAAGCCTCAACATTCACGGGCCGGCGACGCGCACCGGACTGAACGGGGGCAGGGTCCGCACCGGCAGGACCGTGAACATCGCAACGACCATCGCGGCCCGCGTCAAGAGGGCCGCTCCAGTGATCGCCCCCACGCGGCCCGCTCCGGCAACGGGCAAGGTGAAGGAAAGCCGTTTGATCCGCTGCAGGCTGATGCCCGCCGCGATCAATCCCACACACCGCGCCAGCGCCCGGACCGTCCGCAGCACGATCGGCCCCATCACGGCCGGCCGGCGCACGAAACATCCGGCCGCCGCCATGAGGAGAACCGGCCAGAACGCGATGCGGCCTCTCATGGGTCTGGAAAACGCGGCGATCGTCCGGCCCAGAAGCCTGCGCCTCATGCGGCCTCAGCTAAGCCAGCCGGAGGACACCAGCGCGGGAATCGCAATTGGAATGGCCAGCAGCCGCCGAAGTTCCTGAAGCAGCGGGCGCGCTGAAAAGGGTCTCATCCCAACATCGAAAAGGGCCGGAAGCGGACAACGCTTCCGGCCCTTGGTCTATTCAGACCCACGAGTGCGCCCTATCACCAGCGGCGGTGGTGGAACACGGCAATCGACGGCTCATAAGTGTCGCGCAAGCGCGGCGGTGCGATGTGATTGACGGCGACGCAGCTGCCGCCATCTCCGCACCAGACGTTGCGCATCCGGTAGCTCACATCTTCCGATCCGCGGTTGGGGAGCGGCCGCGTCGGCGTCATCGGCGCGCGACCGACGACGACGGGCGGTGCACGATCGCAACCGGCAAGACACTCGATCGCGCCCCCGATCTTGCCGGCAACGCCGCGCACGCGCTCTGCCGCGGCCACCTGCGGCGATGACGCCGCCAACAGAATGGCGACGGCGGCAGCAACTTTGAGACTGACATGACTGGTGGACATCGTAACCCTCGTTCCCGCATGCACTCCCTGTCAGGCGCGCCATGGGACTTGAGGTCAAGTGTGCGCCGCGCGTCCGCCGCTTTCAAGCTGGCCGGCCGCTAACCCTTAACGCTGCAAAAAATCGAAATGGAAAAGGGCCAGCAACCATTGTCGCCGGCCCTTCCGTTACAGTGAATTCAGACGATCAGAGATTGTCGCCCGGCGGCAGGCCCTGCTCATCGCCGCCGTCGATGTCGGGAGCGAACTGCGGAGCGCCCGGTCCGGGACCAGCCGGCGGGCCACCGGCGCCGCCTTCAGGACCACCGGCGCCACCAGGACCGCCCGGTCCACCGCGCATCTCGTAGCGCGGGCCGTCGCCCCAGCCATGATGACCGCGGCCGTGGCCGCCCCATCCCCATCCACCGTGATGCCCCTTGCCTTCGGCGAAGCGGCCATGGCGGCCCTTGCCGCGCCCACCCATGCCAGGAGCAAGTTCACGCATCAGCGGACGCAGCACATCTTTCTGTTCATCCGAGAGCGAGGCATAGAACGGCCGGAATGCCGCGGAAAACGTCTTCATCCGCTCCGATCGCTCGGTCATGTTGGCGCTCATCTTGTCGAATCGTTCGGCGAGATCGGGGCGCTTGCCCTCGGCGCGTTCCTTCTGACGCTCTTCGCGCATCTTCTGCCACTCGTCGCGCTTGGCTTGGCGCGCCTTGAACGCATCGCGCACCGATGCTTCTAGCGGCGCCCAGAGCTTTTCCTGCTCGGGAGTGAGTTTCAAAGCCGTCTTTGCCATGGCGAGCCTACCTTCCTCGAGACGGGCCATGGTTTCGGCACTGGGGCGCATCCAGCCGCCACGCTCGGCGGTAGCGGCAATTGCAACAGTCGCGGGAATTGCAGCGACGGCGGCCAATGCCAGCCATGTGCCGCGCGAAAAAGTCTTCATGTCGGAACTCCTCTCAAACGAGAGCGCCTCAACCGGGAAGCTGGGGGGAGCTTGCAGCGGCGCATCGTCGAAGGCTTTAACGGGAGCGCCAGCACAATCCGTCGCGGCGGCAAGGCTTACGAATTGGTCATGGAACGCCGGGTGTGTGGACCGGGATCATCGCCCCAGACCGCATGGCAGCCTCGCCACACAACTCTATGAAATTACGACGCATCCGGTTCAAGACCGTCCATCTGTTTGAAGATGGGCAACGCCAATGCGATAACCGCGCCCGGGTTCGACCGATGCAAAAGTCGAAATTCCTGCAGAGGCAGGGAGTGGGGAAAGCGATGAAGAGATTTCATGGCGTTGCGTCTATCTTGATCGCGGCCGCTTTGATCCTTGGCGCGGCCCAATATCAAGCAACCCCGGCGGTGGCGTTATCAACCGACCAGCCCGGCGCTAAGACCAAGGACGCCGCCCCCGGCAAGGCGCTGGATGAAGTTTGGCCGAAACCGGTCGAGGAATTTCTGGCCGGCAAGTATCTTGAGCGAGCCGACGTTGTGCTGACGCGGCGTTCCGGCGACATCGGGTCTGCGCTCATCCGCTGGGCCACCAATTCGCCATTTTCGCACGCCGCCCTCGTCTACACCGGCCCGCAATATGATCAGGGCATATCCGGCACCTTCGTCATCGAGGCGGGCACCAGCGGCGTCGATCTCACCAAGCTCAACGACTATGCCGAGAACAAGAGCACGTTTGTCGCCATCAAGCGGTTCAGGAAGCCGTGGTTTGATGCAAACCGGCAGGCGCGCGTTCGCGGCGTTCTGCTCGACAAGATCAAGGACAGCTACGACTACTGGACCATCTGGCGGATCGTGAAAAAAATCTGGTTTGGCGTTCAGGCCAAGATCAGCACTAAGGAGAAAACGGTCGAGAAATACCGCGAGCGGCACTGGGAGCCGCCCAATGAATACATCTGTTCGGGCCTCGTCCAGATCGGCTTCGTCCAAACCGCGATCGAGGCGATCACGCGGGGCGAACTGCCGCCCGAGGCGCTGCTGGACGTGGTTTTCACGAAGTCGGCGGCAAGCCGGCTGCCGGACAAAGCCGATTGGAAATATCTCGGCGCCGACGGCAAGGCACTCGCCGTCAATTTCCAAGATGTCCTGAACGACGAGCTCTACTCGATCACGCCCGACGATCTTGCCCAGAGCGACAAGCTCGAGTGGCTCTACTTCATCAAGAACGGCGCGGTGCACAAGGTGAGCACCTACGCCGATGTCTTGAAGCTCGTGCAGTAGCCGCCGTCACCGGGCCTGGACTTATTGCCCTTCTCCGGGAGCGGCATCTGCCTTGGGTTCCGGGCTTTTGCCCGCATCCGGTGCCGCAGCGGGTGCTGAGGTATCGGCCGTGGCCGCGCCATCTTGAGTGGTTTCGGGGGCCATGGTCGGCAGCAGTTGCGGCTTGTTGGTGTCGTTGCCTTCAACAGACTTGCCGGGCTCGGCCGCCTGCGCGGGCACTATTGCAGGCGCCGGTGCCGCAGCGTCCGCCTTTGCGGGTTCCGCTTTGGCCGGTTCTGACTTTGCAGTCTCCGCCTTGGGCATTTCCGGCGCGGCAGCCGGCTTCACAGCCGTGGCGGGAGACATTTTGGGTTTGTCCTCGACCGAATTGGCGATCGCAGGTTTTACCGGAGGTTCGCTTCCGCCTTCGCTCACTTTGGCCGCTGGCTTGGCTGCGACCGGCTCGGCGGGCTGCGCGTAGACCACGCGGTTGTGCAGCGAACGGCAACCGGCAAGGCAAATAATCACGTCTTCGGAGGGATGCTTGCCGATCAGATCGCGGACCAGCCGGCTCGAAGCTGGGACATCTTCAGCAACCATTCCGTCCTCGGGAACTGTGTAGAGGATCTTGCCCTGGGTTGGTCCGCTGCGGCCGCTGGTATTGCCGGATGCCGCTGCCTTGGCGGCTGCCCCTGCACCTGACGCCTTGGGTGCCGGATCACCGGCCTGAGCGGGAGACAGGAAAATGGCCACGAGGGCCGAGCCAGCCAGGATCGACCGGCCGCAGTCAAGGAGGGAACGACGCATCACGCACCTTCAACGCTGAACGAAACTCAAACGACTGTGCCGCGCCAGAGTTAATTTTGCGTTAGCAGGTCCTAAGAATTCCTCAGTGCGTCAGTAGCGCGTCTCGCTGAGCTGAAAGTGAGCAATGCGAGCCGAGCGGATGGGATGGATTGCCTGCTTCAAATGCTGAACATGAGCGAGCCGCTTCAGCCGTGCCCGCGTTTCAGCCATCGGCTTGGCCGGTGGCGCAAACGTGATCTTGGTACGCCACGCGTTGGCCGTCGCATAAGTCACAGTCGTGCGCCATCTATTTGCCGGTGCGGTTGCAACGGTGGTACGCCACGCGCCGGCGGAGTTCTCCGCGTGCCGCCGGGCGGCGTTCGCCTTGGCTTTGCGCGGCACAGACGGAACTTCATAGATCACGCGCATCTGCCATGCGCCCGCCTGTGCGGCCCGAACCGCCATATGCGTGCGCACGCGCGCGCGGTCTACGCCGGCGCCGGGCTCGATTGCGGAGGCCGCCGCCGCGCGACGGTTCGCTTGGCCTGCGAGTCCTCCGCTTGCAGAACCGCGCTGCCTCGGATCGGCCCCTGCAAATTGAACCGGCGCGCTTGCCGGGCGGCCGTCGGCAACCTTTCGCCGGGCCTGATGCGTGCGGGGGCGCTCATAGCAGCCGGCAATGCACACGATTGTATCCGGCGCCTGCTCGGGCGCTGCATCGGCGGACGGCGCGGTGGGAGCGGTGGCAGGCGCGGGCGCTCCGGTCTTATCAGCGCCTGATGCAGTCGGCTCCAGCCGCGTAACCGGCGAACGCGCCTCAGCCATTGCAACCACATAGACGACTTCTTCAGTGGCCTTGCGGCACCCCGCTTCACAAACGACGACATATTTTCCGGGATGGGCGAGCGCCAACGGATGCGGCTTCACCTCGCGCAAGTGTTGTTCGCCTTTAAGGCGCTCGTCCGCCATCTTCTGCCAGAGCGCGAAATTGGGATCGGAATCCTGAGCGACCAGACCCTTGCCTTTGGTGAAGCCCAGTGTTGGCGGCGGCTGGGCCGGGGACTGGGAAGAGGACTGGGGCTGTGTCTGCGTCGACGACCGCAAAGGGGCCCCGGTCGCGGTCTGAGCCAGCGCTTCGGACGGCGCAACGGCATTGGCCAGCGCTTTGAACAAGCGTTTGAGGATCGAGGGCTCGACAACGGTCATGCCGGCCTGGGCAGGTTCAACGAGAAGCGCAAGCGGCTGGAGCGGCTCCGGTTGAAAGACCAGTATGCTCAGATCCGGCGCACTTCTATACGCGAATTCGACAGGCGCGGCAGATACCGGCAGAGCGCCGAACCCTGATAATACGACCGGCAGAGCGATCAACGCCCTACGCCCCTTCCCCCTCAACATGTGCACCACCGACGCCCCAAACCCCAAAATGCATTCATTGACATGAGAAGCGCCCGTTAAGGCGCGAACCGCGCGCATCCCTAGCGCGCGTGATAGAACCATTGATCCTCAGACGAGGCCGCGTTGATCACGCGGACATTGCGATAGTCGGTGCCCGGCGCGGTATGCGCGGGCTGAAGCGCGGCCTGACGCGTGTTCTTCGCTGCGCGCGGCGCGGCATGGTCCTCACCGACCGAAGACTTCATGACGACATTGGGTGACGGATCGGACTTGGCCGCTGTTTTTGCGCCCGCCGCGGCGGCTCCCGGCGCCTGCACCTCGACGGAGAGGCCGTAATAGGCGGCGATGCAAGGGTCGGTCTTTTTCTTGAACTCGAGATCCGCCACCTTGACGTAGACCAGCTTGTCCGGCCCGCAAAGATAGGCTTCTTCGGCACGCGCACCGTGTGCCGCGCTTGTCAGCGCAGCGGCCGATACGACAATGAAAAACCCAACGCTCTCCCGCAACGCCATGACTGAACCCCGATAGCCGATCCCCGACAGAAAGTGGCAAGCTTGGCTGTCAGAATATGGGACAGGTGTTGAGAAAGCGTTGACCGTGGACGTTGCGGGACAACAGGCGTTTGCGCGCTTCGGGCGAAGCCCGGCGCGGGATCCGTTAATGTCCGTTCAGATCTTTAGGCGCGCGGGCGCGCTATTTGGGCGGCGGAAACTTCCAATACTCTCCGCCACCGGACGCCTGCAGCTTGAGGATCGTCGGCACACGCTTGTCGGGCGGCCGCGTGCCGTTCATCAGCAGCAGCTTGATATCGGCCAGAAGCGTGTTGTTTTCCGCATAGCCGGAGTGGTTGAGGCCAAGGCTGTCGGTCGAAATGGCCGTAACGTCGATGGTGTCGACGCCGGGCACCACCATCGGCCCGGACGCCGGCACGTCACCCGCGCGCGGGATGCCGCCCCAGAACCGCGCCGAATAGCTGAGCGCCTTGTCGTTGGACGCGGCATAGAGCGTGACACCCTTCGAAAAGTTGGTGATCTGCCGGACGATGATATCGAACTTGTCGCGGTCCACGTCAGGGGCCGCCAAAATCACCTGACTGATCTCCACGCCCTGCGGCACCGTGGGACGCAGCCGTTCAAGCACGCGCAGCAACAGCTCGTTGCCCATGGAGTGGGCTATGAGACTGACCGATTTGGCTCCGCTTTCCTTGACGACGAGATTGATGAACTCGGCCAGGTGCGGCTCGGCCTGCTCGGCGCTGCCGCGGTCGTAGGTGTAACTCGCAACCTTGCCGCCGGATGGCCAACTGTAGACGAACGGCGCGCCATCGAAATTCATGTCGTAGGAGATCTGCGCCGTCCGGTAGAGCGCATAGTCGAACGACGTGTTGAACCCGTGCACGAAAATGAAGGCGTGGTCCTTGAACGACTTCGACTTGGCGAGCCGCTCCTTGACGTACGCCAGAAGCTGCTCCTTGGTGAGGGCGGCGATCTCTTGCAGCGTGAAATGCTTGTTCGGGTCCTCGGTCTCCTCGTAGATCTTGACCTTGAAATAGGGAATCTCGATCACCCAAGGCCGTTCGATCTCCGGAACCTTGTGAGCCTTCGGCACGGTGATAAGCGCACGCCCCAGCTGCAGTTTGCGGCCGCGTTCGGCACCGAACTGGAGGCGCTTGGGGTCGGGCTGCACCGCGCGGTCGGTGCCGTAGTAGACGGGCACGACATCAAAGGCCGCGTTGGGATCGACAGGGTTGTCCGTCACCCTTGGCGGAGCCGTAGGCGCGCCGCCGATCGTTCCCATGCCTGTTCCACCCCCTCCTGTACCTGTACCGCCGGCACCCAGGCCGCGCGTCGGTTCTTCTCCGGGCGGGGCACGCGGCGCGGGAGCGGCTGCGGGAGGGGGCGGAGGCGGTGCGGGCGGCTCGGCACCTGCCCCAGGTGCTGGCGCGGTTGGTGCCTCACCATCTGGCGCAGGCGCCTCAGCGGACTTTCTTTCCACCACGATGCCCGGATCCGCATCATCCGTTGCCCCGGCTGCGGGCTTGTCGTAGGAGCCGATGCCGCCCGGCTTCTCGACGGGCACAGTCTCGACTTTCTTTGGCGGCGAAGACGACTTAGGCAGATCGGCGCCCGTGGGATCGGTGCGCGGTTCAGCCGCTGAGTCTGACGGCTTGTTGGACTGCGGCTGCTCATCGCGCTTCTGCGAGCCCAATTTGGGCGCCTCGCTGCTGCAGCCCGACAGCGTCAAGAGAGCGGGTGCGACTGCGGCGAGGGACGCCGCCAACAAAAACCGCCGCGCGCGCGCTGAAAATATCTTTGACAACATTCACATTCCCTCCCGGTGCTACGCAGTGACCGCGCGCAACACCCCGTTTCCGTGTCAGTCTAAGTAGGCGGCCTCGCCTCGGCAACGGCCCTCAGTTGCCACAAAACAGCGGCGAAATCCCGCCCTTGCGGACAATTGTGTTCCTGGCCATGGTCCCGAGCCTGCGGCCGCCCGGCTGGGAGGCCGCACATGCCGCTAAGGTGATTTGTCCATGTCCGCCGTTTCCGCCCCCGCACACCGCATTCCTGTCGCCGACTATGTCGCCGGCATACCGGGAGGGGATCGTGCGCTTCTCGCCCGCGCCATCACGCTCGTTGAAAGCACCAATCCCGAGCACGGCCGCATTGCCCAAGCTGTGTTGCAGGAGCTACTGCCGAAAACGGGCCATGCCATCCGGCTCGGAATCACGGGCGTACCCGGTGTGGGCAAGTCGACCACCATCGATCAACTCGGCATGAACCTCATCGCCGAGGGCAAGAAGATCGCCGTCCTCGCCATCGATCCAACGTCCAAGAGAACCGGCGGCTCGATCCTTGGCGACAAGACCCGGATGACAGCGCTTTCCCAAGAGCGAAATGCCTTTATCCGTCCCTCTCCATCGTCGGGGACGCTTGGCGGCGTCACCAAGAAGACGCGCGAGACTATGGCGCTCGTCGAAGCGGCTGGCTTCGATATCGTCATCGTCGAGACGGTCGGCGTCGGGCAATCGGAAGTCGCGGTTGCCGACATGGTCGATTTTTTTCTCGTTCTGCTGCTCGCTGGCGGTGGAGATGATCTGCAAGGCATCAAGAAAGGCATCATCGAACTTGCCGATATGATCGCTATCAACAAGGCCGATGGCGACAACATCGCCCGGGCGGAACGGGCGGCACAGGATTATCGCGCGGCGCTGCAAATCTTCACCCCCCATGGCGCGACATGGTTCCCGCCCGTCATCACCGTGTCTGGCCGTGACAATCGCGGACTTGGCGAACTTTGGATGAAGGTCGCCGAGCATCGTTCCAAGATGATGGCCACGGGAGAATTTCTGAAACGCCGCCAGGGTCAGGCGGTCGAGTGGATGCGCGACATGCTGGAAGACCGCATGATGGGTGCGTTGAAATCCAATCCCCGCGTCGCCGCTGAACTTTCCGGCATTGAAGATGCCGTGAGCCGAGGCGCGCTGCTGCCCACACTCGCGGTCGATCGCATCATGTCCCTGGTGGGCATCAGCGAGAGCGCGCTGTAAAGCAAAAGCATGCCTGCGCACCGTGAGGCGAAATTCTTCAATGATTCACGCGATATCTTCGACGCTCGCATAATTGCCGCAGCTTAAGGTTGAGCGCGCGACCCTGGGCGAATTGCCGCGCGACAGCCCTTGGGCCTTGCCATCGTCGCTTTCCCATAGTCGTTTCCGGGCACAAAAAACGGCAAGGGAAACAATCGGTATGATGCGTTTGTTGAGTGCAGCTATCATGGCTCTCGTGGGGCTGGTAATGGCGACGGGTGCGAATGCGAGCCCCTATGACGACGCAACTGTCGTCGAACAATCGTGGCGCAAGCCTGTTCAAAAGAACTCCTATACCCAAAAGAAGCAGCGGCGCTCCCATGCAAGCCGCTCGGCCTCGTCCGGCGGCTCGCGTCACGCTGTTGGCGGCCGTCCGCGCAAGTGGTGTGGCTGGTGGATGCGCACGCAGAAGGGCGGCGGTCCGGAAATGAATCTCGCCTGGAACTGGAGCAAGTGGGGCAGCCCGTCCGGTCCGCAGGTCGGCGCGGTCGTCGTTTGGCGTCATCACGTCGGCATGATCACAGGCCGCACGGCTGATGGCCGCTGGATCGTCAAATCCGGAAACGATGGCGGCCGTGTTCGCGAACGCGCCCGGTCCGTTTCTGGCGCCGTGTTCCGCGTCGGTTGATCCTCCGCGGTGCGAACGACCTGAATCAAATTTCCAAGGCCGCTCCCTACCGGGGGCGGCTTTTGAATTTTCAAGTTCCTGCCGCACACTCAAGACAGGCCCAGACGGATCGCCTAAACTGGCGGACATGAAACGACGTCACGTCGAGCGGTCGAGCACACGTCCGGTGATCCTCATCACCGGTTTTGGACCGTTCCCCGGTATCCAAGACAACGCGACGTCAACGCTCGTCCCGGTCCTCGCCGAGGCGGCCCGCGCGCGGCATCGCACTTATGGTTTCGTCAGTGCCGTGCTGCCGACGGTTTGGGAAGACGCCCCCCGCCTGCTCGAAGAGTTGTTCGAAGTCCACCGGCCGAGCGCCTGCCTGCATTTCGGCGTCGCCCGCGAATGCCACGGTTTCCGTTTGGAGCGCCGCGCCGCCAATGCCTGCCGCGCAACCGCGGATGCGGCGGGTTGCCTTCCACCCGCCCCGCAACTGGTTGCTGATGGGCCGGACTACCAGGACACGACCTTTCCCGCCGATGCCATTTTGGAACGCCTGATTGCCCAGGGATTGCCTGCAAGCTGCTCTGAGGATGCGGGCGGCTATCTTTGCAATGCCGTTCTTTACCATTCCCTGCGTGCGATGGCCGGACGCCGCCGCCGGTGCATCAGCGGCTTTGTGCATATTCCGCCGGATTTGACGGGTCCGCCTCTGACGCACGAAGAGGCGTTGCGAGGGGCCGGCCTCATCGTAGATGCACTGGTCGACAGCCTCCGGTTCGGGTCTTAACCAATCTGGCGATGGCGCGCGGTTTGCTTGGCATCCACTCTGTCGATGGAGCCAAATATGACCGTGAACCGCCGCAACATGCTCGCCGCAGGACTGGGAATAAGCGCCGCCGCAGCCGCGGCGACCGCCAAACCCGCCGCTGCCCAGACGGTGGCGGCTCGCGACACCGTTGCCCGCCCGACCCTCTTTGATTTCGCGCCCGGACTGCAGATCAATGCGCCTCAGGATCAGAGCGCCCTGCTCCAGGCCGCGATCGACAGGGCCGCGGACAAGGAAATCCCGCTGATCCTGCCGCCCGGCACGATCCGCGCCGCCGACCTGCGGCTTCGCGCCGGCACGCGCCTCATCGGCGCCTCGGGCGCGACCGTACTGGAGTTTTCGGGTGGGCCGGCCTTCATCACCGCCGACAAAGCCGGCGGGCTATTGATCGAAGGCATCGTCTTCAACGGCGCGTTCAAGGCGTTCGATGACATGCGTGGTTCGGGCCTGTTGTCGCTGTCGCGCAGCAAAGACGTCGTTCTGCAGGATATCGAAATCAAGGCAAGTGCCCACATCGGCCTGTCCCTCGTCGAAGTGGCCGGCCGCGTGTCTGGCGTTTCGATCCGCGACGTGCTCGACGCGGCAATCAAAAGCCTCGACGCGAAGGGCTTGGAGATCACCGGCTCGCGGATAGAGGGCTCGGGCAACAACGGCATCCTCGTCTGGCGGTCGGAACACGGCGAAGACGGAACCATCGTATCCGGCAACCGCATCTCCAAGATCCGCAACGCTTCTGGCGGAACCGGCGAATTCGGCAACGGCATCAACGTATTTCGTGCCGGCAGCGTGATCGTCTCGAATAACCGCATTGCCGATTGCGCCTACTCCGCGGTCAGGGGCAATGCCGCCTCCAACATCCAGATTATCGCCAACAGTTGCGAACGCCTGGGCGAGGTGGCTATCTATTCTGAGTTCGGTTTCCAGGGCGCCGTCATCGCCAACAACATTGTCGATGGCGCCGCGACCGGCGTTTCGGTCACCAACTTCAACGAAGGCGGACGGCTTGCCGTCATCCAAGGCAATCTGATCCGCAATCTGTTCCGTCGCGAGCACGAAGTGGAGGATAAGCGCGGTGAAGGCATCGGCGTGGAGGCCGACGCGGTCGTCACCGGCAATACGATCGAAGGCGCGCCCACCGTCGGCATTCAGGTCGGCTGGGGAACCTACCTGCGCGATGTCGCCGTCACCGGCAACGTGATCCGGCAATCGGCCGTCGGCATTTCGATCTCTTCGGCGCCCGGTACCGGCGCCTGCCTCATCGCCAACAATCTGATTGCCAGCACGCGAGACGGCGCCATCCGCGCCATGACGCGCGGCGTCGTCTTCGGCCCGGATCTCGCGCGCGAGCCGGACAAGGCTGAGCGCGTGACATTGTCGGGAAACGTCGCTGTCTGAATGTGGGGAGGGGTTACCTGTGCGGGCCGCGGCCGGGCGGGGGATGACACGGGGGGAAGCCCGGCCGGGCTCTCGCAAGGTCTGGTGGACGGGGGAGAACACCAGCTTAAATACACGAATACCTGATTGCCGATGAACTGAAGCTGAACGGCGCGAAACGCCCGCGGCGTTTGAGCCACTGTACGGATTTTGTTCGCTTTTTCCAAAGCAATTTGGCGGAACCGCCCCCTGTCCTGCTGCCGGTGGCGTGCAGAATCACACTAAGGTTGCCGCTCCATCACTGACCATCTTTTGGAAGCGCCCCACATGCCGGCCCGCGCCGCGCCCTTGCGTCCGTTGGAAGTCGAAACAACCACAACCGGCGATGCAGGCCGGCGGATGCGGCTTGCGCACGCGAAACTCGAAGATGTGTTCGGCTACAAGCAATTCCGCTCGCACCAATCGAACATCATCGGCACATTGTTGGAGGGAAAGGATTGCCTGGCGCTGATGCCGACCGGCGGCGGGAAGTCGCTTTGCTATCAAATCCCTTCGCTCGTCCGCGCAGGCACCGGCGTCGTCGTCTCGCCACTGATCGCGCTGATGCAGGACCAGGTCGACGCCCTGAAGGACGTGGGCGTCAAGGCCGCCTTTCTGAATTCGACGCTCGATTGGCAGCAGCAGAACGAAATCGAGCGCGAGTTCTCGGCCGGCGCGCTTGATCTTCTTTACGTCGCGCCCGAGCGCATCGTCCAGGATCGCACGCTGGCCATGCTGGCCCGCCACGAGGTGGCGCTGTTCGCCATCGACGAAGCGCACTGCGTCGCCCAATGGGGCCATGACTTCCGGCCGGAATACCGGCAACTCAAAATCCTCGCAGAGCGCTTCCCCGGCGTGCCCCGCATCGCTCTGACCGCCACGGCGGACGAACGCACGCGCCAGGAAATCATCACCGAGCTCAGTCTCGAGGATGCGGCCTGCTTCATCGCCTCATTCGACCGGCCGAATATTCGCTATACCATCGCCGAAATGGGCTCGATGAGCGCTCGCGAGAAACTGTGGCAGTTTCTCGAAGCCGAGCATCCAAGCGACGCCGGCATCGTCTATTGCCTGTCGCGCAAATCGGTGGAGGAAACCGCCGCCTGGCTCAACTCCAAGGGCCGCAAGGCGCTCGCCTATCACGCGGGCCTCGAGCCGCACATCCGCGCCGGCGCGCAATCGAAATTCCTGAGCGAGGACGGCCTCATCATCGTCGCCACCATCGCGTTCGGCATGGGCATCGACAAGCCCGACGTGCGCTTCGTCGCCCACCTGAACCTGCCGAAGTCGATTGAGGCCTATTATCAGGAAACCGGCCGCGCCGGACGCGACGGCGAACCGGCGGACGCGTGGATGGCCTATGGCATCCAGGATGTCGTCCAGTTGCGCCAATGGATCGCCCAGTCCGAAGGGTCGGATGCTTTCAAGCAGGTGCAGCGGCAGAAGCTCGATGCCCTGATTGGTCTGGCGGAAATGCCCGGCTGCCGGCGCCAGGCGCTGCTCGCCTACTTCGGCGAGCGCCTCGCCGAACCGTGCGGGAATTGCGACAATTGCCTCAATCCGCCGGCGACCGAAGATGGCACGGTGCTGGCGCAAAAGGCGCTCTCCGCCGTCTACCGCACGGGGCAGCGCTACGGCGTCACCTACGTCATCGACGTACTGATGGGCAAGGCGGAGGAGCGCATCCTGCGCAACAGCCACGACAAGCTCTCGGTTTTCGGCATCGGCAAGGATCTTGCCGTCACCCAATGGAAAGGGCTGTTCCGCCAACTTATCGCCGCCGGCCATCTGACCGGTGACGATGAAGGCCACGGCACTCTGGCGCTGACCGGCCGGGCCCGGCCGGTGCTGCGCGGCGAAGACAAGTTTTTGATGCGCATTGCCCGTCAGGCACCTAAGGCGAAGCAGAAGCGCGAGACGAAAACCTCGCTTAAGGTTGGCAGCGGCGATGAAAGCCTGTTTGCGGCCTTGAAGGCGCTTCGTCTCAGGCTCGCAGGTGATGCCAAGCTGCCGCCTTACGTCATTGCGCAGGACCGCACGCTTATCGAACTTGCCGAAAAGCGGCCCAAGACCGAGGCTGAGCTGCACGACATCACCGGCCTGGGCGCCAGCAAGATCAAGCGCTACGGCGCGAGTTTTCTGGAAACGATCGCCGCATTCAAGCCGCACCCGGTGCTCGCCAACCGATTGTCCGCAACCGTCAACGAAACCCTTGCTCTGCACCTGCAGGGGCTCGATGCGGAAGCGATTGCCTCACGCCGGCGGCTCGATGCAGGCACCGTCTACGGCCATTTCGCCGAGGCAATCGAGGCCGGTGTGGTCGAATCCGGCGCCGTACTTGGCCTCGATGCGGCGGACATGGATGAAATCCTCTCCGCGTTCGAGAGCTGCCACACGGTCGATACCGGCAAGCTCGGCCCGGCGCACGCAGCGCTCGACGGACGTTTCGACTACGGCGTCCTGAAATGCGTGCTGGCTGAGATCGCCTGAGCGTCTGGCGCCTTCAGCCGCTAAGTGCCCTAACGATCTGATCGCGGGCGGCCTTGGCCTCTTCTGGCCATTGCGCCGTGTTTGCCGCTATGAGATTGGCTTGCGACTTCAGGATCACGCCATCGTCGAGAATTCGCAGACCGTTGGCACGCAGCGTTTCGCCGGTCGTGGTGATGTCGACGATCAGCTCGGCGGTGCCGGCGGCGGGTGCCCCTTCGGTCGCGCCCAGGCTTTCGATGATGCGATAATCGCCATAACCCTTGGACGCGAAGAAGCGCCGCGTCAGGTTCATGTATTTGGTGGCGACGCGCGGCCAGCGGCCGTGCGCGCGGCGGAACGGCAAAGCGGCAGCCTCCAGATCGGCCACCGTGCGCACATCGATCCACCAGTTCGGCACGGCGACGACCACGTCGGCGAACCCGAAGCCGAGCTTCTTCACGAACGTGACGCGCGTATCTGCATCCGACATAGACTCGCGGACGAGGTCCTCGCCCGTGATACCCATATGCACGCTGCCGTCTTTGAGCGCCGCTGCAATTTCCGAGGACGAGACATAGGCGACGTCGACGCCGGGCAAGCCTTCGATCTCACCGCGGTATCCGCGGGCGTGCCCGGCCTTCTTCACCCTCAGGCCGCCACGCTCGAACATTTCGGTCGTCTGTTCCATCAGCCGTCCCTTCGAGGGCACGGCGAGCGTCAGGCGCGTCATGCCGAACCTCCCTTGACGACCGAGAGCAAACGTTCGGTGTGGATCGCGGCGCCGACGGCGGCGACATCGACCACTGAGCCGGCAGAGCGCATCAGCTTGTCATAACGCCCTCCGCCCGCAACCGGGCTCCTGGCGCCGAGTTCAGGTGCGAGGACTTCAAAGACAAGACCGGTGTAGTATTCGAGATTGCGGCCGAATTCGGCGGAAAACATCACGCGGTCGAGATCGATGCCAGTATTGGCGATCAGCGCCAGACGCCGGTCGTAACATTCAAGCACCGCCCCGGCGGCTTTGCCGTGCGCCTTGAGCAGCGCCGCGATCTGCTGACCGGCCGTGCGCGCCGGACCCTTGATGGCAAGGTAGCTCGCAATCAGAGAGGCGATGGACGTATCGAGCGGCGGCATGGTGGCGTCGGCGGCCAGGTCGGTCAGCCGCGCGGTGACTTCGCCGACCGTGCGCACGCCAAAGACATCGAAGGCATTGTCGTCCAGATAGCTTTGCACTGCGGCCGTGCGCGCATCGGCATCACAGGATGCCAATGCTGTCTGCAGAACCGACGGCAATTGTGCAGTGAGTGCCCCGGGCGCCGTGAGACGCGCGAGTTCAGCCTTGAACGCATCAGGCCGCCAGAAGGCGGCATCAAGCCGCCTCTGCCAGCGCTCCGGCAGCGCGGCGGCATTGAGAATCGCGGCAAACAGAGCCAGATCGCCTATTTGTAACGACCACTTTTTCAATCCGGCCGCTTCGACGGCGCGGATGATGAGTGCGATTGTTTCGGCTTCGGCCTGCGGTTTGTCGTCATCGCCAAAGCGTTCTATGCCCGCCTGGCGGAATTCGCGCGGGTGGGCTTCGTCCGCGCCCTGCGGTTGAAAGCGGAAGGCTGGGCCGTTGTAGCAATAGCGTGCGGCTTTTGTGGGATCGTCATACCGCGACAAGTGCAGGCGGCAGGTCGGCACCGTAAGGTCTGGCCTGAGACACAGCTCAGCGCCGTCCGGATCGGTGAAGACGTAGGTGCGGGCCCGCAGATTTTCGCCGATCACGTCGAGAAACACATCGGCCGGCTGGATGATGGCAGGCGCAACCGCTTCGTGACCGGCCTTTGCAAAGACCGACATCAGAAGCTGGGCTTGCGCCTCCAGCGCATCGAACTGTTTTGCCGTCTCTGCGGCCATTCCTTCAAACTCCCTCTCCCCATCGCCCCCTTTTTCGATGGGGAGAGGGGAAACGTGCTCCGCCTAAACAGCGTGTCTTGCGACGATCTTCTTCACCTCGGCCACGAGGTCCTTTTCCGGAACGGCAAGCTGCGCCGGGCGCGCCTCTTTCCATTCCTTGTTGTCCTTGATCGCGGCGGCGGCCTTCGCGCCCTCGATCAGATCCTTCAGCGTCACCTCGCCCTTGGCGCGTTCGTCTGAGCCCTGGATGATGACGCAGGGCGCATTGCGCTTATCTGCATATTTCATCTGCGCCTTCATGCCGGACGAACCCAGATACATCTCGGCGCGCACGCCAGCATTGCGCAGCGTCTGCACCATGTTCTGATAGGAAGCGATTTCGCCCTTATCCATGACAAGCACGACGACGGGGCCGAGCGCTGTCTGAGCCTTGCCTTTGACATGGGCGAGTGCGGCCTGTAGGCGCGAGACACCGATGGAAAACCCGGTGGCTGGAACTTTCTCCCCCGTGAAGCGGGCGACGAGATCGTCATAGCGCCCGCCGCCGCCGACCGAGCCGAAGCGGACGGTGTTGCTGTCCTCGTCCTTCACTTCGAAGGTCAGCTCTGCTTCGAACACAGGGCCGGTGTAGTACTCGAGCCCGCGGACAACGGAGGGGTCTATTCGAATTCGGCCGTCATCATAACCAGACGATTTAATCAGGTCCCAGATTTGTCGCAGTTCGCTTTGACCAAGCAGTCCGAGCGCTGATTTCTGAGCCGTTCGCCCGACGCCGCCAAAAATGCCGTCCGCTCTCTTGTTCTCGTATTTCCGAATGTCTTCCAGACCGGCGCCATGAACTCTGTTTGGAATCCTTTGCTGTTGGAGCGCGTCCTCCGCCATTCCGGGTACATCGAAAAGGACCAAGATATTTGCGATTTGCTCTTCGGTTAACTCAGCGCCCTTCGTAAAATCGCCAGACTCGTCCCGGCGTCCTTTTCCCAGAAGCAACCGAACGCCTTCAGAGCCCAGCCGATCGTACTTGTCTATGGCGCGCATCACGCTCAACCTCCGGTCGGCATTCTCCGTTCCGCCTAGGCCGATCGCCTCCATTACGCCGTCGAGGACTTTGCGATTGTTGACCTTGATGATGTAGTCGCCGCGCTTGATGCCGAGCGCTTCGAGAGCATCGGCGGCAAGCATGCACATCTCGGCATCGGCCGCGACGCTTTCTGCGCCAACAGTATCGGCGTCGAACTGCAGGAACTGGCGGAAGCGGCCCGGTCCCGGCTTCTCGTTGCGATAGACGGCACCGAAGGCGTAGCGGCGGAACGGCTTGGGCAGCGACGCGAAGTTCTGCGCGACGTAGCGGGCGAGCGGCGCGGTCAGATCATAGCGCAGGCTCAGCCACTGCCCGCCTTCACCAGGAGTGTCCTCGTCCTGGAACGAAAACACGCCGGCGTTGGGCCGGTCCTGATCAGGCAGGAACTTGCCGAGCGCGTCCGTGTATTCAAGTGCCGGGGTTTCGAGCGCGTCGAAGCCAAAGGTCTCATAGACGCCGCGGATGACCGACAGCATCTCGTTGAGGCCCTTGAGCTCGGCCGCCTCGATATCGCGAAAGCCCTTCGCCACCCTGGCTTCGGGTCGATTGTCTTTGATCTTGTCGGCCATGGGTCGCTGGAATGGGTTGAGGGACGGGTTGCGCGGGGGACCTTGCGGTACCCTGGAAAGTCGCGCCGGTTATATCGGAACGCGCTGCAGCGCGAAAGGCTGGGCTTCCCCCGCCAACAGGGTCCTGCCGCGCGCATCAGGCGCGTTTTGCCGCCTTACTCCAACTGTTTCGCCAAGGGGGAGAGGAAACGCCACCAGTTTCACCCGAAGGGCGAGGCTCCAAGGGTGCCCGGCGAGCGCCGTGCCTGCGAGACTTGACTGCGCGCCGCTCGTCCGGCGCGTCCGGCCGGCGCTGGAAGCCCGTGCCTTGCGGCCGCCTCCCGGAATTGGTGTCGCAAGGCACAACTAGAGAGGAATATTATCGTGCTTCTTCCAAGGATTCTCGAGCGTCTTGTTGCGCAGCATGTTGAGCGCGCGGCAGAGGCGCCGCCGGGTGCCGTGCGGCAGGATCACCTCGTCGATATAGCCACGCTCGGCGGCGACGAACGGATTGGCGAAGCGCTTCTGATACTCGTCGATGCGGGCCTTGATCTTTTCAGGGTCCGACAACTCCGAGCGATAGAGAATTTCCGCCGCACCCTTGGCGCCCATGACAGCAATCTCGGCCGTGGGCCAGGCATAGTTCACGTCGCCGCGGATGTGCTTTGAACTCATGACGTCATAAGCGCCGCCATAGGCCTTACGCGTGATGACGGTCACTTTCGGCACGGTCGCCTCCGCGAAGGCGAAGAGCAGCTTGGCGCCGTGCTTGATGAGACCGCCGTATTCCTGCGCGGTGCCGGGCAGGAAGCCCGGAACGTCGACGAACGTCAGGATCGGTATTTCGAAGCAATCGCAGAAGCGGACGAAACGGGCAGCCTTGCGCGAGGCGTCGCTGTCGAGCACGCCGGCCAGCACCATCGGCTGGTTGGCGACGATGCCGACCGTGCGGCCTTCCATGCGGGCAAAGCCGGTGATGATGTTCTTGGCGAAAGGCGCCTGGATTTCGAAGAAATCGGCCTCGTCCACGACTTTGGAGATCATCTCCCGCATGTCGTAGGGCTTGTTGGGATTGTCGGGGATCAGCGTATCGAGCGAGAAATCTTCGCGGTCGGGGCTATCCTGCGTGGCGATCTCCGGCACGCCGCCCTTGTTGTTGGCGGGCAGGAAGTCCATAAGCCGGCGCATCTGCAGCAGCGCTTCCAGATCGTTCTCGTAGGCGCCATCGGCGACCGACGACTTCGAGGTGTGGACCTTGGCGCCGCCCAGTTCTTCGGCGGTGACCGTCTCGTTGGTCACGGTCTTGACCACGTCGGGACCGGTGACGAACATGTAGCTCGTATCCTTCACCATGAAGATGAAGTCGGTCATGGCCGGCGAATAGACGTCGCCGCCCGCGCACGGCCCCATGATGACGGAAATCTGCGGCACGACGCCCGACGCCATGACGTTGCGCTGAAACACCTCGCCATAGCCACCGAGCGCATCGACGCCTTCCTGAATGCGGGCGCCGCCGGCATCGAACAGCCCGACGATGGGCGCGCGGTTTTTCAGCGCCATGTCCTGGATCTTGGTGATCTTCTTGGCGTGCGTCTCGGAAAGCGAGCCGCCCATGACGGTGAAGTCCTTGGCGAACACGTAGACGACGCGGCCGTTGATCGTGCCCCAGCCGGTGACGACACCGTCGCCGGGAATGCGGGTCTTCTCCATGCCAAACTCGGTGCAGCGGTGCTCGACGTACATGTCGAACTCCTCAAACGAGTTTTCGTCCATCAAAAGCTCAATGCGTTCGCGCGCCGTCAGCTTGCCCTTGCCGTGCTGGCTGTCGATGCGGGCCTGACCACCGCCCAGGCGGGCCTCGTCGCGGCGCTTTTCGAGCTCTTCGATGATGTCTTTCATGGGGTTAGAGACCCTCGATATTCTTTGGGAGAATGGAACCGGTTGGGCTCTCTAGCATGGCCTGGGGCAGGCGCAAACGGCCAGTTGGTCGCGAGGTGTTAACCATTGGCGCTGGAACGCATCACAGGCCTATGGCGGCCAGCTGACCGCCCGCAATGGCCCGGCTCAAGCGGCCGCGGCGCGCGCTAACCTGCCTGCCAATTCGTCCGGCTTCAATTCGACGGGGCCAGCGGCGCGGATCGGCTCGGCGAGGATCACGTGCCCCTTGCCGAGCGCCCAGGGCAGCGTGGACGAAATGAAGTCGGCGAGCGGGTCGGCCATGACTTTCTTAGCGCCGGCCTTCTTCATCGCCCATTCAGCCTCGGAGCGCTGCGCGTAGATATGCACGCCGGTATATTCGACGCCGCGGCGGGCGAGCGGCACAACGAGCGGACCGCTGCCGGACGGGCTTGCCACCAGGAACACCTGCGCGCTCTCGCGCAGCTCGTTCAAGAACCCCGGCAGCGCCTCGGCTCTGAGACGCAGCAGGAGATCGGCCGGCTCGACCTCGGCTTCGATCGGGTCAGATACCCAGTCGGTGCCGACAAGCCCCTTGCCGGAAATGAGCCCCGGGAGAATTTCGGCGGCAAAGACCTGTAGCGTCAGATCCTGCAGTTTGCTGTCGCCGGTCAGCGCTTCGGCCCAACGCCGGGCCTCCTTCGCGCTCGACCAGAAAAGCTGCACCGTGCGGCCCGGCCTCTGCTGGGAGGGGACGCAGGCGCGTTCCTCATCCGCCAGCGTGAAGACCGATTGATCTTTGACCGCGCGACGCACGAAGCGATCGCGCTGTGCAAGTTCGGGGATGCGCGGTCCGGCGAGCATGGGGTGTTGCGCTCCTGGAAGAGCCCGAATCAGTTTGGGCAATTGTGATGCTGTTGCCGCCTCAAGGGCAAGAGAACCGCTGGATCGGGAGGGGAATTTCTCTTGTGCCGCGCGCGGACGGACGCCCCCTGCGGCCCATAACCGGCTGTTTTACCGGGCTTGAACGCTGTATGTCCCTCTTCTGCCACCATCCTTGGCGGCACGCACGCGAGACCTGACATGATGTCCCAACCAAGCGACCACAGCCAAATTGACGATCATGATGCCCTCCACGGGCATGCTCACGGTCACCACGGGCAAGGTCACGCGCATGAGTATTCACAACGGCATGGGCATGGCGGCCATGCACACAGCCATGCACACGCCCCAAAGGATTTCGGCACAGCGTTCGCCATCGGAACCGCGCTCAATCTCGGCTTCGTGGTCATTGAGGCCGCCTTTGGCTTCTGGGCCAATTCAATGGCGCTCCTGGCCGACGCCGGGCATAACCTGTCCGATGTGTTCGGCCTGCTGATGGCCTGGGGGGCTGCGGTGCTTGCCAAGCGCGCACCGAGCCCGCGCTTTACGTATGGGCTTCGAGCCTCGTCGATCCTCGCCGCCCTGGCCAATGCCATCTTCCTGCTCGTCGCCGTTGGCGCCATCGTCTGGGAAGCCCTGCACCGGCTCGCCACGCCCGAACCCGTCGCCAGCACGACCGTCATGGCGGTTGCCACCGCCGGCATCCTCGTCAACGGCATTACGGCGTGGCTATTCGCATCGGGGAGCAAGGACGACATCAACATTCGCGGCGCTTTTCTCCACATGGCGGCGGATGCTCTGGTCTCGGTTGGCGTCGTCATCGCCGGTGCCATCATCGCCGTCACGGCGTGGCTGTGGGTCGACCCCGTGGTGAGCCTGATCATCGCCGCCGTGATCATCTACGGCACGTGGAGTCTGTTGAAGGAATCCGCCGGGCTGGCGCTGCAGGGCGTTCCAACCGGTATCGATCTGGCAGGCGTGCGCGCGCATCTGGAAAAGCTGCCCGGAGTAAGCAACGTGCACGATCTGCACGTGTGGCCGATGAGCACGACGGAAACGGCGCTGACCTGCCATCTTGTCGTCCCCTCAGGCCACCCTGGCGACGCGTTCTTGAAGGATGCCGCGCGCGTGCTGCACGAGCAGTTCGATATCGATCACGCGACGCTGCAGGTCGAGCATGCCCCGTGTGCCGGGTGCTGCCTCGGCAACGGCACAGACAGCTGCGCCTGATCGATCGCACGTCGCGGCGGCGTCAGCCCGCAGGGCTGCGCCCGGCATCCTCGCGGCTCAGCATAAGCCCCAGAACGAAGCCGATCAGAAATCCGGAGATGTGGGCGGTGAAGCTGATCTGCGGCACCGAGAGATCGACGGCGCACTGGATTAGAACGATAAGTCCCATCAGGATCACTGGCTGGCGGTCGAGCACATCTCGCGATTGGGCGTAGCGCCTCAAGATACGCGCCGCCCAGGCGCCAAACAACGCCATGACGGCACCCGAAGCGCCGACCACAAAATCGGCCTCGCTCATCCCAGACGCCATCGCCGCGAAGACCGTTGCCATGGAGCCGAGCCCTCCGAGGGCGTAGATCGCCAACATGCGCCGCGAGCCGAACGCGGTCTCGACCATGCGACCAAGAATGCTGAGTGACGCCATGTTGATGGCGAAGTGGGCGACGCCGTAGTGCAGGAACAGTGCGGTGACAAGCCGCCACCATTCGCCGTTCTGAGTGACGAGAGGGGGCCAAAGCGCGCCCAGCAATACCAGCGTCCCGGCGTCCTCGACGCCGCCAACGGTATGTTCGGCGGCGAACATCAGGCTATTGGCGATAATGAGCGCAACGGTGAACGGAGAGCGAGCGAGTTTCGCCGCGCGCATCGTTCCTGCCTCATACCAACGTTTGACGACCTGTTCGACGGCAACAGCGGCCTGCGGCGACGGCGGATTGGGGGGCTTACCGCCAGGCCCGGCGAGATAACGCAAGGCCGCCTCACGATTGGTCCTGATCGTGCTTGTCTCAGCCACCCGTTCGAGCATGGCCCGGCCTTCACCGCGCCTGCCGGGGGCGTTGAACACCGCAATCGCCTCCCAAAAGGAAATGAACTCGGCATTGAGTTGCATGCTGTCATCGGTGCGCAACAGCGCAATGGCATCGGGCCGGCCAGAGTAGGCAAGCACGACCATCTGTGCGAATCGCAACGAGGCCGGCGCCAAGTGGGCCTTCGACGCCTCATAGACCGCGATCATCTCATCCGTATTTCCAAGCTCGCCAAGCGCCCGGATCTCGAGGTCCTTGAGCGCACGCGTGTCCCGTGTCTCATCGCGCGCGATCGCAAGCACGCCCGCCCAATCGCCTTTGAGGCGCGCCGCCGTGGCTTCGAGTTGCGCAGCCTGGGGTGGCGTCGCCCGGACCAGAAGCGCCTCGAGCATGGCAACGCTTTCGCCGGCATCATCGGCGGCAAGTGCACCCATGACCGCGGCGTTGAAGGTCATCGAGGGCGATGGATGCAGCCGGGCACCCCATGCCGCGAAGCGCGCGGCATCAGCGTAGCGCGCCTGAAGGTACGCACGGTTGGCGTAGTGCACCAGAAGCCCAGGTGCGGCGGCCAGAACCACGAACAGCCCCAGCGCATAGGTTCCCGCGTTGGCGGAACCTAAATCTAGCGCCACGCCGGCCACCACCAGGATCAGCGCATGCACTGCGATCATCCAAGGATCGCTGCTGCGGCGATTGATGAGACCGAAGACCAAGGCGATGAACGAGATTATCATCACATTGATTGCGATGACCAGCTGCCAATCCATGCCCACCCCTCATCGGGCCAGAGCGCATCGCTTCATCGACCCAACAGGGCCGAAACGAAGGCGCTGGCCGCATCGAATTCCGCCCGTCGGTTCTTGCGCCTCAGGGCCGCTTCCTCATCCGCGCCCCAGAGCGAAATCTGATAGTCCTCATCGACATGCGCGGCGGCCCAGGCTTTGTCCGCTGACAGATATCCGCGCGCATGGGCGAGCGCGATCAGTGCCGATCCGGTCAGCGTCGTTAAGACGTGCAGTCCGGTCAGCCGGAAGGCCTCGTGCGGGTCGAGCGCGGCGGCCACGGCATTCAAGGCCTGACGCGGCTGCGCCACCGGCATGACGCCTTCGACGACGGTGAAATGAGCGCCCATAGCCTCGCGCGCCCAGGCGATGAGCGGGTCCCAGTGCTTGGCCTGAAGCAGCGTCAGATCGCGAGGTGACTCGGCGCGGTAGCAGACGAGATCGCTACCGGCATAAGCCGTGATATCGGACGCGACTTCGTCGAGCGCATCGCTGACTGCATCGATCGCCGTGTTGGCGAACCGTGTCTTCGGCATGAGCGCTGGATTGATCTCGTGGTCCTGCGCCCGCCATTCCTCGGCAATTGCCTCCGCCAGAGCCCGCGTCGGCAACAGGAGCGCGCGCTTCGCGGGCGTCTTGACGGCACGGCCGTCGAGCAGGATCTGATAGAATGCACCTTCGCCGACGCTCACGTCCTTGTAGAAACGTTTGGCGAGCGGCTTCGCCAAGCTGTCGGAAATGGCCCCTTTGCGCCCGCCGGATGCCGCGCCGTCGCTGCCGGTGGGCTTGGAGGGTGTCTCGCGATCGCTGCTCATGAGGGCACTTTCATGTCGGCGAAGAGTTGATCGATGGCCGGCAGCAGATCGGCATACTCGTCGACGATACGATGCGGCTCACTCTCTTTCAGCTCATCGGCGTGATGATAGCCCCAGGTGACGCCGATGGCGCCGACGCCGGCGGCGCGCGCCATGTCCATGTCGTAGGTCGTGTCGCCGATCATGATGGTCGCGGCATGCGAGGCGCCGGTTTCTGCCATCGCCGTCTCGATCATCGACGGATGCGGCTTGGAGGGATGATCGTCGGCGGTCTGGATGGTGGCGAAAAAACCGTGCCAGCCTTCCTTGTCGATCAGCCTGTCGACGCCGCGCCGCGATTTTCCGGTCGCGATCCCCAACGCCACATCCTCGCGCTTTCTCAATTCGGCAATCACATCCTTGACCACGGGAAAGAGGTATTCGCACTCCGAGGGATCACGGTCGAGATCGCGAAACGCGCTCTTGTAGCGCTCGGCGAGCTCTACCCGGGTCTCGTATTCGGCTTCGGGCGCCAGCACGCTGAAGGCTTCCGGCAACGACAGGCCGACCACAGACAGCGTCGCCGCGCGGCCCGGCGGCGTCATACGCAGCGACTTGAACGCGTGCTCCATCGACAGAACGATCCCGGCCTGGCTATCGACGATGGTGCCGTCGCAATCGAAGATAACGAGCTTCATGATTTCTTTTTCACAGCTATGCTCGATCTTCTAAATTGGAGATACGTTTGTCCAATTTATCGATGACGGCATTCAATAGTTCGTTTTGCTTGCGTTGCTCAGCGAGAGTTGCCTCAAGATATTGAGAATAGCTCATCGAACCGGAGATGCCTGTTTTCCGCATGAAATACACCCAGACGGCGATCAGAAGCAGCATCGGAAGCCAGTTGAGCAAGACTCGATACAAATCAACGCCAAGCAGCATCACTCATCTCCTTCCTTGCCGAATTTCTTGGCATCGAAGCCCAGCAAATCCCACGTCGCCTGCATGTGGGGCGGCAGGGGGGCTGTGACATCGATCTTATCGCCAGTGCGAGGATGGGGAATGATCAGGCGCCGGGCATGAAGGTGCAGCTTCTTCTCGATGTTCTCCGCCGGCATGTTGACGTCGCCTTCGTACTTGTTGTCGCCGGCGATGGGGTGGCCGATCATGTGCATATGGGCGCGTAGCTGGTGTTGGCGGCCGGTGACCGGCTTCAACGAGACCCAGGCGGCCTTGTGCGCAGCACGGTCTATGACCGAATAGTGCGTGGTCGCGTGCATGGCCTTGTCCTGCTCGCCGGGCAGCGCCTTGCGGACGCGATCTCCGTCGGGACCTGACGCCTTTACCAAGGCGGCCTCGATCTTGCCCTGCGGCGGCTTTGGCACGCCTTTGACGAGTGCCCAGTAGGTCTTGGCGGCTGAGCGCGTCTGGAACGTGCGGCCGAGCTTGGCCGCAGACTCGCGATTGAGCGCGACCAGCAGGATGCCGGTCGTGTCACGGTCGATGCGGTGGACGAGACGCGGACGCTCACCGCCGAAGCGGTCGGCCATGCCTTCCAGCATACCATCGATATGCTTGCGCGTTCCCGTGCCGCCCTGCACGGCGAGCCCGAACGGCTTGTTGAGCACCAGCACGTCGTGATCCTCATAGAGGATCATTTTCTCGATCTGGTCGCGGTCGCCTTTCGACAGGCCTGGCGGCGGCTTCAACCCCGTGCCCTTGGCCTTGGGCTGACGGATGATCGCCGGCACGCGGATTTCAGAACCCGCGGTCAGCCGGTCGTTGGCTTGGGCGCGCTTGCTGTCGATGCGGACTTGGCCCGATCGCAGAAGTTTCTGCAGATACGTATAGCCGACCTCGGGGAAGTGGACGCGGAACCAGCGGTCGAGCCGCATATCGGCCTCGCCGTCCTTGACACGCAGTGCCTCGACCTTGGGGTTCAGCTTGGCTGCGGGATCGCTCATTGCAGCACCGCCCGGGCGAGCGCCATGCCTGCGATCAGCGCCGCAAATGCCAGCACGACCGATCCGGCGGTGTAGGCCAAGAAGCGCAGGCTGACGCCGCCGTCGGAATAGAGGTTCATCATGTCGAGTGAATATGCCGAGAACGTTGTGAATCCGCCAAGGATGCCTGTGAGCAGAAACACCCGCCACTCAGGCGAGGCGCCGAGGCGCTCGACGATGAGGATGGAGAGGAAGCCCATCAGCAGACCGCCGGCGATGTTGACCGTAAACGTCGCCCATGGAAAGACGAGAGCGCCACGAACGATCTGCGGCCCGGCAAACGCGAGATTGACGAGATAGCGGGCGGCCGCGCCGATGGCGCCGCCCAGGGACGCGAGCAGCAGGAGTTTCATAGCCTCGATCCGAAATGGATTTTCAAGGCAATCCTATAGCCTTGCGCCGCGCGATAAGGAAGCGTGACAAACCCCTAAAATTGCCGCGCCTTAGGCCCCCCGGCCAGGTCCGGCCGCGATAAAACCGACCGCATATCCGATCAGAAGCCCCAGGACGTTGCAGGTAATGTACACCGCCGTATGCAACAGACCGACCGAATCCGCGCTCTCGAAACGGTAACTAGCCACGACCGTATCGGCGATGGTGGGGCTGAACACCAGCATGGCCGCCGCAGCGGCGATTGAGGCACAGATCATCGCCAGTATGGTACGCACGCTGATCTCCTCTCGTAGGTGCTCTATGCGACGTCCCAGAACCAGATTTCGCGGGCACCGGCATAGTTCGAATAGTATCCGGCCCAGGAGAGCCATTCCATCAGCCATTGCGCGGACGTGCGATAGCCGTTCCAGACGTCGATGGTGTCGCCGGTTGGTTCCCCCAGCACGTCGGACGGCGTCATCCAGTAGTCCTTGATGTATATGACGCCCGTCCGACCGGCGATGCGGGCATAGAACTGTTTGACGTCGTCGCCTGAAATGACTTCCGCCGCCGCGAAGCCCGGCAGCCGCACCCGCTTCAAGGCCGTCGCCAGATCGGCGGCGCGGACGATGTGCATATCGGATGCCGGGTGCGCTCCGCAGGTGGCGATCGACCCCAGTTCAGTAATGGATACGCCGCAGCGGCGCAACGCGATGCCGAGCCGGGCGGCGCTTTGATCCGGCAACAACGGCATGCCCGCTGCGATCTGGCGGCCGGCTTCGTCCACGACATCCGCCGGCGCGAGGCAAGGTGCGGGCCTGCTCTCGTTGATGGGATGAGAGCGCCACAAGTCGATGAATTGAACCATTCGTCCTCAACGTTGGCCGCTTGCCGCCCACAAGGCCGGGGGCGGATTATAGAGCCTCAGGGCTGCCCCGGCTAGACGATCGGATTAAGCAGCAAGGCGGCGGCACCGGCAACAATTGCGGCGGCGGCGGCGGCGAACATGCGCCAGCCGAATTCCGCACCGCCCGTCATCCATCCGATTGCGGCCTTTGACAGCGTATTGCCCGCCGCGACGATTGCGATGGCGGTTGCCGCCACATCCACGCCCAACGGGCCCGATGCCAGCCGCGCCATGGAGATTGAAATCGCGTCGACGTCGGCAACGCTGGAGGCCGCCGCCAACAGGTAGGCGCCAGAACTTCCCGCATAGGCCGTCAACAGCTTGGCCGCCACCGTCACCACCAGAAGCAGCGCGCCGAACTTCAAGACCACGGCCAGATCGAAGGGGTTTTTGAGCGGCAGTTCGCCAGCGTCCCCCTTTTCTTCGATGTGCCGGTTGAGAAGATAGGCGCCGATTGCGGCAAGCACCGCACCCGCGACCGTGAACGGCACCGTCAGCTTGACGAGTAAGGTGGAATTGATGACGCCGACGACGGTGAGGATGCGCGCGACCATCGTCGCCCCGGCGAACAGCGCTCCGGCAACCAGCGCGCCGCGCTGCTCGGGATGCTCCCGCGCCAGTTGCGCCATCGACACCGTCACCGCGGTCGACGAGGCAAGACCACCGGCGATGCCTGAAAACACGATGCCATGCCGGCTGCCGAACGCCTTGATGGCGATGTAACCGGCAAACGAGATGGCGGCGATCATGACCGTCAGCAGCCAGGTCTCGAACGGATTGACGAGGCCCCACGGATCGACGGTGCGATTGGGCAGGATCGGCAAGAGGATGAATGTCATCGCCAGCAGCAACAGACCCGACCGCAACTCAGTCCAGGTGATACGTTGGACAAATCCGTGCAGCGTGCTCTTCAGCGAGAGGAAGGTCATAGTGGCAACGCCGCAAGCCGCCGCCACCTGCATGTCCCCGAGGACGGCAAAAGCCCCTAAGACAAAGGCCAGCATGGCAGCGACGATGCTTGTGACGCCGAACGACTGATGGTGGCGCATTTCACGATAGCGCATGGCTGCGAAAATGAGCGCGTAGACGCCGAACGCCAAGCCAACGGCAATCAGCCCGCCCTCGCCCCGGCCCGACACAAGCGCCGCCCAAACCGCACCGAGGAGCGCCGTCAAGGTGTAGGTCCTCAAGCCGGCCGTGCGTTCACCTTCGCGTTCGTCGCGCTCCTGCCACCCCCGTTCCAGACCGATCAAAAGGCCGATGGCGAGGGCAACGGAAAAGCGTTGAAAAAGTTCGACGGTATCCATGGTGCACGATGCTACGGCGGATGCGTGGAGCGTCAATGCTCAACGCCGTTCACTTTGAGCTATGCTAAACGAAAGAACCAGCGAGGCGGCGGTTCTAGGCAGTGACGGCCACAGTGGAAAACGCCGGTGCTGCCCCGTCTCAGCCGGATCGCGATCACTCCGATCGCTTCGTAACACTCACAACATGACGAAACGGCGCGCGGTTGCAGCATCGGCGAGGGCCCACAGGGGGAAGAAAGATTTCGAGCCGGCTCGTGAAACAATGCTGAGGCACGAAACGTACCTCCAAAGAGCCCGGACATGCACGGCCGAGTTGGTGCATCGGCGTGGCTCCCCTGCCCCACACGTTTCGCTTTGGAGCGTGTATTGGCGCCGGAAAACCGGCGCGTTCAATTAAGACAACCCTATAGAGGACTACGCCCATGAAAATCACCGTGAAATCGGGTTCTGCCCTGGCCACGACGGCCGCTCTTCTGCTGCTCTCGGGTGCCGTTGGCGCCGGCGCCGCCGAAGACAAGGCCGCCGAAGCCAAGGGCCACTGTGTCGGCGCCAATGCCTGCAAGGGCCAGGGTGGCTGTAAGACCGCCACCAACGATTGCGGCGGGAAGAACGCCTGCAAGGGCAAGGGCTTCCTCGAAATGACCAAGGCCGAATGCGACAAGGTCGAGGGTGCCAAGTTCGAAGCCGCGGCGGCCGATCAAAAGAAGTAATTCACAACTCCCCCGTGCGGGCAGTCCGGCGCGTGTCAAAGACCGGCACCGCCGGACTGCCCATTCGCACTTTGCGCTATTCTTCGCCAACCGAAATGGTAGCGGTTGGCGCAGTTGAGCCAGCCTCCACGAGTTCCTCATGTTGCCGGTGACAGCCGCTGAAAAGACTGAGACGTCAGAAGCGATGCCGGCCCGCCCAGCGAAGCCGGACTTCCTCGGTTTCGGTCTCGGGCTTCGGCCGCAGCATTATACCGAAATTCTGACACCACCGTCCGGCACGGCACCCGCCATCGACTGGTTTGAAATCATTTCAGAGAATTATCTGATCCCCGGCGGCAAGCCGCTTGCCATGCTCGATCAGATCGCCGAGCGCTACCCTGTCGTCATGCATGGCGTCTCGATGTCGATCGCCTCGACCGCGCCGTTCGACGAGAACTATCTCGATGCCTTGAATGCACTGGCCCGGCGCGTCAATCCCAAATGGATCTCCGATCATCTGTGCTGGACCGGCGTCCACGGCATCAACCTTCACGACCTGCTGCCTTTCCCCTACACGCGTGAAGCGCTCGATCACGTCGTCTCGCGCGTTCATCATGTTCAGGAGCGGCTCGGCCGGCCGCTGTGCCTGGAGAATGTTTCGTCCTACGTCACATTCACCTCGTCGGAAATGACCGAATGGGAGTTCATCGCCGAGCTCAGCCGCCGCAGCGGCTGCTATCTTCTGCTCGACGTCAACAACGTCTATGTCAGCGCCTTCAATCACGGATACGACGCAGTCGAATTTCTCGAAGCCGTGCCCCGCGATGCCGTCATCCAGTTCCATCTGGCCGGTCACAGCGAAATGGGCACGCACATCATCGATACGCATGATCATCCCGTCACGCCGGAAGTCTGGGACTTGTACGAGAAGGCGGTGCGCCGTTTCGGTCCGGTCTCGACCATGATCGAGCGCGACGACAATATTCCGCCGCTTGCCGAACTCTTGAATGAACTCGAGACCGCCCGCACGATTGCGCGCCGGGCGGCCGCAGAGGCCGGACCTCCCACGGCATGAAACTCGCGGACCTCCAGGCCCAGTTCCAGGCCGCCCTCATCCATGGCGATCCTGCGGTGCTCGACCACATTCCCGACAGCCCGCGGGAGACGAAATCTACGCTCCTCGGCGTCTATCAAACAGCCTACGTGATCAGACTGATCGAAGTGCTGAGGACCGACTACGAGAAACTTCATACCTATATGGGGGATGAGCGTTTCGACACCATGGCCAAGCGATATCTGGCCCAGAACCCCTCACACGTGCGCTCCGCACGCTGGGTCGGCACGGCGATGCCGAAGTTTCTGAAAGAGGATGCCGAGTACGCGACTTCACTACAGCTTGCCGATCTCGCAGCGCTGGAGACCGCACTCAACGACGCCTTCGATGCGGCCGACGATCCGGTCCTGTCATTCGATGATCTCGCAGCGGTCCCGCCGCAGGACTGGGGAGACCTCTCATTCACGGCCCACCCGAGCGTCCGCTTTCTGACGCTCGCCACCACGGCGAGCAAAATCTGGTCGGCGCTCGCAGAGGGACACGATCCGGAACCGGCGATAGCAGACGGCGGCGAGACGGTCCTCGTCTGGCGCAAGGACCAGCTGGCGCGCTTTCGGGCGCTTGGGGCGGAAGAGGCGATGCTGTGGGCCGAAGTCACGCGCGGCGTGCCGTTTTCGGGCTTGTGCGAATTGGCAGCCGTTTTCGACGACGCTCAGAACGCGTCGCTGCGCGCGGCCACCTATCTCAAAAGCTGGCTCGACGGTGGATTGTTGAGTTCTAGCCAATTATCGCGGGAAATACCCGCGGGCGCGTCATTCTAGGTCTTTGAACGACGCTTCTCTGGATGCAGCGACTTGCCAAGAATGTGCTCGTCGCGGCCGATGACGTGAGAACCCGAGCCGACGATCAGCGGATCGGGTCCGTTGACGACATGGTGATCCTTGCCGGTGTAAGGCAGCGTCGTCAGGAAGTGCTGCATCGAATTCAGACGCGCTCGTTTCTTGCAGTCAGACTTGACGATGGTCCACGGGCTGTCGGCGGTGTCGGTATAGAAGAACATCGCCTCCTTGGCCTCGGTGTAGGCGTCCCATTTGTCGAGTGAGGCGCGGTCGATGGGCGAGAGCTTCCACTGCTTCAAGGGATCGGTTTCGCGCGATTTGAAGCGGCGGTACTGTTCGTCACGCGTTACTGAAAACCAGTATTTGTAGAGGCGGACGCCTGAGCGCACAAACATGCGTTCCAGTTCCGGGCATTGGCGCATGAACTCCAGGTAGTCGTTGGGCGAACAAAAGCCCATGACGCGTTCGACGCCGGCGCGATTGTACCAGGAGCGGTCGAAGAACACGATTTCGCCGGCGGCGGGCAGATGCTCGATATAGCGCTGGAAGTACCATTGCGTGCGTTCACGCTCGGACGGCTTTTCGAGCGCAACAACGCGGGCGGCGCGCGGGTTCAAATGTTCCATGAACCGTTTTATGGTGCCGCCCTTGCCGGCGGCATCGCGGCCTTCGAACAGCATGACGATGCGCTCGCCGGTTTCCTTGACCCAGTTCTGGGCTTTGAGGAGTTCAACCTGCAGCATCTCCATATGCTTCAGGTAGTCCTTCTCCTGCATCTTAGTTTCATAAGGATAGGCGCCGCTCTCAAAGGCGCGGCGGATGGCATCGGGGTCGCGCCGCATCTCGCTCAGACGGTGGCGGGGCGATTCCTTCTGCTCCGGCTCGGAGATGACTGGAAAGTCGGGCGCGCTGACCGTGGGATCAGTCAATGGAGCGCTGCCGGAAAGTCCCGCACCGTTCTGCGATTGCGCATTCTGAACCGGGCTCACCGCGGCAGCCGCAACTCGCGCCGGTTCCTGCCCTAAAGCCGCCTTATCCTTAGCCACGCTACGTCTCCTCGCCCAATAGTGATCCGGAACAAGCAGCTTGAGCGAAGCGGCCCGCTTGCCATTTGATCGCGATCAAAGTTGATGGCGCGAAATGCAGCATGCGGCGGATACGGGAGTGCTTACCCTTTGGAGCGCTCACGCCTGAGCTTCGTCCAATAGTCGAGGCGCTTTCTGATTTCGCGTTCGAAGCCGCGCTCGGGCGGATCGTAATACTGCGGCCGGCGCTTGAACTCGTTCGGGAAATAGTTCTGGCCTGAGAACGCGTCAGGCTGGTCGTGATCGTAGAGATAGTCCGAGCCGTAGCCTTCCTCCTCCATGAGCTTGGTCGGCGCGTTAAGGATGGATTTCGGCGGGGCGAGAGACCCGTGCTCCTTGGCGGCGCGCATGGCGGCTTTGTAGGCCACGTAGTTGGCGTTCGATTTAGGCGCGGTGGCCAAATAGATCACCGCTTGGCTCAACGCCAGTTCGCCTTCCGGTGAGCCCAGAAAATCAAACGCGTCCTTGGCGGCGTTGGCAACGACAAGCGCCTGCGGATCGGCAAGACCGATGTCCTCAACCGCCATGCGAACCAGGCGCCTTGCGAGAAACAGCCGGTCCTCGCCGCCATCGAGCATCCGGCAGAAATAATAGAGCGCGGCGTCGGGATCCGATCCGCGCACGCTCTTATGGAGAGCCGAGATGAGGTTGTAGTGACCCTCGCGCGATTTGTCGTAGAGCGGTGCGCGGCGCTGCACGAGCTTGATTAGCGCCTCGCGATCGAGCGCCTTGGTACCGTCCTTGACGGCGCTGAAGATATCCTCAGCGAGGTTCAACATCGTGCGGCCATCGCCGTCGGCCATACCCTTCAACGCCTCGCGCGCATCGGCATCAAGCGGCAGCTTGCGGCCCATCTCGGCTTCGGCACGCGCCAGCAGCGCATCAAGGGCCGTCTCGTCATGCCGGTTGAGCGTCAACACGGTTGCGCGGGACAACAGAGCGGCATTGAGTTCGAACGAGGGGTTTTCCGTCGTCGCGCCGACAAGCGTAATCGTGCCGTCCTCCATATAAGGGAGGAAGCTGTCCTGCTGGCTGCGGTTGAAGCGATGGATCTCGTCGATGAACAGCAGCGTGCCTTTGCCCTGTTCGCGCAGCATCTTCGCGCGGTCGAAGGCTTTTCTGAGCTCGGCAACGCCCGAGAAGATGGCGGAGAGCTGCTCGAAGCCGAGCTTGGTCTCGCCCGCCAGGAGGCGGGCTATCGTCGTCTTGCCGGAGCCCGGCGGGCCCCACAGGATGAGACTCGGCACCCGGCCCGAGGCCAGCATCCGCGTCAACGTCCCATCCGGCCCGACGATGTGATCCTGGCCGACGACCTCCGACAGGGCTTTGGGCCGCAGCCGGTCAGCCAGCGGCCTGGGTGTGCCCTTCTCCAGGCCTGCTGCTTCGAACAGATTTGTCATGCCCGGGTTATAAGGCGCGGCGCGGCCGCCGACAAATGGCCGTCAAGAGCCGCCCACATCCTCACCGTCGCGCCCGGGTGCTCTAGTAACGGCGGACGTATGGCCAGTTGAAGCCCGAGAAAATGTTGTTCTTCACGCAGTGGTCGCGGTGGCGGACGTAGAAGCAGCGGTTGCCGTCATAATAATCGTCGCTGCCGAACGGATCGCCTTTATAGGTCGAGAACCGGAAGCCTTTGCCCTGTTCGGGTCCCTTGCGCCAGTAGCCGAGCCCCGGCTTGCCGCCATAGTGAACCTTGCCGATGCGGTGCTTCTTGTATTGGCTATGAGACTTGGCTCGATGGGCCTCGGCATCGGGCGCAACCATCATCGCTGCGGCGGCGACCGCCAATGCCGTCAACACTCTTACCATCACCAGTCTCCTGAATGCGAAAGCCCCAGCCAACCTTACAAACAAATGCCGGTGACGCAAAACCGCCGCCGGGCGGCATCGTTAATTCCGCATCCGCATGTCGAACACAGGGATTGTGAGGCCATGGAACGATCCTTATCTTGCAGCGCCAGCGATTGGAGCATCCGCAGTGTCCAAGCAGAAGAAAGACGTTCTGAGGCCCGTCGATGACGAGGCCCGCCGCCTCGCCAAGACGCTGATCCGCACCGCGCGGTTCGCGGCACTCGGCACGCTCGAAGCCGATGGCGCGCCCGCCGTCAGCCGCGTGAGCGTCGCAACCGCGATGGACGGCCGCGTCGGCTTTCTGATTTCCGGCCTCTCTGGCCATTTCGTAAACCTGTCTCGTGACCCGCGCTGCTCGCTGCTCGTCGGCGAGCCCGGCAAGGGCGACCCGCTGGCCCATCCACGCCTGACGCTCATCGGCAGGGCGCGGCGCCTCATCGACGGCGCGGAACGCGCGCACATCAGAGCGCGCTATCTGATGCATCATCCCAAAAGCGCGCTCTATGCCGACTTCGGCGATTTTGCCTTCTGGCTGTTAGAGCCGGAGCGGGCGTCGCTGAACGGCGGGTTCGGCAAAGCCTTTGCGTTGACGCCAGCCGACCTGCTTTCGGCCGCGCCGGATGATCTGGCGGCGATGGAAGCAGGTGCGGTCGAGCACATGAATACCGATCACGCCGATGCCGTCGACCGCATGGCGGCGAAAAGGCCGGCTGGCGCCTGTCATCGCTTGATCCGGAGGGCATCGACATGTCACGCGGCGATCACGCCGTGCGGCTGTGGTTTCCCCGCCCGCTCTCTTCGGCGGGAGAAGTGAGAGGCGCACTCATCGACTTGAGCAAAGCCTGAGAGCCCTCTAAGTCTCTGCGGCGCATATAGGGTGCGGCGACGGGAGATAATCATGAGCGAGCCAGCGGCTCTGACGGCAGCGGAGCGCCGGCGCATCATTTTCGCGAGCCTCGTCGGAACCACGATCGAGTTCTACGACTTCTACATCTACGCAACCGCGGCAGTATCGGTCTTTCCGCTGCTGTTCTTTCCCAAAGGCGAGGGCAGCGCGGCGCTTCTCGCCTCGATGGCGACCTTCGGCGTCGCCTTCGTCGCCCGGCCCATCGGCTCCATCCTGTTCGGCCACTTCGGCGACCGCGTCGGACGCAAGGCGACACTCGTCGGCTCACTGCTGCTCATGGGGCTCGCGACCTTCGCCATCGGCCTGCTGCCGACCTATATGCAGGCCGGCATCTTCGCCCCGGCGCTGCTCACCATCCTGCGGTTCTGCCAGGGTCTGGGGCTCGGCGGCGAGTGGTCAGGCGCGGCGCTGCTTGCCACCGAAACCGCGGAGCCCGGCAAACGGGCCCGCGCGGCGATGTGGCCGCAGCTCGGCGCACCATTCGGCTTCATCCTCGCCAACGGTTTCTTTCTACTGTTGACGATGGTCTTCGGCTTCAGCTCGGCAACGGCCGAGCTTGACGACCCGTTCCTCGTCTGGGGCTGGCGCATTCCGTTTCTGATCTCGATCGTGATGGTCGCGCTTGGCCTCTACGTGCGCTTGAAGGTTCACGAAACGCCGGTGTTCGCCCGCGCGGTCGAACGCGGCGAAAAGCTGAAAGTGCCGCTTGTCGAGGTGTTCCGCTGCAATCTCAAGGAACTCGTGCTCGGCACCTTCATGATGGTCGCGACCTACGGCATCTTCTATCTGATGGCGACGTGGACGCTTTCCTATGCCATCGGCAAGCCGGAGCTGGGCAACCTCGGCATCGATTATCGCAGCTTCCTGGTGTTGCAGCTCATATCTGTGCTGTTCTTCGCCGCCTTCGTCCCGGTCTCAGGTGCGCTCGCCGACCGGTTCGGCCGTCGCCGTGTGCTGATCGCGGCGACGGCGGCAATCATCGCTTTCGGCTTTCTGTTTAGCGCCTTTCTCTCGCCCGGGTACATGGGCTCGGGCGAAACGTTCAACCGGCCGCTGATGCTGGCGTTCCTGAGTACCGGCATGGCGCTGATGGGATTGTCGTTCGGGCCGATGTCGGCCCTGTTGCCGGAACTCTTCCCGACCAACACGCGCTATACTGGCTCAGGCGTCGCCTACAATCTCGCCTCCATCCTCGGCGCGGCGCTCACCCCCTTTGCGGCAACGGCCATCGCTGGTAGTTACGGGCCGGGCGCCGTCGGCTATTACCTCTCGTTCCTGGCGACGCTGACACTCGTTGCGGCGCTCATCAGCACCGAGACCCGCGACCGCGATCTCGATAGCATGCAGGACGACTATTCGACCTGACGCGCTCAACCCGGCCCACTCGCGGTGTTTGAACAACGGTGGCTCAACGCCGTCTTGCCCGCGCAGGACCGGTAAACCATATGTATGATGTTGACTTCATGCATCGTCAGCCCATGGGAGGACCGCATGACCGACACGCACTTCCGATCTTTCGCGGAGTTCTGGCCGCACTTCCTGCGCGCCCATTCCAAGCCGCTGACGCGCGCCTTCCATTATGCCGGCATGGTGCTGGCAATCTATTTCGTTGTCCATGCCGTCGCGACCGATACGCCATTCGCTTTCATTGCCGCATTGCTCGCCCCTTATGGGCTCGGCTTTTTCAGCCACTACGCGATCGAGGGCAACAATCCCGCTTCGGCCCGGCATCCGCTGTATTCAATTGTGGGTGCGTTCGCCATGTTCGGCCGTTGGGTGACGGGCACGCTGAAACCCGAACTCATCAAGGCGGGTCTTCCGGCCGACGGATGGCTGTAGCACCCTTACGCTGCCTCCCGGGTTGGCACTGCCCGGCGTAAACTCAGCGCCTCCTGCTGATGATCCTGCGGCGCGCCCCAGAACTGAGCGAGCGTCGGTCCGGCCTTGACGAACCGGTCGCGAGTGAGGAACCACTTCACTTCGTTGAGCCAGACGCGGCGGCCGATGCGGGCATACCAGCGCATGCCGTGCCGCGCGGCCCTGTCGGGATGAAAATAGGTGCGCACGAGCGCCTTGGGCCGCGCCTGCACCAGAACCTCGATGGCCTTGACGCACAGAAACGTCGCCCACGGCGGCAGATGCCGGTTTTCCAGAACCTGGTTCTTGTAGTCCCAGCGCTTGCGATCGAGCTGGATGACGCGGCGATCCGCGGCTTCGCGGAAGAACGGCGTCCAGCGGTGCGGGGTGACGTAGAGCGTGATGATCTGGTCGGGATCGTAGAGGATCAGCTGGCGCAGCGCACGCAGATAGTCCCACACCGTTTCATCCTCGAAGCCAACCACGTAGGAACAGAGAGAAAGGATGCCGGCCTTGCGGAGCAGCCGAATCGCTTCCCGGTCGGTCTTGGTCGCCCCGCCCTTGCGCACCTTTTCGAGCGTCAAGGCATCCGTGTGCTCCATGCCGATCAGGAAGCGCTCGAACCCGGCCTGACGATAGAGATGCAGGATGTCGGCATCGCGGACGATGTCGTCGGCTCTGAGCGTCGCAATCATCGTGAACTTGCAGTTCTCGGCGATGATTGCTTTGAGCAGTTCCCGCCAGGCCTTTTTCGATGTGGTCGGATTCTCATCGGCAAACGAGATCATGGTGACGCCATGCTCGCGATAGAGCCGCCCCAGTTCGGCCGCGAATTTTTTCGGATCGCGATGACGCCAGCGGGTCCAGAAGCCGCGTTGGCCGCAATAGCTGCACAAGTGCGGGCAGCCGCGCGAGAACTGGACGACGACACCGCGTTTCCCCCCGTAGTAACTGTAGCGCGCGTGATCGATCAGCTCCCAGCCGATGCGATAGTCGTCGAGATTGGCAATCATCGGCGCGGGTGGCGTGGCGAAGGGCCGGCCGTTGCGGCGGAAGGCAAGGCCAGGGAGGGCCGCGAGCCCATCCCTTCCGCCCTTGTCGGGAAGGTTGGGGGGCGTATCGAGGGCCCGCATCAGCCGGCGCGCCGTCTCCTCGCCCTCGCCGCGGACGATGACGTCCACCTCGGGGCATTCCTCCAGGCATTCCTTCCAATGATAGGTCGGGAAAATGCCGCCGTAGACGATTGCGGCATCCGGCATCGCGGCCCGCAGATTTTTCAGCAGCTCCGCGATGATGGGGTGTGCCGACGTCGAGCCATTGTGGCCGATGAGGATCACCTGAGGTTCGTAGGCTATGGCCTCGCTCACCATTTGCGGCAGCGGCATGTTTGTAACGTCGCCATCGATCAGCGACACCTCGTGCCCGTCGTCGATCAGCGGCCCGCCGATGGCGAGCAGGCCCAGCGGCGGCAGCATTTCGCCTGGCATCCGCGAGCCAATCGACTCGTGCGGCGGGTTGATGATCAGAATGCGCATGTCCCTCATTCCCCCTTAGCTCAGACGAGTCCGTCGCCGCGCAATGAGCCGCGCGGCAAAGGCGAGGACGGCGGAACCCGGAGCGGCATGGCGTGGCGCGATGCCGGCTCCGGGCTCCCGCTTCGACGCCGCCAGCAGAGCCAGGACGAACGGGGCCGTGCGGGGGTCACGGCGCGGCGTCAGATCGGGGTATGGCCTGGGGGATGAATAGGCGGCCCGCTGGCTCTCGGCATCTGGCAGCGTCATCAGGGACAGTCTCCTTCGCGGGCTCTCTCGATGGTGACGGACAGAGGGAGGCCCAAGCACCTGCCCGACGCCATCAATGTCCCGAAAAGCCGGGCGCGGCGGCACAGGACTTTCTTGGAATTTGCGGCTCAAAACCGCCGCCTGATGCCTTGCCAAAGCCCCTTTTGTGCGGAAATGTGCGGGCGAAGCGGAAGCCCCTCCCGGGCGATTCCCCGCCTGAGGGACGCGATGACACGACGTAAGTCTTCCACCTTTTCGGAAGCGGAAAGCGCGGCGCTGAGCAACCGCGTGCGCGAAGAGTTGGCGCGCCGCCGCATGACGCGGCAAACGCTGGCTGATCGGGCGAAAATCTCCGTCTCGACCTTGGAGAAGGTTCTGGCCGGCCGGCGCACGCTGACGCTCGCAACCATCGTAAGGCTCGAAGAGGGCCTAGGCGTGCGGTTGCTGGAGCGCTCAAAGCCAAATGGGGCAGACGCGAGCGCCAACGGCACCGCACCCGACGATCTGGGCAATTACAATCGCGCTGCGGTCAATTGGCTGGAAGGATCGTATCTGACAGTGCGCCCCTCGTTCGGCGAGCCGGGCGCCGTCTACGCCTACCGCACCGACATCTACTGGAACGATGCGACCTCGAGCCTTGAATTCCGCGAGGCGGAACGCGTCGATACCGACTACACGCAGTTCGGCGCCGTCGCCGTGCCACATCAGTCGGGCCACATCTATCTCGTCACCAACCGGCATGGGCAGCATCGCCTTATCGTCGTGGCGCGGCCGACCATCAAGGGCGAGATGCACGGGCTCTTGACGACGCTGCAATCGGGCCGCGGCGCTCATCTTTCGCCAGTCGCGACACCGATCGTCATGAAGATGCTGCGCGGGCCCGATCGCGTGCATTACGGGCGCATTCCCAAAGGCCACGCCGCGCACGGGACCTACAGCGCGCTTCTTAAAAAGACGTTGGCCGAAAACTTCGCGGCATTTCTGCCTGGATAGGGCTCAACCGCGGACGGCGACTTTGACGGTCTTGTGCGGACCCGACGTTGCCCCTTCATTGTCGCTCACTTGCACGTCGAATTGGGCATCCGCGCCCATCGCCCCGTCGTGGGCAAAGAACACCTTGCCGTCCTGCAAGTCGGACTGGCTGAACGTGGTGATCGGCAGACCCGGTGCGGCGGCAAGCGTGACGAAGCCGCCCCGCGCATTCGAGATTGAGAACGTCAGATGCTCGGGCTTGTCATCGGGATCGAGCGCGGTCAGATCGGCGATCGTGATCTTGACGGACCGGCCGCGCGCCACCGCGAGATCGAGATCGCCGCCGATGGACGGCGGCACGTTGCGCACCGTGGCGGTCAGATCGGCGCCCTCTTCCATGGCGAGGCGGCCGTATTTGACGTTGCCGGAGACCGAACCCGAGGACTTGATGGCAATGAGTTCCTGGACGCGGACTTCGCCCTGCAGGGTTCCTGAGACTTCGGCCGATTTCGATTTGACGCCGCCGTAGAGCCGTCCGCCATGATGGACGAGCACCTGATCGGCGGCAATATCGCCTTCCATGTAGCCGTGGACCTCGACGCGGCGCGCGTTTTTCACGTTGCCTTTGAGGATCGCGTCCCCGCCCAGGATCAAGACGCCCGAATTGTCAGCCACGCGACACACTCCCCTACGCTTTACGCCGTTCCCGCAACGAAATCCTCAACCACGAATGTGTCAGCTTGTCGACCGGCTGGCAGGGTTAATGCCGCCCGGCTGCCAAACGCCAGACGACCCACGGCATGGCTGCAAAGGCGAGATAGAGGCCCAGCGAGATCGCGCCGTCCACTGTCGAAAAATGGCTGAGCCATTGATCGAAACTCCACCCGCGAACGGGCCCGGCCATCAGCGCTTCGCTAAGCAGCAGAAGTGCCAACGCGATCGCTCCGGTCGAAACAGCGTCGCTGGCGCCGCGGGCCGCGCACGAACCGATGCACCGCCGGGCCGCCAAAGCTGAAACGGCGAGGATAAACGGTGCTTCGACGATGTGAGCCACCGTAGCACCGAAACGAGGAACGAGCGCGAACTGGCGCACGACGCCGAACATAAACCCTGCGGCGAATACGAGCGCAAAATACGTTGCACCAGCTCGGAACCGCCGCACGCGCCGCCTCCTATCCCGGCACTTGGAGCTGCAGCACGCGCGCACCGCGCTTCACCGATATCTGCCAGAGACGCTGACGCTTGGCCACGGCCGCTTCAAGCTCCTCGACATTGTGGACGGCGGCATCGGCCACGGCGACAATGATGTCGCCAGCCTTGAACCCGAGACTCTGGGCGACCGAACCGTTGCGAACCGACAGGATCACCACGCCGTCAGCATCATCGAGGTTCATTTCATCGGCGAGCCCGGCAACGATGTTCGATACCCGCGCCCCGTCGAGCGGGTGATTGCCCGACAGGTTTTTCACGTCCTCCTTGCCGGCCTTGGGCGCGGCAACGAGCGGGATGTCGATTTCAACGGGACTTCCCTTGCGAAGCGCGGTGAACTTCACCGTCTGACCGACACCTTTGGTCGTCAGCCGGTAGAACACGGCACGCGCATCGGTCACGTCGATGCCGTCGACCTTGGTGATGACATCGCCCGGCTCAAGTCCGGCGTTGGCCGCCGGGCCACCTTCGGATATGCGCGTCACCACCGCGCCCGAAATGCGGTCGAGCCCAAGGCCTTCAGCAACCTCGCGGGTGACGGCTTCGAGCTTGGCGCCAAGCCACGGCCGTTCGACCTTGCGGCCCGCAGCAGCACTTTCCGCATAGACCTTGACGAGGTTCGACGGGATCGCGAAACCGATGCCGACAGAACCGCCGGTCTTGGAGAAGATCATGGTGTTGATGCCGACGAGGCGGCCCGCCATATCGACCAGAGCGCCACCCGAGTTGCCGGGGTTGATGGCCGCGTCGGTCTGGATGAACACCTGGTTGTCGGAGCGGGCGATATCGGTGCGCGTCTGCGCCGAGACGATGCCGCTCGTCACCGTCTGACCGACGCCAAACGGGTTGCCGATGGCAAGAACGAGATCTCCGACTTCGAGCGTGTCGCTGTCCTCGAACTCCAGCGCCGGAAACTTGCCGTCTCCGCCTTCGATCTTCAAAACTGCGATGTCGGACTTATCGTCCTGGGCGATCACCTTGGCGTCGAATTCGCGTTTGTCGGCCAGCGCCACGCGGATTTCGGTTTCGCCCCGCGCCTTGACGACATGGGTATTGGTGACGACGAGGCCGCCGGGACTGATGATGACGCCGGAGCCGAGAGAACTCATGACCCGTTCGGACGGCTCGCCGAAATTCTCGCCGAAGAAGCGGCGGAACCAGGGGTCGTCGGCAAACGGCGAGCTGAAGGTCTGGACCCGTGAGCGCACGTAGACGTTGACGACGGCGGGTGCGGCCTTGCGCACGATCGGCGCGAACGAATACTGCGCCGCCTCGCGGGAGGGCGGCGGCAGCTTTTGTTCGGCGTGGACCGGCGTGGCAGCCGGCTCGCCCGAGGCCCAGCCCCACGCCACGGCCGCTGCCACAGCACCCAAAGCTGCGATAAGTGCCTTGAAAGTCGTCATGAACCGCTCTTCTCGACGTCAGGTTGACTATTTGAACGAGCGGAAGATGCGCATTCGGCCTCGGCTGTGCAAGGCCAATCCGCGACCACGTCGCCACCCACGACTTTCGGCCGATCCATGCTATAGGCCGCCAGTGACACCCCTGTGAGCTTGCCAGGATACCCCGGTGCAACGCGCTCTTTTTGCCCTGATCGGTTTCATCGCCACCGCGCTCGCCATTGCCGGCGCGATCCTGCCCGGCCTGCCGACCGTACCGTTCGTTCTGGTGGCGCTGTGGGCCTTTCACAAGTCGAGCGACAGATTGACGGCCATGCTTGAGCGCATCCCGATTTTGCGCAGCGCTCTCGTCGAAGCCCACCGGTTCGAGCAGCGGCGCACCATCCGGCCCGCGGTCAAGCTGGTGGCCGTCGGGACGGCATGGGCATCCGTGGCGCTAACCGTGCTCAGTGGAGCGCGGCCGATCCTCGTCGGTATCGTGGTTGCGGCGGCACTGTGCGCCTCATTCGTCATGTGGTGGTATCCGACCGAGAGCGGCTGACGGCTCATACGCCTCAGATCAATCGCAGCTCGCGCAGCGACAGGATGGAGTCGCGTACCGCAGTATCCGCAGGAGCCAGCGACAAACCCAGAACCGATTTAGCCTTGTCGTTCGAATAGCGCTTGATCACGCCCAGCTCCGGCAGAACTGTGCGCAGGCGCTTGTCGGCGACGGCCAGCGCGCGCACGGCGAAATCGGGCAGCTCGAACTTCGGCGCCTTGGATTTCAAATCCGGCAATTCCCGCGCCATCGCGACGCCAAGGTCATAGAGGCCGAGCAGTCCGTCAGCGATCAGGAACCGCTCGCCGATCGCATGTGGATTGAAAAGTGCTTCGGCATGGGCCTTGGCCACGTCGCGCACGTCCGCAACCGGAAAACGGATGCGCGGCGCCGCCGGGTAGACCCCGCGCGCCATCAGGCGGAACAATTCGTGCGACGTCGACAGATCCGCGTCGAGCGCCGGGCCGTGGACAAAGCCTGGATTGATGGCGGTGAGCTGCGGCGAGCCGGGCGTCGACTTGACGAAATCCCAGGCCGCCTTCTCCGCCAGCGTCTTCGAGCGGATATAGGGCGTCAGTTCGGGACGCGTTTCGTCGGTGAAATTGGCTTCCGAATAGACATGGTCCTTGGGCAATCCGGAACCATAAAGGATCGCCACCGTCGACGAGGTGATGGCAGCGCGCTTGACGCCCGCGCGCGTCGCTGCCTGCAACACCCTCAACGTTCCTTCGCGCGCCGGACGGATGACCTCCTCTGGATCATCGGGCTGCTGCATGGGGAACGGCGAGGCGGTATGGAGCAGAAGCTCTGCCCCACTCATCGCGTCATCCCAGCCCGCATCCGACAGCAGGTCGGCGACCACGAACGTCAGTTGCGCCGGATCGGCTCCCGCACGCACAACCGCGCGGCGCACGTCATCGGCCTTGTCCATCCGCCGCAGCGTGCCGCGCACGGCATGGCCGCGCTTCAACAGTTCGGCAATCGAATGCTTGGCAATGAGACCGGTTGCGCCAGTGACGACGATGGGATGATCGCTCATGAGTGATGCCTCGCACGGTTGGTATATCCTGGGACGGCCTTGAACGGGTGGCAATGGCGAACCGGTAAAATCCGCGCTGTGCCGCCGGGAACCGCGGCGCAAACACCTGCCGGTTCGCAACGACAATGAAAAACCGCCCCGAAGCCGAGCTTGGGGCGGTCTCTAGACCTCTAAGCGTTCCCAGAACTCTTATGCGTTCTCTTGCGCCTTCAGCATTTCTTCGTGGCGGGCCTTGTCGTCCTTGCCCTTGGCGCTCTCGTCACGGTCGACGAGTTCGATGACGGCGCGCGGCGTGGAATCGCCGTAGCGGAAGCCGGCCTTCAGAACGCGCGTGTAGCCGCCGGCGCGGTTCTTGTAGCGCGGGCCCAGAACGTCGAACAGCTTCTTGACCTGATCCTCATCGCGCAGGCGCGAGGCGGCAATGCGGCGCGAGTTCAAGTCGCCGCGCTTGGCGAGCGTGATGTACTTGTCAACGACGCGCTTCAGGTCCTTGGCCTTGGGCAATGTGGTGATGATCTGTTCGTGCTTAATGAGGGCGGCGGCCATGTTGGAGAACATCGCAGCGCGGTGCCCGGGTTGGCGGCCAAAGCGGCGGCCCAGCTTTCCGTGACGCATTTGTCTTCATCCTTACATTGTCAAAACGGCCTGTGGCACCGTGCCTTCAGGCTTGGCGCGGGAGGTTCTATGGCCTCANNCTGGGGGCTTGCAGCATGGCCACGCGAGGCAGCCCACCCCCTCATCCGGTCCTTCGGACCACCTTCTCCCCAAGGGGAGAAGGAAAGTTCTCAATATTGATCCTCGAACCGCTTGGCGAGTTCGTCGATGTTATCCGGCGGCCAATTCGGCACTTCCATGCCGAGATGGAGACCCATGGTCGCCAGAACTTCCTTGATCTCGTTGAGCGACTTGCGGCCGAAGTTCGGCGTGCGCAGCATCTCGGCTTCGGTCTTCTGAATGAGATCGCCGATGTAGACGATGTTGTCGTTCTTCAAGCAGTTGGCCGAACGCACCGAAAGTTCCAGTTCGTCGACCTTCTTAAGCAGAGCGGCGTTGAAGGCGAGCTCGGGATGGCGCTGCTCTTCCTGCGCCTTCTTGGGCTCTTCGAAGTTGATGAAGACGGCGAGCTGATCCTGCAGAATGCGGGCTGCGAGCGCCACTGCATCCTCGGCGCGGACCGAACCGTCGGTCTCGACCGTCATGGTGAGCTTGTCGTAGTCGAGGATCTGACCCTCGCGGGTGTTCTCGACCTTGTAAGACACCTTCTTGACCGGCGAGTAGAGACTGTCGACCGGGATCAAACCGATCGGGCCGTCTTCCGGACGGTTGCGATCGGAAGGTACGTAGCCCTTACCCATGTCGGCGGTGAATTCCATACGGATCGAAGCGCCGTGATCGAGATGGCAGATCACGTGCTCCGGGTTCAGAATTTCGACGTCGGAAGAGCCTTCGATATCGCCAGCCTTGACCGGCCCCGCGCCTTCCTTCTTCAACACCATGCGCTTCACGCCTTCCGAATGGAGACGCAGCGCGATTTCCTTGATGTTGAGAATGATGTTGGTCACATCCTCGCGGACGCCAGGGACCGACGAGAACTCGTGCAGCACGCCGTCGATCTGTACGGTCTTGATGGCGGCGCCTTGCAGCGACGACAGCAGCACGCGGCGGAGCGCATTGCCGAGAGTCATGCCGAAGCCACGCTCCAACGGTTCGGCGATCACGGTTGCGTGCCGCGTACGGTCGCGACCAGAAACGATTTCGAGTTTTGACGGCTTGATAAGGTCTTGCCAGTTCTTCTGCAGAACGTTCACCACGGGGGCCTCGTCTCAGTTTGGGCGCGGGAGGGGAGTGCCCGCTCGCCCGCCACAGGACAGCACTTCAATGCTTGCTGAGCGCCGCGGGGGGTGCGGCACTCTCGGGATAAGGTCGCGAAGTTAGACGCGACGGCGCTTGCGCGGACGGCAGCCGTTGTGCGGGATCGGCGTTACGTCGCGGATCGAGGTGATCTGGAAGCCGACGGCCTGCAGCGCGCGCAGAGCCGATTCACGGCCCGAGCCCGGACCCGTCACTTCGACTTCGAGAACCTTCATGCCGTGATCCATGGCCTTGCGGCCAGCATCTTCAGCAGCGACCTGAGCGGCATAGGGCGTCGACTTGCGCGAACCCTTGAAGCCCTTGGTGCCCGACGACGACCAGGCGATCGTATTGCCCTGCGCGTCGGTGATGGTGATCATGGTGTTGTTGAAAGACGCGTTCACGTGGGCGACGCCCGACGTGATGTTCTTCTTCTCGCGCTTTCTGACTTTGCCCTTGCCGGGACCCGCCGCTGCTTCTTTTGCCATAAGTATCCGTGCTCCTTGCCCCGCTCGCCCGGGGCGTTATGCGTGTTGCTGCGGGACCAAAACCACCCGCAATCGAATTGAATGGACGGCTTAGCGCGTCGCCTTCTTCTTGCCGGCGATCGCGACAGCCTTGCCCTTGCGGGTGCGCGCATTCGTATGCGTGCGCTGGCCGCGAACCGGCAGGCCCTTGCGGTGACGCAAGCCGCGGTAGCAGCCCAGATCCATGAGGCGCTTGATGTTCATCTGCACTTCGCGGCGCAAGTCGCCTTCGACCGTGTAGTCGCGGTCGATCGTCTCGCGGATCTGCAGGACTTCAGCGTCGGTCAGCTGGTTGACGCGGCGCTCTGCCGGGATGCCGACCTTCTGGCAAATCTCGTTCGCGAACTTGGGGCCGATGCCATGAATGTAACGCAGCGCGATGACGACGCGCTTGTTGGTCGGGATATTGACGCCTGCGATGCGGGCCACGTTGGTCTCCTGCCGTCCTAATTCTCAAAACTCATGGGCCACCAGGCCCTCTCATTCGTCTGCCGTCTGCGGATCAAAGACCAGGTCAATTGATCTCTTCGCCGCGAGTGTCCCCAAAAGCGCAACGACCTCGGACCCCGGGGTTTTTGCCCCGGCCCGGATCGCGTTGTGCCTTCATCAGAAAAAGTGGGGTGTTTTAGCTTGGGTTAAGTACTCCGTCAATGTGTACCGATTGTCTCTAAGGCCGTTTTGTGGCGGCCGGGCATTCCTCCCGGCAATGCACTCAAGCCCGTGATATCCCGTCAAGAATTCCGTTAACTTGCTTGGTTACGTCGCCGATAGCCGCCATGCCGTCGACGGCTTTCAAGAGCCCGTTGGCGAAATAGTAGCCGATCAAGGGGGCCGTCTCGCGGTAATAAGCCATGAGGCGGGTCTTCAGCGCTTCCGCATTATCGTCGGCACGGACAGTCCCGCCGGCGGCGAGCGTCTCGCGCGCCCTGTTCTCGATGCGGTCGACCAGGATCTTGTCGTCGACCTTGAGTTCGACCACGGCGTCGAGCTTCAAGTTTTTGGAGGCGAGCAGTTTGTCGAGGGCCGCGGCCTGCGGCAGCGTGCGCGGGAAGCCATCGAGGATGAAACCTTTGGCGCAGTCGGGTTCAGCGATACGGTCGGCGATAATGCCGACGACCACCTCATCGGGGACGAGCCCGCCCGCCGCCATGATCTCCTTGGCCTTGAGGCCGATGGGCGTGCCAGCTTTGACGGCGGCGCGCAACATATCACCGGTCGAAAGCTGGGGAATGCCGTGCTTCTCGGCAATGATCTGCGATTGGGTGCCCTTGCCGGCACCCGGAGGACCCAAAAGTATGAGTTTCATCGACGTCCTCCCGGACCACTGGCGCCACGAAGTTTGGCCTTCTTGATCAGACCCTCATACTGCTGGGCGATCAGGTGGCTCTGTACTTGTGCGACAGTATCCATTGTGACGCTCACTGCAATGAGCAACGATGTACCACCAAAGTAGAGAGGGATGCCGGCATAGGACGTCAGCACCTCCGGTAGCACGCATACTGCAGCAAGATAGAGCGCGCCGACGACGGTAATGCGGGTCAGCACGTAGTCGATGTACTCGGCAGTCTTATCGCCCGGACGAATTCCCGGCAGGAAGCCGCCGTACTTGCGCAGGTTGTCGGCCGTATCTTCCGGGTTGATGACAACCGCGGTGTAGAAGAAAGCAAAAAACAGGATCAGCAGGGCATAAACCAACATGTGCAGCGGCTGCCCGGTGCCGAGGGCGGCGACCGCGTTGTTGAGCCATTCAGGTCCCTGGCCTGCCGAGAATTGCGCGACCGTAATCGGCAGCAACAGCAGCGACGAGGCAAAGATCGGCGGAATGACGCCCGATGAGTTGAGCTTCAACGGCAGATGCGATGCATCGCCCTGGAACATTTTGTTGCCAACCTGCCGCTTGGGATACTGGACCAAGAGACGGCGCTGAGCGCGTTCGAAGAATACGATCGCGGCGATGACGGCAAGTGCCAGCGCGATGAAGAACAGCAGGATGCCGGTCGAGATCGAGCCGGTCCGCGCCAGCTCGAACAACTGCACGAGGGCGCCCGGCAAGCCGGCGACGATGCCGGCGAAGATGATGAGCGACGTACCGTTGCCAACACCGCGCTGCGTGATCTGCTCGCCAAGCCACATCAGGAACATGGTACCGCCGACCAATGTCACGACCGTGGTCAGGCGGAAGAACAGTCCGGGCTCATTGACCATGGCACCGGCGGATCCTCCGCTCGACCCTTCAAGGCCAACTGCGATACCGTAGGCCTGCAGTGCGGCCAGCACGACTGTCAGGTAGCGCGTGTACTGGTTGATCTGCTTGCGCCCGGCTTCGCCCTCTTTCTTCAGGGCTTCGAGCTTGGGATTGATCGACGTCATCAGCTGCATGATGATCGACGCCGAGATATAAGGCATGATGTTCAGGGCGAAGATCGCCATGCGCTCGAGCGCGCCGCCCGAGAACATATTGAACATCCCGAGGATGCCGCCCGACTGCGCCTTGAACGCCGCGGCAAACGCTGAGGGATTGATGCCGGGCATCGGGATGAAGGTGCCGATACGGTAGACGACAAGCGCGGCAAGCGTGAACCAGAGGCGCTTCTTCAGATCATGGGCTTTCGCAAAAGCACCCAGATTGAGGTTGGAAGCAAGCTGCTCGGCAGCGGAAACCATCGTTCTCTCTCCTGGCCGTCGCGCGATCAAGCTGATCAAAGCTTTCTACGCAACCTTGAGCAGGTCGTCTGTAAGTGGGGCCGCAAATCGCTTTGCGCAAGTTCAGAAAAGCGGGACGGCACGTCTCGCCATTTCCGAGAACCTAAAGATCACTCTTCGCTCTTGCCGCCTGCGGGCTTCTTGTTGGCCGCGGCCTTCTTGGCCTCGGACTTCTTGCGCTTGGCAACGTCCGCCGCCAGTACCTTGGGCACGATCACGTTGACCGAACCGCCGGCCTTCTCGACCGCAGCCTTGGCCTTGGCCGAAGCATGATTGACAGTGATCGAGATCTTGGACTTGATCTCGCCGTCGCCGAGCAAACGCAGGCCGTCCTTGGGCCGGCGCAGAACACCGGCGGCAACCAGCGAAGCGACGTCGATCGCCTTGCCGCCATCGATGCGCTTGTCTTCGATCGCCTGCTGGAGGGCGCCGACATTGATCTCGTTGTAGTTAGCCGGACGGTACTTGTTGAAACCGCGCTTGGGCAGACGGCGATGCAGAGGCATCTGGCCGCCTTCGAACCCGCCGATGGCAACGCCGGTACGCGCCGTCTGGCCCTTGCCGCCGCGGCCGCCCATCTTACCCAGGCCCGAGCCGATGCCGCGGCCGATGCGGACGCGCCGCTTGCGGGCGCCTGCGTTGTCCTTAATACCGTTGAGCCGCATGGGCTGCACTCCTTGTTAGGTGCGTCCGGCAACCCCCTCAGGGAGTTTCGCGCCGGATGCGAGAATTACTTGCCGTCGACGATGCGGACGAGGTGTTCGACCTTCTTCAGCATGCCGCGCACGGCCGGCGTATCTTCCACCGTCGACGTGCGGCCGAGCTTGTTGAGGCCAAGACCGATGAGCGTCTGCGCCTGGCGTTCCGGCCGGCGGTTCGGGCTCTTCGTCTGTTCCAGCGTAATCGTTTTCTTGGCGGTCATATCGTTACCTCAGGATCGGATTTGAAGCCCCCGCGCGAAGCTGCAGGGGCCTCTGAAAGCTCTCAGGCGTCGGCGCCAGCGTCGATCGCGGTGCCGTCACGGCGACGCGAGACGATGTCGGAAACCTTCTTGTTGCGACGGGCGGCGACGCCGCGCGGGTTCTCCTGGATCTTCAGCGCGTCGAACGTGGCACGCACGACGTTGTAGGGATTGGTGGAACCCATCGACTTGGCGACCACGTCATGCACGCCCAGCATTTCGAACACGGCGCGCATGGCGCCGCCGGCGATGATGCCGGTGCCCGGCGGTGCCGAACGAAGGACGACTTTGCCCGAACCGTGACGGCCGACGGTGTCGTGATGCAGCGTGCGAGCATCGCGAAGCGGCACGCGCAGCAGGTTGCGCTTGGCGGCTTCCGTCGCTTTGCGGATCGCTTCGGGCACTTCGCGCGCCTTGCCGTGACCGAAACCGACGCGGCCCTTCAGGTCGCCGACAACGACGAGCGCGGCAAAGCCGAAGCGCTTACCGCCCTTGACGACCTTGGCGACGCGATTGATGTGCACCAGCTTGTCGGTGAACTCGCTGTCGCGTTCCTCGCGGTCCCGGCCGCGCTCTCTTTGAGGTCCACGTGCCACGTTTTATCCTCTCAATAGATTAGAACTTGAGACCGCCCTCGCGGGCGGCATCGGCGAGCGCCTTCACGCGCCCATGAAACAGGAATGCGCCGCGATCGAACACGACCTCGCTGACGCCGGCCTTGATGGCGCGCTCGGCGACGAGCTTGCCCACGGCTGCGGCGGCCGCCTTGTCGGCGCCGGTCTTGATCGCCCCCTTGAGCGACTTGTCGAGCGTCGAGGCGGCGGCGATCGTCGTCCCTTTCGCATCGTCGATCACCTGAGCGTAGATATTCGCCGAAGAGCGATGAATCGAAAGGCGCGGACGGCCGTTCGAATTCTTCTTCAGCGTGCGGCGAACGCGCGCCCGGCGGTTCACGAATTTCTTTGCTGTCGAGGCCATGGCTGCCGTCCTTATTTCTTCTTGCCTTCCTTGCGGAAGATGTATTCGCCCTTATAGCGCACGCCCTTGCCCTGATAGGGCTCCGGCTTGCGCGAAGCCCGGATCTCGGCGGCCATCTGGCCGACGGCCTGCTTATCGATGCCCGAGACCGAGACCAGTTCCTGCTTGGCGCCGCCGACCTTGACGTCGACCCCGGCCGGAACCTTCAGCACCACGTCGTGGCTGTAGCCGACCGACAAGGTCAGCGTGTCTTTGCCCTTCATCGACGCCTTGAAACCGACCCCGTGAATTTCGAGATCATGCTGATAGCCGTCAGTCACGCCCTTGATCAGGTTGGCGATCTGAGTGCGCGACATGCCCCACTTGGAGCGGTTGGGCTTTGTGTCTTCTATCATCGAGATTTCGACGCCCTCGGCGCCTTTCTCGACCTTGAGGCCTTCCGGAACGATGAATGCGAGTTCGCCCTTGGGCCCCTTCATCTTCACCGTCTGGCCAGCCACCGTCGCCGTCACATTCGACGGAACGGAAACGGGCTTTTTACCGATGCGCGACATGGGTGTGAGTTCCAGCCTTAGAAGATGTTGCAGATGATCTCGCCGCCGACATTGGCTTCGCGCGCCTTGCTGTCCGACATGACGCCCTTGGGCGTGGACAGGATAGAGACGCCCAGGCCGTTCGCGACGGTGGGGATGTCCTTGACCGGCGAGTAAACGCGGCGGCCAGGCTTGGAAATGCGCTCGATCTCACGGATGGCCGGGAGACCGTTGTAGTACTTCAGCTCGATCTCGAACTGAGGCAGCTCGCCCTTCACTTCGACGCGGGTGTAGCCGCGGATATAGCCTTCGTCCTGCAGCACGTCGAGGACGCGGGCGCGCAGCGTCGATGCCGGCGTCGCAACCTTCGGACGGCGGCGCATCTGCGCGTTGCGGATGCGGGTGAGCATATCGCCCAACGGATCATTCATCGCCATTGTGCGTGCCTCCTTACCAGCTCGACTTGGTCATGCCCGGGATACGCCCCTGGCTGGCGAGCTCGCGGAGCTGGTTGCGGCACATCTTGAGCTTGCGATAGTTGCCGCGCGAACGCCCGGTGATCTCGCAGCGGTTGCGCACACGCACCTTGGCGCCGTTGCGCGGCATCTCGGCGAGCTTCAGGCGGGCGGCGAAGCGCTCTTCCGGCGACTTGGTGCGATCGTTGGCGATCGCCTTCAGCCGCTTGCGCTTTGGGGCCTGTTGTTCCGCCATCTTGCGACGGCGGTTGTTCTTCTCAATCGAACTGGTCTTTGCCATTTAGTCTCCTCCAAAGGCCTTTCGGGACGTCGCCCGAGGTCCTCTAGCTGCGGAACGGAAAGTTGAAACCCTTGAGCAACTCGCGGGCTTCGTCATCGGTGCGGGCTGAAGTGCAAACGATCACGTCGAGGCCCAGGACGTTGTCGACCTTGTCGTAGTCGATTTCGGGGAACACGATGTGCTCTTTCAGGCCGGTCGCATAGTTGCCGCGGCCGTCGAAGCTCTTCGCGTTCAGACCGCGGAAGTCCTTCACACGCGGCAGCGCGATGGTGACGAAGCGGTCGAGGAATTCGTACATGCGGTCGCCGCGCAGCGTGACCTTGCAGCCAATCGCCATGCCTTCGCGCACTTTGTAGGTGGCGATGGCCTTGCGGGCCCGCGTCACGACCGGCTTCTGGCCGGCGATGAGGGCGAGATCGGCGGCGGCGTTGTCAACCTTCTTGCGGTCGTTGACGGCTTCGCCGACGCCCATGTTGATCACGACCTTCTCGATCTTCGGGATCTGCATGACGTTCTCGTAGGAGAACTTCTTCTGCAGCGCCTCGCGCACGACCTTTTCGTAATGGGTCTTGAGGCGCGGCTTGTAATCCTTCGGACGGGGCGTCGCGACGCGCGCTTCCTTGGTAGCGGCGCCTTTTTTAGACCCGCCCTTTGCGGCCTTGCCGCCGGCTGCGGCCTGCGGCTTGCCACCTTCGGGCTTACCGCCCTTTGCTGCTTTGTCTTTCTCAGCCATGGCTTAGTTCTTCTCCGGGATCTGCTCGCCCGAGCGCTTTGCGACGCGGACCTTCTTGCCGTCCGCCAAAACCTTGAAGCCGACGCGGGTCGGCTTGCCGTCCTTGGGATCCTCGACGGCGAGGTTCGACAACTGGATCGGACCTTCCTTCGAGATGATGCCGCCTTCCTGCGTGCCGGACTGGCGCTGGTGGCGGCGCACCATGTTGATGCCGCGGACGAGCGCGCGGTTTTCCTTAGGAATGACTTCGATAACTTCGCCGCGCTTACCCTTGTCGCGGCCGGCGAGGACGACGACGGCGTCCCCTTTCTTGATCTTTGCAGCGGCCATTACAGCACCTCTGGAGCAAGCGAGACGATCTTCATATGGTTCTTGGCGCGCAGTTCGCGCGTGACCGGCCCGAAGATACGGGTGCCGATCGGCTCGCCGTTGGCGTTGACCAGGACAGCGGCGTTGCGGTCGAAGCGGATCAGCGAGCCGTCGGGACGGCGCACGCCCTTGGCGATGCGCACGATCACGGCCTTCATGACCTGACCCTTCTTGACGCGACCCTTCGGAATGGCTTCCTTTACGGACACGACGATGGTGTCGCCCACCGTCGCATATTTGCGCTTCGAGCCGCCAAGCACCTTGATGCACTGTACGCGGCGCGCGCCCGAGTTGTCGGCGACGTCGAGATTGCTCTCCATCTGGATCATCGCGGCACTCCTTCTTTTGTCGCCACGGAACGTCGTCCGCAGCTCTTATTGTCATTTGCCCTTAAGGCTCGCGGGGTCTTGGGATCTCGCCCAACGCTCCGTCGGCTCACAAGGACGCTTCAAAAAATCACGTCACGCGGTACTCAAGCGACGCCGGAGGCCTATTCAACCCTTGGCTTCGAGAACCACCCAACGCTTGTTCTTCGAGATCGGCGATGATTCCTCGATCGAAACCTGATCGCCAACCTTGAACGAATTCTTCTCGTCGTGTGCGTGGTACTTCTTGGTACGCCGCACGGTCTTCTTCAACAGCGGGTGGGTGTAGCGGCGTTCGACCTCGACGACAATAGTCTTGTCGTTCTTGTCGGATACCACGACGCCCTGCAGCACGCGCTTCGGCATAGTCCCAAATCTCCCTTACGCGCCCTTCTTGGCGCTGCCAACTTTGGCGCTTCCAGTCCGCTTCATGCGGGCCGCTGTCTTGATGCGCGCGATATCCCGGCGAACAGTCCGGATGCGCGCGGTGTTCTCAAGCTGGCCGGATGCCCGCTGAAAGCGCAGGTTGAACTGCTCCTTCTTGAGCTTGACCAACTGGTCGTCGAGCTGGTCGAGCGACAGGTCGCTGAACTCTGCTGCCATTGTCTTCGTCCTCATCGTCTCGTCTTGATGGTCTGCACACTACATTCAAAGCCCGAAGGCTCAGATGAGGCGCGTGACCACTCGGGTCTTGATCGGAAGCTTGGCTGCGCCGAGCAGCAAGGCTTCCTTGGCGATCTGCTGGTTCAGACCGCCCAATTCGAAAATGATGCGGCCAGGCTTGACGCGCGCCACCCACAATTCGGGTGAGCCTTTGCCGGAGCCCATGCGGACTTCCGCCGGCTTCTTCGACACCGGAACGTCGGGGAACACACGCAGCCACATGCGGCCGGCGCGCTTGGTGTGGCGGGCGATGGCGCGGCGCGCGGCTTCGATCTGACGTGCCGTCAGACGCTCCGGCTCCATCGCTTTCAGCCCGATCTCGCCATATGCGAGCGTCGTGCCGCCCTTGGCATTGCCATGGATGCGGCCCTTGAAGGCTTTGCGGAACTTGGTCCGTTTCGGTTGCAGCATGATCTTATGTGCCTTCGATCTCGATTAACCTTCAGAACCTGACGGCGTGTCACCGCCACCGGTCTGAGCTGCGCCGCCGCCCGGAGTATTGCCGCCGCCGCGGCCACCGCCGCCGCCACGGCCACCGCGGCCGCCACGACGCTCGCGGCGATCGCCACGGTCGCCATCGTCACGGCGCGGACGCGGACCGCCACTCTCCTGCATTTCAGCGTTCTTCTTGTCGGCGGCCATCGGGTCGTGCTCGATGATCTCGCCCTTGAACACCCACACTTTGATGCCGATGATGCCATAGGCGGTCACAGCGCGGCCGTAGCCGAAGTCGATGTCGGCGCGCAGCGTGTGCAGCGGCACGCGGCCTTCGCGGTACCACTCCGTACGTGCGATTTCCGCGCCACCCAGACGGCCGGCAACGTTGATACGGATGCCGACGGCGCCCAGACGCAGAGCCGACTGAACCGAACGCTTCATTGCCCGGCGGAACGCCACGCGGCGCTCGAGCTGCTGGGCAATCGATTCTGCGATCAGCGTCGCGTCGATTTCCGGCTTGCGGATTTCGACGATGTTCAAGTGCACTTCTGACGAGGTCAGACGCGCGAGTTCGGAACGCAGTTTCTCGATCTTCTCGCCCTTCTTGCCGATCAGGATGCCGGGACGCGCGGTGTGCACCGAGACGCGGCACTTCTTGTGCGGACGCTCGATGATCACCCTGGCGATGCCGGCTTCGCGCTGGTCCTTCATGATGTGGGCGCGGATGGCGCGGTCTTCATGAAGCAGCTTGCCGTATTCACCGCGGGCGGCGAACCAGCGGCTGTCCCAGGTACGGTTGATACCGACGCGGAGGCCGACGGGATTGACTTTCTGACCCATATTACTTGGCCTCCTTCTTGGCCGCGCTCTTCGCAGCAGCCTTCTTGGCGGGCTTTACCTTCTTCTCTTCCTCAACCTGGCGAACGACCACGGTCAGATGCGAGAACGGCTTCAAGATCGGCGCGCCACGGCCGCGGCCGCGGGCGTGGAAGCGCTTCAACACAAGGCCCTTGCCGACGTAGGCTTCCGACACGACCAGATCGTTGACGTCGAGCCCATGGTTATTCTCGGCGTTGGCAACCGCGCTCATGACGCACTTGCGGACATCGCCGGCGATGCGCTTGCGGCTGAACTCGAGCTCGGCCATGGCCTGATCGACCTTCTTGCCGCGGATCAGACCGGCGACGAGATTGAGTTTCTGCGGCGAGATCCTGAGACCCCGTGCAACCGCTTGCGCCTCGTTGTTGGCCAGGCGCCGCTCGTGGCTTGGCTTGCCCATTATTTCTTCACCGCTTTCTTGTCGCCGCCGTGCCCGTGGAAATGACGGGTGGGGGCGAACTCGCCGAACTTGTGGCCGATCATGTCCTCCGTCACGGCGACGGGGATATGCTTCTGGCCGTTGTGCACGCCGAACGTCAGGCCCACGAACTGGGGAAGAATCGTCGAGCGGCGGCTCCACGTCTTAATGACTTCATTGCGCCCCGAAGAGCGCGACTTGTCCGCCTTCTTCAGGAGGTAACCGTCGACGAACGGACCTTTCCAGACTGAGCGTGTCAAAGTGCTTCTCCTTAAAGATCGCGCTTACTTCGTCTTCTGACGGGCGCGAACGATGTACTTGGTTGTGACCTTGTTCTTGCGCGTCTTGTAGCCCTTGGTCGGCTTGCCCCACGGCGTCGCCCAGTGCTTGCCGCCCTTGGTGCGGCCACCGTTGGGGTGATCGACCGGGTTCATGGCAATCGAGCGGTTGTGCGGGCGGCGGCCAAGCCAGCGGGTGCGGCCGGCCTTGCCGATCACGGCGTTCATGTGGTCGGGGTTCGAAACTGCGCCGACACTCGCCATGCAGTCGGCCGAAACCTTGCGGGTTTCGCCCGAGTTGAGCTTCAGTATCGCAAAGCCCGAGTCACGGCCGACGAGCTGGACGAACGAACCTGCCGAGCGGGCCATTTGGCCGCCCTTGCCGGGCTTCATCTCGACGTTATGGACGATGGTGCCGACCGGCATCGAGGCAAGCGGCATGGCGTTGCCGGGCTTGACGTCGACCTTCTTGCCCGAGACGACCGTGTCGCCGACGGCGAGACGCTGCGGGGCAAGGATGTAGGCCAGCGTTCCGTCCTCATACTTGATGAGGGCGATAAAAGCCGTGCGGTTGGGATCGTATTCCAAACGCTCGACCTTTGCGGGCGCATCGAACTTGCGACGCTTGAAGTCGATTTTGCGATAGCTCTTCTTGTGTCCGCCGCCGATGAAACGCGAGGTGATGCGGCCATCGCTGTTGCGGCCACCGGTCTTGCTCAAGCCCTCGACGAGCTTCTTGACCGGTCCGCCCTTGAACAGCGCGCTCTTGTCGACGAGCACCAGGTGGCGTCGGCCGGCAGAGGTCGGACTGAATGTTTTAAGCGCCATAATGCCCTACTCCTTAGAGGCCGGTCGTCACGTCGATGGAATGACCATCTTCGAGAGTCACGACAGCCCTCTTGGTATCGCTCAGCACCGACTTGATGCCGCGGAATGCCTTAAGCTTGCCCTTGCGGACAACCGTGTTGACGGCCTTGACCTTCACCTTGAACAGGCTTTCGATCGCGGCCTTGATTTCAGGCTTCGTCGCGTCAGGCTTGACCTTGAAGATCACCTGATTGGCTTCCGAAGCCATGGTCGCCTTCTCCGTGATCACGGGGGCGATGATGACGTCATAGGCGGAGCGTTTCGTCATTTGAAGCGCGCCTCCAGCGCAGCGACGGCCGCCTTGGTCAGCACCAGCTTCTTACGACGCAGAATGTCGTAGACGTTGATGCCCTGGACCGGGAGCACGTCGATATTGGGAATGTTGCGGGCCGCGCGCGCGAACGTCGGTTCGAGCTCGGCACCGTCGATGATGAGTGCGTTACGAAGGTCGAGCTTCGCGAACTGGGTCTTGAGCGCGCCGGTTTTGCCGTCGGTGGACGAGGCCTTGTCGAGGACGACAATCTCACCCGCCTTGGCCTTGGCCGAGAGCGCGTGGCGAAGAGCCAGAGCGCGCACCTTCTTCGGCATGTCGACGGCATGCGAGCGCGGCTTGGGTCCGAACGCCTTGCCGCCGCCACGGAACTGCGGAGCCGACTTGTCGCCATGACGGGCGCCGCCGGTGCCCTTCTGCTTGTACATCTTCTTGCCCGTGACCGCGACTTCCGAGCGATCCTGGGCATGATGCGTACCGGCCATGCGCTTCAGCGTCTGATAGCGCACCATGCGGTGGATCAGATCGTTGCGCGGTTCGAGACCGAAAATGGCGTCCGCCAGTTCGATCTCGCCGGCTTTGCCGGCATCGAGCGTTGTGACTTCAGCTTTCATCACGCGCTCTCCTTCTGTGCGCCTTGAGCGCGCGGCTTGAAGGCGCCGGGCTTAGGCAGATCTTTGTGCGCCGACTTTTTCACGGCGTCGCGAACGATGACCCAGCCGCCCTTGGAACCGGGCACCGAGCCGCGCACCATGACGAGACCGCGGGCCACATCGACCTTCGCAACCACGAGGTTCTGCGTGGTGACGCGCTCGTCGCCCATATGGCCGGCCATCTTCTTGCCCTTGAACACCTTGCCGGGGTCCTGGCGCTGACCGGTCGAACCGTGCGAGCGGTGCGTGACCGAAACGCCGTGCGTGGCGCGAAGGCCTGCGAAGTTCCAGCGCTTCATCGCGCCCTGGAAACCCTTGCCCTGGTTGGTGCCCGTCACGTCGACGAACTGGCCGGGGACGAAGTGGTCGGCCGTGATTTCGGCGCCGACTTCGATCAGGTTATCCGGGCTCACCCGGAACTCGGCGAGTTTGCGCTTGGGCTCGACTTCCGCCTTGGCGAACGTGCCGCGCTCGGCTTTCGTCAGCCGCGAGGGCTTACGCGTGCCTGCGCCCACCTGAATGGCGGTGTAGCCGTTCTTTTCAACCGTGCGATGGGCCAGAACCTGCAGGTTTTCCATCCGCAACACGGTGACCGGGATATGCTCCCCGGCGTCCGTGAAGATGCGGGTCATACCCACCTTCTGTGCAATCACTCCGGAACGCATGTGCATTCCTTCCTATCGTTGGGGCCGTGCGCGTTACCGCCAGAGGGCCCGAAATCCAAATTTCTTAGAGCTTGATCTCGACGTCGACACCGGCCGCCAGGTCGAGCTTCATCAAAGCATCGACGGTCTGCGGGGTGGGATCGACAATGTCGAGCAAGCGCTTGTGCGTGCGCATCTCGAACTGCTCGCGGCTCTTCTTGTCGATGTGCGGCGAACGGTTGACGGTGAAGCGCTCGATGCGCGTGGGCAGCGGGATGGGCCCGCGGACTTCAGCGCCCGTGCGTTTCGCCGTGTTCACGATCTCGCGGGTCGACGCATCGAGAATGCGATGATCGAACGCTTTGAGACGGATGCGGATATTTTGGCCGTGCATGGTGTCGTTCCACTCTCGGGAAAAATTGAAGAAGCGGACCGTTTCCGGCGACCCGCTTCTTCAATGAGACGAACTACTCGATGATCTTGGTTACGACGCCTGCGCCAACCGTGCGGCCGCCTTCGCGGATAGCGAAGCGCACCTTCTCTTCCATGGCGATGGGCGAGACGAGTTCGACGGTGATCGAGACGTTGTCGCCCGGCATGACCATTTCCGTGCCTTCGGCGAGCTTGACGGTGCCCGTGACGTCGGTGGTGCGGAAGTAGAACTGCGGACGGTAGTTGGTAAAGAACGGCGTGTGGCGGCCACCCTCTTCCTTGTTCAGGATGTAGGCTTCGGCAGCGAACTTCTTGTGCGGCTTGACAGAGCCCGGCTTGCAGAGCACCTGGCCACGCTCGACGGCTTCCTTGTCGATGCCGCGCAGCAGGCAGCCGACGTTGTCGCCAGCCTCACCCGAGTCGAGCAGCTTGCGGAACATTTCGACGCCTGTGACCACCGACTTCTGCGTGTCGCGGATGCCGACGATCTCGACTTCCTCGCCGACCTTGATGACGCCGCGCTCGATACGGCCGGTGACGACCGTGCCACGGCCCGAGATCGAGAACACGTCTTCGATCGGCATCAGGAAGGGCTGATCCTTCGGACGCTCGGGGATCGGGATGAAGGTGTCGAGGGCTTCGTAGAGCTTGATGATGGCTTCGTCGGCCAGCGGGCCCTTTTCGCCGTTCAGCGCCTTGACGGCAGCGCCGCGGATGACCGGCGTGTCGTCGCCCGGGAAGTTGTACTTCGACAGAAGCTCGCGAACTTCCATCTCGACGAGGTCGAGCAGCTCGGCGTCTTCGACGATATCGCACTTGTTCAGGAATACCACGATCTTAGGCACGCCAACCTGGCGGGCGAGCAGAATGTGCTCACGCGTCTGGGGCATCGGGCCGTCAACGGCCGAGACGACGAGGATGGCGCCGTCCATCTGAGCGGCACCGGTGATCATGTTCTTGACGTAGTCGGCGTGGCCGGGGCAGTCGACGTGCGCATAGTGACGGTTCGGCGTCGCGTATTCGACGTGCGAGGTGGCGATCGTCAAGATTTTGGTCGGGTCGCGGCGGCCCTGGCTTTCCGAAGCCTTGGCGACTTCGTCATAGGCGATCGAGGTCGACGTCCAGCCGCGGTCGGCCGAAACCTTCGTCAGTGCTGCGGTGAGCGTCGTCTTGCCATGATCAACGTGGCCGATCGTGCCGACGTTGCAGTGAGGCTTCGTGCGCTCGAATTTTGCTTTGGCCATCGGTGGCTCTCCTTCGTCTTCCTAACTCGGCCCCGGGGTTCAGCCGGGGGATTCCAAACCAGTCTTCGTGGACTGCGGGACGCGAGGCGAACCTCATATCCCGCAGGATTTCAGGGTCAGGCGTACTTCGCCTTGACTTCGTCGGCGACGTTGCGGGGAACGTCGCTGTAGTGCGCGAACTGCATGGTGTACTGGGCGCGGCCCGTGGACATCGAACGCAGCGTGTTGATGTAGCCGAACATGTTGGCCAGCGGAACATAGGCCCGGATGACCGTGGCGTTGCCGCGCATCTCCTGCGTGCGGATCTGGCCGCGACGCGAGTTGATGTCGCCGATGATGCCGCCGACGAAATCGCCCGGCGTCACCACTTCGACGTCCATGATCGGCTCGAGCAGCTTCACGCCGGCCTTCTCGCAGCCTTCCTTCATGGCCTGGCGGGTCGCGATTTCGAACGCGATCGCCGACGAGTCGACTTCGTGGAAAGCGCCGTCATAAAGGTTGACCTTCATGTCGACCATCGGGAAGCCGATCAGAATGCCGTTGTCCCAGACCGACTGGACACCCTTTTCGACGCCAGGGACGTATTCCTTGGGAACCGTGCCGCCGATGATCGAGGTCGTGAACTCGTTGCCCTTGCCGGTTTCGTTCGGCTCAAGTTTCAGCTTCACGCGGGCGAACTGGCCCGTACCACCCGACTGCTTCTTGTGCGTGTAGTCGATGTCGGTCGCGCGTGCGAGCGTCTCGCGATAGGCGACCTGCGGCGCGCCGACGTTGGCTTCGACGCCATAGGTGCGCTTCAGGATGTCGACCTTGATGTCGAGATGCAGTTCGCCCATCCCCTTGAGGATCGTTTCGCCCGACTCCTGATCGACGGAAACGCGGAACGAGGGGTCCTCGATGGCGAGCGTGTTGAGCGCAATCGCCATCTTTTCCTGGTCGGCCTTGGTCTTGGGCTCAATTTTCATCTCGATGACGGGGTTGGGGAACTCCATCTTTTCGAGAATGACCGGCTTCTGCGGATCGCACAGCGTCTCGCCGGTGCGGGTATCCTTGAGGCCCTGAAGAGCTACGATGTCGCCGGCAAAGGCTTCCTTGATTTCTTCACGATCGGCTGCGTGCATCAGATACATGCGGCCAGCGCGCTCTTTCTTGTCGCGAGTCGTGTTCGCAAGCGCCATGCCCTGCTCGAGCTTGCCCGAGTAGATGCGGCAGAACGTGATCGAACCGACGTGCTCGAAGCTCATGATCTTGAAGGCGATCATGGACAACGGCTCGCTGTCGGCCGGCTTGCGCAGAAGCTCGCCACCGGTCTTGGGATCGATGCCGTGATAGGCGTCGCGATCGAGCGGCGACGGCAGGAAATCGACGACGGCGTCGAGCAGAGGCTGAACGCCCTTGTTCTTGAAAGCCGAGCCGCACATCATCGGATAAAAGGCGCCCGTAACGGTTGCCTTGCGGATCATCTTGCGCAGCGACTCCTCGGACGGCTCCTTGCCATCGAGGTATTCGGCCATGGCATTGTCGTCCATGTCGACTGCGGCTTCGATCATGGCGGCGCGGTATTCGGCGGCCTTGTCGGCGAGGTCCGCGGGGATCTCGCCCTCGACCATCTTCGCGTCCTTGCCATCACCGTCCCAGGTGATCGCGACCATTCTGATGAGGTCGATGACGCCCTTGAAGTTCGACTCCGCGCCGATCGGGATCTGCAGCGGAACGGGCTTGGCGCCGAGCTTGGACTTGATGTCTTCGACGCACATGTAGAAGTCCGCGCCGGTCTTATCCATCTTGTTGGCAAAGATGATGCGCGGAACGTTGTACTTGTCGCCCTGGCGCCAGACGGTTTCGGTCTGCGGCTCCACGCCCTGGTTGGAATCGAGCACGCACACGGCGCCGTCGAGCACGCGCAGCGAACGCTCGACTTCGATGGTGAAATCGACGTGTCCGGGCGTGTCGATGATGTTCAAGCGGCGCTTCCTGCCGTCGCGGCCCGGCCAGAAACAGGTCGTGGCAGCCGACGTGATGGTGATGCCGCGCTCGGCTTCCTGATCCATGAAATCCATGGTGGCGGCGCCGTCGTGGACTTCGCCGATCTTATAGGACTTGCCGGTGTAATAGAGGATCCGCTCGGTCGTAGTGGTCTTGCCGGCATCGATGTGAGCCATGATGCCGAAGTTGCGGTAGTCCTCGATGGCGTATTGGCGGGCCATAAGTGGTGCCTCAAATAGGGTGTTGGCTTACCAGCGGTAATGCGAGAACGCGCGGTTGGCTTCCGCCATCTTGTGCGTGTCTTCGCGCTTCTTGACTGCGGTGCCGCGGTTGTTGGCAGCGTCGAGAAGTTCGCCCGAAAGCTTATCGACAAGGGTCGTCTCGTTGCGGGCGCGGGCAGCGGTGATGATCCAGCGGATGGCGAGAGCCTGGCGGCGCTCGGAGCGGACCTCGACCGGAACCTGATAGGTTGCACCACCGACGCGGCGCGAACGCACTTCCACGGCCGGCATCACGTTGTCGAGGGCCTGACGGAAGAGATCGAGCGGATTGGCCTTGCCCTTCTGCTCCATCTTTTCGAAGGCACCATAGACCATGCGCTCGGCAACGGACTTCTTGCCCTCCTTCATCACCGCGTTCATGAACTTGGTGACGACGAGATCGTTGAACTTCGGATCGGGGATCACTTCCCGCTTCTGCGCCGAGTGACGACGTGACATCGAAGAGTCCTTCGCTTCGAATTCTGCTGCAAACTGAGAGAGCGAACACTCCGCCCTCCCGCTCTCTTGTTATTTCGGCCGCTTGGCGCCGTACTTCGAACGGCGCTGGCGGCGGGCGGCGACGCCCTGGGTATCCAGCACGCCGCGGATGATGTGATAGCGAACGCCGGGCAAGTCCTTGACGCGGCCGCCGCGGATAAGCACCACCGAGTGCTCCTGCAGGTTGTGGCCTTCGCCCGGGATGTAGCCGATGACCTCGAAGCCATTGGTCAGCCGGATCTTTGCGACCTTGCGAAGGGCCGAGTTCGGCTTCTTCGGCGTCGTTGTATAGACGCGGGTGCAAACACCGCGCTTCTGGGGGCAGGACTCCATATGACGCGACTTCTCGCGATAGGTCTTCTGCTCCCGGGGCTTCCGGATCAACTGTTGTATCGTCGGCATTCGTGCTTAATCCTGCCTTCGTCTCTTCATTCAGGGCGCACCCCGGACCGGAAATGCGCCAAACAGCCCGGCCAGCCGACGCGACATGCGTCCCTGGCAAGAAAAAACCAGAGGATCGCGCCGCCGGTGGGCAGCCGATCATGGTCCGTCAATGTGCTCTGCTTTAGTGGACGAGAGCGTTTAGGTGAGGGCTCCAGCGCTCAAAAAGCGCGCCCGACGGCCTACCGCCTCCCGTGAGAGTGGGGGAGCTATATACACGGGGCCCATAATGGTCAACAGGCCGGACACCGCGGCGCAAAAAAAAATCGCGATTTCTCGTCTTTTGGCGCGATTTTCATCTGCGACCGAGTGACCGCGCTGGATGAACTCTCGATCCAGAGCGACTGTGAGGCTCAACAAATCAAAACGGCCGCGTAGAACGCGGCCGTCTGAAATCGTGGTCAATGCCGGCACGTCGCCGCGTTATGCCGCTTCTTCCGAACCCGGGCGGCGGCGGCGGCGGGCGGCGGGACCGCCCGAACCTTCCGGCCCCGGCAGGGACTCGGTCTTGGCCTTTTCCTTGGCGATCAGCTCGTCGCGCTGAGCCGCGATCTTGCGCAGCTGACGCAGCGTGCCGCCCGTACCGGCCGGGATCAGACGGCCGACGATCACGTTTTCCTTCAGGCCCTCGAGCGTATCCGACTTGCCGTTGACGGCAGCGTCGGTCAACACGCGCGTCGTCTCCTGGAAGGACGCGGCCGAGATGAACGAGCGGGTCTGCAGCGAGGCTTTGGTGATGCCGAGCAGAACCGGGTTGGCCGACGCGACACGCTTGCCGGCCTTTTCAGCAGTGGCGTTGACTTCCTCGAAATCGGTCTTGTCGATCTGCTCGCCCTTGATGAGATCGGTCTCGCCCGCGTCCGTGATCTCGACCTTCTGCAGCATCTGACGGACGATCACTTCGATGTGCTTGTCGTTGATGGTCACGCCCTGCAGCCGGTAGACGTCCTGGATCTCATTGATCAGGTAGTTGGCGAGTTCCTCGACGCCCTTGATTGCCAGGATGTCGTGGGGCGCGGGGTTTCCGTCGTAGACGAAATCGCCACGCTCGACGCGGTCGCCATGCTGGACGGCGAGGCTCTTGCCACGCGGAATAAGATACTCCACCGGCTCCTTGGACTCGTCATCCGGCTTGATGGTGATGCGCTGCTTGTTCTTGTAGTCCTTGCCGAACTCGACAGTACCCGACAGTTCCGCCAGGATCGCGTGATCCTTCGGCCGGCGGGCCTCAAACAGTTCGGCGACGCGCGGCAGGCCGCCGGTGATGTCCGACTGCTTGGCCGACGACGTCGGAATACGCGCCAGCACGTCGCCCGCCTTGACGTCCGTGCCACGATCGACCGAGAGAACGGCATCGACCGACAGCAGATAGCGGGCATCGCCGCCGCGGGCCACCTTGATCGGCTTGCCCTTGCTGTCCTTGACGACGATGGCCGGCTTCAGCTCGTTGCCGCGCGGAGCCGTGCGCCAGTCAATGATGACGCGGTTCGACGTACCCTTCATTTCGTCGGTCTGCTCGCGCACCGACGAACCTTCGATCAGATCCTCGAAGTCGACGGTGCCGTTCGCTTCCGACAGGATCGGACGGGTGTAGGGATCCCACTGCGCGATCTTGGTGCCGCGTTTCACGGCGTCACCTTCATCGACGAACATGCGTGCGCCGTAGGTGATCTTGTGGGTGGACAGTTCCTTGCCGCTCTGATCGAGGATCAGCACCGACATGGTGCGGCTGGTGGAGATGTTTTGGCCTTTTGAATCCTTGGCGATCGAGCGGTTCTTGATCTTCACCGTGCCGACGAAGTTCGATTCAATGAACGATGAATCGACGACGTTGGCGGTACCGCCGATGTGGAAGGTACGCATGGTGAGCTGCGTACCCGGCTCGCCGATCGACTGCGCGGCAATGACGCCGACCGCCTCGCCGATGTTGACCGGCGTGCCGCGCGCAAGGTCGCGGCCGTAGCACTTGGCGCAGACGCCCTGCTCGGCCTCGCACGTCAGCACCGAACGGATGCGGACTTCCTGGAGCTCGGCCTTGCTGATCATCTCGGCATGACGCTCCTCAATGAGGTCGCCGTCCTTGATGATCAGTTCGCCCGTCGTCGGGTTCTTGATGTCCTCGGCCGCGGTACGGCCGAGCACGCGAGCGGCAAGCGACACGATTACCTGACCGGCATCGACCACAGCCTGGACGTTGATGCCCGCATCGGTCTTACAATCGACTTCAGAGATGATCGCATCCTGCGCCACGTCGACGAGACGGCGCGTCAGGTAGCCCGAGTTCGCGGTCTTCAACGCCGTATCGGCAAGACCCTTGCGGGCGCCGTGGGTGGAGTTGAAGTACTCGAGAACCGAGAGACCTTCCTTGAAGTTCGAAATGATCGGCGTCTCGATGATCTCGCCCGACGGCTTGGTCATCAGGCCGCGCATGCCGGCAAGCTGCTTCATCTGCGCCGGCGAACCGCGCGCACCCGAATGGCTCATCATGTAAACCGAGTTGATCGGTTTCTCGCGGCCCGTTTCCGGGTCCTTATGGACGGCCGAGATGCGGTCCATCATTTCCTTGGCGATTTGGTCGGTACACCGCGACCAAGCATCGACGACCTTGTTGTACTTCTCAAGCTGGGTGATCAGGCCATCCTGATACTGCTGCTCGAAGTCGCGCACCTCGATGTTGGTCTTCTCGACGATCTTCTCTTTCGTCGCCGGAATCTGCATGTCGTCCTTGCCGAACGAAATGCCGGCCTTGAACGCATGATGGAAGCCCAGCGCCATGATGCGGTCGCAGAAGATCACCGTCTCCTTCTGACCGCAGTTGCGGTAGACGGCGTCGATCATTCCAGAGATGTTCTTTTTCGTCAGAAGTTGGTTGACGAGGCTGAACTTGACGGTCGGCGTCTTGGGCAGGTGCTGGGCGAGCAGCAGACGGCCAGGCGTCGTATCGTGAACTTCAACGACCGGCTCGCCGGCTTCGTTCACGGCCTCGTAACGGCCCTTGATCTTGGCGTGCAGCGTCACGGCTTTGGCTTCGAGCGCGTGCTGGACTTCGGCGATCGAGCCGAACACCATGCCTTCGCCCGGCTCATGATCGCGCATGATCGAGAGGTAGTAGAGGCCGAGAACGATATCCTGCGACGGTACGATGATCGGCTGCCCGTTGGCGGGATGCAGGATGTTGTTGGTCGACATCATCAGCACGCGCGCTTCAAGCTGCGCTTCGAGCGACAGCGGCACGTGCACGGCCATCTGGTCGCCGTCGAAGTCGGCGTTGAAGGCGGCGCAGACCAGCGGATGCAGCTGAATGGCCTTGCCTTCGATCAGTTGCGGCTCGAACGCTTGGATGCCGAGGCGATGCAGGGTCGGCGCGCGGTTCAAGAGCACCGGATGTTCGCGGATGACCTCATCGAGGACGTCCCAGACTTCCGGCTTTTCCTTTTCGACGAGCTTCTTGGCCTGCTTGACGGTGGCCGCCTGGCCAAGCGTCTGGAGACGCGCATAGATGAACGGCTTGAACAGCTCGAGCGCCATCTTCTTCGGCAGGCCGCACTGGTGCAGCTTCAGCTCTGGACCGACGACGATGACCGAGCGGCCCGAATAGTCGACGCGCTTGCCGAGCAGGTTCTGACGGAACCGGCCCTGCTTGCCCTTAAGCATATCGGCCAAAGACTTCAACGGACGCTTGTTGGCGCCAGTAATGACGCGGCCGCGGCGGCCGTTGTCGAACAGCGCATCGACTGCTTCCTGCAGCATGCGCTTTTCGTTGCGGATGATGATGTCGGGCGCGCGCAACTCCATAAGCCGCTTCAGACGGTTGTTGCGGTTGATGACGCGGCGGTAGAGGTCATTCAAATCCGACGTCGCAAATCGCCCGCCGTCGAGCGGCACGAGCGGGCGCAGTTCCGGCGGGATGACCGGCACCTGGGTGAGGATCATCCACTCCGGACGGTTGCCCGATTCCATGAAGGCCTCGATGACCTTCAGGCGCTTGCCGAGCTTCTTGGGCTTCAGATCGGTGGTCGATTCCGCGATTTCCTGGCGCAGTTCGGTCGCGATCTTCGGCAAGTCCATGGCCGACAGGATTTCGCGGATGGCTTCCGCGCCAATGCCGGCGGTGAAGCTGTCGGCGCCATACTCATCGATCGCCGCGTTGTACTGCTCTTCCGACAAGAGCTGCTTCTCGGAGAACGGCGTGACGCCCGGCTCGATGACCACGTAGTTCTCGAAATAGAGAACGCGCTCCAGATCCTTGAGCGCCATGTCGAGCAGCAGGCCGATGCGCGAGGGCAGCGACTTCAGGAACCAGATGTGAGCAACGGGCGCGGCCAGCTCGATGTGGCCCATGCGCTCGCGGCGCACCTTGGCGAGCGTGACTTCGACGCCGCATTTTTCGCAGATCAGGCCCTTGTACTTCATACGCTTGTACTTGCCGCACAAGCACTCGTAGTCCTTGATCGGCCCGAAGATGCGGGCGCAGAACAGGCCGTCACGCTCCGGCTTGAACGTACGGTAGTTGATCGTTTCGGGCTTCTTGATCTCACCGTACGACCAGGACAGGATGTCCTCCGGCGATGCGATCGAGATCTTGATCTGATCGAAGGTGGGGAGCGGCGCCTGGGTCTTGAAGATGTTGGTGATCTCGTTCATCGGCTCTGTCTCCTCGTGGACGTGACGGGGGGCGTCAGGTCCAGAAATTCAGTTAGCACCCCGGCGCGTCAGGCGCGCTGAGGCAGGTAGCGGGGGGCGGCATCGCTCGATTGCTGAGCGGCGCCCCCTCGCCTGTTACTCGGCGGCAGGCGGTAGTTGCGCCTGCTTGGGCTCTTCGCTTCCACCGTCGGACTCAATCACCTGGGCTTCGGTGTTCAAGAGTTCGACGTTGAGCCCCAGCGCCCGCATTTCCTTGACAAGCACGTTGAAGCTTTCCGGAACGCCGGCTTCAAACGCATCGTCGCCACGTACGATCGCCTCGTAGACCTTGGTACGGCCGGCGACGTCGTCCGATTTGACGGTGAGCATTTCCTGCAACGTGTAGGCCGCGCCGTAGGCTTCGAGCGCCCAGACTTCCATTTCGCCGAAGCGCTGACCGCCGAACTGCGCCTTGCCGCCCAGCGGCTGCTGGGTGACGAGCGAGTAGGGACCGATCGAACGGGCGTGGATCTTGTCGTCGACCAGGTGGTGCAACTTCAGCACGTACTTGTATCCGACCGTGACCTTGCGGTCGAACGGCTCGCCCGTACGGCCGTCGTACAGAACCACCTGACCCGAGCTGTCGAAGCCGGCCATGGTCAGCATCTCGACGATGTCCTTTTCGCGGGCGCCGTCGAACACCGGCGTCGCGATCGGCACGCCGGTCTTGACGTTTTCGGCGAGCGCGGCAAGCTCATCGTCCTTGATGCTGGACTTGATCTCTTCGGCACCATAGATGCGCGTCATCTGATCGCGCAGTGCCTTGCCCTGGCCGCTCTCGTGCCATTGCTGCAAGGCTTCGTCGATCGCACGGCCAAGGCCACGGCAGGCCCAGCCCATGTGGGTTTCAAGAATCTGCCCGACGTTCATGCGCGAGGGCACGCCGAGCGGGTTCAGCACGACGTCGACCGGCGTGCCGTCTTCCAGGAACGGCATGTCTTCCGACGGAACGATCATCGACACGACGCCCTTGTTGCCGTGACGGCCGGCCATCTTGTCGCCCGGCTGAATCTTACGCTTCACGGCGACGAAGACCTTGACCATCTTCATCACGCCCGGCGGCAGTTCATCACCACGCTGCAACTTGTCGACCTTGTCGACGAAGCGACGTTCCAGGCCCTTCTTGGCGTCTTCGTACTGCTTGTTGATGGCCTCGAGCTCAGCCTGCGCCTTCTCGTTGGCGAGGCCGATTTCCCACCACTGCGAGCGCGGAATGTCGTCGAGAATCGCCACATCGATCTTGGTGCCCTTGCGCGCACCCTTCGGCCCCTTCGAAACTTCCTTGCCCATCAGCGCATCGCGCAGACGTGCATAGACGTTACGGTCGAGGATCTGCATTTCGTCGTCGCGGTCCTTGGCGAGACGCTCGATTTCCTCGCGCTCGATCGCCATCGCACGCTCGTCCTTTTCGACGCCGTGACGATTGAAGACGCGGACTTCGACGATGGTGCCGGACACACCCGGCGGCAGACGCAGCGAGGTGTCGCGCACGTCGGATGCCTTTTCGCCGAAGATCGCGCGCAGCAACTTCTCTTCCGGCGTCATCGGGCTTTCGCCCTTGGGCGTGATCTTGCCGACCAGAATGTCGCCCGGATGCACCTCGGCGCCGATGTAGACGATGCCGGCTTCGTCGAGGTTCTTGAGCGCCTCTTCCGAGACGTTCGGGATGTCGCGCGTGATTTCCTCAGGGCCGAGCTTGGTGTCGCGGGCCATGACCTCGAATTCCTCGATGTGGATCGAGGTGAACACGTCTTCGGAGACGACGCGCTCGTTCATGAGGATCGAGTCTTCGAAGTTGTAGCCCATCCACGGCATGAACGCGACGAGCACGTTCTTGCCGAGAGCCAATTCACCGAATTCGGTCGAGGGACCGTCCGCGATGATGTCGCCGGCATTGACCGCATCACCAACGTTGATCAGCGGCCGCTGGTTGATGCAGGTGTTCTGGTTGGAGCGCTGGAACTTGCGCAGACGATAGATGTCAACGCCGGGCTTCGACGGGTCCGGCTCCTCGGTAGCGCGGATAACGATACGGGTTGCATCAACCTGGTCGACGATGCCGGTGCGGCGTGCGGCGATTGCGGCGCCCGAATCCCGGGCCACGCGATCTTCCATGCCGGTGCCCACCAGCGGCGCTTCCGCCTTGATGAGCGGCACGGCCTGACGCTGCATGTTGGAGCCCATGAGAGCGCGGTTGGCGTCGTCGTTCTCGAGGAACGGGATCAGCGCCGCCGCCACCGACACGAGCTGCTTCGGCGACACGTCGATGTAGTCGACCTTGTCGGGCGTCACCAGCAGCACGTCGCCGTTGAAGCGGCAAATGACGAGTTCGCCCGACAGCTTGCCCTTGGCGTCGACCTCGGCGTTGGCCTGGGCGACGTGGTGGCGCATTTCCTCCATGGCGGAGAGGTAGACGACCTCGTCCGTCACCTTGGAATTGACGACCTTGCGGTAGGGGCTCTCGATGAAGCCATATTTGTTGACGCGCGCGAATGTCGCCAGCGAGTTGATGAGGCCGATGTTGGGACCTTCCGGCGTCTCGATCGGACAGATGCGGCCGTAGTGGGTCGGATGCACGTCGCGCACTTCAAAGCCCGCGCGCTCACGCGTCAGACCGCCCGGACCAAGGGCCGAGAGGCGGCGCTTGTGGGTGATCTCGCTGAGCGGGTTGGTCTGGTCCATGAACTGGGAGAGCTGTGAGGAGCCGAAGAACTCGCGCACTGCTGCGGCCGCCGGCTTGGCGTTGATCAAGTCCTGCGGCATCACGGTGTCGATATCGACCGAACTCATGCGCTCCTTGATGGCGCGCTCCATGCGCAGCAGGCCGACGCGATACTGATTTTCCATCAGTTCGCCGACCGAGCGCACACGGCGGTTGCCCAAGTGGTCGATGTCGTCGATCTCGCCCTTGCCATCACGCAGATCGACGAGCGTCTTGACGACGGCCAGGATGTCGTCCTTGCGCAGCACCCGCATGGTGTCGGGCGCGTCGAGCTCAAGGCGCATGTTCATCTTCACGCGGCCAACGGCCGAGAGGTCGTATCGCTCAGAGTCGAAGAACAGGCCCTGGAACAGCGCCGTCGCCGCTTCGATCGTCGGCGGCTCACCCGGACGCATGACCCGGTAGATGTCCATCAGCGCTTCCTGGCTGTTGGCATTCTTGTCGATGTTGAGCGTATTGCGGATGAAGGCGCCGGTGTTGACGTAGTCGATGTCGAGGACGTGGAATTCCTTGACCTTCTGCTCCTTGAGTTCGGCAAGCAGGTTGGCGTCGAGTTCGTCGCCGGCTTCGGCAAAGATCTTGCCGGTTTCCAGATCGACGATGTCTTCGGCGATGAAGCGGCCCGACAGATCCTCGGCGGCTACCAGAATTTCCTTGAGCCCGGATTCGCCAAGCTCACGAGCGCGGCGCGCCGTGATCTTCTCGCCCGCGCGCGCCACCACTTCGCCGGTCTTGGCGTCGGCGATGTCGGACTGCGGCGTCAGACCGCGGAACTTCTCGGGGATGAACGGCATCTTCCAGCCGCGCTTCGATTCCTTGACCGAGATGTGCCTGTAGAAGTGCGCCAGGATCTGCTCGTCATCGAGCCCCAGCGCGTAAAGCATCGTCGTCACCGGCAGCTTGCGGCGGCGGTCGATGCGCACATAGACGATGTCCTTGGCATCGAACTCGAAATCGAGCCACGAGCCGCGGTAGGGAATGATGCGGGCAGCGAACAACAGCTTGCCGGACGAGTGGGTCTTGCCGCGGTCGTGATCGAAGAACACGCCCGGAGAGCGATGCATCTGCGAGACGATCACGCGCTCGGTACCGTTGATGATGAAGGTGCCGTTCGAGGTCATGAGCGGCATGTCGCCCATGTAGACGTCCTGTTCCTTGACGTCCTTGATCGACTTGGAGCCGGTCTCCTCGTTCACATCAAACACAATGAGGCGCAGCTTGACCTTGAGCGGCGCAGAGAACGTCATGTCGCGCTGCATGCACTCGTCGGTATCGAACTTCGGCGGTTCGAATTCGTAACGCACGAACTCGAGCGTCGACTTGCCTGCGAAGTCGGAGATTGGGAACACGGACTTGAAGACGGACTGAAGGCCAAAGTCGTCCGGACGTCCGCCCGGCGGCTCCTTGACCATGAGGAAGTCGTCGTAAGATGCCTTCTGAACCTCGATGAGGTTCGGCATCTCCGCGACTTCCCCGATCGAGCCGAACTGCTTACGAATGCGCTTGCGGCTGTTCAGGGTCTGAGCCATGTCCGCTCCTTAGATTGCTCATGTGGGGCGGGAAAAATCCCGCATTTATCGAAACGACGTGCCGCCGGTTGAGGGTTGCCCCTCTGAAACGGCTCACCGGAGGGTTCTTTCTGAGGCCCGCGCACCTCATGAGAACCCTCCGGAAAGACGTTTATGGTTGCGCCGGACGACTCCCGTTGCGGGAGCCGGCCGTCCGGCGCGGTCGTGAACGGGTGCTCCAGATTGCTCCGGAGCACCCGGCCCATTACTTGAGCTCGACCTTGGCGCCCTGATCCTCAAGCTGCTTCTTGAGCTTCTGGGCTTCGTCCTTGGACACGCCTTCCTTGACGGCCTTGTTGCCGGCCTCGACGAGGTCCTTGGCTTCCTTGAGGCCAAGACCCGTGATGGCGCGAACTTCCTTGATGACGTTGATCTTCTTTTCGCCGCCCGAGACCAGGTACACGGTGAACTCGGTCTGCTCTTCGGCAGCGGCAGCACCACCGCCAGCGGCGGGAGCGGCAGCGACCGCAACGGCGGCAGCAGCCGAAACGCCCCACTTCTCTTCGAGAGCCTTGGCGAGTTCGGCGGCCTCGAGCACGGTGAGGCTCGAGAGGTCATCAACGATCTTTTCGATCTTCGACATGTCTGTACGTCCTTCGGTTTGAACCTTGAGTGGTTGAGTGCAGCACGGCGGCTGCGTTTAGGAAGTGCCTTAAGCCCGTTGCCGGGCTCTCCACATTGTGAGCGGTCTAGCCTTGCGAGGCCTTCGCCTGGATGACGCGTGCGAGCTTTGCTCCCGGCTCCTTGACCGTGCGGGCGATCTTCGTCGCCGGCGCGTTGAGGAGGCCAATGATCTTGGCGCGCAGTTCATCGAGCGAGGGCAGGTCGGCGAGCGCTTTCACGCCGTTCGCATCGAGGATGGTCTTGCCCATCGCGCCGCCGAGGATGACGAGCTTGTCGTTCCCCTTGGCATACGTGACGGCAGCCTTTGCCGCAGCGATCGGATCTTTCGAATAGGCCAGAATGGTCGGCCCAGTCATAAGACCGGTAAGCTTTTCGGCGTCGGTGTCCTTGAGTGCGAGCTGCGCCAGCTTGTTCTTGGCCACCTTCACAGATCCGCCAGCCTCTTTGACCTTGCGGCGGAAATCTGCGGATTGAGCGGCCACCATGCCGGTGTTGTGGGCGACCACAAGCACGCCGGTGTCCTTGAACACCGAATGCAGAGTGGTCACGAGCGCTTGTTTCGCGGCTCTATCCACGTCTCGTCTCCTAACTGCGAAGCTTCAAATTGAAGCCTCGCGGGTTGCACCTTGCCGCCAACTTTTCATGCGAAAAGTCGAGCGACGCTTGGTCTGTCCTTTGCGTCCGTGTTCCACGCGTCTGCGCGGCGGCACGGTGCTGACCCAGAAGGTTCAAACCGGACAATTGGGTTGCCCCGAAATCCGGCCGTCTTCTGTCTCATGCAGGCTCTTCGAGCGACTTAGGCCATCACCCGGCGAACCGGTTTCAGGCACCCGCAATCTCGGACAGTGCTGGACCGAAGCCTTGCGACCCCGGTCCAGGGTTTTCCGGGTTGCCCCGGAATCTCGAAATCGCGCCTCAGCCGAGCGGGCCGCTGGCGACGGTCGACGTGTCGATCTTGAGGCCGGGCCCCATGGTCGAGGACAACGACACCTTCTTGAGGTACGTGCCCTTCGAGCCGTTCGGCTTCGCCTTCACAACCGCATCGACGAAGGCCCTGATGTTTTCGACCAGCGCCTGTTCGGTGAACGAGGCCTTGCCGACGCCGGCATGCACGATGCCCGCCTTCTCGACGCGGAACTCGACCGAACCGCCCTTGGCGCCCTTGACCGCGCCGGTGACATCCATCGTCACCGTGCCGACGCGCGGGTTAGGCATCAGGCCGCGGGGGCCCAGCACCTTACCCAGACGGCCGACGAGGCCCATCATGTCGGGCGTGGCAATGCAGCGATCGAAGTTGATCGTGCCCTTCGAAACGATCTCGACCAGATCTTCAGCGCCGACAACGTCGGCACCTGCGGCCCGGGCTTCGTCCGCCTTGGCGCCCTTGGCAAACACCGCAACGCGCGCGGTGCGGCCCGAGCCGTTCGGCAAGTTGCACACGCCGCGCACCATCTGGTCGGCATGCTTGGGATCGACGCCGAGGTTCATGGCGACTTCGACGGTCTCGTCGAACTTCGCCTTGGCCCGCGACTTGATGATCTTGACGGCTTCGTCGACCGAGTAGGCCTTGCCGGCCACCAGACCTTCGTTGACCATCACCATGCGCTTGCCGCCGGCAAGACGGGTGGCCTTCGCCTTTTCGGCGCTCACAGCTGCTTTTTTGTCTGCCATCGGCTTACTCCACCACCTTCAGACCCATCGAGCGGGCACTGCCAGCGAGCGTGCGGGCGGCGGCCTCGGCATCCGAGGTGTTCATGTCCTTCATCTTGACCTTCGCGATTTCGCGAAGCTGCGCCATCGTCACCTGACCGGCGACGGTACGGCCGGGCTCTTTCGAGCCGGTGCCGCCCTTGCCCGTCGGGCGAAGTCCAGCCGCCTTCTTGATCAGGAAGGTCGCCGGCGGCGTGCGCATTTCGAAGGTGAAGGAGCGGTCGGAATAGACCGTGATCTTCACCGGGATCGGAGCGCCCTGCTCCAGATCCTTGGTCTTGGCATTGAAGGACTTGCAGAACTCCATGATGTTGACGCCGCGTTGACCGAGCGCGGGGCCGATCGGAGGCGACGGATTGGCCGCGCCTGCCGGCACCTGGAGGTTGATGTAACCGTCGATTTTCTTCGCCATGGTTTCCCCTAAGCGTTAAAGGGCGCTCGCCGTGACGGCGGCGAGAACCCCAGGGTTAGCGGTCCAACGGTCAGATGTCCGCAATTGCAAAGCCTGACCTCCCGCACGTCGTCGCCCTTCAAGTGACCTTGAAACGCGGCCATCCAGCGTTGCTGGAATTCTTGCGCGGCCCGCATGATCCGGAAGGATCAGCGCGCCACCTTTTCGACTTGGCCGAACTCGAGCTCGACCGGCGTCGGCCGGCCGAATATCGAAACTGCGACCTTCACGCGCGACCGCTCCTCGTCGACTTCCTCCACCACACCGGTGAATGAAGCGAACGGACCGTCCGCGACCTTCACGTTCTCACCGACCTCGAACGTGATGGTCGGCTTGGGACGCTCGACGCCTTCCTTCACCTGGTGAAGGATGCGCATCGCCTCGTCCTCGGAAATCGGCATCGGCTTGTTGTCGGCGCCGAGGAAGCCCGTGACCTTGGGCGTGTTCTTGATCATGACGAACGCGGCGTCCGTCATCTTCATCTTGACCAGCACGTAGCCCGGCAAGAACTTGCGTTCCGCCTGAATCTTGCGGCCGCGCTTGACCTCGACGACTTCTTCCGTCGGTACGACAATGTCTTCGAACAGATGATCGAGCCCGCCAGCCTTCGCCCGCTCACGGATGGCGTCGGCCACCTTGCGCTCGAAGTTCGTATAGGCATGCACGATGTACCAGCGCGTGCCGGGCACCTGCTTCTTGGTTTCGTCGCTCTGCTGCGCGACTGTCATTATGTTATCGCCCTCTCGCCGCAGCGGTTCAGCCTGCCGCCCCAGCACCACCCAATCCCATCAGGAACTGGACCACGGTGCTCAACGTCTGATCCACGAGCAAAAAGAAAATAGAGGCCAGCGCGACCATGATGAGAACCATCAAAGTCGTGACCCACACCTCTTTCCAGCTGGGCCAGGTGACCTTCGCGGTCTCCTGACGAACTTCCTGAATAAAGGCAATCGGATTGAACTTCGCCATCAAACTGCTTTCTGATCGCACATGCGACAACCTGCCGCTACCCGCCTCGGAGGCCTCCGGGGCAGGTCGGCAGGACAATCCAGAACGAGGCCGCCATCAAAGAAGATGGCAGGGGCGGAGGGTCTCGAACCCCCGACCTTCGGTTTTGGAGACCGACGCTCTACCAATTGAGCTACACCCCTTTAACGCGACACGAGCATAAGCCCAAGCGCCGAGCTACCTCATTCGGGGCCCGTCTCATTAGCCGATTGCGTTCGCCTTGTCAGCCCATTTGGAACAGGTTTTTTTAACCCTGCTTAGATGGGGCGCGGCGACCGGTTTCCAAGGGCCGGGCAAGTGCTGCCAATTGCCGTCCGGCTCTCTCTTCTACCGCTATGGGGCCGGCGGCGCACCCCAGGGCTGTTGCTGGCTTGCCGCCAGCTGGCCAATGGGCTCGATCACGACCGCCGTGCCGTAAGCCAGAACCTCGGTCACCGCAGCCGCGATCTCGTTGGCATCATAGCGCATTGCCAGAATGGCGTTGGCCCCGATCTGCTTGGCATGCTCGACCAGGAGATCAAAAGCCTCCTGCCGGGTCTGCTCGGCAAGCTTCGTATAGACCGTGATATTGCCGCCGAACAGGATTTGGATCGACGCGCCGATATTGCCGACGACAGAGCGGGAGCGCACCGTCAGCCCCTTCACCATGCCGAGATGGCGGACGACGCGGTAGCCTTCGATTTCATTGGTGGTGACGACGAGCATGAAAACCTCGCGGATCTGCGGTTGAACAGGGCAACGCGCCGCCGGGCGTCGGCCGCACATGCTCGCTAGTGGTACTCTTTCTTATGGCGTCTGTTATGACTTCAGCGGCGCGTTGCGGCAACCGCAACCGGAGACAACCATTCGACGACGGCACGGGCGTGCCGTGCCGACAGGTCCGCTACCGGGTCCCCCTCGATCGCGGCACCCGAGCTATCGAAAATCGTACCGGCAAAGGGGCCGCCGGTGGCAATGTCCGTCTTCCTCTTCACCCGCTGCGTTAGCGGCCGGCCGGTCGCCGGATCCTCCAGCCATACTTCCGTCTCCAATACATTCGATGAGCCGAGGAAGCTCTTTTGCGTCTCGGAAACCACCGTCAAATCCTTGATGTCAACGCGCAGCCGCGCAGGCAGATTGCCTTGAAGCGCCGTCCGGACCGGATCGCTCAAACCGGTTTTCACGGACGCCGCGGCTCTTGTGCGAACGTAGGACCGGCCTGCAGGCGTCAGAGCACCTGAGCCGATCAGGCTGGCGGCCGGTTGAAGTTCCGCTTCCGCCTTGCGATCGTCGCTCACACTTCCTGTAACGATGCCAGGTTCGCCTCCCGGCGCCGCCGTCAGCGCCGTCAAATATTCGCGGTCGGCGGCGCTCCACGAGACCCGCCCATCCGCGGGCACGGACACGACGACATCGGCGACATGATATGTGCGGCGCAATTCGGCCGCGAGCCCGGGCGCTGGCGCCGAGGCACATCCTTCAAGTCCAATTATGACGACAAGCGCAGCGCACTGAATAGCCCGCCGCAGGAGGGTCTGCGTCACGTCTTCCAAATCCCCCGCAAGGATTCGTATGTGAACCTCATAATATCACGGAGCACCGGCCACCGGTCATGCGGTATGGCGAGGTGTCTGCAAAAAACACCTCATACCGAGTCGGCCGTGGCGGCGAAGAAACACCGATCGACAAGAGGCGCCTTGGCGGCGGCCTCAAACGTTCAGCGGCTCTAAAATCAGAACGTGCTCCGCCCCCATCCCGCCGTAATTATCGCCGCGTGCGGACCGCGAAGGTGGATGGAGCGGGTGAGGGGAATCGAACCCCCGTATTCAGCTTGGAAGGCTGCTGCTCTACCATTGAGCTACACCCGCTTCTGCCAATCTTTTCAGAGACTTGGCTGTCGCTTCTCTTGAATTTGAAGCGGTCGCGCCAGTGATAGTCGGTTATTCGGCCGCTGTGAAGTGTCTTGCGCCCAGGTTTCCATCGCGCGACCGCCGAATTGTCCAGGCGGCAGCCTGCCCGTAGATAACGGCCGGGGCTCTATGTCTTTCTCTTGACGGCTTTTCCAGCCGCCGACGATTGCGCCAAATCCTGAAGGCTCAAGATCAGAAGCCGCAGACGGGGCTCACGGACCTTGCGCGATGCGGATGCTATGTCGAGCCATGCCCGCTGACGCTCTTCCTGCTCGGGCCACCGCTTCTTCTCCTTCTTCACATTAAGGAGAAAGACGTCCACATCGACGGTGCGGGCACTATCGACCTCGAGCTTGCGATACCGATAGGCGCCGATTGGTTTGGCCGAGATCTTGCCGACGACACCGCCTTCCTGCTTGGCTTCTCGGGCTGCGGCCTTGGCATCCGACAACCGTGACGATGGCCATCCCTTCGGAATGATCCAGCGTCCCGTATCGCGGGACGTGACCAACAGGACCTCGATGTTTCCACTATGGCTACGGCGCACCGGCAGCGCGCCCACCTGCTTCAGAATCTGCATTCTTGAGGTTTTTCTATCATTGCGTCCCCGGCGCAAGGCGCGCGGCGGGTTGTTCACAGCAGGTTCGCCGGGTCCTGCATCGGACTGGGCCCGGCATCGGACGGTGAAGTGCTTTCCGTCAGCCGCGGATAGCGCCGCCATAGGATCAAGGCGGCGCGGCCTCCAGAGCGGGCACCTCAGACCCAATACTTGGAAGACCTGACCCACATCATGCCGCTCTTTGCTTCACGCATCCCACGTGGCCAATGTGGCTCCGTAGATGGTTCGAAGTGGGCGGCCACCACGCCTGGCAGGATTATATATTTAAAATTATGCAGACAAACCGCACAGCCGTTGTGCAAGATTGAGGAGAAGAATCCTATTGCAGTCAGACCCATGATCGGGCGGATTTGATCAGGGCAGACGGTTGAGCTTTGAATGAGTGGCGTCTCGTACACCGTTAGGCCGACGCGGGGCAGCGCCCACGGTCATACCGGTAAAGGGGCGTCGTGAGGGAAGCAGAGGACCAGTGATGGCGACAGTGACTGTCAATATCACGGCGGCACGATCCGCTGACGTCGACGAACACGCCGCCGCGCTTTCCGAATGGAACCAGCGCTATCTGCAATTGGCGCGGGGACGGTTTTCGGGCCGGCTGCGTCACCTTGAGTTCAGTGACGGACTGAAGCTTTTTCGTGAAACCACGAACATCAAGATCAGCGAATTCTTCGTCACGCCGAACAACCGGACGTCGTTCGCCATTCCGCTGCCGGGTAGTGATGCGGTACGCTGCTGCAACGAGGAGGCGCGTCCGGGAGATCTTATCGTTTTCCGGCCGGGCGAGGGTTACCATCTGGAATGCCGCGGCGCATTCGATGTCATCGGCATCGAAGTCGAAAACGACATCGAGTTGGATTTTTCGCGCGGCGGCGTCAGAGTCGCGAAAGCCGATCCTACACTCGCCACGTTTCTGATGACCGCCATCGACAAGATCACCGCCAACTGCCCGCCAGGACGCACCTCGTCTGTCAGCTCGGAACTCGCTTCAGAGATGTCGGCTCGCTGCCGGGCACAATTGTTCGCTACCAACGTTGCCAAGCACCAGAGCACGCCGGAACCCTCAGGCCGCTCGGCGATCGTCGCCCGCGCGCGTACCTTCATCGCCCGCAACTGTCAGGAGCCGATCTCGGTACAGGATCTGGCGCGCACGCTCGACATCTCGACCCGCACTCTCGAATACAGTTTTCAGGAAGTTCTCGATACGACGCCCGCGTCGTACATCAAGATCGTGCGTCTGCACGAAGCGCGCCGCGCCATACGCCAGTCGGCACCGCAGGATACCGTGACCAACATCGCCGCGACCTGGGGCTTCTGGCATTTTGGCCGCTTCGCCTCCGATTACCGCAAGCTGTTCGGCGAGTTGCCGTCTGAAACGCGCACGCAGCGCCGCGCCTTCGACTGTTAGGCCGATGCGGAACGTCGCCAACCCTTCAACCGACCGCGACCGCTCGCCCGCCAAGCGCCGTGGTTGATGCGTTTTCTTCAATGGGCCAAGTCGAATGATCGTCAAGAACAAGGCATTTCTCGTCACCGGCGCAGCGTCGGGCCTCGGTGCCGGCGTGGCCCAGCGACTTGTTGAAGAGGGAGCTAGCGTCGTCCTCTGCGATGTCGATACCAAGGGCGGAGAGGCGCAGTGCGCGCGGCTTGGACCGTCGACACGCTTCATCAAGACCGACGTCACTTCCGAATCTGACGGTACCGCCGCCGTCTCTCTCGCCGTCGAGGCTTTCGGCGGTCTGCACGGCCTCGTCAACTGTGCGGGCGTGGCACCAAGCGAACGTGTGCTCGGCCGCGATGGTGCGCACAGGCTTGAGAGTTTCGCCCGGGCAGTGTCGATCAATCTGATCGGCACTTTCAACATGATCCGTCTGGCCGCGGCGGCCATCAACAAGATGCCGGCGGACGCCGATGGAGAGCGCGGCGTCATCATCAACACCGCTTCGATCGCCGCTTACGATGGCCAGATCGGTCAGGCGGCCTATGCTGCATCGAAGGGCGGCGTCGTCGGCATGACATTGCCGTTGGCACGCGACTTGGCCCGTAACGGCATCCGCGTGATGACGATCGCGCCCGGTATTTTCGAAACGCCGATGCTCGCCGGTTTACCGGCCGAAGTCACGGCGCAGCTCGCGCAGTCGGTTCCATTTCCCCAACGGCTCGGCCGTCCCTCCGACTTCGCTCAGCTCGCAATCCAGATTTTCGAGAACGGACTGTTGAACGGCGAAGTGATCCGCATCGACGGCGCACTGCGCATGGCGCCGAAATGACTTCAGCTGACGCCTTTAGCGTCGCGGCAATTGAGGAGTAGACTCCATGGCCAAGGATAACCCGATCGTCATCGCCGGCTGCGCGCGCACGCCGATGGCCGGCTTTCTCGGTGACTTCAAGGATCTGAACGCGGCAGCGCTCGGCTCGGCCGCCATCCGCGCCGCCATCGAGCGGGCGGGCGTACCTGCGGCGGATGTCGAAGAAGTCATCATGGGATGCGTGCTGCCGGCGGGACAGGGGCAGGCCCCGGCCCGTCAGGCGACGCTCGGCGCCGGGCTGCCGTTGTCGGCAGGCGCCACAACCGTCAACAAAATGTGCGGCTCAGGCATGAAAGCCGTGATGCAAGCGGCCGACAGCCTGCGGGCCGGCAATGTGACGGTTGCGGTTGCAGGCGGCATGGAAAGCATGAGCAATGCACCCTACCTGCTCGACCGTGCGCGCACCGGCTATCGCATGGGTCATGGCGCAGTAAAGGACCACATGTTCCTCGACGGTCTCGAGGATGTCTACGACAAGGGCCGGCTGATGGGCACCTTCGCCGAGGAATGCGCCGAGAGCTATCAGTTCACCCGCAAGGCGCAGGACGATTACGCTCTAACATCGCTCTCCCGCGCGCTTGACGCCGCGAAGAACACTCGGTTCGATTGGGAAATCGCGCCCGTTTCCATCGCGGGCAAGTCAGGTGATGTAAAGATCGCAGCCGACGAGCAGCCGCCGAAAGCCAAGCCCGACAAGATTCCGACTTTGAAGCCGGCCTTCCGCAAGGACGGCACCGTGACGGCTGCAAACTCAAGCTCGATCTCCGATGGTGCAGCCGCGCTCGTCCTGATGACGCTGTCGGAAGCGGAGAAGCGCGGCCTGACGCCGATTGCCGCCATCCGCGGACAGGCGACGCACGCACAGGCGCCCGCGCTGTTCACGACCGCGCCGATCGGGTCGGTCGAAAAGCTGCTGCAAAAGATCAAGTGGTCCGTGAAAGACGTCGATCTGTTCGAGATCAACGAGGCCTTCGCCGTCGTCGCCATGGCGGCCATGCGCGATTTGAAGCTTGATCACGACAAGACCAACGTCAACGGCGGCGCCTGCGCGTTGGGCCATCCGATCGGCGCATCGGGCGCGCGCATCATCGTGACGTTGCTCGGCGCACTGCGCGACCGCAAGCTCAAGCGTGGCGTCGCCTCGTTGTGCATCGGCGGTGGCGAAGCAACGGCGGTGGCGGTGGAGCTGATGTCTTAAGTCTCAAGCACGGAACAGCTCGCGGTTGGCATCGACGATCTCGGTGATGTAGTCGCTGACGGCGCGGATCGCCGGATGCTCCTTGCTGTCTTCGTGGATGATCAGCCAGAAGCTGCGCGTCAGTGCGAACTCGCCGGGCAGTACGGGCACCAGATCGCGTCGCCACTTGGCCATGAAACACGGCAGGATGGCGAGACCGACACCGGCCACCGTCGCCTGCATCTGCGCAATCAGGTTGCCGCTGCGCAGCCGCACCTGCTCCCTTTCGCAGACCAGCGACAGGTAATCGAGCTGCGGCGTATAGAGCAATTCCTCAATGTAGCCGGTGAAGCGATGATGGACCAGATCTTCACGCCGCGTGATCGGTTCATGGAGCGCGAGATAACTCTGCGATCCGTAGAGCCGGAGCTGATAGTCGACGAGCTTGCGCACCAGCAGCCGGCCCTCATCCGGCGCATGCAGGCTGATGGCGAGTTCCGCTTCGCGCTTCGACAGGCTGAACACACGCGCCGTGGCGACGAGTTGCAGATCAAGGTCCGGGCACCGGTCGATCAACCCACCCAGCCGGGGGGCCAGAAAATAGCTGCCGAAGCCGTCCGGCGCGCCGATCCGTACCGTTCCCGACGGGCTGTCCGAGAACTGACCGAGCGTGCTTTGGCCCGACAGGATGGTCGACTCCAGCCCGTCCGCCACGGCGAGCGCCTTTTTGCCGGCTGGCGTCAGCTCGTATCCGGTTGGCCGGCGGCTGAAGAGGATAACCCCTAAGTCTTTCTCAAGCCTATCTATTCTTCGGATGACGGTGGCATGATCGACTCGCAGATCGAGGGCCGCAGCCGACACCGTTCCGCGCCGCGCCACAGCCAGCATGAAGCGGTAATCGTCCCAGTTAACGCCCCTGTCGACCTTACGCATTTTTGCACACCGATTCTGTCTTGCCGTGCATTTTATCGTACCGTGGGATCGAAGATACTCCCTCAAAATTCGCGATCAGGAGAACCATTCATGGCCATCGTCGGGCACTTCATTGGCGGCAAGCACGTTGCAGGAACATCAGGCCGAACCACGGACGTCTTCGAGCCGATGACCGGCGAGTTGCGCGGCCAGGTGGCGCTTGCCAGCGCTGCAGAAGTACGCAAGGCCGTCGAGAATGCCAAATCGGCACAAGTCGAATGGGGGCTGACCAATCCCCAGCGACGCGCCCGCGTGATGATGAAGTTCTTGGAACTTTTGAACCGCGACATGGACAAGCTTGCCGAACTCCTGGCCCGCGAGCACGGCAAGACCATTCCCGACGCCAAGGGTGACATTCAGCGCGGCCTGGAAGTGGTCGAGTTCGCTTGCGGCATCCCGCATCTGATGAAGGGCGAGTACACCGACGGCGCAGGGCCCGGCATCGATATCTATTCCATGCGCCAGGCCTTGGGCGTCGTGGCCGGCATCACGCCGTTCAACTTCCCAGCCATGATCCCGATGTGGAAGTTCGCGCCGGCTATCGCCTGTGGCAACGCCTTCATCCTGAAGCCGTCGGAGCGCGATCCGGGCGTGCCGATGCGCCTGGCAGAGATGATGATCGAAGCGGGTCTTCCGCCCGGCATCTTGAACGTCATCAACGGCGACAAGGAAGCTGTCGACGCCATTCTTGATGATCCTGATGTTGAAGCGGTCGGCTTCGTCGGTTCGACGCCGATCGCCCAATACGTCTACTCGCGTGCCACCGCGAACGGCAAGCGCGCCCACTGCTTTGGCGGCGCCAAGAACCACATGGTCATCATGCCTGATGCCGACCTGGATCAGGCCGTCGAAGCGCTCGTCGGCGCCGGCTACGGCTCGGCCGGTCAGCGCTGTATGGCAATCTCTGTGGCGGTTCCCGTCGGCGAAGAAACCGCCAACGCGTTCATGAAAAAGCTCGTGCCGCGCGTGGAATCCTTGAAGATCGGCCCATCGACCGATCTTGCAGCGGACTACGGCCCGCTCGTCACCAAGGATGCGGTGAACCGCGTCAAGAACTACATCGACATCGGCGTCAAGGAAGGCGCCACGCTCGCCGTCGATGGCCGCGGCTTCAAGATGCAGGGATATGAGAAGGGCTTCTATATCGGCAGCTCGCTGTTCGATCACGTCAAGCCCGACATGCGCATTTACAAGGAAGAAATCTTCGGACCCGTCGTGACGGTCGTGCGCGCCAAGGATTTTGCCGAAGGCGTCAAGCTCGTCAACGATCACGAGTACGGTAATGGCGTCGCGGTGTTCACCCGTGACGGCGGCGTCGCGCGCGAGTTCGCTTCGCGCGTCAAGATCGGAATGGTCGGCGTCAACGTGCCAATCCCCGTGCCGCTTGCCTACTACACCTTCGGCGGCTGGAAGCGCTCGGGCTTTGGTGATTTGAACCAGCACGGCCCCGACAGCGTGCGCTTCTATACCCGCACCAAGACGGTGACGGCGCGTTGGCCGGGCAAGAACGAGCGCGGTGCCGAGTTCGTCATCCCGACGATGCGCTGAGACGAGGATACCTGCGCACCTGATAGGCACGCAGCCGGCGGGCCATGCCCGCCGGTGGCACCAAAATCCTACTACGGCCCCGGGGAAACGTTGCGATGCTCTACACCTTGCCAGAGGACCAGATCGCCATTCGCGACATGGCGCGCGATTTCGCGGAGCAGAAAATCGCCCCGCACGCGCTCGATTGGGATCGCGACAAGCATTTTCCAGTCGACGTCTTTCGCGAGGCGGCATCGCTCGGCATGGGCGCCATCTATATCCGCGACGATGTTGGCGGCTCGGGGCTCGGCCGGCTCGATGCGGTGCTGATTTTTGAAGCGTTGGCGACCGGGTGCGCCGCCGTCTCGGCGTATCTGTCGATCCACAACATGTGCGCGTCGATGATCGACCGCTATGGATCCCAAGATCAGCGCCAATCGCTGCTGCCGGGTCTGTGCCGCATGGATCAATTCGCGGCCTACTGCCTGACAGAGCCGGGTTCGGGCTCGGACGCGGCGGCGTTGCGCACCACCGCGAAATCCGACGGCACGCATTACACGCTCAACGGCTCCAAACAGTTCATCTCCGGTGCCGGTGCCGTCGACTATTACATCGTCATGGCCCGGACTGGCGATGCCGGCCCTTCAGGCGTCTCCGCCATTCTCGTGCCCGCGAACACGCCGGGCCTCAGTGTTGGCGCCAATGAACGCAAGATGGGCTGGCACGCCCAACCGACCCGCTCGGTCACGTTCCAGGACTGCAAAGTGCCGCTCGGCAACCTCGTCGGAAAAGAGGGCGAAGGCTTCAAGATCGCCATGACTGCCCTCGTCGGCGGACGTTTGAACATTGCCGCTTGCTCGCTCGGCGGCGCCCAGTCCGCCATCGACAAGGCGGTCGCCTACATGAAAGAGCGTCACGCCTTCGGTAAAAAGCTCGAGCAATTCCAGGGTCTGCAGTTCCGCGTGGCCGACATGGTGACCGATCTGGAAGCCGCACGCACGATGCTTTACACGGCCGCCGCCGCCTTCGATCGCGGCGACGACGATGCGGTGCTGCGTTCCGCCATGGCCAAGCGCTTCGTCACCGACACCGGCTATCGCGTCGCCAACGATGCGCAACAACTGTTCGGCGGCTACGGCTATCTCGCCGAATACGGGGTCGAAAAGATCGTGCGCGATCTGCGCGTGCATCAGATCCTCGAAGGTACCAACGAGATCATGCGCGTCATCATCGCGCGCCAAGTCCTGGGCGTGAGGTAAGCGATGTCCGCCGATCCACTCCAGCACGCAACACCGCAAATCCTAATCGGTGGCGAAGGCGCGCTGCGCGTCATCGAACTGAACCGGCCCGAGGCGCTCAACGCCCTGACGCTCGAAATGATCCGGGCGATGGCCGCCTATCTCGACCATTTCGAAACGGCACCGGCTGCCGGCTATGTCGCACTCAGAGGGGCTGGATCGCGCGGCCTGTGCGCCGGCGGCGATATCCGCACACTCTACAACAGCATTCTCTCCGGCGACGGCTGGGCCGAAGCGTTCTGGGCCGAGGAATACGCGCTCAACGCCCGCATCGGCGAATATCCAAAGCCCTACATCTCGCTGATGGACGGCATCGTCATGGGCGGCGGCGTCGGCGTATCAGCCCACGCCAAATATCGCATCGTCACCGAACGCACGAAAATTGCCATGCCGGAAGTCGGCATCGGCCTTATCCCGGATGTCGGTGGAACGTGGCTGTTGTCGCGTGCGCCGGGCGAGACCGGCACCTGCCTCGCATTGACCGGCATGACGGTCGGCGGCGCCGACGCGGTCTACGCCGGGCTTGCCGACTACTTCGTCGAGGCCGCCAAGCTGGACGATCTGCTGAAGGCCGTTGCGGCATTGCCGGCACCTGCCGACCCCGCGGCTTTGACGGCCCTGCTCAAAAGCCATCACCAACCGCACGCAACTTCGCTTCTGTTGGCGAACCGTAAGACAATCGATGCCTGTTTTGCCAAGGACAGGGTCGAAGACATCATCCTTGCGCTGGAGAGAACACAGACGCCATTCGCCCGGGACGTGCTGGCTCAAATGCGCGCCAAGTCGCCGGTCAATCTCAAGGTGACACTGGAACTGCTGCGCCGGGCGCGGACGGCCAATAACCTGCGCGCGTGCCTGGAAAGCGAATTCACCGCCATCATGCAGGCGATCCGCCATCCCGATGCCGTCGAGGGCATCCGTGCCGCCGTGATCGACAAGGATCGCAATCCCAAATGGCGGCCAGCCCACTTGGCCGAAGTCGATCAAACCGATCTTGAACCCTATTTCGCCGCGAAGCCGCGGATGACCATCCCCTTCCATGAGCCGGAGACCTTGTCATGACCACGCCATCGATTGCTTTCATCGGGCTCGGCAACATGGGCGGGCCCATGTGCGCCAACCTCGTCAAGGCCGGCTATGACGTCAAAGCCTTCGATCTTGCTCCGGCGGCTTGTGATGCGGCGCGCTCCGCTGGCGCCTCGGTCGCTTCCTCTGCGGTCGACGCCGCCAAGGGCCGCGATGTCGTCATCACCATGCTGCCGGCGGGCAAGTTCGTCATCGATGTTTGGACTGAGGTCCTGCCCGCGGCCGCACAAGGTGCGTTGCTGATCGACTGTTCAACCATCGACGTCGCGAGCGCTCGCAAGACGCACGAATTAGCGGCGGCGCGGGGCGTGCAAAGCCTCGATGCACCCGTCTCTGGCGGCGTCGGAGGTGCCAAGGCCGCAACCCTTGCCTTCATGGCCGGTGGCTCAGCTGACGCTTTCGCCCGCGCCGAGCCCATCCTGCAGAAGATGGGCCGGAAGATCTTTCATTGCGGCGGGGCGGGCGCGGGCCAATCGGCGAAAATCTGCAACAATATGCTGCTCGCGATCTCCATGATCGGCGTCAGCGAAGCTCTCACACTCGGCGAAAAACTTGGCCTGTCCCATCAAGTGATGTTCGACGTCATGACGGCATCGTCGGGCAAATGCTGGTCGCTCGAATCCTATTGTCCGGTTCCGGGCCCCGTGCCCGCATCGCCCGCCAACAATGGCTACAAGCCAGGTTTTGCGACAAATCTCATGCTGAAGGATGTCAAGCTGTCCCAGGCGGCTGCGCAAGGCACCGGCGTCGTCACGCCTCTTGGCGACGAAGCGGTCCGCCTCTACACCGAGTTCGCGAACGCGGGCGGCGGCGATACCGATTTTTCAGGTATCATCACATTCCTGCGCGATAAGATCCGCGCCGCTTGAGGAGTGCACATGACGATGACCTATGAGACCATCACGCTTGAGAAGCGCGGCCGCGTGGCCTTGATCACCTTCAACCGGCCCAAGGCGCTCAACGCGCTGAATTTGAAATTGGCACACGAAGTCGTCTCCTGCGCCGAAGCATGCGATGCCGATCCGGATGTCGGCTGCATTGTGCTGACCGGTTCGGAAAAGGCTTTCGCTGCCGGCGCCGACATCAAGGAGATGCAGGACAAGTCGGCAATCGACATGTATGCAACCAATCATTTCGCCGATTGGGACCGGTTGGCGGGCGTCAGAAAGCCCGTGATCGCCGCTGTTGCCGGCTTTGCGCTTGGCGGCGGGTGCGAAGTCGCCATGATGTGTGATTTCATCATCGCCGCCGATACCGCAAAATTCGGCCAGCCCGAGATCAAGCTCGGCGTTACGCCCGGGATGGGTGGCAGCCAGCGCCTCACCCGTCTCGTTGGCCGCTCAAAAGCCATGGACATGTGCCTTACCGGGCGGATGATGGATGCGGCGGAAGCCGAGCGCGCCGGTCTTGTCTCACGCGTCGTTCCCGCCGCACGCCTCATCGACGAGGCAATGGAAGCGGCCTCGACGATTGCCGGCATGTCCGCACCCATCGCCATGATGGTCAAGGAATGTATCAATCGCGCCGAAGAAGTCGGCTTGACCGAGGGCGTGCGCTTCGAGCGGCGCGTGTTCCACTCGACGTTCGCCACCGCCGACCAGAAGGAAGGCATGGCAGCGTTCTCGGAAAAAAGAAAAGCCAACTTCAAACACGCCTGAGAGCATGGAAGCCGCAACGTGATTGAGCGTTCGGCACACGCAAGGGAGGCAGCCATTCCGACCTTTACAGAGGCCCGGGCGTTTCTGTTGCAGAACCGCACAAATTATATCGCAGCCGTCAGCGGCTTCCGCTGGCCCGACGCTTCCGACTTCAATTGGGCGCTCGACTGGTTCGATGCCGAACTGGCGAGCAACCCCGGCACACGCGATCAATGCGCGCTGTGGATCGTCGAGCCGTCGGCGGGGCAGCAGACCAAGGCGACGTTCGAACAGCTGCGGCAGCGGTCCAACAGAGTCGCGAACCACCTGCGGTCCCAAGGGCTGAAACGCGGTGACCGGTTGCTGATGGTGCTCGGCAACGTCCAGCCGCTCTGGGAGATCATGCTGGCCTCGATGAAGCTCGGCACGGTCCTGATCCCGGCAACCACGCTCGCCTCCAGCGACGAATTGAAAGACCGCATCGAGCGCGGCCGCGCCAAGATGATCATCGCGGGTGCGGACCAGCTCGATAAGTTCGATGCGATTGCGACGGGCGGGATCGTCCGTGTTGCCGTCGGCGGAGCGAAGGCCGGTTGGAACGACTATGCGGATGCCGATGCCGCTTTAGACACGTTCACGCCCGATGCGGCGACATCGGCGTCCGATCCGATGCTGCTCTACTTCACATCGGGAACGACGGCGAAGCCAAAGCTCGTGCTCCATTCTCATCGCAGCTATCCGGTCGGCGCGCTTTCGACGATGTACTGGCTCGGACTGATGCCGGGCGATGTCCACGTCAACATCTCCTCCCCCGGCTGGGCCAAACACGCCTGGAGTTCGTTCTTCGCGCCATGGAATGCAGGCGCGACGGTGCTTGTTGTCAATCAGGCACGTTTTGACGCCAAGGTGCTGCTCAACGCTCTCGTTGACCATGGCGCAACAACGCTCTGCGCTCCGCCGACCGTATGGCGGCTGCTGGCCCAGGAAGACCTGGCCTCGTATGCGGTTCGTCTGCGCGAAGTCTGCGCCGCCGGAGAACCGCTCAATCCGGAGATGATCGAGCGCGTGCAACAGGCCTGGGGCACAACGATCCGCGACGGCTACGGCCAGACCGAGACGACCGCACTGGTCGCCAATTCGCCCGGGCAACCTGTTAAGACGGGCGCCATGGGACGTCCGATGCCGGGCTATACGATCCGCCTGCTCGACCCCGATGGTCACCCGGCGCAGGAGGGCGAAGTCTGCGTTGCCATCGACGAGACGCGCCCTGCCGGTTTGATGCAAGGGTATGAAACAGAGACTGGTGTTACGCCACTTAGCGGCACCGTCTATCGCACCTCCGATGTGGCCTTCACCGATGCCGATGGCTACCTGACGTTCGTCGGCCGCGCCGACGACGTGTTCAAATCATCAGACTATCGCATCAGTCCCTTCGAACTCGAGAGCGTCCTGATCGAACACCCTCAGGTGCTCGAAGTTGCGGTCATCCCGGCACCCGATCCGATCCGCCACACGGTGCCCAAGGCATTTGTCCTTTTGAAAGCGGGTGCCACGGCCGATCGCGACGTTGCGCGCTCTATCTTCAAACACGCCAATGAGAGGCTTGCGCCCTTCAAGCGGATCCGCAAATTGGAACTCGTGACCGAGCTGCCGAAGACGATTTCCGGCAAGATTAAACGGGCGCAACTGCGGCGCATGGAAACCGAGGGCTCTGCCGACCCCACCTATCGCGGTCAGGAATTTGCCGAGGCAGACTTTCCGGAATTCAAACGCAGCTAGGGGCGAGCGAAAAGACTTTCGCATAAATGTTGAGGGTGGTTCAGCCAGCGACCTCACCACAAGCGTCGACAATTGACCTTCTGGTTGACAGGCCATTCACGCACAAAAAGACCGCTTCAGTGCTATTCCTCGGATTGCTGGCAACGATGCGAGAGTGTAGCGGACAAACCACATTTCAAAACCCATTCCACAGCAACCGCTGAACTGCGTGCAGCGCCGGGTGGTTGCACGCCCCCCATCGCCGTTAATGTGATCTTAATCAGAAGTGATTCGCGGCTGCGATTCGATCAGCCGCTGACGGCCACCCAGGCGTCGCAACCCGTCGAGTCCGCGTCTTCGCCCCTAAAAGATCGATGATTGGAGACTGCAGATGCGCGTTCTAAAGGCTCTTGGCCTGCTGGCTGCGACAGCAACGGCTGCGATGGCGGAACCGGCCCATCAATCGTTCGCGTCCGATGGCAATTATTCCAACATCGCCAGCATCGGACTCATCACCACACTCGGCCCGACCGGTCTGTTCCAGAACCCAACGTCGGGCATTCTGCCCAAGAACGCGTTTTCCGTCGAAAGCTGCAAGGCCTTCAAGGAAAACAACTCCGATCACTTTCAATCCAACGGCCTGCTCCTCACCTATGGCGTCACCGATTGGCTGGAAATCTCGGGCTTTGGCCTGATTGCTTACGGCCTTAACCCGGCAGTCGTGGGCGATAGTCACCTCGAGATGGGGCAATTCAATGCCCGCGCCCGGCTCGTGCGCGAGGCCGGCGCGCTGCCTGAGGTCACGATAGGCGGCATCGTCGGGTTCGGCGACGATCCGCTCGTCGCGCACAGCATTTTCCTGGCGGCGTCGAAGGGCTTTACGCTCAGCGACGGCGATTTTATGCGATCGTTCCGCCTCCACGGCGGTATCCGCCAGAGCTGGCTTGAACTCAGCAACGAAGACGTCACCACCGCATTCATCGGCGGCGAGTTGGAAATCGTGAAGAACCTGTTCATCGTCGCCGAGGTCAACACGCGGGACGATCTGTTCAGCAAGACGCCGTGGTCGGCCGGGCTGCAATACAAGAGCAACTCGTTCGGCTTCTCGGCGGCCGTGCTTCAGGACCCCAACGAGACGCGCGAAACATACTACGTCGGAATCGGCGTCAGCTATTAGGGAGCGGCCTCGGGCGGCAGGGCGGCGAGCAGCGCTTCGCACCTTTCCAGATCCTGGGTGGCACCGATATCATTGAATTTCCTGCGCGCGTCGGCCAACAGCCGGCGCGCTTCTCGTTCGTCCCCCAGCGCTCCGCGCGCTGCAGCCAGATGAACCTGGGTGCGCCCGCTTTCCTGCACCCGCTTCAGTTTGTCGAACAGATTGAGCGCCCGGCTCAGATTATCGATGGCGCATTGATGGCGTTGCTCGGCGAAGCGTATCCGGCCCAAACCGCGATGCGCGCCCGCCAGAGCCAACGGATGGCTGGTTTCGCTGTAATCTTTCAGCACGCCATCGAGCAGAAGTTCAGCATCACTCAAGCGGGACGATTCAAGCAATGCTTCGCCTCTGATGACCCTGGCGAGCCCCAGCAACATGCGATTGCCTGATGCTTCGAGCAGCGCGCAGGCCTTCTCGGCCTTTCGCACGGCCGTTGGCGCGTCGCCACTTTCTATGGCGAGGATGGCGAGGTTCATGAGCGCGATGGAACGCCCGGCGGAATGACCGATCTTCTCAAACGCGTTGAGCGCTTCGCGATAGTGATGTGAGGCCCGGTGTCGATCGCCGCGGCTAATGGCGAGATTTGCCAGATTGTTGTGGGCGCCGGCGATGGCTTCCGTCATGCCGACTCGCGACCAGACTTCGAGCGCGCGTTGAAAGTGCGCTTCCGCTTCCGCGTACCGGCCGCTGTCGCGTGCGGCATTGCCCATGCAGTTGGAGGTCAATGCCTCTTCCGAAACGCTGCCCGCACGCTCGGCCGCATGATGGGCCCGTTCGTAGAGTTCCGTGGCGGCTTCGAAACGGCCTTCGACATGGGCCAGACGTCCCTCCAGGATATCGAGACGGATCATCTCGGAGGCCTCACCGTCACACAACGCCCGGCATCGGGCGATAAACGCTGCGGCGTCCGCGTTGCGGCCAAGGCGATAGCACACGTCGGCATAATCGTAGGCGAGCCGGCCGGCCGTGCTCGCGCTTCCCATACTGTCGTCCGCTGGCGGCATGCGCGCCGTGGCCTCCTTCAAAAGCCGCTCAGAGGCTTCCAGATCACCGCCGTGCATATGGGCCTGAGCTCTGAGCCGGATGGCCTCGACCTCGGCCGCAACGTTGACGGCGGCTGCCGACATTTTCCCTGCATGATCTTTCAAGGCCGCATAATCGCCGATCCTGAGACAGACCAGCGCTGCGCCGCGGCTTGCGTCGAATGCGATGGTCCGCTGCTCGCGATCTTCGCCATCCGCTTCCGCCAGTGCCGAAAGCGCGCGAGCATAGCGCGCCAGCGCATCGGCATTGGCGAAGAGGCCCGCCGCCCGGTCACCGGCCCGCACATTCTGCTGGGCCGCCGATATCCACTGTTCGGAATTTTCGTAGTGCGTCGCCAGAATTTCCGGGCTGACGCCTTGTGCGCCACCGGCTCCGGCTATCAGCGCGTCGGCTACGGATTTGTGCAACTCCCGGCGATCCCGCCGCAGCATCCGGTCATAGCACGCATTCTGCATCAACTCCTGCGCGAACGAGTAGCGTACGCGGTCGGCCGAGACCGGCTCGATGAATCGCCGCTTCTCCAGCTCAGTCAGCAAGTGCGGCCGCGTCACCGGCCATGCCGCCGCGCAGAGCCCAGATATCGGAGGCAACGCTACCCGAAAATTCCAAGCCCTGAACCGCGCACTGCCCCAGGAAGTCGCGTGACTTCTGATCGAGCCGGTCGAGACGCGCCAGCATCACGCCCAGCAGCGACCCTGGCAGCGCTGAAATCAGCTTGGCCCGCGCGCCCGTCTGCGTGCCTGCGCCACGGGCGAGGTCGTCCTGAACCTTGGCGACGAGTTCTTTGATGAATAGAGGCACGCCGGCCCCGCGGCGGACGATGTCCCTTGTCACTTCCTCGCGAAGGTCCCCGGACGTCGACAGGCTCTTCACCAGATCGCGCGCCGAATTCTCGTCCAACGCCGGCAAATCGATGACAGTCGAGGCCTGGGCGTTGGCGACGCCTTCGCCGCGAACGGTCGTGATGATCGCCGGAGCGTCGGCCGGTGAAGCAGACGCCAAGCGTTCCAGAAAATTTCTCGTTTCGGCGTCGGCAAAATCATAGGCATCGAGAAACAGAATGTGATCGGGCCGCGTATGCGCCAGGTTGCCGAGCAGCACGCCCAATCCGCGCTCCACGGTCAATCGGAACGTCAGCGGATCGGGATCAGGACTCTTCAAACTCAGCGCGTCGGGCGCCGCGATATACCAGATCGCGCCCAAGTAGCGGTCGAGACCACTGGCGAGCGGGCCGAGCGCGGCGGAGAATTCGCCAAGCGTGAGCGGCAACGCGCTGGCGCCGGACGCATTCAGTGTCAAAGTCTGCAAGATCCGCCGCATGAGGGCGAACGGCCGGGCCGCGGTCGTCGGCCGCGACGGAACGAGCAGCACGTTTGACCGGGCGTCGCGCGCGAGTCCGGCTTCAACCAGCCTAGTCTTGCCAATCCCGAGTGGCCCGCGCACTTCGATCCATGCGCCAGTCCGGTCGGCGACGCTCAGCGCCAGTCTCAACAGTTCAAGTTCACGGCTTCTGCCGATGATGGGGCCCTGCGCATCTTCGCTCACCGCCGCCACCGCTTGCCGCTCGCCATGAAGCACGTAGGCCTCAATCGGCTTCTCCTTGCCTTTGAGGTGCAAGAGACGGGCTGGCCCGAACGCGAACTGTCGAGAAACGCGGCGCTTGAAATCGGCCGAGGCGAGTATCGTTCCGGGATCCGCGGCGGCCTCCAGCCGGGAGGCCGTATTCACAGCGTCACCCATGACCGAGTAGTCGCGCCGCACCGCCGCGCCAATCGCGCCGGCCACCACCGTTCCGCAATTGAGGCCGATGCGCATCTTGAAAGGCGGCGCTTCTTCACTTCCCGTGCGGTGACGGGCGGCAAACGCGGTTACGAACGCCTGCATCTTTATGGCCGTCTCGGCGGCGCGAACCGGATCGTCTTCATGTGCCGTCGGCGCGCCGAACAGCGCCATGATGCTGTCGCCGATATACTTATCGATATGTCCGCCGTGCTCCTGAACGATGCGGCCCAGACCGTCAAAGCAGGCGTTCATCAACTCGTGGACGCTCTCCGCATCGAGCCGCTCCGAGAGGGCGGTGAAGCCTGTCACGTCGGCAAACAAAATCGTCACGTCGCGAAATTCATCGCGTGCGGCTGGCTGCGGCTCGGCCGGTGCGGGCGCGGAAGCCTGGCCCGGCGCGTGATGAGGCAGCCTCACGCCGCATTCCCCGCAGAATTTGAAGTTTGCAGGGATCTGCGCCGAACAGGATGGACAGGTGACGACGGTCATCGATCGAGCGGCTGTTCCGATAGGGGCTGCGGGCGGTGGCGCGAGCCACGCTCGCCTCATATCGCATACCGCGCGGCGCAGGGCTCAGCCAGTAGCCAAACGCCCATGGCGGCCGGGACCGGCAACAAAAAAAACCGCCGGAGCGAACTCCGGCGGCCATATCGAGCCTGGGGACAGGCTTGACGTTTGCTGAGGCGCCATCTCTGCGAACAGATGGCGCCTCTTGGTGTTGCATCGTCAGCTCACTTACGGAGCCGGCGGCGGAAGCTGGAAGTAGTAGTGCGAAGTAACGACTACGATCGCCGCAAGGATGAGCGTCAGATAGGGCAGGAAGCCGGCGCGGCGCTCACCCAGATCCTGACCCTTCAGGTCGAGGTCCTGGAGCATATGATCCGGGAACTTGCCACCATCCTGTATGTAGTGCCGGTAGATGAAGACCGGAATGATCAGCGCCGCGAAGATCAAGCCATACCAAAGTGCGTTGGCATTGCCCCAGACCTTGGCGCCTGCACCCATGAACACAAGGTTCACGAAGCCGAGCAGTGCATTGAAGGCGATGAGTGCCGTCGGAGCGCGGTAAGGACGCGGGATGTTCGGGCTATCGATGCGGTGAATCCAAGTCGCCTGCAGGTTCAAGAAGATGAATAGCATGTAGCCGACATTGGAGATCGCCAGGATCAGATAGTAGGCCGTCGCATCAGACGCCGCGAAGGTGAGAAGACCCAAGTTGAAGACGAGGTCGGTCCACATGGCGCGCGTCGGAGCACCATGCTCGTTGACGTGACTGAGATACTTCGGAAGCCACCCATCGACACCACCCTGATACAGCGTGCGCGATGAGCCCGACATGGCCATCATAATGGCCAGGATCAGGGCCAGGATCATCATCATTTCGAGCAGATGCACGATGATCGGGTTACCACCGCCCACCATGTCGCCCATGGCTGCGGCAACGCCCGTGCCATCGACGATGCCGGGTTGGGTCATGCCCTCAAGGCCCAGGTAACCCTGGAAGGTCGAGGCCACCAGCGAATAGAGCAGCACGGACACAAGGCCAGCCCAGAAGATGGACTTGATGGTATCCGTTGCCGGGTTCTTGAACTCGCGCGTGTAGCAGACGGCGGTTTCAAACGCATACGTCGACCATCCGGCGATGAAGAGCGCGCCGAGGAAGTAGGTCCAGCCAGGATTATCCCAGGCCCCCGTCGGCGGAACCAGCGGCGTAAAGTTTGCCGCGTTAACGCCACCGTTGAAGAATGGAACGATGCCGACGATGGTCATCGGGATGAGAACCAGCAGGCCGATCCACATCTGAATGCGGGCCGTTCCGAGAATGCCGCGATGCTGGATGGCGAATGTAATCAGCATCAAAATCGCGCCGATGAAAAATGTGGCGCCGACCTCGATGTTGGCCAAGTCGAAGAACGAGAAGCTCAGCAACTTGAATGATCGCAGAGCTGGCGTATTCGCCTCCGTCAATGCGGCGATTGCCGCAATGGCGGCTTCCTCGGCCGATTTCCCTGCAATGGCGGCCGAGTTCGCTGCATCTGCGAGCCAAGCTGCAACTTGCGGAGAGTCGGGTGCGAAGACTGGCAACGGAGCCAGTGCGTTCAAGATGTAGCCGGCAGCGATGGCGCAGCCGAGCGACAAGACAGGTGACCAGGCAAACCAGTTGCACCACACGGACAATGGCGCGATGAGCTTGCTGTATCGCAGCCACGCGGCAGCGCCATAGACGGCTGCGCCGCCCGACTTGTTCTGGAAGAGACCTGCAATTTCAGCGTAACTGAAGGCCTGGAAGAAGCCCATCAGAACTGAAATAATCCACACGGTAAAGGCCAGTTTGCCTGCGGTGGCACCCATGCCGCCGATGGAAATCAAAACCAGGGCCGGAACGCCGCTGGCGATCCAGAATGCTCCTTTCCAGTCGATCGTACGATGGAGACCGCCGGCATCGCTATGCGTAGCCGCGCCCCCCACTCCATGTGTCTGCGCTGTCGTCATTGATCGTTTCCCCTAGATCCAAGACCTGCTTTTGGCTCGGGTCCCCTTATGGACGCGGCGCAGGATGATTCATGAGAATTGCACAAAACGCAACACAATTGCATGATTTGCATGTTGGTTCTTTTGGACCATCGTTACGATACGGCCCATTGCATCGCAAACGCGACGACACCAACGCCTGCTCAATTTGCACACCTCACATCGTCGAATTTGCTTGCATTGGCGGGTGTGCCTAAAGAACGATCTCGCACGACAACCAGTTGGAACGATAATGAGCAAGACGAAGTCACCGCCAGCCACCGCATCACGCGGTGCAAAAAAAACGGGTCCTAAGTCGGATCAGGCAGACCTTGGCACGTCCTTCGATCTCGCTCATCTGCCCCTGGAGCTACGCATCGGTGCCGTCATCAAGCGCCGCCGTCTGGCTGCAAACTTAACCTTGTCGGATCTGAGCACCGGCGCCGGTCTGTCGAGCGCCATGTTGAGCCGAATCGAGAACGGCATGGCCACCGCCAGTCTCGACGCGCTTGAACGATTGTGCGCTGCGGTCGGCATCGGCTTATCGGATTTGTTTCGCGAAACCGAAACCAAGCAGGGAAGCGCGCAACTCGTCAAACGCGTCGACCAAATGGAGGTCGTCCGGGTCGGAACCAAATTCGGCCACGCTTACCGCTTGCTGGCTTATGACCGGGGCCCAACAAAGTTGTTCGAGCCATTCCTGGTCGAGATGCATAAGAAAAGCGAATCGTATCCGCGCTTCTCTCATCCGGGGACGGAATTCATCTATATGCTGCAGGGGCGAATGGAATACCGGTTCGGAGAACACACCTATCTGATCGAACCCGGTGACGCGTTCACGTTTTCGGGCGATGTGATTCACGGACCTGAAAAGCTGCTCGACGAACGCATCAGCTTTCTCGCGATCATCTTCTACGGAGAGTGATTGGTTCAAGACAAAAGAAAAAGGCCGGGTGCACGAGGCACCCGGCCAGGGGAGGATTGGCTAGAACTGCGCAGACGCACGGTCCCCCTGCGCCGGGGATCTCGATGAGCCGATGGCCAAACATCTCTTACTCACGACGCGAATACTCACGATGCGAAGCGAGCTTGGCAGCCGAAAGCCGCGCCAGCCGCGATTAGTGCGTCGCGTCAGACTTTTCAGCGATGCGAACCGTCCATTCGGCCGAATGTCAAAGATCGTCGTTCGTCTCCAAACCCTCGGGCCCGGCAGCGATATTGAGCAACCGCGGTCCACCAAGTCTGTAGTCTTCGATTTTCATAGGCTACAATAATATTGCATACGATGCAACTTGATTGTATGCCTCATAAAGTCGAATATTCTCGTCCCGGGGCGAGCGCCGGGAGCGTGGGGAGGCCAACGTTATGTCGACGAACACCGTCGCTTCGGCGGGAATTCGTGCACGCGATTTCGCGAAGGGAAATTCAGGCGGCGATGGCCAAATCTCCTTCCTGCCGTATTGGTGGGAGGCTGCACCCCGTCGCGACGTCACGGGCGGCTCTCTGCCCAAAACGTGCGACGTGGCGATTGTCGGATCGGGGTTCACAGGCCTTTCGGCGGCGCTGACACTGGCCAAGAACGGACGCAAAGCCGTCGTGCTCGACAGCGGCACGCCGGGATACGGCGCAAGCACCCGCAACGGCGGCCAGATCGGCAGCGGCAACCAGAAATTCCGGGTTCAAAAACTCATTGCTCTTCGCGGCCGGCAGAAGGCCGAGGACATGCTGCGCGAGGGGATGCGGATGCTCGACTACATCGAGCAACTGGTCGAAGATGAGGCGATCGATTGCTATTTCGTCCGCTGCGGCCGCTTTCGAGGCGCGATGCGCCCTGAACACTACGAAGGTATGGCTCGGGACATGGAGGATCTGCGCAAGGTTGCCGGCGTCGAAAGCTTCATGGTGCCGAAGGCCGAACAGCACTCCGAGATCGGTTCGGACGTATTCCACGGCGGTTCCGTTCTGCCGAACGATGCATCCCTTCATCCCGGCCTCTATCACGACGGCTTGTTGAGGTGCGTTGAAGCAAAAGGCGGTGATGTTATCGGCAACGCCGCCGTGACCGGCATAACACGCGAGGCGCAAGGATTTCTGATCAAGACCGCGCGTGGTGACATTGCGGCGCGCAATGTCATCATCGCCACCAACGGATATACGACGGGGATCGTGCCAGAACTCGGCCGCCGGATCGTGCCGGTCGGTTCGGGCCTCATCGCCACGGCGGAAATACCGGCGGATTTGCTGTCAAAATTGCTGCCTAAAAATCGCGTCTACGGAAACACCAACCGGGTGTTTTACTACTACCGTGCCGCGCCCGATCAGCGCCGCATCGTCTGGGGCGGACGGGCAAGCCACATCGCCGGCAACACCACGCGCGCCGCCTATCGCCATCTGGCGCGCGACATGCTTCACGTTTTTCCACAACTCGCCGACACGCCCGTCACGCACGCCTGGGATGGCCTGATCGGTTACACCTTCGATGAGGTACCGCATCTGGGCACCACGTCTGGCGGCATACACTACGCACTGGGCTATTGCGGCACAGGCGTTTCGCGCGCCACATACTTCGGACACAAGATCGCACTGCGCGTTTTGGGCCATCCCGACGCGCGAACTGCTTTCGATGATCTGGCGTTCCCAAGCTATCCGGCGCAACCGGTCGCCAAACTCGCCGTTCCCGTCGTTGCCACCTGGTACAGGTTTCGCGACGTGACCAAACTCTGATGAACTAGAAAAGGACCCATAAGCATGAGTTCCACTAAGGCTAAGGCGAAGCGCAACAACATCTCGTCGGGCGGCGCATTTGAATCGGTGTTTGGCTATTCGCGCGCCGTGCGCGTCGGCGACGACGTGCATGTGTCAGGTACATGCGCGCCGGCCGGACATGAAAAAAGCGATTGCTATACCCAGGCGCGCGCGGCCATCGCCATCATCGAAAAGGCGCTCGCCGATGCGGGTTCCAGTGCCGCCGACGTCGTGCGCACCGTGGTCTACCTGCGCGACATCAATGATGCGGAAGAGGTCGCCCGTGCCCACGTCGAGACATTCGGATCAATCCGTCCGGCGAGCACACTCGTGCAGGTCACTTCGATGATGCGGCCGTGGCAAAAGGTCGAGATTGAGGCTTACGCGCGGATCGCTTGATCCTTAAGGACCGTCAGCGATCCCTTTGAACAAATTCCGCCCGCGAGACCTTTCCAGGTGTCGCGGGCGGCCAGTTTTAGGGACGGGACGTGAGGTGTATTAGCCGACGGCGGTCCGCTTCTTCTTCTCCGGATCGTCGAACGGCAGGTTGTGCGCGATCGCCTTGGTATTGATCGAGCCCTTGACCTCCAGCGGCGTACCATGCACGGCCACCTTCGGATTGAGACGCGCAACCGCCATCGTCTTGTTCGTAAGCTTTGAGTGATGCGAACAGGTGATGACGCCGGCGTTCTGGCCGTTGCTGAACAGCTGATCGCCAGGCGCCGCTGGCGTATTGCCGTCGATCAGAACGCCGAACAGCTTGATGCGTTCCTTGCCCTTGAGGCGATAGTGCTGATCGGCACCGCGGAAGTCGGTCTTCTTCAGCGACACCGTGAAGTCGAGACCGAGTTCCCACAGCGAATCGCCCTGCAGCCCGTCTTCGTAGGGATACATTTCCGAGTTGTCGAAGGGGTAGAACACCAGCGAGCTTTCGACACGCACCCAGTCGAGCACCGTGAACGAGCACGGATGGATGCCCATGGGCTTGCCCTCTTTGAGGATCGTATCCCACAGCTTCACGGCATCTTCGCGCTTGCAGAAGATTTCATAGCCACGCTCGCCCGTGTAGCCGGTGCGCGAGATCGTCACCGGCGCGCCGAACAGCTTGGTCGGCATGTGATGGAAATAGGGAAGGTCGCGGATGCCGGGCACGTACTTGGCAAGGAAGTCGACCGCGATGGGACCCTGCAGCGACATATCGTGCAGATCGTCGTCGAACTCGATAGAAACGTTCTTGCCGACGGCTTGGCGCTGCAGTTCTTCATGGCCCGAGCCCGAGCCGTGAACGACCATCCACGAGTTGGGACCGGTGCGATAAAGAATGCAGTCGTCGACGAACATGCCGCGCTCGTTCAGCATCGCGGCATAGGCCGACTTGCCAGGATAGATCTTCGAAACGTCGCGCGTCGTCGCCCACTGCAGGATGGCATGTGAGTGCGGGCCGGTGACATGCAGCTTCTTAAGACCCGACACGTCCATCAGGCCGGCTTTGGTGCGGATGGCGGCATGATCTTCGTTGATGTCGTGGGTATATGTCCACGCCATGCCCATGCCGTTCCAGTCTTCAAGATTCGAGCCGAGCGCCCGATGCCTGTCTCCAAGGATCGAGTAACGCCAAGACATAGCCATGAATTTCGTCTCCTTCACTTATCTCTGAGTTAGCTTCTTCTTTTCGTGGGCCGGAACGCACCAGACCACAAACCTTTCGAAAGCACCGAGCCGTGACTTTGCGCTTTCATAAAGCCCTGTCCCCCGCGCTCGGTCTTTGTGAGGACAGAAGCTTGGGCCCGGCATCAACCGGTTTCGAGCTTGAGAGAACCCGCGCGGCAGGCATCGCCCGCCGCGCGGAGTGCTTTCTCTATGCCAGCTGGAAGAACCAGTTGGCGGCGAGGACGGTTGCCAACCCTGCGACGAGCGTCAGGTAGGGCAGGATGCCGGCCTTGCGCTCAACCATTTGCCCAGGCGTGAGGTTCAAGTCCTCGTACATGTGATCGGGGAACTTGCCGCCGTCCTGAAAGTGATGACGGAACCAGAACACCGGGATGATGAGTGAGGCGGTGAACAGGCCGGCCCACAGCGCGTTGGGGTTCCAGACCTTGGCGCCAGCGCCCATGAACACGGCGTTGACGAAGGCGAGGATCGTACCGATTGCGAGAATGATGGTCGGTGCTTTCCAAGGCCGGGGAATGTGCGCGTTGTCGATGCGGTGGATCCATCCGGAATTGAGGTTCAGGAAGTTGAAGATGATGTACCCGCAGTTCGACACGGCCAGGATGAAGAAGAAGCTCGTCGCATCGGCACAGGCAATCGCAAGAACCCCAAGGTTGGCGACAAGGTCGGTCCACATGGCGCTGGTCGGCGCGCCGTGTTCGTTGGTGTGACTGAGATAGCGCGGCAGCCAGCCGTCGACGGACGCCTGATACAGCGTTCGCGAGGAGCCGGCCATCGCCGTCATGATCGACAGCAGCAGGGCGAGGATCATCATCATGACCAGCAGATTGGTCACGAAGCCCGATCCGCCGACCATCTTGCCCATGGCTTCGGCGACACCCGACCCATCGACGATCGGTGTTGCCAGCATGCCTTCGAGGCCCAGCACGCCCTGGAACGTGAACGGAACCAGGATGTAGATGAGCAGGCAGAGCAGACCCGAGTAGAAGATCGCCTTGAACGTGTCGGTCGCCGGATTGCGGAACTCGGCGGTGTAGCAGACCGCCGTTTCGAATCCGTAGGTCGACCACGCGGCAATGAACAGGCCACCGAGCACATAGGTCCAGCCGTTGATGTCCCAGGCGCCAGGTTCTGGAGCGTAGGCCACCTGCAGCGGCACCATCGGCGAGTAGTTCGACCAGTCGATCTGACCGGTGATGATCGGCACGATGCCGACGATCAACATCGGGATGATGACCGCCAGACCGATGAACTTCTGCACGTTCGCCGTACCGCCAATGCCGCGATGCTGAATGGCAAACGTGATGAGCATCAAGGCCGCGCCGATGAAGAAGGCGGCGTTGAGCGAGAACGACACCGGACCCAACGAGTGACTGAAGAGCGTCCAGTTGCGGATCGACGGCGTCAGAGCCGCCACGCCATCGGCCGAGAGAAGTGCGGCGACGGCGTCCTGCGCCGTCTTGCCGGCGTTGGCGGCGAGCCACTCGACGACACGCGGACTATCGGCAGGGATCGACGCCGCATTCGCCTTCACCCACTCGAGCACGGCGGACGCGTCGGCAGGCGGGATCGGCGCCAGGGCGTTGAGGATGTAGGCCGCCGCAATCGAGCAGCCCAGAGAGAGAACCGGCGACCATGCAAACCAGTTGCACCACACCGAAAGCGGGGCGATCCACTTCGCATAGCGGACCCACGCGGCGGCGCCATAGACCGATGCGCCACCCGACTTGTTCGGAAACAGACCGGCGATTTCAGCGTAGGTGAATGACTGGATGAAGCCCATGATCATGGACACCGTCCACACCAGGATCGCCACCTTGCCAACCGTACCGGCAATGCCGCCGATCGAGAACAGAACCAGAGCGGGGACACCGCTCGCCACCCAGAATGCGCCTCGCCAATCGATACCTCGGACGAGTTCGCCGGTATCAACCGGCGCCGTTGTTGAATGTGTAGCCATCGCGGCTCACTCCCTGTTCGCAGTTCCTACCAATCGATTTTTTTTGTTGAGTGGATCAGCTTTGCCGCCTCCCCCGAGCATCCGCCCCATCCACCTGGGACTTCTTCTCAGACGTGATCCGGGAGACCTCGTGCCTTCGTCGTGCCGTCAACTCCTCACGTTTCGAATTCGAACTTCGTCGCGACGAACGAATTGCAATTGATGCGATCGATCCCTGACGCCCGCTGCGATCAAATTCCAGACCGGACGGAACTCAGGTATTGAACTGCGCCTCGAGTTCCTTGGTCAGCTCGAACAGATCGATATTGATGCCGTAGGTGGCGACGTTGAAGATCGGCGCTTCGGGATCGGTGTTGACGGCGATGATGGTATCGATGTGCTTCATGCCGAAGAGGTGCTGAACCGCTCCAGAAATCCCGAGCGCGACGTAGAGCTTGCAGGCGCTTGCGACCTTGCCCGATTGACCGACCTGGTGGGGCTTCGGCAGCCAGCCGGCATCGACGATCGGACGCGAGCAGCCGAAGGTGAAGCCCATCTTGTCGGCGAGCGCTTCGAACCTCGGCAGGTTTTCTTTTTCCTGGATGCCGCGGCCGACGGACAAGATGAACTCGGCTTTCGAGATGTCGATGTTGGACGGCGGCGCTTCGATATAGCTTTCGTGCGTCATGGCGCCAACCGCGGCGCCGAAATCGACGTTGGCTTCCGTCACTTCGGCGGACCCCGCGCCGGCCGGCACGATGAACGTCGCGCCCCGCAAGGCGAGCACGACGATGCCGCGGCCGGGGAAGCCGACTTCGAGATTGACCTTGTTGCCGTAGGCGCCGCGGGTGGCGATGATCCCGCCGTCCTCGACCTTGAGGCCGAACACGTCGCTCGCGAACCCGGCGCCGAGCCGCGCCGCGATCGCGGCCGCGAGGCTCATGCCGTTGACGGTCTGGCCGCACAGGATGAGGCCCGGCTTCAAATCCTCGCCGGCCTTGATCGCCGCTTCCTCGGTCAGATGCGGGTCGAAGTGATTGCCCGGCGCCTTGACGAGAATGACCTTGTCGACGCCCGTCAGATTGACCGCAGGCACGAGACCGGACGGATTATCGGAGACGACGAGTACGCTGACCGGACCGCCGAACTGCTCCTTGATCGAGGCCGCCGCGCCGATCATCTCCATCGAGATGTCGCGGATGATGCCGTTCAGGTGCTCGGCGACAATGAGAATGCCAGGCATGATCAGACTCCCTTCTTCTCACGAACGAGATCGGCAATGAATTTGGCGATTTCCTGCGGCGTACCGGTCAGCATTTTCGCCTTGGTCTGCGCCGGGATGTACATGCGGCGGACGACGTAGCCGCCGCTGCCGTCGGCGACGCCGTTGCCATCGACCACGGTCAACGGCTTCTGCTTCGCCTGCTTCACCATCTTCATGGTGGCGAAGCGCGGCGTGTTCATGCCGGTCTGGATGGCGACCACGGCCGGCGTCTGCAGTTCGAAGTTGTGACGCAGGCCGCCTTCCAATTCGCGCGTCACCTTGAGCGACTTGGCTCCGTCCCACTCCAGTCCTATGACCACGGCCGAGTGCGGCATGCCGAGAATGCGGGCGATCGCCGTGCCGGTCGCGCCGTGGGCGTGATCGCCCGACTGCACGCCGGTGAAGACGAGATCGGGCTCTTCCAGCTTGACGATGCCGGCGATGGCGCGGGCAATCGTGATCGGATCGGTATTGGCGAGGCTGTCGTCCCAGATGCGCACCGCGCGATGCGCGCCCTTGGCGAGAGCTTTGAGCAGCGAGGCGTCGGCATCGGCGTCGCCGACGCTGACCGCCACCACTTCGCCCTTGCCGGCCTTCTCGATGATCTGAAGGGCGGCCTCGAGCGCCGTGTCATCCCACTCGTTGAGCGAGAATTCCATGAACTCGCGGCGCACGTCGCGGCCATCGGCGGTGAAGCCGTATTCGTCGCCGAGCTTGGCGATGTGCTTGACGGTGACGATGATGCGCGGACCATCTTTCGGCGGCGCCGTATAGCCGGCGAACGTCGCGCCTTCCACCGGGCTCAGCGCACCCCAGTCGACGCTTTTGAGTTTTTCAAGAACCACCGGCGCGGCGGACGCAGCCGCGGCCGCAGGTGCAGCAGCCGGGGGAGCCTCGGCCGGCTTGACCTCCGCCACCGCCGCGGCGGGTGCTGCCCCATTGCCGCCGATCAGCGCCGCAGCCGCCGGCGCCGCGGCCGCGATCGCGGCAGGTGCTGATGCGGCCGCCGCCGGCAACGCGGCGAGACGCGATGCCAGCACCGTATCGATGCGCGCCGCGACGACGTCGGCGATCTGCGCCGCAACCGCCTTGACGATGCGATCGGCCAAGGGCGGCACGTCTTTGAGATTGAGCGACTTGAGCTCGATCGCCTCGGCGACCAGCTCGGCAATATCCTGCACTACGAAATCCTTTTCATGGCCGCCGGTTTTTCGCGCGTCTTCGAACATCACAAGATCCTTTGGACAGCTTGTCACGAAAATATCGATGCCGCCTAGCGCCGCCGCCTCATGGACGCGGTTCTCGGACGGCTTTTGCGTACCCGGCGTATCCGGGATCCAGATGCGTCCGCCGCCGGCGCCGCAGCAGAACGAGTTGTCGCGGTTGCGCGGCATCTCGATCAGCTCGCAGCCGATCAGTTCCAGCACCCGGCGCGGCGCCTCGTAGCCGCCGTTCAAGCGGCCGAGATGACAGGGATCGTGGAAGGTGACGCGCTTCTTGAGCGGCGCCTTGACCTTCAACTTGCCGCTCTCCAGAAGCTCGGCAAGGATCGTCGAGTAATGCGCGATCGGCGCGACTTCGCCGAACGAAGGGTATTCGTTCTTGATCGTGTTGTAGCTGTGCGGATCGGTGGTGATAATGCGCTTGAACGGCTTCGCCCCGGTCATCTGCTCGATGTTGTGGCGCACGAGCTCTTCATAGAGCCCCTCTTCGCCGACGCGCCGCACGTCGTTGCCGGCCGTCTTCTCGCCCTCGTGCAGAAGACCGAAATCGATGCCGCCGGCCTTGAACAGCCGCGCCACCGTCTGGCTGACCTTCTGGTTGCGCGGATCGAAGGCGGCGTAATCGCCAACGAACCACAAGGTCTCCGCCTCGCTCTCGCGGATGTCCTTGACCTTGAATTCCAGCGCCTTGGTCCAGCCCGACCGCTTCCTCGAGTTCTCGCCGAAGCTGTTGCCGGTGTCGCCGATGGTGTTGATCGTGTTGCGCAGAAGCGGGTCCATCACGCCCTGCTCGACCAGCTGGCGGCGCATGCGCACGATGAGCGAGGGATGCTCGATGCCGACCGGGCAGATCTCCTGGCAGGCGCCGCAGGTGCGGCAGGCCCACAGCGTTTCCGGCGCGATGACGCCGCCGACGAGATCGACGCCCGGCGCCGGGCAGCCCTGCGCCTCGTCGTTATAGGTGCGCAGATCGAGGATGAAATCGCGCGGGCTCAGCGGATAGCCGGCCGTGCGCGCGGGGCATGCTTCGTGGCAGCGGCCGCACTTGGTGCAGGCATCCAGATGCAGCATGTCCTTCCAGGTGAAATCCTGGATCGTCGAGATGCCGGCCTTCTCGGCGTCGACAGGCTCCGGCGGCAGCAGAGACAGCGGCTTTTGATCGCGCATCAGCAGCGAGCCGACCGCGGAGATGATGTGCTTGGCCTTGTACCAGGGGATCGCCGCGGTAAACGCCAGCGCCATGAGACCGTGCATCCACCAGTTGGCGCCGCGGATCGCAGCCGCCGTCTCATACGTCATGCCCGCGCCCAGAAGCATCTTGGAGATGGCGAGGCCGACCGGCGACCACATCGCCCACGCCGGCTGATCGACGATCAGGCCCGTCGCCTCCTGCAGAAAGCCGGTGATCTCGATCACCAGCAGAACCGACATGAAGATCCAGTCTTCGCGCTGCCAGCCCTTGGCCACGGGGCGCAGCTCGGTCTCCTTGCGATAGGCCCGCAGATAGCTGAGCTTGGGCAGATTGAACGATGCCCGCCGCACCATCATGTAGATGAGGCCGCAGACGAGCGCCAAATGCCCCAGATCGAGCATCAGGCTCATCACCAGATAGAGATTGCCCTTGACGAAGGTGATGCCGAACAAGGGCTTCAGGATATCGAGCTCGATGAAGTAGAGCGTCGTGGCGATGGCGCCGAACAGATAGCCGTAGAAGATGCCGGTGTGGGCAAGGCCGGCCCCGCGATCGCGCCGGTGCAGCGTCTTTTGAGACAAGACGTCGGTGAACATCCGCCCGATGCGTTCACCGATCAGCGCCGGCGCCGCCAGCGAACGCCCGCGCGCATACTTGGCGATGTGACGGTAGAACCCGTAGACGAACACTAGAATCGCCGCAGTCCCGATCACGTAAAACATGATCTTCTGCTGCGTGCCGATGTTCCAAAATACTTCGCGCGCTTCCAACTTTTACAGCCCCTGTCAGAAGGCCCGCGTCGAACGGACCATGGCGTGATCTCAAAGAAGACCGGCACGTGTCTCCCGTGGCCCGGGATGAGGGCCGCGGTAAGCGATGGGAATGAACGTCAGGCGGTTCCAGTCCGGCAGGCGCGTGGCTGATGCCACGACGCCCGCCGAACCGCTGGAGGAACGCGTTAGCCGATGGTAGCCCGATCCGTAAGCTTCGGGAACGTCTCGTGGCCCCAAACCTGGCGCTCACGAATCCAAGGCTGCGGACGCTGCGGATTCGGGCTTTCGAACTCGCGAGCGATACGATGGCCTTCGAACACCGCGCCGGCAATCAGCTGCGGAGCGTAGCAATCGCCCGCCTGATAGACCGCCTGCACGTCGTGCTTGGCCCACTCATCCTTGCGGCGCAGAAGTTCCTTGGCGATCGAGTCGTTGGGAACGCGGCCCGTGCAGATGACGATCGTGTCGAACTTGACTTCGACCTCGTCGGTCCCTGCGCGGCGCGGCAGCACGCCCGTCTTCGGTGCCCCGTTACGCTTGTAACCGTCGCGGAACAGATAGTAGGCGGTCGCTTTGCCGGGCTCGACCTTCAAGAGCCAGTGGCTGCACAGCTCGTGGATCTTCTTCTCGTACATCATGCGATGCAGGTTCGGCGCCTCAAGCGTGAAGTGCGTGTAGGGCGCAATGCCCTTGAGAGGCGTCAGGATCTTCACGTGCTTGCCGCGATCGGCGAGGTATTCGGCGATCGAAACACCCGTGAAGTAGCCGTCACCGTCGACAACGAGAACGTTGTCGCCGACCGGTTTGTTCTCCATCAGGATCTGCTCAGGCGTGCAGACGTACGGCAGCGATGCATCGAGCCCTTCGACGGGAGTGTGGGTGATGCAGTTGACGCCGGTTTTCGACCAGTGAGAGCCGGTGGCTAGGACGACCTTATCCGCGCCGTAGCTCAGGATCTGTTCGGCCGTCATCTTGCCGACGCCGGTATGCACTTCGACGTTCTTCAGCTTCTGCAGCTGGATCTGACGGTAGGTGGCGACGCGCGCCCACTCCGACAGGCCCGGATACTTGACGACCTTGCGGATACGGCCGCCGATTTCGGCTTCGGCTTCGCGCAGGTGGACATCGTAGCCACGCATGCCGAGCACGCGTGCGCATTCCATGCCCGCAGGACCGGCGCCGACGACGAGCACCGAGCACGGCGATTGCGTCTTCGTGAACTTCTCAGGATGCCAGCCGCGGCGATACTCTTCGTTGGCGGTGGCGTTCTGGGTGCAGATCATGGGCGGGCCGCCGATTTCCCAGCGCGAGATGCAGACGTTGCAGCCGATGCACTCGCGGATATCTTCGTAGCGGCCTTCCTCGATCTTCTTGGGGATGAACGGGTCGGCGATCGACGGACGGGCGAAGCCCAGGATGTCGAGACGGCCTTCCATGAGGCGGGCGGCCATATCGTCCGGCGAGGTTTCGCGGCTGACGCCGAGCACCGGCACCTTGGCGGCGCGTTTGCAATCATCCGTCCAGTTACGCTGGTGGCCGGCCTTGTAGAAACGCGAGGGACCTGCGTCTTCGCCCCACTCGGCGATGTCGCCGATGCTGAGATCCCACAGGTCGAGCACGCCCTTGCTGTCAACCAACTCGACGAATTTCACACCTTCATCGAGCGCTTCGACGCCATCGGCGCCATACAGCGTATCAACGGCAAAGCGCGTGGCGATCGCCGCTTCGTGACCGACTGCCGCCTTCACCTTCTCCAGCGTCTCGATCCAGAAGCGGGCGCGGTTCTCGAACGAGCCGCCGTAGGCGTCGGTCCGCTTATTGTAATACTTGGAGAGGAACTGCAGCGGCAGATAGCTGTGGGCGCCATAGACGTAGACGATGTCGAAGCCTGCCTGCACGGAGCGCTTGGCCGCTTCGACGTAGAGGTCCTGCAGGTGCTTGATGTCGTCGAGATCGGCCTCGTGGCAGTAAGTCAGATATTCGAACTCGGAAGCCTGAGAGGTCGGACCAAGGGGAATGGCGCGCGATTCCATGCACGGTGCGTGGGAGCCGCCGTACCAGAGTTCAACCCCGCCCAGAGCGCCATGCTTATGCAGGCTGTCGTTCAGATGGCGCAGATTGATGACGTCGCCGTCATCCCAGATGCGGGCCGAAACGCGGTGCACGTCATCGGACTCCGGCGAGATCGAACAGTATTCGGTGCAGCACGCACCCCATCCGCCTTCGGCCTTCATGCCGCGGTTGGCCGCCTGCGTGCCCGGCTTTTCAGATCCGGCGCCGATGCAATGAGGAACTTGGTAGAAGCGGTTCTTCATCGTCTTCGGTCCGATTTTGATCGGCTGGAAGAGAATGTCGTGTTTTGGATTGCGCGCCATGGACTTACCTCTCAGTCGTTTCTTTTACTGCACCAATTTACACCAGTTATAACCACAATCTAGCGTTATGCCGCAGTTTAGATAGAATTGGTATCGACGCAAGACCTAAAATGGTGCATTAAGGGGGTGAAAATACGAAAATGCGCCCGAAAATGCTGCGGTGTAGCAATGACAACTAATGCGAACAAAAGTGAGCAACCATCCATTATTAAACACATTTATTACCTTTTTGTGCATTCTGGTTTGCTGTGGTTCCGTTTTGGTGTGTTGCAGTGTACATACGCAACCGTAAACCGTGATCTGTCTCAACCATTCAGGAACCACATTTGGTCCTCGGGTGGCACACGATTTGGCTCAGCTGCCGATCGTTCGTGCCCGGCAAATGTCCGTATCGGGAGGGCTAGCTGACGTGACGGCCGCTGCCCCTTCAGTTGCGGGTTCCGCTTGGGAACGCATGACGCTTCTGGGACTTCAGTCCTTTGCGCGCGGCCGCGCGCAGGAGGCGGCAGAACACTGGCGCGACGCATTGCATGCTGCGAACGGCTTCGGCGGCACGGACCCTCGCGGCGCCGCGGCGTTCAACAATGCGGCGGTTGGACTAATCGGTCTTGATCGGCTCGATGATGCCGTCAATGCGCTGAACACGGCGCGCCAGCGCTGGCAATCGACTCTCGAAAGCATCGCTGCGATCGATCCGCCGCTGACCGGCCGCGGCTCGATTTTCCATATTCGGCTCGCAGCGCGGCATGGTGAAACCTTCGCGGACGTTCATCGTCAGACTTTGCGAGTTCTGGTTCAAGGAGCCCGCGCACTCTCCGCCTTCAATTTGATGATCGCGTCAGGCCAACGCCTCATCGAAGGCGATAGGGCGGCCGAAGTCGACTCGCTCGTGCGTGAGGCCGAGATGGCGTTTGGCACCCAATGTGCGGAAGTCCAGTCGATGACAGATGCGCTGCGCGGTGCATTGCGAACGGCCGGCGCAACGGAACGCCAGCGGCCGCTACACGAACGTTGGCGCGCCGGCACCTGGAAAAATTCACAGCCAGACATTCGCGCTCTGCTCGCCGCGACTCATCTGACGGCGCTGGCGGATCGAAATGCCGCCGCTTCCTCGCAAGACGGAGAGGCGCAAACTCAGCGAATTGCAGCAGACGCTTCGCGGATTTCACCGCGCCAGCAAGGGCCTTGAACGCGTGACATTCCACAGCGCAATCAATCCACAGGATCAGGACACACGGGACCGCACCATGGACCAGAAGGCAGCAACGTCAATTCCGCCCTGGGAAGCCGACACCACGGATCATCCGCTTGTCAAAGAGAAGGTGCTGGCGATTGCCCAGGAACTGTTCCGGCGCATCGACACCAACCGCTACGCGTTTGCGACGCGCATCGAGCCTGAGCGGGAACTTGCCGAGGAATTCCAGGAATCGCGCGCCACCATTCGCCAAGCCTTGGATTTCCTGGAAAAGTACCACGTCGTCGCGCGCCGTCCCAACAGCGGAACGTTCGTCACCTACCGGCGTCCACGCCCTGATTCCCAGGTGGCGGCCAATGCCGGCTCCGGCATGCTCGATATCCGAACGGTCGCCGAGACGGCTTCGCCGTTCGAATTGAACGTCGCCTGCTCTATTCTCGAACCGGAAATGGTCAGGCTGGCCACCCTCTACATGTCGGCGCGCGACATGACCAAGCTGAAAGGGCTTCTGGAACAGCTGGAAGTGATCGTGGCGGAGGCCGAGCGCTTTGCCCACCTCGAAAAGGAGTTCCTGATGACGATTGCGGAGGGAACGCACAACCCACTGCTCGTCGCCATGTACAAAATCATTACCGAGGTTCGCCGCCAGCCGCACTGGTGCACTCCGACGATCAAGGCGCTCTCACCCGACCGCATCCGCGAAAATCAAAAGCGCCTGCGCTCGCTCTACAAGGCGCTCGAAAATCGCGACGTGGAAAGCGCGGTCGAGTTCATGAAGCTCGTCATCTCGGCAATGCAGGAAGACATGATCTACTCGCCCTGATAGCGGCCCGCGGATCGAGCCTGGCCAGGGTAATCTGCGATCAGCCGCGCTGATCAGCGCGCCGTGGCCATGGCCTGCTCGCGCTGATCCCACATCAGGTTCAGTTGACGCATGTGCTTGATCAAAAGGTCCGAGTGAGCCTTCCACCAATTAGTGATGGAACCGAACTCCACAATCCGCGCCCTGCCGTTTTGAATGGTGACGACCGGCCAGTCGCCAACGAGTGCATTGTCGATACCGAACAGATCGCGCCCCCACCAGATGGCATCCCCGAAGGCGTGCCGGCCCTTGCCGCCAACCTTCAGCATCGCCAGCACCGTCATGGGCTCGAACGTGCGTGCGCTTTCGACCGCCGACTTCCACAAGTCGAGATTTGATGCATATTCCCACGACACCGCACTCCACGTTCCGGGCCAGCGGGTGCAGAACTCTTCATAGAATTCGTTGGGCTGCTTGAAATTGATCTGCGCTTCGTTCAGCCGCTCATCGTCGAAATCCGGGAATTGGAAGACGAACCCTTCCATGAATTCCAGGCTCGTTTTGTCGATCAACTCAAGATAGTTGTCGCAAGTACACGACAGCAGACGGCCCTTGAAGCCACGCTTGTGCGCTTCAACCGTGAGCGCATGGACATAAGGCTCGTAGGCCGTGTCCCAGCACAGGATGTCGGGTCCGTTGGCAAGCAGCTTGTCGACGACCTTGCCGAAATCCGTTTCATCCGGCGGAAACAACTGCTCGCCGACGAGTTTTATACCGGCCGCTTCAAAAGCGGCACGGTAAGTCGCAATCGACGGCAACCCCAGCGCGTCGTCCTGGGCACACAGTGCCGCGGTCTTCAGGTGCGGCTCCTTGCGCCGCAGCCAATCGACGCCGGTCACGTTGTAGATCGGGTGGACTTCACTCGGCGCGACCAGCGTCGGCGCATCGGGCGACAGGTCTGACGGCAGTAGTGTCGTCACCAGCATCCGCTGCCTGGTGACGAAATCGCGCACATGACGCGAGAAATCATCGCCACCCAGCATGGCAAGCATCTTTACGCCGTCCTGCAGCACCAGCTTGCGCGCGCCTTCCAGCGCCGGCTCTGGTTTGAAACCGGTGTCGAAGGGAATGATGTCGACCATGTAGCGCAGATCGCCGACGCGGACGCCGCCTGAGGCATTGACCCGGTCCTTCCACAGAAGGCAACCGTGATAGCCAGGTTCGGCCCAGGACTTGAGAGGACCGGTCAACGGCCCCAGAAATCCGATCTTCAAGACCTTGCGCGTGTCAATTTCCAATTTCGGCATCGCCAGCGACAAGGCGGACGCCAGGGGACTTTTGGCCCTTAGTGCCATGTGCGAATGGATCTCCGGTCCGGGAGCGGCGTGCGGGATGCATGCTTGCTCACGTTTGAAGCGAAAATGCAACGCCTCTCAATTCATAGCACCGAGTATCTCTGATGCCGTGACAAACCAGGAATCGCGAAAATCATACCCGCGGTGCGAATGTAAAGCGCCCCACTTTCGCTGCACGATCCGCGCGATCACGGTAAACGCCGGCCAACTAGCCCTTGAGCCGCGCCGAAGGATGCAAAGCTGCCGTTTCGGCCGCCGCCGCTCGGTTCACTCCTCGCTCAGCGCTTCGGCACCGCAGCGACCGCGCCCGCACCGGCCTCATACTGCGGCGCTCCATCGCCAATCTGGTAGTAGTCTGACTTGTTGGCGGTGAAGATGTGAGCACCGACATGAAGTCCTGTCGGCGGTTCCAGGCTTCCCGCCAGAACCGACATCCGCGCGCCGTCAACGGGCCGCCAGAACAAGCTCGATCCGCAGAGTTTGCAAAAGCCGCGGTCGGCATGGCCGGAAGACCGATACCAGCCGATCTCGCCCGCGCCCTTCGTGACCTCAAAGTTTTCAATGGCCACGGCGGTGGCGGCAACGGCGTAGCCTGTCCATTGGGCGCATTGCCGGCAGTGGCAGACGATGACATCCCGCACCGGGGGTGTGAGCTGGAATTTGACGGCTCCACACAGGCACCGGCCCGTCAGCGGCTTTGGCTCCATGACATGTTCCTTAGGGGTCTTTTCACACCGGCTGTGGGTGACATCCTGCGCCCATCCCGAGCCGCTGACCAGAGATGAAAGCCGCACCGGCGCCTAAATCGCGGCAATCTACTTACTGTGCGCACCGATGAGATCGCGCCGCGCCTTTTCCATGTGCTGTGCCATCAACTCGGCGGCGGCGCTGGCGTCACGCTTCTGTATCGCACGGACGATCGCCGAGTGCTGGACGTTGTAGGACCGCATATTCTCGCGCGTCACCACTTTTTCACGCATCTCTTCCCACAGAGAATGCTGACGGATCTCGTTGATCTGCTCGTAGAGCCAGACGATCAGCGGGTTCGACGTCGCCCGGGCAATCGCCAGATGGAACTGTTCGTCAGCAGCCGAATACCGCCTATCGTCACCGGACACCTCGGCTTCGGTGAGATCGCGGATCAACGCCTGCATTTTGTCGATGTCGCGGGCGCTGGCATGAAGGACAGCAAGGCGGACCATCTGTGGTTCGAAAGCGGCACGAACTTCGATCAGTTCCAGCGGGCTCGTGCGCTCTGCGATCTCCTGCTCGCTCGCCATCATCTGACGCGAGACGTAGGTACCGCTGCCGGCCCGGCGTTCTAAGAGCTTTTGGGTTTCGAGTATCGCCAGCGCTTTGCGGATCGTGGTGCGCGATGCACCGAAGGAGGAGGCGAGCTGCCGTTCCGTCGGCAATTGCTGACCTTCCCCATAGACCTGATCGGTAATGGACTTCTTGATGTCCAGCGCGATGTTGCGCGCGCCCCGCGGCTTCACAGCCGCTGGAACTGTAGCCGCCACCGGCTGCGCCTCGCCACCTTCGCCTATCGCTTCGGCAGGGAGACGGCGGGCGGACGTTCGAATTGCCGAACCCTCGCGACGCTGTGCGCGCACCAGTTGTACCCCTATCGAATCAAGAGCCTGAATTTTTGCATGTATACCAAATGCGTGAACCTGCAAGACTGACTGTGGACTTCAATTTGAGTTCGTTCAATGCCTCCGGCCCACTTCTGGTCGCAACCCGCCCGCGTAAGCGTCCTTCAATATCCGGCGGCATCCTTGAGTCGGTAGTAGGTCTCGACCACGCCGACCATGCGCCGGGCCACGGCCGGTACCGGAAAGTCCGGAAATGCAAGATCGTCGAACGCCGTTACGCCTTCGGGATCGTCTAGAATTTTCAGCGCCAGCTTGTGACCAAAATAGAGAGACCGGGAAACACCGGTGCCGGAATAGCCGAGCATGAAATAAAGACCGTCGCGCGTGCGGCCGGCATGCGGCAGTTCATCGGCAGTGAAGCCCAATAGTCCGTCCCAGGCGTGGCTGACCGGCGCGTCGGCGAGATCGGGAAAGACCTCGATCATTTTGCGCGCCAGATGGCCGTAGGCGCGCGGCGACGTGGCGGGCGCCAACCGTCCAACGCGGCCGCCCCACAAAAGCCGGCGCCGGCCGGGCGTACCGCGGAAGTAATAGAACACCTTGTTGGTGTTGCCGTAGACGCGGTCTTTTGGGATCAGACGGGCGTAGAGATCTTCCGGGACCGGACCTACAGCGATCGTCGAGGTGCCGACCGGTACGATCTTGCGCTGCAATTCCGGCACCAGCGATCCGGTATAGCCGTTGGTGGCAATGACGACGAGCCTGCTTACGATTTCGCCGCGCGCCGTGGTGAGCCGATAGCCGCCGTTCTCTTTGGTGATTGTCGATACTTTGGCATCGCCAATCACCAGCCCGCCCGCCGCTTCGAGCCGCCGCATCACGCCTGCATGCAAAAGACCCGGATCGAGCGACCCATCGTTCGGCAATACCGATCCGCCGTGAAAGACGCCGGTGCCAACCTCCTCGCGCACTCGCGACTTAGGCACCATGAAGCTGTCAACGCCGGCCGCCTCGCGTAAGTCGTCGAGATCGCGCGCCATGGCGTCGTAGTGCTCGGGGCGCATGGCGCCGCGAAAGCGTCCGCAACGCGCGAAATGGCAGTCGATCATTTCCTCTGCGATGAAGCGGGCGATGTAGTCGAGCATCTCCGTGCCTTCGCGCAGCATGGCAACAGCTTTGTCGCGGCCACGCAGTTCTATCAGCTTTTTGACGCGGAATTTCTGGTTTCCACTGCCGATCTGACCGTTGTTGCGCGTGCTGGCGCCGAAGCCTGGCACGCCGGCATCGAGCACGACCGTCTGCACGCCGCGGCGCAGCAGGGTGAGCGCCGCCGACAAACCGGTGTAGCCCGCGCCGGCGACCGCGACGTCGCAGCGTGTCGGCAGCCCCGGCTCAGTCCGCAATCTTAGTGGCGCGCTATCCCACCAATAGGGCCGGTATGCCATCGCCGTGCCGGAAGGCAAAAATCCCCGCGCCAACTCCTTGGCGCGGGGATGTCGAGGGACTTCAGAGCTTCCGGGCATTCCTGCCTCCGAAGCGGAACGCACATCAAAACTTCGCGTAGGCCTTACGCAGATCGACCAGCGGGTGCTTGTCGCTCATCTGGAAGCGGATGAGCAATTCGCGCGCGATCATATCGCGGTCCTGCTGATTGTCCGGAAGCTTGATGCCTGATGGCACCTGCACCCAGCCGTTGACGTTGCGATCGAAGACGGCCGGACGGCCCTCTTCGTACCCCATGTGAACGTCTTCCAGCCAGTTGAGATCGGCCCAGCCCATGGTCTCGATGTACTGCTTCAAGAACGGCGTGAGGCGCTTGTAGTCCGGCACGAGGTTCACGTCATAGCGATAGCCGATGTGCTGGCCGATCAGTTTTTCGCGTTCGGAATCGACGCCATCGCCCTTCAAGAAGTGGTCGATGTCGCTCGGCGTGTTGACCACCGCCACCGGCTTTCCTGGCTTGATATTCGCCATGTTTCACACTCCTCAATAGCGGGTCATGTCGGGGCGGCCGACGGTGTGTTGCGTACCGGCGAGCGGAACCATGGCCATCGCCGAGGCTTCCATCGTCAACGCAGCGAGATCTTCCGGCTCGAGCGAATGAATATTCGTCTTGCCGCAAGCGCGCGCCATCATCTGGCACTCCATCGTCAGCGTAAGCAGGAAGTTGTAAACCCGCTCCGCCGCCGCGTCCGGATCGAGACGCTTGCGCAAGACCGGGTCCTGCGTGGCGACGCCGACCGGGCAACGGCCCGTGTGGCAGTGATAGCAATAGCCGGCCGGTACGCCGACCTCCTTCATGTAGTCGGCGCCGGGGATGTCCTTGTTGCAGTTCATGGCGATCATGGCCGAATGGCCGATCGCAACTGCGTCGGCACCGAGAGCCAGTGCCTTGGCGATGTCCGAGCCGTTGCGGATGCCGCCGGCGTAGACCAGCGAAATCTCGCCTGACTTTCCGACGTCATTCAGAGCTTTGCGCGCCTGACGGATGGCGGCGATGCCGGGAACGCCGGTATCCTCCGTCGCCAGGTGGGGGCCTGCGCCCGTTGAGCCTTCCATGCCGTCGATATAGATCACGTCCGGCCCGGTCTTGGCGGCCATACGCACGTCGTCGTAGACGCGCGCCGCGCCAAGCTTCAGCTGGATAGGGATCTCGTGGTTGGTGGCTTCGCGCACTTCCTGGATCTTGAGCGCGAGGTCGTCGGGCCCGAGCCAGTCGGGATGACGCGCCGGCGAGCGCTGGTCGATACCGGCGGGCAGGGAACGCATTTCGGCGACCTGATCGGTCACCTTCTGCCCCATCAAGTGACCGCCGAGACCGACCTTGCAGCCCTGTCCGATGAAGAACTCCACGCCGTCGGCGAGACGCAGGTGGTGCGGATTGAAGCCATAGCGGCTCTGGATGCACTGATAATACCACTTCGACGAATAGCGCCGTTCATCCGGGATCATGCCGCCTTCACCCGAACACGTGGCGGAACCCGCCATCGTCGCACCGCGCGCAAGCGCCATCTTTGCCTCATACGACAAGGCACCGAAGCTCATGCCCGTGATGTAGACTGGAATGTCGAGCACCATCGGACGCTTGGCGCGCGGGCCAAGAACGGTCTTGGTGATGCACTTCTCGCGGTAACCTTCGATCACGAAACGCGTCAGCGTTCCCGGAAGGAAGGTCAAATCGTCGAACCGCGGGATTTTCTTGAACATCGAGAAGCCGCGCATGCGGTAACGCCCGAGTTCAGCCTTGATGTGGATGTCGTCGATCACCTCGGGCGTGAAGATTTGGCTGCGCCCGAGCAGCTGCTTGTTGCGACCGCTGTGATCGAGCGCTTCGGGGTCGTGCGTTGTCGCCGGCGCTGTTTTGGTTGACATGGTGTTTTCTCCTAGAGCACCAGTTTCTTTTCGGTCGGCTCCAGCGTGTCATAGTTCCACAGCTGCTTGCCGGCGACGATCTTGGTCATCTTCTTTATGTTCTTGGGCGCATCGATCTCGTAGGTCTTGAGCTTGCGCTCGATCCAGGCGACGTCGAGATCGGTCATTTCGGCTTCGACGGCGTCGACGCCGAGGCTGGCGATCTTGCCGCCGACATAGATGGTGCCGTCGTACATCGAGTCGCCTAAGTTGGCGCCGGCATCACCCAGCACCAGCATGCGGCCGCGCTGCATCATGAAGCCCGAGAACGCACCCGTACGTCCGCCGATGATGATGGAGCCGCCCTTCTGATCGATGCCCGTTCGGGCACCGACATCGCCCTTGCAGACGAGATCGCCGCCGCGGATGGCCGCGCCGAAGCACGAGCCCGCGTTCTTCTCGACAACGACCGTTCCGGCCAGCATGTTTTCAGCGCACGACCAGCCGACGCGGCCCTTGATGGTGACGGTTGGCCCATCGAGGAGTCCGCAGCCGAAGTAGCCGAGCGATCCTTCGTAATAGATCTTCGCCCGGTTGAGGATGCCGACGCCGATCGAGTGCTTGGCGCCCGGGTTCTTGACGACGATCGTGCCGTTGCCTTCGCTCAGCAGTTGGCGGATCTTCAAGTTGATCTCGCGCGGCTCCATCTTCGACGCGTCGAACTCGGCGCGCTTGTTGAAATCGACTTCGTAGGCCCATGGATAGGTAAAGCGGTCTTCGCCCGGAACGACGTCGAAGAAGCGCTGCTGCGTGCGCCCGGAGAGCACTTCCTTGTGCATGCCCGTGGCTTCAGGTTTGGTTAGTTTTGCCATACGCGCACCTCTCCTTCGTAGGGGTCGAATGTGTCTATTTCATTCGGGAAGATCGAACGGATCGCGACTTCCTCGCTTGCCAGTGCGATGAAGTCCTTGCCCTCGTAGAGAACCATCGGTTTGGCGGCCATGGTGTCCTTGGCCATGCCGAGGCTGTCAGAGGTGGCAACGAGATAGGTGAACACGCCATCGAGTTCCTCGATTGAGCGGCGCATCGCATCTTCCAGCTTGTCGCCCTGCTCCATGCGATCAGCCAGATAGACGGCGATGAGTTCGCTATCGCAGTTCGACATGAAGCGGCGGCCCTTGTGCTCGAGGTCGCGGCGGTTGTTCCAGTAGTTGGTCAGCTGGCCATTATGGACGACCGAGACGTCGCTGAACGGATAAGCCCAGTAGGGATGCGCCGAGCGGATGTCGACGTCTGATTCCGTCGCCATGCGCGTGTGGCCCAGCGCGTGAGTGCCCTTGAAGCCCTTCAGCTTATACTGGTCGCTGACGGTCGCGGCGTCGCCCAGGTCCTTGACGAGTTCTAGGCCTTGGCCGAGCGAGAGCAATTCGACCGACTCGACGTCTTCCAGATAATCGACGAGCTTTTTCAAGTCGCCGCTGTAGTTGACGATATATTTGTAGGCATAGCCCGTGGCATCGGACTGCGACACGATCTTGGCGCCCAATTCTTTCAGGCGATGATCGACCTCGGCGTGCCGCTCCTTAATGAGCTCGCGAATCTTGAAGCCCTTGCGGACATCTTCCTGCTCCGCGACTTTGAATCGAATGACGTAGTTTCCGGCTCCTGCACCCGTGCCGTAGAGAGCGAACCCGGTCGAGTCGGGACCGCGGTGCTTCAACGATTGAAGCATCTTGGTCATTTCGTCGCCGATGTCAGCCGCGCGGCCGCGATGGATCAAGCCCGCAATTCCACACATCGTTTTTTCTCCGTTACTGGTCGTTTCGTCAGGACAAGGCTTCCCGATGCCGCACGAGCGATCCGTCCCCGTTTGGAGAAGAACACCCTTTCAGCCTCAGGCGGCCACGGCCGCACTTCTCCATCATGCGCTCAGGGCAGGCAGTCCATGTACCGCTGCACGTCCCACTCGGTGACCTGGGCATTGAAACGAGCCCATTCATCGCCCTTGTAGTGCGTGAACACTCGGTACATTTCGTCTGGCATGGCGCTCTTCACCACGTCGTCTTCATCCAGCCGCTCGAGCGCCTGCCCAAGCGTCAAAGGAAGCTTCTTAACGCTCTTGCCGCTCTTCATCGCTTCGTAGATGTTGCGGCTTTCCGGCTCACCGGGATCCATCTTCTTGGTGATGCCGTCGTCGAACGATTTGAGCAGTGCCGACGACAGGATGTAGGGGTTCACCATCGAGTCGACGGCGCGGTATTCGAAGCGGCCCGGAGCCGAGACGCGCAGTCCGCAGGTGCGGTTCTGATAGCCCCAGTCGGCGTAGACCGGCGCCCAGAAGCCCTGATCCCACAACCGGCGGTACGAGTTGACGGTGGAACAGCCGATGGCGGTCAGCGCCGGCAGATGCTCGATCACGCCGCCGATGCAGTGAAGACCGATCGGGCCCGGCTTCTTGGCGTGGTGCTTGTCGTCCGGCATGAAGTAATTGGTGCCGTTGTTGCGATAGCTGAAGACTTCACTCATGCCCGGCAGATCTTTCTGACCCAGCATGTTGACGCTGTCTTCGCCGCCGCTCCACAGCGACACGTTGGTGTGGCAGCCGTTGGCCGAAACGCCCATGAACGGCTTGGTCATGAAGCACGCAATGAGACCAAATTCGCGAGCCACCTGAGCGCAGATCTGACGATAGGTGGAGAGGCGGTCAGCGGTGCGTAGGATTTCATCGTAGGTGAAGTTCAACTCGAGCTGACCGGGCGCATCTTCGTGATCGCCCTGGATCATGTCGAGGCCCATGGCGGAAGCATACTCGATGACACGCATCGACACCGGCCGCAGGCTTTCGAACTGATCGATGTGATAGCAGTAAGGCTTCGAATAGCCGCCGTTCGGCTTGCCGTTCTCGTCCTTCTTCAGCCACATCATTTCCGGCTCGAAGCCGGCGCGCATGTGCATGCCGTGCTTCTTCTGAAACTCGGCGTGATGGATCCGCAGATTGCCGCGGCAGTCGGATGAAAGGTGGCCGCCGCTGTTCTCATCTTCCTCACGATTGCGGAAGCAGGTGCAAAATACACGCGCGACGCGCTTGTCCCAGGGCAGCTGGCAGAAGGTTTCAGGGTCGGGGATGCCGATCAGCTCGGAGGCTTCCGGTCCGTAACCGATATATTGCCCGTTGCGATCCGTGAAGAGGTTGGCCGTCGAACCGTAGACGAGCTGGAATCCCTTGGCAGCCGTCCGTTCCCAATGATCCGCCGGAATGCCCTTGCCAACGATGCGGCCCGTCACCGAAATGAACTGGTAATAGATGTAGGTGATGCCGAGCTTGTTGATCTTCTCGCGCACTTGTTTGACGAGGTCGGCGCGGCCGGGGGCATTGACGTGAAGCTCTAGATCGCTTGACGGTTTCATGGGGACTCTCTCTTAGCTGATCATGGTCCTCGACTTTTCTTGTGTGTGGTTTTTTGTGCGTTTCTTATGCGTGTTCTCGGGGTCGTGTGTTCTAGCCAGCGTGATCGGAAGTCCGGCGTGGGCGATCAGCTCCACGGATAGGGACTGTTGGAAACCGGGTGCAGCTCGCCTTTGGCATAGCGCTCGAAGCGGAACGGCTTGAGCAACGCGCTCTCGGTTCCCGTCACTTCCTTGGCGACGAGTTCGCCGACGCCCACCATCTTGTAACCGTGATTGCTGTCGGCAATGATGTAGACGTTCTCGCAGAACTGATCGAAAATCGGGAAATTATCGGGCGTGAAGCAACCGATGCCGCCCGAGGGTTCGTCGCGATAAACGCTCATATGACCCTCGTATCGCCCCTGGCAATGGGCGAGGGCCGAGACCCACATGCGCTTGAAATCTTCGCCGACGATGAAATCGGGACTTTCCGGGCCATAAGGGTCGACGGCAACCTGGTCCGGGTCAGTCTTGATCGGGAAGGGCATCGCGCCGCCCTGGACGCCGCCGAAATAGAAATCCGGCTTGTAGTAGATGCCCCACAGCTTGTCGGTGATGAGTTCGCCGGTCTCGTCATCGTAGAGCGGCGCATCCGTATCGACGTGGATGACGGGAGGCATCTCGCCCTGGTTCGTCTTCTGCCGCTTGGGATCTACGCCGAGCGTTCCTTCCTGCAGCGACCAATAGGTCCACATCTGCCGGCCGCCGTACATTTTGCCGTCGCGGCCCTTTATCGAGATTTCCTTGGGCAGCTGCAGCATATCCCAGAAGTGCTTGACCCACGGGCCTGCACCGATGATCACCTGCTCGCATGCGATTTTGCCCTTGTCGGTCACGACGGCCTTGACCGCGCTCGACGAGCCGTTGGCGCGCTCGAAGCCCTTGACTGTGACGCCGCCCTCGATCTTCACGCCCTCGTCGCGGGCGAGCTTGGCCAGACCTTCCATGCTGCGCATGTTGTTGGCGTAGCCGCCCCTCTTCTCGTGCAAGACGGATGTGATGTTCTTGGCCTGCCAGTCGTCCAGCATGTTCTTCATGTAGACGTCGCAGTCTCTGGCGCCTTCGATGAAGACCGAGTCGTAGCCGATGGCCTTCTGCTGCTCGTAGATGGTGCCGACCTGCTCGTGCATGCACTCCGGGCTGATCTGCATGTAGCCGACGCCATGATAGCTCAGCACGTCGGCATGGCGCTCCCAAACCGATACGCTGTGCGCCATCAACTCGCGCATCGCCGGCTGATAGTAATTGTTGCGCACGACGCCGCAGGCAATACCCGATGCGCCGGCACCGACGCCCTTTTTGTCGATGACGAGAATGTCTGCACCCGATCCCTTGCCAAGGGCTTTCAAGTGCTTGGCCAGATGATAGGCCGTACTCAACCCATGAACGCCGGCGCCGATGACCACATACTTGGACCCGCTCGGTAGCGACATGACCCCTCCTCAACACATACCGCGTCAGACCGCCTTGATAACTGGTTTACTCGTGGTATCGTGCTTTTCCTGGCCCGTGGGTCATAGCACGGCGCTAAAACTGAGCCAAATGAATAATTGGTACTTTTTTGGCTCATCTTGCCGGCGCGGTGTCTACTCACGAATTGACAGACGCCTCTGGCAGTTAGGGGGATGATGATGGCGCCGCGTGTCCTCGTCTTTCAACACGCCTCCTATTGTCCACTCGGCACCTTCGGCGATGAACTTGCAGCCGACGGCATCACGCCCGTCATCGTCAAATTCCATGACGGGGACGCTATTCCACCGCTTGAAGATTTCGATGCGCTGCTCACACTCGGCGGCTCGATGGATGTATGGCAGGAAGATACGCATCCCTGGCTCGTCCGAGAGAAGGCGGCGATCCGCGCCTGGGTCCGCAATTACGACAAACCCTATCTCGGCATCTGCCTTGGCCATCAGCTGCTCGCCGATGCGCTCGGCGGCAAAGTGCTGCCGGCTCGGACTGTCGAAGCGTTCATCATCGATGTTCCCGTCGATGAGGCACTGAGGGATCATCCGCTTTTCAAAGGGTTTCCGCAGACCAAGCGCGCGCTTCAGTGGCATGCAAGCGAGGTGCAACAACTGCCCAGGGAGGCGAAGCTGCTTGTTTCTACGCCGGGCTGCGCCGTCACAGTCTTTTCCGCCGGGTCGGCCGCATTCGGCGTGCAATATCATCCCGAAGTGGACGTCGAACTCGTCGACCTGTGGTGCACAAGACCCGCCGTCCAGAGCCTGATCGGGAGTGTGCACGGGCCAGAAGCCGTTTCTATTGTCCACGCCGACATGCTGCGCGAAAAGGACGAACTGCGAGCCAACGCGGCTCGCCTCTATCGCAATTTCATGTCAATCGTCGAAGACAGGATCAGCCAGACCGCAGAGTGACGGTCTTGCCGAATTGCGGAGCAGAGAATGTCGGACACGAAGCCGGCCAAGTCAGCAACTTCAGCAAGTGTCCGCGGCGCTCTGGCCTCGGCGCTCGAGAGCGCAAACGCCGACATCGTCCATGCCGGTGTCTTCGATTTCGGCACGATGTTCCGCGAGCGCCGACTGCGCCGCGCCGAGGTTCTCGAAACGGCTGATATCGCGACCTTCGCCAACGTCATCGCCAAGTGGGATAGCGGCGAGAAGTTGTTGTTTCCCGGTCCCTATGGCAGTGAGCGCGTCGCCTATGATCTTGCATCACTTCGGCCTTACCCGTTCGAGGACAGGGCCGTGGCCATCGTCACCGATTTCACCGGCCTTCAAGCAGATTTGATGCCGCGCGCGGTTCTCAAGCGGCAGGTGGAGAAGGCCGCCGCCCTCGGCTTCGAGGTCGAGGCGGCGTTCGAGTTCGAGGTGATCATTCTCGATGAAACGGCCGACACGCTGCGCGCCAAGGGCTTCTCCAATCTCAAGCTCTTCGCCGCCGACAACCGCTGCTGGTCGGGCCAGACGGCGGCGACCTATGCGCCGTTCATTGCCGATCTTGAAAATCTGTTGATCAGAGGCGGCGTCGGTGTACATGCGCTCGCCGTCGAACTGGGCCCGGGCTGCCTTGAGGCAACCTTGCGCCACAAACCGGCGATGGCCGCGGCTGATGACGCCGCGTTCTTCCGCATGTTCACAAAAGCGTTCTGCCGGCAGCGCAATCTGACCGCTAGCTTCATGCCGCTCATGGGCACGGCGTTCCCGGGGCTTGGCGGCCACGTTTCCGTGTCCTTGAAAAGCAAAAAGACGGCAAAGAACGCTTTTGCCGATCAAACCGCGCCGCACGGCCTTTCAACTCTGGCGCGCAACTTCCTCGCAGGCGTCATCGACATCGTGCCCGAGGCATTCGCCATGTGCGCACAAACCGTCAATGCCTATCGCCGCTTCGCGCCGGGAAGCTGGGCGCCAAAGACCATCAGTTGGTCGCCTTATAATTATACGACCGCGATCCGCATCGCTTGCGAGAGCGAAACTCTGACCCGCATGGAATGCCGGTTGCCCGGTGCTGACTGCAACGTGTTTCTGACGCTGGCCATGCTGCTCGGCGCCGGCCTCGACGGCCTTGAGCGCAAGCTCGACCTCAAGGATCAACCGTTGCTCGCTGGCAGTCCCACGGAAATTCCGGCCGGCGCCACGCGTCTGCCGCGCGACCTGATGGAAGCGACCGATCGGCTCAGAGGCAGTGCGCGGACGCGCGAGATCTACGGCGCATCCTTCATCGAGCATTTCGCCAAGCTGTGCGAAGCCGAAAGTGCCTCTCTGGTGCGCTCCGTCAGCCCGGCGGAGATCGAACGCTATCTGGAGGGAGGCTGATGGCGAATGGCGGCTTTCAGTTGCGGTCGGCGTTCAGCACCGTGACGGAACTCCATCACGCAGGTCTCAGGTTTCTCAAATCGGGTGATGATCATGACGATGCTTGACGCTACCGATGCCCCGTTTCTCGATCTTGCCAATCCCGACTTCTCGACCCGCTCCGAAGCGGTGCGCAAGGCCCGCGAAAAGAGCTGGTTCGCGCGCACGCCTTATGGAATGGCCGTTCTACGCCACGTCGAGGTGGGCGTGTTGCTGCGCGATGCCCGGCTGCGCCAGGGGAGTTACAAATGGCCGGCGCACAACAATGCATCAGGCCTATTTGCCGACTGGTGGCTGCGCATGGTCTTGAACCGCGTCGGCACCGATCACGCCCGCCTCCGGCGCCTCGCCAATCCCGCCTTCGCACCGAAAGTCGTCAACCCGTTGAAGCCGAAATTTGAGGCGCTTGCCGCCGAGCTTTTCGGAAATTTCGCTCAGCGCGGCAAATGCGACTTCATGGCGGAGTTTGCCGAGCCCTATTCGACCCGCGTGATGTGCGAACTGTTAGGCCTCGATCATGCCCATTGGCGCCAACTCGCCGATTGCGCCGCGGGCATGGGTCTGGCCCTCGGCGTCACTTACGAGCAGCACCAGGATACGGTCAACGCCGCCACGGCGAAGCTTTTCGAGTACGCGCACCAGGTGATCGAGGAGCGGCGCGCCAAGCCCGGCAATGATTTCGTCAGCAAGCTGTTGGAAGTCAACGCCGACAAGGAGGCGCTGAGTGATCAGGAATTGCATGACATGGTGGTGCTTGCCGTGTTTGGCGGCACCGACACGACACGCAATCAGCTTGGACTTTCGATGAGCGTTTTCATCGCCAATCCGGATCAGTGGAAGCTACTGGCCAGTCACCCGGAATATGTCGAGGGTGCCGTCGAGGAAGTGATGCGCACCCGGCCGACGACAACGTGGGTGACGCGCGAGGCGCTGCAGGACATCGACTTCATGGGCGTGACGATCCCGAAGGGAACGACCGTCCACATGTTCCCGGAATCGGCCGGCACCGATCCGCTCGCCTTCCCTGCGCAAATCGACATCACCGAAGAGCGCAAGAACCATTACGGCTTCGGCGCCGGGCCGCATCACTGCCTGGGCCACTACATTGCCCGCGCTGACATGGCCGAAGCGCTGCGGCTACTGTCGCGGCATATGAAGAACCTCGCCTACGACGGCGAACCGACGTGGCTGCCCGATAGCGGAAACACCGGACCAGTCAAGTTGCCGATCACGTTCGATCCGGTGAATTTTTCCTGATGCCGTCGTATGGCTGAGCGATAATCCTCACCGCTCGCCTTTGACGGCCTGCCACGCCGTCGTCCACTGACGCAGTTCCTTCTGGTCGAGCGTCCGCGGAACCGTCAGCTTGTCGATCATGCTGCCGGTTGGATAGAGGTTCGGATTGTCCTTCACGCCGGCTTCGATCAACTTGGCGGCTGCACCGTTCGTGGTTGAGAACCCGGTTTCATTGGCGGCCGTGGCGGCAACATCAGGGAGCAGCATGAAGTCGATGAAGCTATGCGCGGCCTCTGTGTTCGGCGCGTCCGCCGGGATTGCAAAGACGTCGAAGTACATCAATGCACCCTCTGGCGGGAGGCTGTAGCTGATCTTGAACTTCTGGCCGGCTTCAGCCGCGCGCAGGCCTGCGATGTGCGAGTCACCCGAAAAGCCGAGGCCCAGGCAGTAGTCGCCGCTGGCAAACCCGTTGACGTATTCGGACGAGTGGAATTTGCGGACGTGAGGCCTGACGGCTTTGACGAGGGCCACGGCCTCGTCGAGATCGGCCTTGGTTGCCGTATTGATCGACTTGCCGAGGTGGATCAGTGCCGCGCCCAGCACCTGCTCGGCATCATCGAGCATGACGACGCCGCACTTCTCGAACTTCGATACGATCTTGGGGTCGAACAGCATGCGCCAGGAACTGACTGGCGCATCGGGCATGATCTCCTTGATCTTGTCGGCGTTGTAGATGATGCCGGTGGTGCCCCACATCCACGGCACACTGTGTTCGGTGCCGGGGTCGATCTTGGCGACCTTGGCTGAGATTGCCGGATCGACATTGCCGATGTTTTTCAATTTCGATTTGTCGATCTTCGCCCACAGACCCGCTTTCAACTGACGATCGAAGTGCGGAGCCGCGTTTGGCGTGACCAGATCGTAGCCGCTCTTGCCGCTCAGCAGCTTGGTCTCGGCAAGGTCGTTGCTGTCGAATACATCGTAGACGACCTTGACGCCTGTCTTCTCGGAAAACTGCTCGACCGACTTAGACCCGAAATAGTCGGCCCAGGAGTAGAGACGGACCTCAGCGGTGAGAGCCGCGGTTGACGACAGCAGGATGACTGCGCCGGCTGAGATGAGTGCGCGCGAGAACGTCATGATGAACTCCATTGGCTATTCCGCCGCATTTGCGGCAGGGCTGGGCATCAGTCGGGAAGGCGTGGGCTTGAGGAGATTGCCGTAGAGATCGGTGCGGCGATCGCGAAACACGCCCCACATGCGGCGCAGCTCGGCCATGGCGTCCATGTCGAGGGCGGCCGTGATGACACTTTCGGAGACGCGATCGGCCTCGGCGAGTTTCGCGCCAGTGTGATCGGCGATAAACGACGACCCGTAGAATGTGACGCCGCAGCTCTCACCGGTCTCAACACCGATGCGGTTAGCGGCTATCAGCGGCGTGAGATTGGCGCCCGCATGTCCTTGCATGACGCGCTGCCAATGGTCGCGCGAATCCCAGCCGGGCGTGGACGGCTCCGAGCCGATGGCCGTTGGATAGATCAGAATCTCCGCCCCGCCGATCACCATGGCGCGTGCGGCCTCGGGGAACCACTGGTCCCAACAAATGCCGGCACCGACGCGGCCGACCGCCGTCTCGTGGACCATGAACCCCGTGTCACCATCGGCGAAGTAGAACTTCTCGCTGTATCCGGGACTGTCGGGGATATGGCTCTTGCGGTAGAGGCCGAGCGTGCGGCCGTCGGCATCGATCATGGTCAGAGAATTGTAGCGCTTGTCACCATCGGCCTCGTAGAACGACACCGGCAGGACGACGCCCTCTTCGCGCGCGAGCTTGGCAAGCCGGGCGATCGTCGGGTGCCCAGCGAACGGCCGGGCACGGGACTTGTGCCGCGCATCGATGTCGACGCAGAAGTATGGTCCCTCGAACAGTTCCTGCAGGACGACAAGCCTGGCTCCGCGCCGCGCCGCGACCCGCACCAGACGTTCGATTTTCGACAGATTTTCATCGATATCGTCGGAGCATGAGAACTGGATGGCACCGACCACGAGTTCGTTCATTGTTTCCTCCGTCAATCAGGCCTTGGCCTTGGGCTGCTGCTGGGTCGAGCAATGGATCCCACCGCCCGCCTCGCAGATGGGGTCGATGTCGAGGCTGACGACCTTGCGGCCGGGATAAAGCTGCTGAAGCAATGAGCGGGCGGCATCATCTGCCTTGTCGTCGCCGAATTGCGCTCCGACCACACCGCCGTTACACACGTAGTAGTTGACGTAACTCGAGACAAAGTCGTCGGACTTGGAGCGTATCCGCCCCGGATCGGTCACGACCACAATGTCAAGCTTGCGGCCCTGCGCGTCCCTAGCGGCTTTCAGGATGTCGTAGGTCTGGTAAGCGGCGACCGACCACGGATCAGAACGGTCGATCGTCTTCGACAACTGAATTAGAACTTGGCCGGGCTTCACGAACCGGGCGACGGCATCGATATGATAGTCGGTGATGTCCGCACCCTTCAGACCCGGCGCCCAGATCATCTTTTCAGCACCGAGCGCTTCCAGGATTCCCCGCTCGATGTCGGCCTTGCCGCCGGCATTTCGATTGGTATTGATCCAGCAGCTTTCGTGCGCGAGCACGGTGCCGGCGCCGTCATGTTCGATGCCTCCGCCCTCGCCTATTATGCCGCTGTCGAACACGGTGAGGCCGAGCTTCTTGGCCACGCGCCTGGCGATCACGCCATCGCTGACGTGTTCCTGCTTGCCGCCCCAACCGTTGAAATTGAAGTCGGAGACGGCAAGGGTTCCGTCTGCCGAGCGAACAAACGTCGGCCCGGAATCGCGGCACCACAAGTCGTCGGTTTCAATCGGCCAGATGTCGATACCCTGCCCCAGCGCCGCCCGGGCGGCCTCAAGCTGCTCAGGACGCGCCAGCACCACCACCGGTTCGAAGGCAGAGATCGCTTTCGCCATCGAAACAATGCGCGAGCGTACATCCTCCAGCATGCGTTCCGTACCGTAGAGACGCGTGTGCGCTGGCCACTGCATGAACGTGCGCTCGTGCGGCTCGCTTTCCAGCGGCATCGAATAGCCCGCCGCCTTGGCCGAGGTTGCAGCTCCCGCCATCGCGTTCATCCTTACACATGTCATTGCTGTGACCCCAAACATCGCGGCTCCCGCCGAGATTTGCATTGCTTCGCGCCGGCTGATCATTGTGATCGTTCTCAAACCTGACGCGGGTGCTGGCGGGGCTGCTCTTGCGTGATGCAGTGGATCGATCCACCACCGGGCGCGATGGCGTTGACATCCACCTGAACGACCCGCCGGTCGGGGAAGACACGGGAGACGACTTCGAGCGCCAGGCCGTCATCGGGGATGCCATATGCTGGCAGAACCACGCCGCCATTGGGCAGATAGAAATTGATGTACGAACGGCAGAAGACGTCACTCGTCGCTGTGGCACTCGCCGCTTCCGCTATCGGAACGATCGCGAGTTCTCGGCCCTTGGCATCGGTCTCGCTGCGGAGCACCGCGAGATTTTCCGCCAGTATTCGAGCATGCGGATTCGACATATCCGCGTTGCTTTCAAACAGCACGGTTCCGGGTTTGACGAAGCAGCACATACCGTCGACATGCCCGTCGGTTTCCGCGTCGAGGGGATCGCCGGGCAGCCAGATCACCTTTTCGACGCCGAGCATCGCCTTCAACTCCGCGGTCGCCAAGGCCTTGCTGACACCGGGATTGCGGTTGGGATTGAGGATGCTCGTCTCCGTTACGATGAGCGTTCCCTCCCCATCGCAGGCCAGCGACCCACCTTCGCAAGTGAGCCAGGAGCGCCGAACCGGCTGGGCCTCTCTATTGAGCAGCGTCTCAGCCAGTGCGTCGTCGGCTTGCCAGGGTGAATGCTTGCCGCCCCAGGCATTGAACCGCCACGAGACGCCAGCGATGCCGCCATCGCCGGCCACGACGTATGTCGGTCCGCTGTCGCGGATCCACGAATCGTCGACTGGCACTTCGACGATTTGAATAACCTCGCCGAGTTGCGCCCTCGCCTTTGCCGCATGATCGGGATGGACCGCCATCTTGACCGGCTCGAACGCGGCAATCGCCTGCGCCACGCGGACATAGGCCGCCTGCATGGCTGCCAGCCGCGCACCGTAAAGATCGCTGCGGTGCGGCCATGCCATCCACGTGAATTCGTGCGGCTCGTACTCGGCGGGCCGGCGCACGCGCGCCAATCCTTGAGCGTCGCTAATGCCTGGGCATTCAGTCCTTGGGGGTGACGTGACGGCCAGCACGGTCATGCCTCTCGCTCTTTCTTCGGATTAAGCCCGAATTCATCACCTTGCGCGGTTGCCGTCCAACAAGTACGTTTCATGCAATAGATGAATGGAATTCATATGAGACGCTACCGGCAGGTCCCCCCGATTCAATATTTGCAAGGCTTCGAGGCCGCAGCCCGGCTTGGCAGCTTCACGGAGGCTGCCGAAGAATTGGGGCTCAGCCAATCCGCCGTCAGCCATCAGATGCGGTTGCTCGAAGAGAGGATTGGGCAACCGCTGTTCCTGCGCATCGGGAGGGCCGTGCGGCTGACCGATGCGGGCCGCGACTATCACAAGACCGTCAAGCGGTCTCTCGATGAGCTGCAGTCGGGCTTTCGCAGGCTTGCGCCCTATCGCAAGCCGGGAAGCGTCGTGATCTATGCGCCGCGCGACTTTGCGTACCGCTGGCTGCTGCCGCGTCTCGCTGACCTGAAGCGATCATGCCCCGGTTGCGATCCTTGGATCGACACTTCGGGCATTGAAGTCAATTTCGACGAGTTCGAAGTCAGCATCGCGATTGTTTACACCGAAGAAGCACCGAAAAATGTCATGTCGGTTCCGATCATGCCAGACCAGCTGTCACCGGTTGCGTCCCCGGCCACGATTGGAAAACGGCGGTGGAAGCCGCGCGATCTGCTCGCGTCTGCGCTGCTGCACGACGAGCGCGGTATCGGCTGGAGCGAATGGTTCGAAAGCGCAGGCATCGACGTGCGCGATGTCACCGCCGGGTTCGATTTCAGTGACAGCGATTTCGCGACGTCCGCCGCCGAGGCCGGACTTGGCTTTGCCCTGGTGAGTATTCCGCTCGTCGCCGAACTACTCGCTGATGGCCGCCTCGTTCAGCCGTTTGACCACGCGCTCGATCCGAAGCGCACCTGGTTCGCCACAACAACGCAGAAGGAACTCGAGGGTCCGTTCGCCGCGGCGGCTTGGCGATGGTTCAATGTGCAGGGACGGACGTGACAGCGCCGCCATGCGCCAAGCACCCACGACAACGCGCAATCCACCATCGCCGCCCGGCTCGACAGGCGGCGGCATGGCTATTG